>Ga0310121_10000211_pt1 | contig 63290 bp, 47 predicted proteins | sample CB27_Tmax_986_MG_FD_203504 | JGI IMG/M metagenome (GOLD analysis project Ga0310121, IMG submission 203504) | Marine microbial communities from Western Arctic Ocean, Canada - CB27_Tmax_986 | ecosystem: Environmental > Aquatic > Marine > Oceanic | place: Canada: Western Arctic Ocean | collected... | reverse complement strand
GCCCCTTTTCTTGCCGTAGCAATTCAACCAGCCAGCGCAACCCTTTGATCAGAATTGATTTGCATACACAAACCCAATAACAGGCGTTGTTTGAGAACAAGTAGCGACCGAGTGCAATCGTCGCCTCTCTCGTCGCGAAGGAGACACTGACCGATGTCAATGTTTCTGAACAACTGCGGGGCTTTGTGAACCAGTGAGAACGGAGTTTCCTCCCGACCGGCAGATTGGCCGGTGAAATACTACTGACTGAATCCGTAAAAATCCCCCTCTCGAGCAATCGTGCCACAGTAACTCGGCCTGATTCGTCCGGGATGAAATCGAACCTTCCGTGTTGGTTGGTCTATATTGCTGAGGTCAATCTTGCTCAGATGATTCAGCGCTGTCAGCACCACATCCTCCGCGCACAAGAACCTGTTTTCAGAACCTTGCAGGGTGCTGGACAAATATATGATCCCCATCTCAGGAAGATAGCCTGCGGTGGCTGATCCACCCGGCCAATACCCACTGGCTATGGAGCCAGCAGCTGCGCCATAAGAAATTCGGTCGGTGATGAATATTTGTCCGAACTCGAGACTCCCTGGATCAGCAGATGGCTTTCATGTCCGAGTTGATCTGCCTTCTCCTTGAGCTTGACTCCAAACAGCGGGTGATGAATCGCGTGCCCTGTATCTTCGGGGGGAAGGCGCATGTTGTTTCCGTACGACATGAGAAGTGGTGGATCATTTTCATCAAGATGGTTGTACGGCGAGAATTCAAAATACAGTTCGCGATGCTGTTCGTAGTTTTTCAGTGCCTCTTCTATCGTCAGTTCGCCGACGGCCATGGGAATCATACGGTGCTTCAAGACCTTCGGTCCCAACCAGGGCTCGATCACTTTGGGATCGATCGATGTCTGACCGACGGACACCGCCGCGGCCGTGACGCGCGTCGACTGCCTTAACACAGGATCATTCGTGTTCGGGTCAGCCAGATCATCGTGCAACAGAATCCACATGGAGGTGCAGGCTCCCGCACTACCACCGGTGAGCGCCACTCGGCTTACCTTGGTGTTCCATTCCGTAGCCTTAGAGCGGAGAAATTGAATTGCCCGGGCCGCGTCGTGGACTGGTACCGGTAATGGAGCCTCTCCAAGCAATCGATAATTGATGGCTGCATAGGAAATTCCCTGATCGAGAAACGGCCGAATTCTCTTGGGATGATTCTGCATTTTGTCGCCGGAGGTCCAACCACCACCGTGGATGTAGACCAGAACCGGTCGAGGTCCCGCACCTTCTGCCTGCCAGAAATCCAGCACGTTCCTGGCATGCGGCCCGTAAGGGACATTGGCATACGTGGGAGGAAATTTTTCAAGCTCTGTCTCCGCATAAAGCAATCCAGCAACCACCATCCAGACAAGCGGAACCGGCAGAAAAATTTTCATCGCCTGTTTACCCTCAAAATGATCGATACTTCGGTGTGAACCATGGAGAAAGGCCTGTCTAGCACAGGCATGTCGATCCGTCAAACACCTTGTCTGGATATTTCAGAACAGGAGGTGTCGCCAGCATTGGGCACCTCACCAAGACCGAAGCATTTCGTCTATTCCCACAGGCCCTTCAGTTTTCAGACTGTCCCGGATGGGGTTCACGACCCGGTTCCAATCTGATTTCACTCCTAGGCTAAAATTTCATGATGAACATGGGCATTGCTTACGACCGAATCGGTCATCGTCTCTTCCCGACCTACATGCCAATGGGTCAGCCGCTCATGGTCGATCCCCATCTGATGGGCGATCGTCGCCATCAGGTCAGGCATGGACAGTTGTTTCTCCACGGCCTGATACCCAACCTCGTCGGTGGCTCCGTAGGTGTATCCCTTCTTGAACCCACCACCGGTAAGCCACAGGCTACCCGCACGCATGTTGTGATCACGGCCGCACGCTCGCCCTTTGGACTGACCTATTTGGGAAACAGGCAGTCGTCCAAACTCGCCCGCCCAGAGTACAATGGTATCGTCCAGCAACCCCCGCTGCCCGAGGTCCTTGACCAGGGCTGCCGATGCCCGGTCGCTGACCGTACACATGTTGGGCAAACCCTCCTCGAGGTAGCTGTGATAATCCCAAGGCTGGCCCTTGCCGACAAACACTTGTACAAACCTTACTCCTGCTTCCACGAGACGACGCGCCATCAAACAACGAACGGCGTAACCGGCAGGGATTATTTTGTCGTCATTGCCTGATTCAATTGGTGTCCAGCACCCCGGGTCGTCTAATCCGTAGAGGCGCAGCGTCGCTTTCGATTCTTTGGACAGGTCCAACACATTCTTTGCGCTCAGCTGCATGCGCGCGGCCAGTTCGTAGTTATAGATGCGGGTCTCCAGTTCCGAGTGACCGGGGTACTTTTCCAGATGTTTCTTATTGAGCCGTGCAAGAAAGTCCAAAGTTCTCTGCTGCACTCCTGGAAGCATCCCGGCGGGAGGCTCCAAATTCTGCACTGGTGTACCACGTGAATTAAACTCGGTGCCGCCATACAACTTGGGTAACCAGCCACTTTCGGACATGAGCGGTCCGCCAGTTGAATATCCTTCGGGATCTCGTAGTACGACAAACGCGGGTAGATTCTGATTTTCCGTACCCAGGGCGTAACTGACCCAAGCTCCCAACGTCGGCCGACCGACGATGACTTTACCTGTGGCCAGCATATTCGCAGCCTCCGGGTGGTTGTTGTGTGCGCCACAGGCGGAACGGACCAGGCAAATCTCGTCTGCAATTGAACCAATGTGTGGAATCAATTCAGACAACTCCATACCACACTCGCCGTATGGCTGAAACTCGAAGGGGCTGGCAAGCAGTTCATTCTTTTCGCTTCCCGGCTGAAACGGATCCGTTTTGACCTCGTAACTCTGTCCGTGCCGCTTTTGCAGTTCCGGCTTGCGGTCGAACAAGTCCATCTGTGGCGGGCCGCCCGTTTGCACAAGCTGGATCACTGCCTTGGCCCGTGCCGGAAAGTGCGCCCCGGGTAAAACCTTCTCCTGGCGACTCACCTGGCTTTCTCCCAGTCGTGAGTCGTCCGCCAAACACTGCTGGTCGATCAAATGTGACAGCGCGATCAATCCAAGTCCCTGCCCACTGCGCGCTAGAAAATCCCGCCGGGAGAGCGACGGTGGGCTGGGCGAGTTGTCGATTTCAGGAGGACTCATTCAACGTACAGAAAATTGTTGAAGTTAAATAACGCGTGACAAAGACTGGCCAAAGCCTCCCGTTCCGCTTCCTGGAGCGAAGCGGTCACCGGTTGGTAGGCCTGCTGTTGTTCGTCATAGAACCGAAGACTCCAGCTGGCCTCGTCCTGTGTCGGCGGACGGGCCAAAGCAATCCGAAATGCCAGCTGAATTTGATCATGCCGCACAACTCCTGCCTCTCCTAACAAGCGATCGGCAAAGTGTTGAGCCTGCTCAAGAACAAACTTGTCGTTGAGCAAGGTAAGCGACTGCACCACCACCGCCGAGTTTCTGCGCTGGGTGCAGTTCGTCTTGAGAACCGGCTGGTCGAAGACCGCCAGTAGCGTGACACTGGGTTGTGGAGTTCCGCCGATGCGCTGGTTTGCCAGATAAACGCTACGGCGCCAGTGGCTAGTCGGGGTCGATAAGTCTTTGGTATTGACGATAGTTGAACCATCGGGCAAATTTTTGATCGGCACCCCCGGCCCATCCATGGCACGGTCTAACTTTCCGCTAGCAGCAAGTATCGCATCCCGGATGATCTCGGACTCCAACCGTCGTAATGGCATGCGCCACAGACCTCTGTTGCCGGGGTCTAGAGACTCTGTAAGCTGCGTTCCGAGATTCGATATCGAACCCTGACGGTAGACAGTTGACGATACCAGAAGCTTTACGATGGGCTTGATCCGCCAACCATTTCGTACAAACTCGCTGGCCAGGTAATCAACGAGTTCCGGATGCGTCGCTTGTGCACCTGAACGCCCCAAATTACCCGGCGTGGCCACGATGCCGCGACCAAACAGGTGGTGCCAAAGGCGATTCATCATCACGCGGGCAACGAGTCCACCGGCAGGCGTATCCGGCTCGGTCAACCACCTCGCAAACGAGAGTCGCCGACCGCTCGTGGCGCCCTGGGCCTCTGGATTAATGGCGGGAACCAGCGCAGCAGAATCGGATTCACTCAGTGCGCGTAAAAAACCCGCCTGTACCTCACTTCCCGGTCGGGTGATGTCTCCTCGCGTCAACAAGTGCGTTGTCGGTGGTGAATCGACGTCGTACAATCCGTCGATTCCTTCGGGTAAATTTCGATCTCCGTTACGAAGCCACTTTTCCGGGTTGTAAGCCGGTGTGAACAAGGCCATCAAGCGGTAATAGTCCCGCTGGGGGATCGGATCGTACTTGTGGGTGTGGCAGCGGGCACATTGCAGTGTCAGGCCCATCACGCCCGTTCCCAAAATCTCCAGTGTGTCAAACAAGATCGCATAACGATAAGACGGAATATCGGTCATGACATTCCCGGTGTTATCACTGGCGGCACGCAACAATCCCGTGGCAATCAGCAGCTCTTTCATCGCCGGAGAAAGAGCCTTCGCAGTACGCCAGTCGATAAGTTCATCACCTGCGATCTGTTCCACGAGGAACTGATCGTACGGCTTGTCGGTATTGAAGGCGCTGATGACGTAGTCCCGATATTTCCAACGCGACTCCCGATCCGGCACGAATCCGGCAACGTCCAACCAGTGCCGCCCCCAGCGTTCCCCAAAATGTGGCGAGTCGATCAAGCGGTCAAGCAGTCGTTCATAGGCAGCGGGGGAATCGTCATTCAGGAACGTTTCGATTTCTTCAGGCGACGGGGGAAGTCCGATCAGATCCAAGTGCGCGCGACGCAGCAGTGTGAGACGATCGGCAGGTGGTGCAAAACTTAGTCTTTTCGCATCCAGGTTCGCCAAGATAAAGGCGTCTACGGGAGTGTGTGTGCGACCTTCCACCACAGGAACGCGGGGGCGCCCAAGTTTCTGAAATGCCCAGAACTCCCCTGCCGTGTCGGTATCCTGCCGGAAAGCGTCCTCACCCCGCACCACCATGCCAGGAATCAAGGCTCCCAGCAGCGTGCCCACAAGGACATTTCGCAACATGTACTGGACTCGTACTGTGATCTCCACGAGAAAGTCTTTCCAGTTTTCGCGTCTTCGGAAGGCTACCATTCATCGCGCGAAGTGAGTCGCACCGCCAAGGGGAGCCGCTTTGCCCTGATCAGATCGAAGGTCCGTATCACATCGTTGAAAACAGTTACCAGGACAATCATGATCTGGGAAATCTATTTTCTTTGATCCAGCCGATCGCCCCGGTGACGAACCATGGCGCGCACTACCGCACTTCGCAAAACGCTGACACCTCATTATACGTGTCGGGCTACTAATTCACAAACACAGCAGAGTGGGGCATGCGTGGCGTTGTGCCCCAAGTGATATGGATTTCAAAGGGCCACACAAAAAAGACAAGAGGCAACAGTCGCGTCCATCCGGGTGCGGCTCAACAGCGGGCCTGTTAGAGTACTTGACCTTACCGGGACGCTTGTCCCGTCTACCCGACCCGGTTCCTGCTGTAAATCCGCGACGTCATTCAGCCGTACTGCCTTTTGAAATCGTCCTTTTTGGAATATGCTGGGAAGTCGACAATGAAAACTCTTTAATCGATGCGGCGGAAACAGCAACCCTGCATGTCGTCCTGAACATAAACTCGTCCTGAACATAAACTCGTCCTGAACATAAACTCGTCCTGAACATAAACAACGTCCCCGGGAGAATCACCAATGGGTATGGTAGCCAACATCATCAAACAGTCCCTCGAGATGGCAGCATCTTGCGCTAGCAGCTATCTGGAAGACCTTTCGGATGACGATCTTCTCATACGACCGGTCGAGGGCGCGAACCACATTGCCTGGCAGTTGGGACATTTGATTACTTCTGAACACAACCTGATCAACATGGTCTGCCCGGGATCGCTGCCGGACCTGCCGACAGGCTTCCCGGAACGCTACACCCAGGAAACATCGGAACTGAACGACGCGGGTGCCTTTCATACGAAGGACGAGTACCTGAAAGTGATGGACGAGCAACGAACGGGCACGCTGGCTGCATTGGATCGGTTAAATGATGCAGATTTTGAGCAACCGGCTCCCGAACCAATTCGGGAGTACTCCCCTACGGTGGGTGCCACGTTCGCATTGCAAGCCACCCACTGGATGATGCACACCGGACAATGGGTCATCGTACGCCGGAAACTGGGGCGCAAGCCGCTTTTTTAATTGGTCTTGAAATACTGCTTGGATGTCTGTTTTTGGATTGCGGGCAAGGGACCACGGGTCGCCTAGTGCCTCGCTGCCAAGTTCTGAGAGGGTGTACAACCAGTATGAATCAGGGGATGTCAACCGAAACATTGGTTATCGTGATCATCGTCGCGTGCCTGGCGTTCCTCCTTGTGGTGATCGTCAGGCTGGCCATGTTAAGTGCCCGCGCACAACGACCAAAGAATTTGGGCCTCGTAGACAATCAATTTGTCGCATGCCCGGCGACGCCCAATTGCGTCTCCACTCACTCGACCAGTCCGCAGCATGCCTGCGATCCGATCCGCTTTTCCGGATCTGCCGGCGATGCATTTGAAAAACTGCAAGCGATCGTCGAACAACAGCCTCGTACACAGATTATCTCGGCCGCCACTGGATATATGCACGTGGAGTTCACCAGCCGCATTTTTCACTTTGTCGATGATGTGCAGTTCCTGTTCGATGAGAATCAACAGGTCATTCACTTTCGGTCGTCTTCCCGCAGTGGTTATTCAGATCTGGGAGTTAATCGCCACCGAATGGAATCGCTCCGAACCGCGTTTGAAAACGCTGACCAGGCCATCGATTCGCGCTCCTGAAGGCCCCTAGCACTCGAGTTCCAACTTGCCCGAAGGACACACCATTCACCGCCTTGCGCGAGACCACCGGAGGCAATTTGCCAACCGTTTACTTCGCGTGTCTTCACCGCAGGGACGGTTCCGCGCCGGCGCTAAGAAACTCGACCGTCTTGTGCTGACAACCGTCGAAGCACATGGTAAGCATCTATTTTATCGATGGGAGAACCAGTCACTGCTGCATGTGCATCTGGGACTTTATGGAAAATTTCGCAGTCACCCCTGCCCGCCTCCAAAACCTCAAGGGGCCGTTCGCTTGCGAATCGTTGGGGATGCCCACGCGTTTGACCTTAATGGACCGACCATCTGCGAGATTATCAGTTCAGAGCGCCTCGAAATTCTGTGCCGGCGACTCGGACCGGACCCCTTGCGCCGCGACGCCGACCCCGAACAGGTATGGCAACGTATTCGCAAGAGTCGAGCCTCCATTGGGGCTCTTCTTCTCGATCAAAGTGTTATCTCTGGTGTGGGAAATGTTTATCGGGCCGAAGTGCTGTTTGTGAATCAGATCCATCCAAACCGATGGGGAAAGTCTCTCTCCGAACAAGAGTTTGGGGCAATCTGGGAAACGCTGTACCAGTGGCTACGCATCGGTGTCAAATACAATCGTATCATCACGGCCCATTCGAAGCAGCGGGGAAAACCGGGCCGCTTGAACGGTGCAGAGCGACTGTTGGTCTACAAGAAAATCCATTGCCCCGATTGCGGTGCGGAAATCAAGTCCTGGGAATTGGGGTCCCGGAAAATATACGCGTGTGACTTTTGCCAGAACTAGGTACACGACGCGGATTTCTTTTAGAACTTCGCCTGGACGGCCACATCTCCAAATCGAGCGTAATGGCGATCTGTGCTTTTTCACGTTGCGGCGCACCTGTTTCTCCTGCCTCTGTAATCGTGCACAATCGGCCCGCAAGAACTCCCGCCGAGACAGCGGACGCCGTCCGGATGAACTGACGCCGTGTAGGTAGCGCGCTGTCGTGCTCAGAAGATCGTAATTGTTAAGTCATATTTTATATACGGAAGACGTCGCATCCAGAACTGCAAGGTTGTGGTATTGCCAATCTGCCGTGGAAGTCCCCATGCCATTCCTGTTCATTTGTTTTACTCGTGATCACCATTTCCTGGCACGACAAGCTCACCACTCGTCATCCCAAAATCCAACGGGTCAGGAGGAACATTCACACGACCATCACCAATCGTGGATACATCGCCCCCTTCGCCACTTTCTGATCTGGTCATTCCTTTCAGAGATATCGTCGTCAACCACAAACCTTTCGACATGGGCGGCGAGTCGGCACGAACTAGTTGCACAAACCGCGGCACCCATTCTGTCAGGCTTGCAGTTGAAGTTTCCCACTTTCCCCGGGCATACTGTGGAGACCGAGAGTTTTTACATTTTTTTTGTTGCAGTTGATCTGCCAAACTGACTTGCGGTTGGTTATCATACGGGCAATATCCGCACCCAGAAACGACCCCTCTTGGTGCAGATCGCTCGGTGATCGTTGGGAAATGATATATACATGTCCAAACGCCCTGATTCGCAACCGATGACAATGCCGGTTGATCGACGAACGTTTCTCGTCGCGTCAGGAGTTGGATTTGCGGGCATGACCTTTGGCAGTCCAGCGCCGCCAGAGTTGTCAGCGGCGAATTCCAGTCGTGGGGGCACAGCCAAATCCACGATCCTGTTCTTTTTGTGTGGCGGGGCTTCCCATGTCGACACGTGGGACATGAAACCGGAAGCGCCGCTCGAATATCGCGGGTTGTTCAAACCCATTGCAACTTCGGCTCCCGGTGTGCAACTGTGCGAACATTTACCGTTCTTGGCCCAACAAGCACATCACCTGGCAGTCGTCAATTCGTTGGGGGCGACCGTCAACACCAACGATCATCACGGCGGTTATTATTACAATCTGACCGGTCACGCACCTGATCTGAGCTTCCTAACGCTGGGTAACGATCGCACGCCCTTTCCCGACGATTGGCCATTCATGGGATCGGTGGTCGCGGCCAGACGTCCACCGGGTATGCAGTTACCTAATGCGGTCACGTTGCCTCATAAGCCCAGCACGCTGCCACACGTTCGTCCCGGCCAGTTCGCCGCGCGGCTCGGCGTGGAACACGATCCCCTGTATGTTTACAGTGGTGATGAACCGCTGGAGTTCAGTGCGCCCTCCCTTGTTCTCAGCGGAGACGTGTCAGCTGAGCGTCTCAGTGATCGACACGAGTTAATGCAAACCATCAGTGCCGCGCGACGCAACCTGGATGACAGTGCCCGCCTGCAGACCTGGACTCGACAACAGGAACGGGCTCTGTCACTGTTGTCCTCGTCGCGCACGTCCCAGGCTTTCGATCTGTCGCGAGAGTCACCCAAGCTGCGGGAACGATACGGTTGTTCGATCAACGGGACGAGTTTGCTGTTAGCCCGGCGGCTGGTAGAAGCGGGCGTACCGTTTGTGACGGTGTTCTGGTATGACAAAGATGACAATGGAAACTACCCCGCGAAGTGCAAGAGCGGAGGAGGCTGGGACACGCACGGACAAAACTTCAATCTGCTTAAAAACAGACTGCTTCCGGAATTCGACCGGGGATTTTCAGCCTTGATCGAAGACTTGGCGAACCGTGACCTGCTCGAACAAACCCTGCTGATGGTGACCAGCGAAATGGGCCGTAAACCCAAGATCGGCGATCCGCGCTCGGGCGGGCCATCAGGCAACGGACGCGATCACTGGACTCATTGTATGTCCGACCTGCTTGCTGGTGGTGGCATCCAAGGTGGCCAGACGTATGGCACTAGCGATCGCTACGGTGAATATCCGGCCGACCTGCCGGTCACACCAGCCGATGTCACCAAGACAGTGTACCACGCAATGGGCATCGAAAATCTGGAAGCGGTCGACAACCTGGGACGTCCCTACAACCTGCTCTCCGAGGGAAACGTAATCGGCCCACTGCTCTGAACCAACAGACGGCCACACGGTCCAACCGGCCACGCCAAATCGACCCCTTCCCAAACAGCGGGGTTCTCATCTCTCCTGTTTCGCCACACTCCGATTCGCAAACGTTGCGGGCAGCCCGTTTCAACGATTTTGGGCCACACATATCAATTTCGAGCGGGTGCGAATGTAGAGATTTCCGTCAGAAATAGCGGGGGTGCCCACAATGCTTTCACCCATGTCATTCTTGGCCAGCACCTCGTAATCTTCATCGTTTTTCAAGACAAGCACCATCCCGTTATCGGCAGCAACATAGATTTTCCCGTCCCCATAGACGGGTGACGCGAAGTACTCCGAGGCATTGGGAATCCGCTTGCGAGGCCGCAAAGGTAGCCCCAGTTTTGTATCGAACAACGTGGTGATGCCACCCCCTTTGACCAATAGCATGCGACCATCCAGAACCAACGGGGAAACGATATGATCGGTGTCCTTCGTTTCTTGTTTCCATAGAAGATGGGTCTCCGTGACATCGCCCCGACCGCCACCACGAAATGCCAGAACAAACTGGTCGGCCGGATCCTCTGCTTCAAAACTAGCGCCGGCGAAATTGTCCGGATGAAGAAACGCCAAATCAAGTTCCTCACCTTCCAGCAGGCCATCCTGATTCAGGTCACCCCGATCAAACTTCTTGAAAAACTCCGCTGGTACCTTGATCTCGCCGACAAAAGCTTGTATTTCCTCCTTCGACAACTTTCCGTCGTTGTTACCTGTTTCCGAAGCGTCGGCAGCCGCCAACCACTGGTTGGCGATTCCACCACTTTGAACTGACAGGTAAATCTTGCCATCAAAACTGACGGGTGTCGTCTTGATATTTCGCAACAAGGTCTTGGCATACCACAATCGCCGGCCGGTCTGTGGATCGTAGCCGATCAACATGCCGGTACCAGCCACAATAATTTCATCTCCGTGTGGCGTTTCGCAGATCACCGGGTGTGAGTAATTGACCGCCATATCATCCCGGGAATCTTTCCACAGGATCTCACCGGTCTGCTTATCCAGGGCATACATGGCCGGATAGAGGTCGTCGTCCTGACAAAACAAAACCTTGTCTTTGTACAACACGGGTGACATGGCCGGACCCCATTTGAAAACAAAGTACGGTTCGGGAAGGTTTTGGTGCCACACGTCCTGGCCGGTCTGTGCATTCAAAGCCGTCATGCCGAGTGTTGCGGAATAAAAATAGACATGATCAGCATCTGCGGCCGGCGTCGTGCTGGCATGACTGTTGGTGGCATGTACTTCCGACAGCAGACCGGGCGTCCATTGCCGTGTCCAGAGTTGTTCCCCTGTCGTGCTATCAAAGGCAAACAGGGCCACGGTTTGATCGTCCAGCAGCCCACTCACGAAAACTCGTCCTGCTGCAACCACGGGACCGCCGACTCCTTCGCCAACCTTGGTGGACCAGGGTACATTGTGAGTATCAGAAAACTCGGTCGGCAATGACTGGGTGGTGTTGGAGATGCCACTGCAGTTGGGACCCCTGAATTGGGGCCAGTCCTCGGCATGCGCGGAAACAAGCCAGCAGAGTATCAAAAAAGCACAAAGACTTCCCCTTGTGACGAGGCCGGTCCAACATCGCGCACAGTCGGTACGGTCATCCGTCGTTTGGATATCGTCCCCTCGAATGACCAGTCGTTGCTTTGCAGGTTGTGTTTTTTGCATCACTTGATCACTCCAATCCCTGTTCCTCCCAATCAAGAAAGAAACGATGTTACATCTTCAGATACCACAAACACTTCTCGCTGCCTGTGTTGACCTCCATTTCCTGCTGCAAATTATGGTCGTCAAGCGGAGTTTGCAACAGTCACCAAGTGGATGAGAAACACACAAATCGCCCGAATTGACCGAAAATCCCCGTACGCGCTACAAGGACAGGTGCAGGTACGTGCTCCTAGAATCAACCGATCACCGGCCGCGCGTGGTGCGGAATAAAATGCCCAGAACCCCCGGCGGGGGGCGTACAAAACCACACCTGCAGCCTGTGGGCGTTTTTCCAACCCGGCACAGGGTTGCAGCCGATTCAATCGATTTGCAGTGCCACTGGTTCCGGTTCTTTGATCTTCAGCAACTGATTGGCTGGAATGGGTCCCGCCAGAACTTGACGCTGGCCCGAAGGCCAGACGACTTCGATTTGGTCCACGGCCCGCGCCTCTCCCAATCCGAAATAAAGCGGATAAAGGCTTTGCGACAAGTATCCCGATTGGCCATCATACACTTTCACGTACGAATTGGATCCCGCCTGTACCGTCACACGAGCACCCAATCCGTCACGGTTGGATTGTGATCCCTCGAGCTGAATCTTGAGATAACCAATCGATGTTTTTTCCGACAGATCACTGATAAACACGAGTGGCTCTGAATTGAATTCGTTGGCCACAATGTCGAGATCCCCGTCGTCGTCCAGGTCGAAGATGACCGACGAACGCGAACCACGTGGTGCCATCACTGTCACCTTCGGATTATTCCCGAACATGGCGGCCGCCTGATCGAACCCCTCGCAAGCACGATGCTCCTTGTCAACACTGCAATCGACCTCGAACCAGCCCATTTCAGTCTTATCCTCTGCCCTGGGTTCGACACCCAGAATGAACTCGCTGTCGAGAAATTCTTGTCCCCGGTTGTTAAGCAGCAAAGAATTGACTCCGTAACGGAAAGGGTAATTCATACTGGCCGTGATAAAGACGTCGTTGTAACCATCGGCATTCAGATCCGCCACACTGAGTCCCCAGGGCCAGTAATTCTCAGCACCTATTTGGTCGGAGACCTCAGTGAACGTGCCGTCTCCCTGATTCAAATAAAACGCATTTCCAAAAATACTGGGAATGCCTTGGCGATTTAACATCGACTCAGGTACCTGAACCGTGTTTTTCAGTTTTTCGCGCTCGGGTCCGATATCTTCAGCCATGTCGGTGTGCATGTCGGTGACATATAAATCCAACTTGCCATCATTATTGAAATCGAAAAACTGGGCACCCATAGATCCCCATGGAGTGGCAAGAAACAAGTCTCTGCCCTTCTTTTCAAATTTCTCCCCTCCCACGTTTTCATAGTACTGGTCGTGTCCCTGCATGTTGCACAAATACAAGTCAAGCCACCCATCCTCATTCACATCTAGCGGAATCGCATCACCGTTCCAGGTGGCGTCTTCCAAACCGGTTTCAGCGGTCACATCCACGAACCGGTTTCCGCCCTGGTTCCTGTAGAGACGACTGCTTTCCGTTCGTTCCGGCAACAGGTGTCCGCCAAAGGCGTCCGGAGACGCTACGTAGTAATAATAGTCGCCGGGCTCAAAGACTTCGGTCGTCGCGTCGTTGATTACTTTCTCATATCGATCAGTGGTAAACACGCCCACATTGCAAAGGAACAGATCAAGCAACCCATCGCGGTCGTAATCGAAAAACACAGCGGCCGAAGAATGGCCCGTATAATCCACGCCGGAGGACTCGGAGATGTTCGTAAAGTGTCCCGTTCCATCGTTCTCATAAAGAACGTTCGGCGCTCGGGTACCTGTCACGTACAGATCAGGATCTCCATCGTTGTCAATGTCGGCAAAGGCGGCACTGACACCGATCCGGTCTCCATCGGCAACACCAGCTTCTTCGGTGATGTCTTCAAACTTTCCCCCGCCCAGGTTCCGCCAGAGTTGGTTGCGGCCTACCTGATTTGAGAAATAGATGTCGTATTTTCCATCCGAATCAACGTCCGCGATGACCACGCCGTTCCCATGGTCATAATGGGCCGCTTTATGTCGGTAGCCGGCACAATCCACGATGCGGTGTCGGAAAGAGATGCCACTGGATGACAACTCATCGGTAAAATGAAAATCGTGGAAAACGTCAAAGCGGCTGCTGGTCGCAAGCTGTTCCTCTGCGCGTGATTTCAGCCAGTCGGGTGGCGGGACAATTCGACGTTCGATTCCGGCTACTGGCTGTTTTACCGATGGCTTTTCTCGGCCACTTGGTTTACACGCCGACGTCGCCGGGATGATTAGGAACGCTGCCAGAAGAAGTTGAATTTGTCTCATTTTGTTTCACCCGTGCTTTTCATCCAGCTGAGATAGTCCGTTGGTGACATCGCGACAAGACGACCGAGGACCATCTGTCGAATCCTGCCGCAGACCTGTTCACATATTAATTCGTATTCTCCTTCACCCTGTAGTTCAAAATCGAGCGTGAATGTCAGGTTTGGCATCGCAATTTCTCTGAGATTCTGCTCCGGCACCGAGAAAATATACAGATAATCTTCACTATGCAATTCCAATCGTACTTTGGAAGCCGTCGGCAGATGGATCCTCTGGACCGTTTGGATGTCGTCTGGTGTGCCCAGGGTACAATCCAAGCCGGGATTCCGCGCGTGCCACTTGAAGTCAATTCCCGTGACGACGACCGTCACCGGATCGGCAAGTTGTGGCAAACGGGGCTTTTCGCGACTGTCACGCTGGTCGCATCCTGACAGGAGAATGAGCCATAACAACGGGAGGAGAGAGCCCACATAATCGCTCGTTTTCATCTGCCTGGATGCCCGTGGCCAAGGTGAACGGGATCTTGATCTGCTCCAGGTGAGTTTACCATGCTCTGCACCGCTGGGTAGTTGTCTTCCTGGCGATTTGCGACAAGAAGTGGAACGGATCCTTCCCAGTTTACGAATTGGTGATCGCAATCGACGAGGATTAGGACAACTGGAAACAAAACCCGCTTGATACCAAAAGGTCCTGGCGAAGAAAAAAGGGGTTCATTTGGTCTCGGCCACTACCCGGTCCAGGTCACGTTTCAGTTTTCCAACCTCTGCCGGATCGAGTGCATCGTAGTAACCGCGGAGGCGACCAGACCGGTCCACCAGTGCAAGTTGTTGGCTGTGTAAAATCGGGCCCGTACTTTCCAGCGGGGCGTTATCGACCAGTAAGTAAAATCCCTCCTTGCTGAGGTTCCAAATAACAGAACGGTCTCCGGTAAGAAATTTCCAATGCTGTGGATCGGCACTGAATCGCTCAGCGTACCGGCGCAACACCAGTGGCGTATCGTGTTCCGGATCCACACTGAAACTCACGAGTCGAATATCTTCCCACGCCTCGTGCTTACTCAGAAATCTTTGCAAGTTTCCCATTTTCGCCGTCTGTTGGGGACAGGTGGCCGGGCAACGCGTGAAGATGAAGGTGGCGATCCAGACTTTCCCCCGCAACTCATGTAATCCGAACGTGTCTCCGTTCTGATCTGTTAACTTGAATTCGGGCAACACACCCAGCACACGAATTTCATCCGACGTTTCAGTTGGGACAGACTTCGCCTCGACAGCACCTCCGGAGCGCGCTTGCTCGGACGTTTCAACCTGGCAGCTTAAGGCGCACAGGCTGCAAGCCATCACAATCCAACCGATCCGCTTCACTGCCGCATCCGTTGGCATCGAAGATCTCAGCGCTTGCCTTGATATCATTTGTCGACGGAGGATATTCCTGCCAAAACCGCTTGGCTTTGCTGAATCGTGTGAACTTGGTTGCAGCGAAGATTGGTAACTTCCTGCCGATCACCATTGGGCCAGATGATCTTCATGTCGACAGTGGTCGCCTTGCCGAGCCCAAAATGCTGTTGGGTAGGATTCATTGAGAGAAATCCCGAGCCTCCTTGAATTTCCCGCACAACACGATTTCCCGATTCGGCTGTGGTGGCAATCAGGCGCGCACCAATCGCATCCCGATTGGTCCTCTTGTCGGGATCACCAACAAGACGAATCTTTATCCAGTTGTGGCCCGTTTCTTCGCTATTGTTCCTGAGGACGGTTGCCGGGGAATGAAAATTGTTCACTACGATATCCAGGTCACCGTCACCGTCCATGTCCAAATATGCAGTGCTGCGCGAGTTACCGATAAAGTCAGCTCCGCTTCTAAGCGAGTGATTCTTGAGTTTGCCATCTTCATTGACAAAAAACACATTCGACTCCCTCGAATGGCTGTAGTAAGAAACTTTTTCCGCATCACTTCTTCCCGGAAGGGCACCTGCTGTTTTCTGCTTTGCCTCCAACTTGTCCCAAAAGTTGTAATCATTGTTGCCATTCACACAATACAGGTCGTCGTCACCATCGTTGTCGAAGTCCAGAAACTCTGCATCCCAAGCCCAGCCCGTCGAGGTTGGTCCTCTGTCGACGTCGTCCGATGGCTGATAGTGCTGTAACCCGTCCTCGTTCGCCTGTGACATATAAAACATGTTGGCCTCCTTCACCAGCATCGCCGCCATGGCTTTGCTGTTCAATTGAAGCAACGTTTCTTCGTTGGGCATCACGTACTTGTTGTCCTTAACAAGTGTAGCAATGTTGGAGATATAGACATCCGGATAGTCGTCGTCGTTCAAGTCACAGATACCCACGTTCATGGAGTGGTAGTATTTGTTAAGTCCCAGCTTCTTCGAAACATTTTCAAATTTGCCGTCGCCCAGATTGCGGAAAAAATTATTTTGTCCGAAATCGTTGGCTACCACGATGTCCTGTCTGCCGTCGCGATCGAAATCAGTGTGAGACACCGCCTGCGTCCACCCTTCGTCGTCAACACCGCTGCCCGCAGAGACGTCGTGAAAACGAAAATCACCTTCGTTGCGAAACAGCTTGTTGGGCAGCGCGTTGTAGTTGTCATGGCCCCAGTTCGGAATCGCCCCTTTCAGGTAGTTGCCAAAATAGCCAATGTAGATATCCAGTAAACCATCGCCGTCGAAATCAAAGACCGTCGCCGGGCCACCGACCAATCCCTCGCCTCCCAAACCAGCCAGATCACTCACATCCTGAAAACGCCGGCCATTCAGGTTGCGATAAATCAGATGGTTGTCGCCCGCACAGGTGATCAGGATATCTGTTTGTCCATCGTTGTCGAAATCAGCAAGGATCGGTTGGAGCGCCTCGACGTGCGTCCCATCTGACCTCTGAAATGAGATCCCGGCAGTTTCTGTGATCTCTTGAAACTTGCCGTTACCATGACCCATGAAGAGCGAATTTTTATCACCTCCAACCAGCAGCAAATCCATGTGCCCATCATCATCAATGTCGCCGGCAGCGACACCACCACCGTTGAACGTGGGATAACTTGCCTCCTCTTTGTGCCGAAACTCGTTCAACCAGCGGGAAGAGCGATGAGTGTACGCCGCACCAGAAGCAGCAGTTGTGTCAGTAAAATACCTGTGCTCCCGTTCCATGGAGTTCCCGGACGTTGAGGAGACAATGCCACCGGAGGCCGTTGCAAGAGGTGGCGCTTCGCGGTGACGGCGGGCCAGTTCACTGATCTTGTCACGCGCGTGATACACGTCCACTGGCTGTAAATACTCGGCCGTTAGTTTTTCGCGGGCATGCTCTCCTGCTACACGCAACAAAAGAACTCCGTACTGGGAAATCGCCTCCACAATGATTTCTACAGCAAATGAATCCGGCAAGACCGACGAAGGGGGCAGTTCGTCAAAGGCAGCACCAAGAACCATCCAGTGCATGCCAAAGTCGCGATACGAATCGCAGTCGTAGGACTCCAGCATGATGTTTCCACCCTCACCCGCCAGCCGGGTGAAAAAATGAACATCCTCGATGTCATCGACTTTCGGTGCCATCATTTCTTCGACAGCCCGTTGAGCATCCGCGGCTCGAATGAACCGATGACCAGCCTCTTGCGCGTGGCGATCTGCAACTGCCAGCAACTCCAAAGCAAAACCATTCATCACTGGCACGAGAGCCTGGCGATAATGACTCAGTGCCGGTTGTTCATTCGGAACGGGGTAACGCGCATAGAAGCGGCGCGTGTTCATCCACATCAAGTCTTCCGCGTCGTCTTCCGACACGGAATTGTAGGCACGATAGGCAGCCAGCTTTCCATCGATGGCAGCCTTCAGGACACCCATCGACTGCTGATGGGCGGCGTCTTTCGCGATCGGTCGAGGCGGCGTCTTGCCGACTTGTTCGATGGAAGCTTCTGCTAACAGCGACCGCCACGCGCCCTGCATCGTGGCACCACTGATTTGAGCCTCATTAGCTCGACGAGCTTCCTCGTCGGCGATCAGCAGCGCACAAATGGTGATTGTGTCCAGCGTCTGCTTGAGTGACTCGAGTCCGTCGTTGGATAACTGGAGCAACTCGGGACCGACTCCGATTAATACGTCCTGCTGCACACTCAGAATGACCCGCAACGAATAGGCAATCGATGAAAACTGGCGAAACCGTACTTGGGGAATCGTGATTGGCTTCTGCCCACCCAGCAAAACCGTGATTTGTCCACTGTCCAGTGGACTGCCATCGTCAGTCTGATTGCCATGATGGGATCGAGTAACGGTCACAACTTCGTCAATGTGAGGCTGCAACTGCTCGCCGGTCACTTCCTGCTGTCCTTGACGGGCAGCATCTTGCGATGCTCGGCTCCAGATTGAGCCAACCAGTTTCCGTTGAAACTCCCATCTCATGTTACGAGCGTCGTCGGACAGCGGTGTGCCATACATGAAATCTTCCAGGCGACATGCCGTTGAATGACACTTGGCATCACTGGTCGACTCTAACTTAATGATTGAATTCACAATCGAAATAGCCCCGGAATCTACAAAGGTGGACGCGACGGATGTTCCCGGCGCACCGATTCCTCCGTTAGATCTACTTCCGCTGACTGAAGTTCGCTGGGATTGTAATGCAGACTGGTACTGACTGACGAGAATGACTACGACCAGGCCCACGATTCCCAGGACTCCAAGAATTTTTACCGTGGAACTGGCGGAACGAAGATGATGGCCCCTGGTTGAACTACCACACATGGACATATCCAACTCGCAAATGATCTCTTCGTGGGGTCGAACTTAAAGCGCCGTTGAACTCGCGGAGGGAATGTAGTCGGAAGGATGGTCGTAGAGGGGCGAGTTGCAGGCATCATCTGCTACCGGCCCATGTTAACGATGTACACAGAAGCAGCGACCACGACGCACTGTGGTTTTTAATCGTATCATGCAGAGCGCGTAAAGTCAACGATTTGTGCGGGTTGTAACAGCCAGCCGACGCGGTGGGAGTTCAAAAAAACGGATTGTAACGGACTCACTTCGGGATGCGGCGGATTGTCGGGCCCCCTACCCAACCAGGTCAACCGACCAACAGCCCGACAAGGTTTTCCAAAAAGCAGGCCGCATGACGAATGAACTACTGTAATTCCGCCAACAGCCGCTTGCCGGCGGCACCTAATAACAGGGTGTCGACGCCAGCAACAATCAGCGTGTATCCCCGTTCCATATAAGGCCGCACGGCCGACGCGTCGACACCGAAATATCCCAGTGGCAGACCCGCACCGCGACACGTGTCGGTCACTTGATCGATGGCACCGGTCACGACTGGATCGTTGATCTGGCCCATCTTTCCGAGGCTGGCAGAAAGATCGTAAGGTCCAAGCAAAACAGCGTCGATCCCTGAAACCTTGGCGATCGATCCGATGTTCTGCACAGCTTGCGCATGTTCAGCCTGCACGATCACGGCAACCTGATCGTTGGCCGTTTCCATGTATTCCTGAAAACGCATGCCGTAGCCGTGGGCCCGCGTTAGGCCCACCCCGCGCGCACCGGCAGGCGCATACCTTGCATAACGAACGACCTCGGCCGCCTGTTCGGCCGTATTCACCTGCGGCACAACAATCCCCGCGGCTCCCAGATCGAGAACCTTTTTAATAGGAACCTCCTGGGAATCAGGTACACGGACAACACAGGCGACGCGGTCACCTACCGCTTGCAAAATCGCCAGAATGTCGCGGGTTTCCAGGGGGCCATGCTCGCCATCCAGTAACAACCAATCAAAACCAAGATCCGCCAGAATCTCGGCCGTCGAAGGTGTCGGCAAGGTAACAAATGTACCCAGCAGTGTTTCATGATTCCGTAATCGACTACTGAAATTTAACATCATCGTGTGCTCGTTATTCGTCGGACATGTTCTAGAGCAGGGCTACTTACGTTATGAAAAAACGCCATCAACCACCTGTCCCTGGACATCGGTCAGGCGAAAATCGCGGCCACTGTGACGGAAAGTAAGTCTTTCGTGGTCCAATCCCATCAGGTGCAGGATCGTGGCGTGCAAATCGTGGACATGGATCGGGTTCTCGACGGCCCGAAATCCGAAGTCGTCCGTCTTTCCGTAGGTCATGCCTCCTTGCACACCCCCACCTGCCATCCAGACGGTAAAACCAACGTGGTTGTGATCGCGCCCCGGGGTGCCACCTGACTTGTCATTGACTGGAGTGCGACCGAACTCACCCCCCCATAACACGAGCGTTTCGTCCAGCAAGCCGCGCGCCTTCAGGTCCTTCAACAAGGCCGCAATCGCCTGGTCGCAGTCACGGGCTCGGCGGGCATGATTAAAAATATCCTCATGGTCATCCCACGGGATATCTGGTGCGAAGGCCAGTTGCACCATTCGCACACCACGCTCCGACAATCGGCGAGCCAGCAAGCATCCTTCTGCAAAACCGCCAAAGGGTCGCCCTCCCGAATTGTCAGCATCGGTAAAACTCGGCTCATCCCGTATCCCATACAGATCAAGCGTGGCCTGGGTTTCTCGCCGTAAATCAAACACCTCGGGAGCAGCAAACTGCATGCGAAAAGCCAACTCCATTGACTCAATTCTGGCTTCCAAAACCGCTTCCTGCTGCAGTCGCTCCAGATGCAATCGGTTCATGCGTTGCAACAAATCAAGTTGTGCCCTTTGTTGTCTGCTTGATAGATAGGAATTTTGAATGTTCAGCAACACCTTCCCGGGGTCCAAATTGTGGGTGTCCATAAACACTCCTGAATGAATTCCCGGCAAAAAGCTGTTGCTCCAAGAGACACTTTCCGGACGGGGTTTTCCCCGATGGCACAGGACAACGAATCCCGGCAGGTTCTGGTTTTCAGTCCCCAGCCCATAACCTAACCAAGCGCCCAGGGCCGGACGGTTGGGCTGAATGGAACCCACGTTCATCATCAGTAATGCCGCCGCGTGCTCCGGAATATCCGTGTGCATGGAGTGCACCATGCAGATGTCGTCGACGCATTTCGCAACATGGGGAAACAATTCGCTCACCCACAATCCGGACTGGCCGTGCCTCTGAAATTTCCAGGGTGACACCATTAACTCGCTGGTCTTTCGCAACGTCTTGATGTCGACTTCTTTGGGCCGTTGGCCCGTGTATTTTTTCAGAGCAGGCTTGTAGTCAAATGTGTCCACCTGGGACGGTCCCCCATTCATGTACAAATGAATGAACCGTTTGGCGCGCGGCGCAAAATGCGGTGCCCTGGCAACTGCCGGACTACCGGTCACCTGCTGCACCGCAGCATGGCCAGATGAGACAAGTGACGAATCGTCAGCCAGCACCCCGGCCAAACCGAGAATGCCGACTCCTGTGCCGCACTGCTGCAGCATTTGTCGGCGAGTAAGAAAGGGGCGCATCGCAACCTGATGACTTCGACGAACGTTACTGCTATCAGGTGGATTCATAGATTCGGATACTGCTTCTCGAATCGGGTACCGTGGAGCGTATTGCCCGCCGCCTTTACTCCAAATACATAAACTCGTTGGACCCCAAGATGACCTGTGCGATCTGCTCCCATTTGGAAAAGACGGTATTTTCTTGCGCGTCGTTCGACAAAAATTGGCGTATGAATGTCCGCTCTACATGCGCAGGCTGACGCCCATAGGCCAACATGAACGCCTCATCGATCCGCTGGTCCACATTTTCAGAAATACCTGAGAGTCGTTGCGCAAACGCCCTGGCCTGATCGACCATGAACTGGTCATTCATGACAAATAGCTGCTGTTGGGGCACGGTGGTCACCACACGCTGACTGTTGGAAATATTTGCGTCTGGAAAGTCAAACGTGCGCAAAAACTTGTCCGACGCGGTTTTACTGTGTCGGCTGAGGTGGCTGAAAATTGTTCGTCTGTCGTTCGTCAAGAGGTCCCCGTTGGCAGGAGTTTCTAAACTTGTATCAAGCGTTCCTGCAACACTCAACACTGCATCTCTCCAGGATTCGACATCCAAGCGCCGGCGATTCATCCGCCACAAGAACTTGTTGTCCCCATCCAACTGACCATTATGTTCGTCAATCCGACTGCTGAGACAATAAGTGGCCGACGACATGATCTCGCGATGCAGTCGTTTGACGGACCAGTCCCCTTCCACGAATTTATGCGCCAACCAATCGATCAACTCCGGATGCGTCGGTCGCGCACCAAGCCGACCAAAGTTATCTGGCGTTGTGACAATACCTTGACCGAAATGTTGTTGCCAGATGCGATTTGCCATCACTCGCGACGTCAAAGGATTGTCAGCGTTGGCAACAGCGTGTGCCAATTCCAGTCGCCCGCTTCCCTGGGTAAACGCGACCGGATTGTCACCGGCCAGGATTCTCAACATGCGACGTGGCACCAGTGAACCCGGGTTTTGGGGATTGCCTCGCAGCGCAACCGACATGTCTTGGTTATCTTGATCAACTACCGAATAGGCCCGTGGATAGATGGCCGGTGCGTTCGCCTGCATCCTTATCAGGTCCGCTTCCATCTGCTCAATGGTCTGGCGATCAGCAACTTGATCGCGTGCTTTTTTCAGGCGTTCCTGGAGGGCTTCGATCGATTCCTGTGCTTGCTTGTAAACTTGTACTTCAGATTCCGAAACCAATGGGACTTCGACACCAAATTCGGTGTTCTTCAGCGGACCTGCCAACGAATAGTAGTCTTCAATGGGGATCGGATCGAATTTGTGATCGTGGCAACGGGCACAACTGACCGTTAACCCGAGAAAACCACGAGACAGTACATCAACTTTATCGTCAAGTGTTTCGGCCGCCGCCCTGATCACGCTGTCTTTATTTCCCCCGTCCGAACCATAGACCGGTCCAACCGTGAAGAAGCCCAGGGCAATCAGTCCGTCGTTACCGGACTGTTCCAACAAGTCCCCTGCAATCTGCATCGTGACAAAACGATCGTACGGCAAATCTGCGTTGAATGACTCGATGACCCAGTCACGATAGAGATAGGCCAACGGCAATTTTTCATGTTGGAAATTGGCAGGTCGAACATCTTCGGCATAGCGAGCCACGTCCAACCACCGCCGGGCGATGTGCGGTCCTCCGTGGGGCGAAGCCAACAGGCGATCAAGCAAACGGTCATACGCATCGGGCGACCGGTCGGACACAAAGTGATCCACATCGGCCGGATCGGGTGGGAGACCGGTCAGATCGAACGTAGCCCGGCGAATTAATACACGGCGCTCAGCAGGCTCTACTGGAACAAAATGATTTGCTTCCAGTCGGGCCAACACGAAGTGATCCACTGGGGAGTGGCACCAGATGTCATTCTTAACTGGTGGCACGGAGGGACTTCGCACAGGTTGATAGGCCCAATATTGTCGATCGGCAGCAGTAATTTCGCCACTGGGTCGGACAACCTGTTCTTCGTCAGCAGCGCCCACGGAATCGATGATGCTGACGGTGCCCGTCAGCGCGGAAAGGGCCGCAACCACGAGCGTCCAATTGGTTTTTGAGGGCTTCATCATGTGCCTGCCAGTTTTAACTTCTTTTGATTTTAATCCCATTCCCGCGCCCCCGCCATACTGCGGGCGCAGTTAAAAACGGTTCCCTTGAAAACCGTCGGCGTTCTAGGAAATGCGGCCTGTGAGAAGATCAGGCCAGCGTGTCATGCGACGCCAGATGCTTCGAGCCCTATTTCATCGGCAGAGAATCGAGACAGCCGCTCATTTCACCGGCGCTGTCGCCTTAGACAGGCAGCCCGTCTAAATTCCCGGGCGTCCGCATCGCAAAACACGTCGTTACCCAGTCAGTCCCGCCTGGAGGCGCCCGGAACTCGCCGAGTGGACTTCTGATGAATGAAAGTCAGTGGCACGCTGATGTCCCCGCGCAGCACTGCTGTCAATGCGTTGCCTTCGGCAAAAAGATGCGTCAACAGGTAAGGAGCCAAAAGGTACGGAGAGTGGTTCGGGTGCTGGCCCGGGTGTCTCCGAGCTATGTGCCAACGCACAGCAGTCCCGGGTTTTCAGACACTAAAACACTGATCCGCCCTGGTCGGTGTTCCCATTCGCGTAGCTGCAACTGGCCCCGATAAGAGAATTTCAGTAGCTGAATTGCTTATGAATTCACATCTCAATGCAAAGAATCCATAAAACCCGGAATCTCTGCTCACGCACACGACTTCCGTCACCGATAACAAGTCGAGCCTAATAACCGTATTTCGCAGAATTGCAGCAACGATTGCCTGTTACTTCGCCTCAGAAAGAAGTCATGCTGTCGCTTCAAAGCCTGCCATTCGCTCTTTCTGGCACAGCGGTTCAAGGGTTCTGTCATCTTGAAGATGATTGCGGACGAATCACGATCATGGAGGATTAAATGGTTAAAAATAGCACCGCAGTGGATGAAATCTATCAAGTGTGGCAAGACTACAAAAACGATTCCACCAACCAGTCGCTGCGAAATCGGCTGGTCGAGAAATACTTCCCCATGGTGAAGTACAACGCCCAACGAGTCTGGGCACGGCTCCCAGACGGGGTCGAAATCGATGATCTCATTTCTGCCGGCGTGTTCGGACTGATCGACGCCATCAACGCCTTCGACTTGACACGGGGCGTCAAGTTTGAAACGTACTGTGTCCCACGGATCCGCGGCGCCATGCTCGATGAATTGCGGGCAACTGACTGGGTGCCACGACTTGTTCGCTCCAAGGCCTCCAAGCTAGCAGAAGCCACGAAGCAACTTGACGTCAAACTGGGTCGCAAACCGGCCGACAACGAGCTGGCTGAGCAGTTGGGGATCACCATCCAGGAGTTGGAGAAATTTGTACTGGATGCCAACGCGGTCAACCTGACCAGCCTCAATAAAAAATGGCACGAGACGGATAGCTACAAAGACGTCAGCGAAATCGACATCCTGGAAGACAAAAAGGGCGACGATCCTACGCAACGATTTCGCAAGAAGGATTTGATGAGGCTGGTAACCAAAGGACTCAATAAAAACGAGCGCCTGATCATCATCCTTTACTACTACGAACAACTAACCATGAAAGAGATTGGTGACACACTGAACCTGAGTGAAAGCCGGGTCAGCCAAATGCACAGCACCATCTTGCAGCGACTGCAAACACAACTGGGTACCCGACAACTCGAATTCGCGGCATAAGGACATCTCCTCTTGCCAGCCAAGTCTTTTGTCTGGAAGGGCTTGATGTTGTCCCGGAACTCGCCCGGCAACCGGCGTGGCCCCACAGCCAGTAGCGGGTCCGTGATTGCTTGAGGGTTGGAACTCAAAATCTTTCCGCTGCGTCACGGGCGGCGTGGAAATTGTTTCCCGGTCCTCTATGCATTTCCTGTCAGCCGATTTCCTCTTCTTTCGGTTCGCGCACGCAGGAGGTGACCCTCGGTGGTAGTAATGTAGAGTGCACGAAGATCGTCGTCTCCAAACACGCAGTTCGTGGGCCGGTTTGCGGGAACAGGGTGCCTTTCCAGAATTTCGCCAGCGGGGGAAAAGACATAGATTGAGGGCCCGGGACCTCCCAGCTCAAATCCAGCCGTGGCCACGATATTGCCTTCGCTGTCCAAACGCATGCCATCCACACCACGGTGCTCTCCGAAGTCATGGAGCACCGTAGGAGATCCTAACTGGCCACTGGCTTCGATGGGGTAGGCGCGAAGTTCACGTTTTTCGTCAGACCGGCGCCCGGACTGCGCCACAAAAAGCGTTCTTTGATCCAGCGAAAGCAGTACACCATTCGGTCGGGTCGTATCGAACGTCGCCCGTTCAATCGACCAACTGCAATCCGATTGCGGATCAAGTCGATAGACCGATTCATGTTGAAGTTCCTGGTGGACCCGGTCGTAGCTGAAGGGACCCGCAGATCCCTCGTAGAACGGATCAGTAAACCAAACACGTTCCTGTCGGTCGATGATCAGGTCGTTGGGTACATTGAGCCGTTTGCCTTCAAACTGATCGGCGAGAACGGTTGTACCTCCATCTGCCTCGTAGCGCACCACGCGCCGGGCACCACCCTCGCACGCATACACTCGATTCCGGGCATCAAGTGTAAGACCATTTGCGTAGTGGGTATTCGTACGGTAGACGCTGATCGAACCTGTCTGTGGGTCAAATCGCATGATTCGACATGCCTGAATTTGAGTGTAGAGAAGTGTCGAGCCGTCCCACACCGGACCTTCACTAACCCCACCATAAGGCTCCTGAAGTAATTCAATTTCCCAATTCATCGTTGACTCCTCGCAACCGGACGGACTCCATTTCACACCTTGGAACAATTCAACCAGAAGGCAATCCAACAAACAAGGGACCTGGTCCGCTTGGCAAACGAGATTGCCTGGACGTTGTTCAGGGTGGAACTCAATCAGTCAAAGATTTTCGGTCCGGCTTCGCTGGCTTGGAGTCGTGTCTCAACAGTGCCAGCAGGTCGCGCCAACCTCCAATCGTGACCACAATGGCAAGCCCTGTGAAAGCCGCCAGGGAAACGATAATCACCCCCGCCCAGAATGTGGCCCAGCCGTGCATGTTTTCAGTCTTTTTGAAGTTCTCGAGTTGAATCAGGAAACAACAACGAACCCGCAACCATCAGCACCATCGCCAGGGTGGTGGTTCCCAAACCGACGCAGGCTTCGGTGAGGCGAAAACCAAGATTGTCCTGCGTCAAGCCCAGCAGTTCCTGAACCGGTGGCAGACCCAGCAGGGCAAGTAAACCGCACAACAGCGCCAGATAAGCACCCATTGTACTAGCCCGTTTCCAGTAGATCCCAAAAACCAGTACGGAGAACGCGCCCGTAAAATAAATGGCACCACTCACGGCCAGATAATCGAGCATATCCTGGCGCATGGGATACCACACACTCCACACGTAAAGAAAGATGCCAATCAACAAAATCAGTGTCCGCACCATAAACAACCGCGTTCGGGTCGACCATTGTCCACCGGCCACCGGATGGATGACGTCCTCAACCAGAACCGAACTCCAGCACAGAAGATAACTATCATGCGTCGACATGAACGCCGCCAACATACCGGCCCCGATTAATCCAATCACACCGACCGGTAAAATTTGGGCCAAGAATGCGGGCAACGCAGCAAGTGTCATATCATGATTGTTGACCGAAACGGCGCCTTGATTCGATGCGTGGAAATACGCCAGGGCGCAGAGGCCGAGTAACTGGGGAATAATGAACCGTGTCATGAACCCGATCGACGACCAGGTATAAAGCCGTTTGACAACTTGGGTATTTTCGGCAGCGCAAGCCCGCATGACGGCCGTCGGCCAAACCGCACAGGATATCAGCCCTGCCACGAAACCCATCCAAATCAGGTAGCCCACTCCAAAGCCATCACCATCCAACGGGTTGAAACCTGCCGCACCATGTATCGATTCCACGGCCGTGATGATGCCCTGCCAACTTACAGCTCGAATGGCATACACACAGGAGACGAGCAGACCGAAAGACAAGACGACAAATTGAATGTAGTCGGTGATTACCACGGAAACCATGCCGCCGAGCATCGTATACAGCACGACCAGCGAAATCAGAATGGCCATCACCACGTTGACGGCGGCCGGATCATTCAATCCCGTCAATGCGGTAACAAAGATGCCTCCCGCCTTGAGGAACATGCCCATGTTGAGAATTCCTGCAATGGACAATAACAGGCCTCCCAAAATCCGGACTCCGGGGCCAAAACGCAGAGCGTAAAACTCCGGAATTGTCATGACTCCGGCCTCGCGCAGGGGCACCACGATAAAACCGGTGACTCCCACCAAGAAACAAACCGCACCTGCAATCAATCCAATGTGCAGCGCCGCTAACCCGCCCGTGAAGCCCTTCTGGGCCGCATACATCACCGTGATCAAACCGATCTCGGATCCCAGCATGGTAGCAATCGAGGCAAACGACTTTAAGGATCGGCCGGCAACAATGTAGTCTGCTATGTCCGTGATATGACGATTGGCGTAGATGCCGATGGCCACGGTGCCGAGAAGGTAGACGGTGACAATCGTCCAGTCCAGCCAGGTGAAATTAGTTGTGAATTCCATAACCCACATCACGTTGGAAGAAAGACCCTTTGAGAGGCAACGTCCTTCCGGTTTGCTCGTACCAGCCGCTACCGATGGATGCACATGTTACTGGTCCTGAATCTGTTCCACGTTGATGGTGGGACAATTCATTCCTTCAATCATGCGGTCTACCGAAGAAGAATCTTTAAAACCAACACCCGTCACCAAGCAGACAAGCGGTGCGTGCTTTTCGACCTCGCCGCGCCGTCTTGCCTCCAGCGCTCCCGCTAAAGCGACCGCCCCCGCCGGCTCGCAGAAAATTCCCTCCTCGCGAGCCAGTCGCTGCTGAAGTTCCCAAATGACCGGGTCTTCGACAAGATATCCCGTGCCGCCCGATTCGCGGCAAATCCTGATCACCGCATCTCCGTCGACGCGCGCTCCCACCTGCAATCCACTGATCTCCGAGGTGCATCTGCACGAGCGCCCCTGAAAACTACCGTCTCTCAGGGGTCCGGCAATGGTGTTATTTCCTGCCGGCTGCACGCAATGCACGGCTGGCGTGGCGGACAATTCGCCTCGTTCTACAAGATCTGCAAAACCGCGGGCCACGGCAAGTGTCAAGCCGCCTCCGCCCGCCGGACTGAAAATGTGTTCGACCTGCATCCCCAGGGAACCGGCTTGTTCGGCCAGTTCATAGCTGATCGTTTTGACACCCATCATTCCCCGGGGACTAAAACGGAACGCACTGATCTGCAGCTGGGAATCCGGCCGCTCTGCTTTCAGCTGCAATTCCTTCATCGCCCTTTCCGATGTGGCCGAATCCAAACCAAGCCCCTTGATCTTGTAAACCTGGGCTCCATAGGAAAGCATCTGCTTCAGTTTTCCGACAGGTGTCGTTTCCAAGACGCCGAGCTCGCAAGAGATTTGAGCTCGTGCGCAATAGGCCGCCACCGCTGAACCCGTGTTGCCACTTGATGTTCCTATCGATCGTGTTTGACCACGGGCCAACATGTCCGAGATGGCCGCCGCGGCATAACGGTCCTTGTACGATCCTGACGGATTCGAACTCTCAAGCTTGAAGTAGAGCTGGCTCAGACCGGCTTGAGGACCGATCTGCCGCGACCTGATCAGCGGAGTATTTCCTTCCCCCAACGTGATCTGGTTCTCCGCCGGAGTGTCGCTGAAGTATTCCGCCCAACGCCAGATGGTCATGAAAGAACTCCGTATTGGTATACGATCCTGCGGTGCGTGGATTGTAGCGGAGTTGAACCACCTGTGGGATAGTGGGAATGCCGGACGGGTGCATGATTTTTCGTCAGCTGGCGGAGTCATTGAGGAACGACGCCGTGCTGAGACTGGAGCCTGTCGACAGGACCCGACCCCAACCGGCACAAGGACTGTCGATCGACGTCCGTCCGGTGAAAAGCGCACCCGGCGACCTGTCTTCAGAAACATCTCGTTAGCGACAACTTCCCACTCAAATCAACAATTTATCGAGCGCCACAACCAGCCGATCGATTTGCGCTCGATCGTTGTACAGGTGGCACGAGACACGAATGAAGTCACGTCCCTGGAATCCGAAAATGGGCACTTCGATGGCGTGTTGTTCCCAGAGCGCTGTTTGAAGTGCCAGCGGATCTTCCGTCTTCAGTGGCACGTGTGTCATCGAACCGTACCATTCAGGACCTGCGGGCAGTGGGGGTTGCTGACCGCTTAATTCCGCCAGTCGCTCGCGGGCGTACGTCGCTAAATAATGGGTTCGCGCCCGGAAGGCATCGCAACCAACCTCCTGCAAAAACTGAATCGCCGCGGGAATGGCCAGAAACGGGGCCGGGTCACGCGACCCGATCCAATTGAAATCATCCACCCAGGATTTTCGAGGTCTGTCACCAAGTCGCCCCCAGCTGAGGACGACTGGCTCGATCGCCGGATGCTGCCTGGGGTGGACATACAGGAATCCCGATCCAAAGGGTGCGCTGAGCCACTTGTGACAGCTGGCCGTGTAAAAGTCGCAGTCCAAACTATCAATGTCCAGCGGCAACTGGGCGACCGCATGAGGACCGTCGATACACGTTGTCAGACTGATTTTTCGTGCACGCTGACAGATGGTGGCCACCGGCAGGGTCATGGCCGTAGGAGAAGTAATGTGGCTGACAACAAGTAGTCTGGTTCGGTCGGTCACTTGGGAAAAAATCGACTCGATGACTTGTTCCTCAGAGTCAACCGGAAAAGGAAGCGTGGCAACCTTGGGCGGTGGAGCACCTGCCCGCCGGCAGGCTCGCTCCCACACCCTATGGACCGCACCGTATTCATGGTTTGTCAACAACACCTCATCCTCTGCAGATAGCTGGCTGCTTTGTGCCACAACATTCATTCCATACGTTGCATTATCAACGCAGACAAGATTAGGCTCCGTCGTGCCTACGAATTTTGCAAGTTGTGAACGGGCCTCCAGCAGAGCGGGCTCAAATTTCCGCCAGAAAAAATCCATCGGTTGACTATCAAGCAGATGTGACCAATCGTCTCTTGCCTTTTGAACTTTCCTGGGTGGTGGTCCAAAGGATCCATGGTTGAGGTAAATGGTACCCTCACGCAAATCCCATTCGGTTTGCAACTCCTTCCAAACCTTTTCGTTCTCAACGGACCCAGGTAGAGAGCTTTCCATGTTTCTGTCTGCTTTGTTTCTGTTCCCTTTTTGGTACCACTACGGCTGATGAAAGCATGTTCGACCAAAATGTCCCGCCTCGTCAATAGATTACCCTGTCAGCCTATGCCCACTTCTGATCCCTGTTTTTACAGGTTTTACAATCTAGGATCGGTTTTGTTGCACAGAAAATGGTACTTTAGGGAGTGCGATATTTTGTCGCTCCGGGTGCAAGTACGGCGTGTCATTCCCCGCGGACGCAACCGAATGATTCCACGGCACCTGTGAACGAGCTGCCGAGTGTCACACCTGTGGGCCTTGTGGCCTCTGGATATGCGTGATACTGGTGAAGATCCATCTTCTGCCATTTTAAAGAACCTGCTGTTGGTTTGGTCACTCCATTCACACAAATAAATCCACTTGACCACGTCTAAACACCCATTTCGATTGGCCGTCATTGGCGGTGGAATCAGTGGACTGGCCGCTGCTCATCGTATCGTGGAACTCTATCCCCGGGCCGAGTTAACCCTGTTCGAAAGCAGCCATCGACTGGGGGGATCCTTGCACACTTATCGAAACCAGGGATACACCATCGAACGCGGTGCCGACAGCTTTATTACCAATGTTCCCTGGGCGAGCGACCTCTGCGACCGGGTCGGTTGTGGTGACCAATTGCTACCTACGAATCCCCATCATCGAGGTGTGTATGTTGTGCGACGAGGCAAGTTGGTCATGTTGCCGGATGGATTTCAAATGCTGGCACCCAGCCGAATGTGGCCCATTCTTACTTCCAACGCACTGAGCTGCTGCAGCAAATTGCGGCTGTTATGCGAGCCCTTCATCCCGCGCCACACCGGTCCCGAAGAAACCTTGGAGGAATTCGCCTCACGACGCCTCGGTCGAAAAACCTTTGAACAGTTGGTCGAACCCTTGGCTGGTGGTATTTATACGGGTGATGCCCGCAAGCTTAGCGCCGCAGCGACGATGCCGCAGTTTATCGAAATGGAAAAAACCTGGGGTAGTTTGGCTCGTGGAATGAAGAAACGACGGACCGAACACCGAGACAACACCAGTACGGGTGCCAGATACAGTTTGTTTGTAACGCTCCGCGATGGGATGGAAAGCCTTGCCACTGCCATTGCCGGTCGGTTGCCTCGGCAATCCCTTCAATTGGGAACTCGCGTCCGCCGTGTTCAACGCCAGGCGGACGGCAACTGGAAGATTGAACATGATGCTGCTGAAACCGGCGAGTCCTTCAGGGGTGTCATTCTGGCTGTGGGAACGCCACAAGCGGCTCCCCTGGTGGAGTCAACGGCAGACCAATTGAGTCAAGAACTGCAAAAGGTGGAAGCGGCCAGTTCAGTGGTTGTTGCTTTAGGTTATCGAAGCGAACAATTCCGGAGCCCGCTTGATTGTTTCGGCCTGGTGGTACCACGTGCGGAGCGGCGTCGAATCTTAGCTGCGAGCTTTTCAAGTGTCAAATTTCCCGGTCGTGCTCCCGACAACTGCGTCCTGATTCGAGTTTTTCTCGGTGGCGTGTTGCAGCCCAACTGGGTGGATCAAGATGATGAAATATTGACCAACGTCGCCAGGGAAGAACTTGCCGAACTCCTGTCCGTTCAAGGACCACCTGTCCTGCACGACGTCACCCGTTGGCACGGAGCCATGCCACAGTACCATGTGGGACACCTGGAAACGGTCGGTCGCATCGAACAGGTTTTACAGCAATTGCCCGGCTTGCAACTGGCTGGCAATGCCTACCAGGGAGTCGGCATTCCTTCAGCCATTCACAGTGGAGAACAGGCTGCAGAAAGGTTACTCCAGGCTGACCTCCGGCAACATGACTAGGCTGGAACTCAATATTTGTTTGCGCAGTTTTGCACCCTGGACGTCCTTGAGACCATTCGGATGTCCAGGGGGTTTACGATGAGTACTTTACGCAGAGATCCAGCCAGTGTGGCCCGATATCCGCTGTTTGAATTGTCAGCAGGACTGCAAGAAACGAAGAGTAGGATTCAGGAGAACATGAAGTGGATCGATTGGATTACGCCCTCGCGCTACACGGCGGTGCGGGATCGGAACCACTATTTTTGACCCGTGCTGAAAAGCAGCAGTACCGCGCATGCCTGGACGACACCTTAAAACGGGGCAAGACTGTCCTGGCGCAGGGGGGCAACAGCTTGGACGCTGTGGAGACGGTCATTCGTGCGCTCGAGGACAATCCGAAGTTTAACGCGGGTCATGGTTCCGTGTTGAATTACGATGGTGACCACGTTCTGGACGCGTGCATCATGGATGGAAAAAACCGTGCTTGCGGGGCAGTGGCAGCGGTCACCACGGTACGCCACCCAATTCATTTGGCCCGTCTGGTCATGACCGAAACGGAACACGTCCTCCTGGTCGGGAAGGGCGCTGACCAGTTTGCTCGAGAGATGCAAGTCGAGTTAGTCGAGCAGGACTTTTTTCGCACTGAGAAGCGGCTCCGGGGATGGCGGCAGGCACTCAACGAATCGCAAGCCGCGGAGAACGAAAACCGCCAGCACCTGGGAACCGTCGGATGTGTGGCACGGGATCGTGATGGGAATCTGGCTGCCGGAACGTCTACGGGCGGTCGTACCTTACAACGATTCGGCCGCGTCGGTGATTCACCCATCGTTGGAGCGGGCACATTTGCAGACAACAACACCTGCGCGGTTTCCTGCACCGGTGTCGGTGAACGATTTATTCAGCATGTTGTGGCCTATGACATCTCCGCTTTGATGGAGTACCGCCAACTGACCGTGGGACAGGCTGTCTCACACCTTTTCAAGTACAAGTTGCCAGCCCATTCAGGAGGCATCATCGCCATGGATACTTGCGGGTCGATTGCCATGCAGTTCAATACGCATGGCATGTATCGCGCAGCCACCGACTCCGCAGGCCGTGTCGAAATCGACATTCAGTAGCAAACACACAGGTCCGCAGTCACTTCTTAGCAACCCGCGCTCTGGCTTCTCCAGTCCCGTGCGAAGCGGCAAGTAGCTGCCGAGCAAGGCTTCCCGGCCCGGTGTCCGGTTAGACGATCTACACAATTTTTATTGCCTGTTACATGGGTGCGTGCAGGTGTTAGACATTAAAAAGACCTCTCCTTTTTCACCTGACACTTGTTGGTTATTGGGACAACTGTAAAATTGGTAGATTGGGTGGCGCGCGGCGCAGAACGCGTCTTCATTCAAAGAGCACGAGTTCAATCGCCCAAAATTCACATACCATGGCCTGCAGGCCGGAACGTTGGTGGTTTACTTTCCATCCAGTCATTGGATCGGAATCAACGACTCCTGCTTCTAAAAGGAACAGCGGATGGCTGTCAGCGACTGGATAGGTGAACGGATTTTCAAGCTCGTTCACGGCCATAATTTAGTTTACAACACCTGTTGGGAAGACCCCCGTCTGGACCGTGAGGCCTTGGAGCTGGGTCCCGATGATACCGTTTTGGTCATTACGTCAGCCGGTTGCAACGCTTTGGATTATGCGCTGACAGAGCCCCGGCGGATTTACGCGGTGGATATGAATCCGCGCCAAAATGCTCTCCTTGAACTAAAACTGTCGGCAATTCGCCACTTGGATTTTGAGTCGTTTTTCGACATGTTCGGCACGGGTAGTATCCCTAATGCTCACAAACTCTACGCCGACAAACTGCGGGGCTCCCTGTCGAGTTGGTCCCGGAAATATTGGGACCGTTGGATCAAGTTCTTTGAAACCGATCGCCGACGATCATTTTATTTTTGCGGTACATCGGGCAGTTTCGCCTGGCTCATCAATTTCTACATTGATCGCGTTGTCAAATTGCGACCTCATGTTAACGAGTTGCTGGAAGCGAACAATGTCGGTGAACAGAGAGAAATCTATAACAGTAAAGTGCGGGACCGATTTTGGACCAAGTCCATTCGTTACGCCATGGGTCGAGACACCACTCTTTCCATGCTAGGTGTCCCCAGAGCGCAACGGGAGGAAGTGGAACGGCACTACGACGGCGGCATTGCCGGATTTGCGAGGGACTGTGTCGAATCTGTGATGGCGCATCTACCTTTGGTTGACAATTACTTTTGGAGGGTTTACTTGACGGGACGGTACACACACGATTGTTGTCCGGAATATTTGCGTCCCGAAAATTTTACCCGACTAAAAGAAGGCTTAGTCGACCGAGTGAATGTCATCACCTGTTCGGTTCAGAGCTTCCTCGAGACATGCCCTGAACGGATTTCGCGCTTCGTGCTGCTAGACCACATGGATTGGATGAGCGGGCGGTACTTTGACTTACTGGAAGCGGAATGGCAGGCGATTGTTGATCAGGCTGCCCCGCACGCTCGGGTTATTTGGCGCAGCGGAGGCTTGCAGACCGAATTTGTGGATCGGGCGCGCGTGCGTGTCAACGGCCACTCTCGGTCCGTCGGTGAACTTCTCACGTACCACACGGACTTGGCCCGACGACTTCATCGCCAGGACCGTGTCCACACGTACGGTAGCTTCCACATCGCTGATCTGGCCGCTTGAGGCATTGCCACATGGTACATCCGAAAAATGTCGACACTTCGAATGACGAACCCATTCCCAACAACCAACGTCAAATCTCTCGATACGTGGCGAAACCGCAAACGGTACTGCCCGTTCCCACGCTATCTCGAGAGAGCCTATTTTTAAATTCCAGACATTTCTTCTTTCTCCTTCAACGCTCATTTGTCGCCTGATTATGAGTTTTGCTTCAGACCTCAAGACCCTGTATCACATGGCCCTGCGGCCCATCCGAGGGGACAATCATGCAGACCGCATGGACAATTTTTATTCGGGCCAAGCCGATACCTATGACGACTTCCGGAAACGATTGTTACAGGGTCGCAGAGAGCTTTGGCAGTCGATCAAGGTGCCGGAAAACGGCCGCTGGGTGGATATGGGGGGGGGCACAGGATCCAACCTTGATTTTTTCGGGGACTCCATCGAGCGTCTCGATCGAATCTATGTGGTGGATCTTGCAAGGTCATTGTTGGCTGTAGCGCGACGGCGTGTCAGCGATAAAAGGTGGACTCATGTTGATATCGTCCAGGGCGATGCGACACAGTATCAACCTCCTGCAGGTCCCGTCGATGTGGTCACATTTTCCTATTCCCTGACAATGATTCCAAACTGGTTTGCCGCTGTAGAGAATGCGTTTCAGATGTTGCGGCCCGGTGGCATTTTGGGGGTCGTTGATTTTTATGTGTCGCGAAAACATCCCGCTACAAATTTTCAACGTCACTCGTGGTTTACACGACACTTCTGGCCAATTTGGATGAGCAGCGACAACGTCTTCCCATCGTCCGACCATGTGCCCTTTCTGCACAGCCGATTTGAGTCAATGATCTTTCAGCAGATGCGGGCCAGAATTCCGTACCTCCCGTTCCTGCGGATTCCCTATTACATCTTTGTGGGGAGAAAACCAGTCTAGCCTCCGAAGAGCCTGACGGACTCCGCAGGAACAATGTCTTCCTACAAGACGTTGTTATCCCTCATCCTTTTTCCCACCCGTCATCTCTGCCCAACATGCTTCCAAAGTGGTTGTCAGCGAGAACGGAAAAATGTATACCGGAGTTCTGGGTCTGGGATCTGTCGATGACTTGGTCATGCTTTAAGGCGATGATCGCCGCCTTACAATTTCCAAAAGTGATATCGACGATCTTATTCCCGGTAAAGTCCCCACGGTGTTCGAAGGTTTATTGGACAATCTGGTACTGCAAGAGATGAACGACCTTTTCACATTTCCGGATGAACTACCCGCTTCGAGCGTTTCAACAGGGTGCGGGCCATGTAACGGGACACTTTGTTGAACATGAATTCTCTCCGTTGGATCGACGACGAATTAGCGCTGCTCGAACAGCAGCGTTTACAGCGGCGCCTTTTAACCTGTTCTCATGCTGACGACATCCGGATTGTCGTCGAAGGACAGACGCTCGTGAACTTCGGGTCGAATGATTATCTCGGACTGGCTGCCGATCCACGTCTGATCGCAGCCGCCAGAAACTACCTGGAATCCTCCGCCTGGGGTAGTGGAGCGAGCCCCCTGGTCACGGGACATACGGTGGCACACTCCGAGCTGGAAAAACACCTGGCGGATTTCGAGGCAACCGAAGCCGCCCTGGTCTTTCCCTCAGGTTTCGCCGCCAATGTTGGCACGATCACGGCCTTGGCAGGTCACGGCGATGTGATCTTCAGCGACGCCAAGAATCATGCCAGCATCATTGATGGTTGCCGCTTGTCCGGTGCCAGAGTCCAGGTGTTTGTGCATGGCGATATGCTTCATTTGGAAAAGCTGCTGGCCCAAGCAAGCGGTTTTCGGCGACGGCTGATCATCACCGATTCGCTGTTCAGCATGGACGGAACCGCGGCTTCACTGAAGGAACTGGTCGAATTGGCCGAGCAGCACCAAGCGATGGTGATGGTTGACGAAGCCCACGCAACAGGGATTTTTGGTGACGCGGGTCGAGGATTGGCTGAGGCCATGAACGTGGAGGATCGTATTCCCATCAAAGTCGGTACGCTGAGTAAAGCGCTCGGCTGTGCCGGGGGATTCGTCGTGGGATCACGCCAGCTGATCGACTGGATCGCCAACCGCGCACGGACGTATATTTTTTCAACTGCCCAACCAGCGGCCGGTGCGGCGGCGGCCAGTGCGGCACTTCGCATCGTGCGGGATGAGCCGCATCGACGCACCACGCTGCTGGAAAAAGCAAACGCCGTTCGCTGTCACTTACAAGCCCAGGGCTGGAATACGGCTTCGTCCGACAGCCAGATTATTCCGATTCTGGTAGGGGAACCGGGCTGGACCATGTCCTTGGCAGCCAAATTACGAGAACAGGGGTTTTTCGTGCCCGGTATCCGACCTCCCTCCGTTCCGGATGGAGAATCTCTGCTGCGCATAAGCCTGAGTTATTCACACACGGATCAGCAAATTGAAACGTTGATTCAGACCATGAGCCAGTTGGCAAGATGAGCAGATCACCAGCAAGTCACAAAAAACAGTACCGTAAGAATTCGCTGCTCATGAAAGGCGGAAAACGGCTGCCGCAGTGAGTGTGGCAGTCCAATGCGCGACACCGGGCCGGTTTTATCTGACAAACCAGCGCATGGCATAACGTCCCTCTCGATCTTCGAACTGGTGCGTGCGTGGATTCAGGAGGCGTTGTACGGCAAATCCGTCCGTGCTGGCCATGACCCACGAGACGTCCCAACCACCACTGGAGTATTGTAGGGGAATGCAGGGACCAACACGAATCAGTGGGTCAGCACCCGTAATGAACAAGTTTCGCTCGGTGTAGTAGTAGCAGGAACTGCCTCGCGTAAAGACTTCGTGCTCGATTTGGTTCGCCTCCCCTTTCGATGGCAAGTCACTACACAAGTTGCGCAGTGCCAGTTTGATTTGTCGGCCGGCGGTGAAAGCAGCAGCCAGGTCTTTCACCGAACCCGATTGCACGACGCCTTGATCGTCATGCTCGAGCACCTGCTGCCAGTCGTCGCGCACGAAGTAACGAAAAACGTCAAAATCATACATAAAATTATGGCTGGGAGCATTGGTCTGGTCGTCCAAATTGTCGTGCTGATGCATCTTGGGCATATTCGGGTGGTCGAGCCCCGGACCCGAACCCAACTGGTTGCTGGCTGGCCGACCGTCCAAAAACGGTCGGGCAATCCCCTGCTCGCCATCCTGGTTGTACAGAAAGAAAGACATCGACGGGCGACCACCGAACCCGTGGGGGAGGCTGACCGGCTGACGAAGTTGCATGATGCCGGCACTCCAGCGATTGTCCACCAAATAGGTGATTTGAAAATCGCACACTTCTCGGATCAATTCATCACTGTCGGAATCCGTATCAACATGTTCATTTTCCTTGAATTCCGTCATGACGCGCAAATCGGCTCCGCGTCGAATCGCAGCGACCAGGTCTTCCGAGCTGCCCCGCCGCAGGCTTCGATTTTCGTCCAATTCGAGCACCATTTTCCAACGATCGTCCAACGATTCAGCAGACACTTGCCAGCCTCCTAACCAAAAAATTGCAATCAATACCCCAAAGCCTAGGCACTTGGGGCGATGGAGTGCTCCGAACATATGGAGACAATCTCCGAGTGAGTGGTGGATCAGGTTCTGGCAGATTATAGTGATTGGGAAATCACGGGTCCACCATACCGGCAGGTGATCAAGCGTGCAACTTCCTGCCTGATCCGCTTCGTCGTTCAGTCACGATTGCCATAAGACCTTTTCCTCATGGACGGACCTTCTCACGTCTGCTGGAGTACCTGATGAAACGAAGACACTTCCTACAAACAGCATTGACCGCCGCGAGCGCGACATGTGCTCCTTGGACGGCACACGCCTCAAAACCTGCCGCGAGCAAACCTGTGTACCGTGTTGGAGTGATTGGAAGTACGGGCCGGGGCAACTATGGCCATGCCATGGACCGTGCCTGGCTTGAGGTTCCACGCACGAAAATCGTGGCTATTGCAGACGACAACTCACAAGGCCTTAAAGACGCCGCGCAACGTTTGTCGGTCCGGAACACTTTCGCTGATTACCACCAAATGCTGGACGATGTGAAACTGGATGTCGTTGCCATTTGTCCACGCTGGGTGGATCAACATCGGGACATGGCAGTTGCCGCCGCGCGCCGCGGCATACATATTCTGCTGGAAAAACCATTTTGCCGGACGCTGGCCGAGGCCGACCAAATCGTGGCAGCTTGTGAGAAGACCGGTGTGAAACTGGCAATCGGACATCCAACCAGTTACAGTCCAAAACTCGATACCGTCCGGCAACTCATCGAGCAGGGTAAGATCGGCCAGGTGCTCGAGTACCGTGGCCGCGGTAAAGAAGATCGGCGGGGCGGTGGCGAGGACCTGTGGATCCTGGGCACGCACATCATGGACATGATTCGGGCAATCGGCGGTCATCCCAAGTCGTGTTTTGCCCGCGTTTATCAGAACGGAAAACCAGTAACACGCGAAGATGTTTTCAAGGGTCCGGAGGGAATCGGTCCGCTGGCTGGCGACGCAGTGCACGCCATCTATGAAATGCCCGATGGCTCGATGGCTTATTTCAGCTCGCTGAAGAACGCCGGACAAAGCAAACGCTACGCGCTGCAAATTCACGGTTCGCAGGGGATCATTGAATTGACAGAAGGTTTGCTGCCAAAGGTCAAATACCTGGGAGATATGGCTTGGTCACCTGCCCGATCCGGTGCCCGATGGCAGGACATCTCTTCAGCCGGCATCGGCTTGCCCGAACCCCTTTCTGGACGCAGATACGAAGCTCGTTATCTGCTGATGATTGAAGACCTGCTGGCTGCGATCGAGCAGGATCGCCAACCACGCAGCAACGTCTACGACGCCTTGGGCGCTACTGAAATGATCGTGGCTGTGTTTGAATCGCACCGGCTGGGGCGCCGGGTCAAACTTCCCCTGGTCAATCGGCAGAATCCGTTGGCAATGCTAGATTCATGATCCACAACGACCTCGCACGTCTCTGTGTTCACACCATGACCAATCGTCCCTGGTCCCTGGCCGAGTGTATTGAACATTACGGCTCGTTGGGGATCCCGGCCATGTCAGTGTGGCGCAATGTGATTGATCCCGAGGAGGGTGGGATTGGTATCGACAAGGCTGCACGGCTCGTGCGAACTTCTCGCCTCCGGGTACCAGCACTGGTGCGGGGTGGATTCTTTCCGGCACCGGTGGCAGAGCAACGAGTGAAAGCCATCGATCTCAATCGGCGTTGTGTGGATGAAGCGGCGGCCTTGGGGGCAGACATGGTCGTGTTGGTCGTGGGCGCCGTGCCCCACATGCCGCTGGATGAAGCGCGGCGACAAGTGGAGAATGGGATCGTTCAACTGCTACCTCACGCCGAATCTTGCCGCATCCGCCTCGCCATCGAACCACTGCACCCGATGTACGCGGCCGACTGGTCGTGCATCAACCGCCTACGGGAAGCACGGCACCTCTGGGAGTCGATTCAGCACGAATTGCTGGGCGTTGTTCTGGACGTCTACCACGTCTGGTTCGACCCGGAGCTTGACCAGGAGATTCACCTGGCTGGCAAAGCAGGTAAACTGTTTGGATTCCACATCTGCGACTGGCGAGTGGAAACACGCAGTCTGCGCAGTGATCGGGGCCTCATGGGAGACGGATGCATCGACCTGCGCGGCATACGCGAGAAAGTGGAATCAGCCGGCTTTACAGGATTTCATGAAGTCGAAGTATTTTCGGAAGAGTACTGGAACTGGGATCAACGACAGTATTTGGAATTGATCACCCGGCGTTATCTCGAGGCGAGTTAGAAGTTGCCTGCCAGATGGACCGAACTTGTTGAACTCGAACCAAGTACTCTCTGTGCAATCTTGAGATGTTGCCGTTATCACGGAAAGAATGAACTCTACCCGTGGCGCAATGCTTCGATAGGGTCCATGTGGGCGGCGCGGATGGCCGGATAAACACCAAACAGAATGCCAACGACAACTGAAATAAGAAATGCCAGGGCAAAATAGGTGGGGTGCAGGATGGGTGTTACTTCCTGTACCAGTTGGGGCAGCGTCGAGACGAGGTCGGACGCGTAGCTTGTCAGAATGTTTCGCAGACCACTGACGGCGTAGGGACAAACGGCTCCACCCAGAATTCCCACCAGCCCTCCGGCAACCGACAGGACCGTGGTCTCAATCAGAAACTGGAGAACAATGTCGCTGCGGGTCGCACCCAGCGCCCGCCGGACCCCAATCTCGCGTGTTCTTTCCATCACGGTTGCCAACATGATATTCATGATCCCAATACCACCCACCAAAAGCGAGATGCCGGCGATCACCCCCATGAAAACCATGAACATAATTCTTGTCGTTTCTGCCTGTTCAAGCAGTTCTTTGGGAACAATCACGACGACATCTTCAAGTTTTGAATGGCGGCGGTCAAGTGTTTGCTGTACAAGGTCTGCCGTCTTCATCACGTTCTCGATACCATCGATCTGCAGCGTGATCTGATTCAATTCAACCGTTTCGCCCTCTCGTGATCCACCCCGTCGAACGACCACCGTGTCCCCTAATCGTCGTCGTAACGTGGTGATGGGAATGTACACGTCCTGTGAAAAATCCTGTGCCGCCAACGAACCGCCGATGGCCGCCGTTGGAGCCCGGTACTTGAGAATTCCTACGATCTTGTAATAGTCCTGCGCCTCGGGCAAATAGATGCGGCGTCCGATCGGGTCCTTGTAGGGAAACAAAGTGTCAACAACGTTCGAGGCCAGAACACAATGGTTTTTCTCCAACTGCAACTCGGCATCTGATATGAAATGCCCTCGATCGATTTCCAACTGGGTGATCGCGGCGTATTCGGGTGTACAGCCAACGACCCTTGCCAAGAGTTCCCGTTGCCCGTAGCGAACCTCTCGGCGCATTTCTCGGATCGGAAGTGCACCTCGAATCGTGGGAATCGTTTCCACCAGAATGTCGTAGTCCGCCCGCAACAGTCCGTACGGCAAAATGAAGGAGGTGGATCCATCCGGCGCTTTGGCAGGTTTGACCGATCGCACGATGATGTTGTCGGCTCCCAGGCCTTCAATCTGTTCCTGCGCTTTCTGGCTGATCCCCGCTCCAATGGCCAAAAGCCAAATCACGCTGGCGACTCCGATGAAGATACCCAGTACGGTCAGCAACGAGCGCAGGGGGTGCAGCAAGACACTCTTGATACCGATCAACCAGGTGTGGAGCCAAAGCATGGGGGATCCCGACATGCGAATCGAAATTTCGCTGTCGCTAGCAAGGAAACAAAAAAAACAACTTCCTGTGAACAACGTCCTTGACGATCGTTTTCATCTCCGTGGAAATTCTCGGAGATAGATCACCAAGATGACGGTTTCGGTTTCTGTACTCGAGAGAAATGAACACAAGGGAGCCTGCTACCTGTCACTGCACCAGGGACTCGTCAATTCTGCCATCCCGTAGTCGGATGATCCGACGGGCCCGCGTTGCCACTTCTTTTTCATGAGTCACGATGATCATTGTTTTACCTGCCCGATGAAAATCATCCAGTAAATCGAGAATGTCTTTTGTCGTTCCGGTATCAAGGTTTCCTGTTGGTTCGTCAGCCAGGATGAAGTAGGGGTCATTTGCCAGACTTCGAGCAATGGCAACCCGCTGCTGCTGGCCCCCGGAAAGCTGCTGCGGCCGATGTTTCAGACGGTCGCTCAAACCAACCAGGTCTGCCAGCTCCCGACAGCGTGAACGTTCCAGGCGTGTGATGCGACCCCGGTAGTAGAGCGGGACTTCAATATTTTCCAAAACGTTTAGTTGCGGGATCAGATTGTATGATTGGAACACAAACCCAATACGTGAGGCTCGGATACGCGAAAGTTGGCCGTCGTTCATGCTTGAAACATCGTCGTCTCCGAGTTGAAGACAACCCGAGGTGGGACGGTCCAGGCACCCGATCAAATTCAGTAGCGTGCTTTTTCCAGAACCGGAGGGTCCCATAATCGCCACGTAATCTCCGTCTGGGATTTCCAATGAAATGCCGCGAAGTGCGCGTACCGTCTCCCCCTTCAGAACATAATCTTTCGTTAGCTCATGGATGCGGGCGGCAAGTTGCATAGCAGAAGGACAGAGCAGTCGTCGTTGCAATCGTTACATTTTCTGACGGGCTTGAATTTGTCTGCAGTTCCGGCCGTCACGTTTGTCTATTTTTCTCTGACGCCCAAAGCAATCTCACCACCAATCCGCTCAAGATCCCCTGGCGTCAGCTGATGATAATTACTGGCGTTTGAAACTGGCCAGCGCCGCAGAGAGTTCTGTTTGGTCGATATTTCCATCTCCATTTTTGTCCGCCTGGGAGAACCTCTGTCGAACCTGTTCGGAAAGTATCGCAATTTCCGATTGAGAAATCAGCCCGTCCCGGTCCCGATCCAAGTGACTGACGATGGCCTGGGAAGATTTCACTTTGTCGCCGCCGGCTTCCTTTTTCTCAGCGACACGTGGGCGACGAGGTATTTCTTCTCCGGCCTGGGAATCGGCCACCATGGACGTGTTCCCTTCCGGAAATACAAACGATGTGGCGTGCCGGCGTGCATTGGCCACCACTTGGTCGCCCGGTTGGAGCAACTCCGAGCTGGCTTCGTCAATCGCGACGGTTTTCTCGTTGGTTGACAAAATGACAATTTCTTTGGTCTTCAACTGGCCATCATTCTGCAGGAGGCAGAAGGTGCGCCCGGAATATTCATAGACTGCCTGTATCGGCAATTGTAAGGCATCTTGCTCTTGTTCCACCTGAATACGAACTTCAGCAGTGAGTCCCGAAAGGATGTTCTCCGGAGGATCCACAATTGCTATTTGGGTAGCGTATTCCTTGGAATTCGACCGCCACCAATGGCCCGGTTCGGCATACTGGCTGACTTTGATGACTTCCCCCCACAACTCAACGTCTCCCAGGGCCTCAATACGAATCATCACCTGCTGCCCAGCATGGACAAGGTTGATACTTGCCTCGTTGATTTTTGCTTTGATCTGCATTTTTTTCGGGTCAGGCAGGCGGATGATGACCTGTCTTTCGCGAACCGGTGATCCCGGCTCAACGATGAACTCGTTGCTGCGACCCGACTGCACATTGGCATAAACAACCACGCCTTCATTGGGAGCCTGGACGGTGCACTTTTTCAGCTGCGAGCGAATTTCACCCAGCTTGTTGACTTCTTCGGCGTGACTGTCTTTTTCGTTTTGCGATTTAACCTTGGCCGCTTTGATATCGCTGTTGAGCTGCGTGAGCATTTTTTTCAGGGTGTAGTCGCGTAACACGCGCAATTTGGTCTTGCCTGCATCCAGTTCGTTGTCCGCTTTGGCAACTGAAAACCTCTGGGCTTCGACCTGCAAATCCGTAATCAGGCCTTTCGCCAGGAGTCGTTCTGAGGATTTTAGCTCGAGTTCCGCCTTTTTTAGCGCATCCTCTGCCACGTAGATTTCGTTCATGGCCATCTTTTCTTCTTGAACAAAAGTCCCCAAAAGGTATTCCTTCTGCGCGATTTTAGACGTCTCGTATGTTGCTTCAGCCTGAATCATCAATGCTTCGCTCGTGTTAACGACAATCCGCTGGCGGCTTAGATCTTCCTCCAGCGACGAGGAGTCGAGGGTCACCAGCCAGTCGCCAGCTGCCACCATGGTGCCTTCCGGGATGACATCCAAAATCGTCGTCGACGAACCGCCACCACCGCGGGCCTTGACCTCGCAACGAATTTCGACGTTCTTGGTACTTTCCACTTCGCCCTGTTCAAGGACGACATGCTCATAGGGACCGCGAATGACTTCCGCCAGCAGCGGAGCATCCTGGAAGACCGTTCGGGTGCGATTCAAAAAGAACCGCGCCAACAAAACGGCGGCGGCCAACAGCATGACAACGATAATCACCACCACCAAGGTAGAACCTCGCGTGCGCCGGTACGTGGAAGATAGTCGATGCAAGGGCACAGTCGAGCCTCACGCGAAAAGGATCAATTGAATCGGTAATTTCGGTGGATTGGTAGCGTATAAAGTGCTCGTCGCGACACTGTACTTATTCTATACCCCTTCACGTCTGCTGTCATCTCCGAAGTCGGCTACGGGACGCGTCATTCGTGACGGCGGATACTTCTTCGGTTGACACTTCCGCACTCGCTTCAAATTCCGGGGAGCCAAAGTCTCGTGATGGATCCGTTGCGGCATGGCGCACCTGCAACTTGTCGCTGTCGTCATTATCCGCGTTCGGAGCGGCTTTTGGCAACGAGCAGGGGGCGCAACTTGGTACGTCATCCTGCCCGCCGATGGGGCCCGGGTCGATCCACTGGCCATCATCATTTAACTGCATGACGCCCAGTTCAAGATCCAGGTTTCGCCGTAATACTTCGTAGTTGACCCAGACACTCAAAAAATTGTTCTGCGCATTCTGCAGATCGGCCAACGCCGAAACTACATCGCGGGCGGCCGTTGCCCCGGAAGACTCCCCGCGTTGTTCAGCAAGCGTGAGAATCTCGTCGTTCAGAACAATCTGGTCGATCGCTCCTAAAACCGCCAGTCGCTGCTGTTCAAAGTTGAGCCGGTTGAGATCGATCGTGCGGATGGTACCCCGAAGATTGCGCGTAATTCGGTCCTCGAACCGGTAATAGGAACGTCTGGCCTGTTGGTATTCAATCAGCGATTGCCGATAGCGGTTTCGTTCTAGCAGTCGGGTGAGCGGTGCATCGAACTCCAGTCCGACGCGTAAACGTCCTGTTGGCGATCGAAACTTGACCGGATTGTCCCCCGTCGTAGCAAGATCTCCGCTGAAAGTTAAGTCCAGCCCGCTTTCGAGGTCATTCGCGTTGAACTTAATCAGTCTCCACGCATCAACCAGAGCCCCCCGTGCATTTTTCCAATCGCGACGACATGCCCGAGCAATCTCTGTCGCTTGGAAGGGATCGATTTCCACTGACACCAGACGGATGTTCTCTGTACGTGCCCTGGCTTGCAGGAGCGAAAGATCCATTACGTCCGCGGCCAAGCGGGAAAGTATACCTGGTGTGGCAAAAAGGACCTTGTTGCGAATCTGTTGGCGCATCGGAACTGAGTCCAGTTGCACACCGGCAGCCAATGTCTGGTCCAACCACTCACGAAGCGTGTCCAATTCCACCCCGTAGCTCTCCAGGGCACGCTCTAAACGATCGACCTCTTGAAACAACTTCGACGGTTGTCCGTCAAGTCTTTGAGTGCCCAGCACCGAGGAGTCGAACTGGGCTGGTAGTTTAATCTGGCAGGTCACCGGATCGAAACACTGAGTCTGCGAACGCTCCTGCTGGTACATTGCGGCAAGGCGGGTGAGTTCTTTGCGACGCTGCGGCAGGATCTCTTTCAGGGTAGTAATGTCTTTTCGAACGCGCGGAATGTTCGTGGCGACCAGCCGCTCCTGTATTTCTCGAATTTGTTCGACGTAGGATAGAAATACCTGCAGGGAACGGGCAACTTCACTGCTACCTGTCTGGAGAGGCTGGTCACTTGAGTCGGCCGACAATTGCTCGATATCAGCGAGCAGGGACTCGGTTGAAGTACCCACCCGTTGTTGCAACGCGATGATCTGGTTCTGGACAGGAACGATTTCTGTGTCAATCAGATTGAACTGATCCAACAGCGGATCGTCGATCACGAGACAGATCGTGGGAGGAAGTCCCAAATCGAGTTTAAACTGGTCCAACTCGCCCTGATACTGGTTCTGCGAGTTGAGCAGCCGACTTTGAGCGTTTACCAAGGCCTGTCGCGCCTGCGCAATTTGGAGACGTTGCCGCAGTATGTCATCAGGCCGATCGGGAATTTTGCGCAGGCTTTCCCGCAGCGATTCTTCCAATTGCAGGAGGCTACTGCGTAGCCCCGCGATATTCGATTCCTGATTACGAATATCTTGTTGACTCTGTAGCAACCCCATGAAACCACCGGCTTGAGCAGCACCGGCACCTCCACCACTGAACCCAAAGCCACCCGCACCACCCACGCCGCCAAAACCACCGGCTCCTACGCCGGTAAACCCTGTCAGGCCACTTGTCCCAAAAAATCCGCCGCGACGAGTTGGACCCCGTTCCGCCTGGCGACCTGTCACGATCTCCAGATAGAATCCTCTGCGAAAACGTTCGATCTGGCGAACGTTATAGAGCAGCGTGCGTTCCGCCAGCGTTAAAGTTTCCATGATCCGGTCACGGCCGGCGCGGCGGAGTAGCGGCTGAACGAGCGTGAAATCGAGTAACGTAGAAGTTGCGTTTGTATCGGGTCCTGAAAACTCCCACACGATGGAGTTTGCCAGGCCCACCACCATCTCGGCACCGGTCGTGAACATCTTCTCTACGCGCAAACCACTGGCAGGGAGTGCTAACTCGCTGGACACAACTCCCCAACCCGTGCGCTGTTGCCCGTCGGAAGTGTATCGTGCGTTTGTCCCGGAAAATACTTGCTTATCAAAAGCGAACCGTTCGGCTGTCACGTCCAGGGCCGAGAGAAACAACGTTTCAAATTCACTCTGATAGGCGGGCGCATTGACCAGGGCTAATCGAACAGCCAGGGCAGCATCCAGGTAGAGAATTCCATCTTCATCGAGGGGCAAAAATTCCATCCAGAGAGGGCTGGCAACGTAAGGTGTGTCTCCGCTGGCGTGCCAACAGGGATAGCCCCTCTTGCAGTCGACGCAGTGCATCAGACGATGCGCCGCCGGGTCGTCTGGCGGAAGAGGCGGATCATCCGGTGAGAATGGGTCGTACATACGGGAGATCCGCTTGACGTGAATGTCATGCCGATTCAATTCGCAATCCGGATCATGTGATGTTTCGCGCAGTAACAGGCTCACCTGATGGTCGGCCTGCTTGCGGTAGAAGCCCCGTGAACAACCGACAAATGACAAAATAAAGAACGACAACAGAATGAGAAACAACTGGCCCCACGAAATCGGCAAAACTAGTCGCAGTCGTCCCATCAGTTGGCCTCCGTACTGATCGCGGAGGACGATTCGAGCGACTGGGCCCCGGCCGTGCTCCAACAGGATGCACGGGTCAAGCGGAGGAAGAGAGGAAGCACAGCACTGGTTTCCGGGAAGTGACCAGGTGTTTGCAAAGCGTCGGGTGGCAAGACCAACTGGGAAAGCAGTTCTTCGATCAGCTGCTGCCCGCCATTTGTCAGCTTCCAGTGTTGTCGCCTGCGATCTTCTGTCGGCCGATAACATTCCAGCAGGTCCCGCTGTCGCAAGGACTCAACTGTTGCGCTTGTTTGTGCTTTGCTCCAGGCCAGAGTCGCAGTCAATTCACCCTGTCCCAGGTGACGATCGGGGTATCGGTAACAATTCCATAGCAGTAGAAATTCCATGTCATTGACCGCAACGCCGGCCAACTGTTGATTCAAGTTTCGGCGCAACTGACGTGCGACACAACAAGTCCATTGGATCGCTTGCAACCAGTCGTCGATTACGTTCCGCGGGGAACTCCTCTCGTTGTTTTCCGACGGCTCTTGCCAGCGATGCATGCGGTTGGTTCCCGGCTGTGAAAATCGTTCGCTGCGAAACTATTTCGGGTCCGAACGGTGCGGACTTGAACGATTGTGCGAGTTGTGAGCTGTGAAGCTGACAAAGGAACCGTAAAATCAGTTGCTCACACCGTTTAAGGCCGCTGGTTCCTGCATACAGAATCTTGACGTTAGAGCTTGCCCAGCTTATCATCAAGGTTTGATGGCACGTCTCGTTCCTTGGACGCCCAATCGTCTGACCCATGTTTTAGTGGCGCCTTTTCCACCACCCGACGTGCTACGGAAACGGACAGAGAGATGATCTTCTACCTGGTGATTGGTCTGGCGACCATTCTGTTCATACTCTTTGTGGTCTTTGCAGGCAAAACATGGCACTGGCTGGATATTGTCGCCGTGGCCCTGTTTTTCCCATCGGTGATCACCATCACGATTCTGACGGCGGCCACGTTGAAAACCAGGACCAATTGGGGTTCTGTCTACCACCGCCTGCACGATCAACTTGCGGATGTCCAGGAAGAAATCGAAAAGTTAGAAACTGGTTACACCGTCAATCGACTGGGTCAAATTGATCGCAGGGAGTACTCCCTGCCCGAGTCGCAGCAGGAGTTGGGACGTGAACTCTACAACCGGGGTCGGATTTGGAGGAATTGCTTTCCTTTAGAATTTGCAGGCGGCTCGGTCACAGTGAATACGGCCAATTGGGGTAACGAACAATGCACCGGTAGTACGATCACCACGTCTGCTAACCCCTTCGCCAATGCAGAAACCGCATTTTTTAATGTCGAATCGGAAGCTGTGAGATTGGCGCAAGCCCAAGAACCGCAAAACCCAGCAGGGGATCCTGCCGGAGAAGCCGAGGGCGCGGCACCGACTGGGCGGCCGCACGGTATCGAAGAGCAATTGATACTGCACGCTTTTCTCGAGGTCCCGCTCGAAGAACTCGACCCGGTGGTACATGCAGCATTGTTTGCCGGATTGGACACCAATCTGGAAGGCCGGAAAAGAATCTGTACGGTACCCACCGTTTATCTGGGAGAGTGGGCCGTGACTGATACGGCCGCCGATTCCATTACAATGTCTCCTACCTTGCCTCTTACTCCGCAGCAACTGGCGGTGATTGATCAGCAACGTGGTTCATGGGCCCTGCTGGAGATGATGCCGGTTGATTCCCACGAGGATTTTTCCCACGAGCATTTGTCTGACGATCAAAAGCGCGCCCTGTTTGCAAAACTTCCGGAAGCGGTGCTGCGGGAGTACTTGAAGGACTTGAAGCCCGGCAATCGCGACGAGGATCCTCCGGAACGGCTCATGGTAAGGGTTCGTTTTCAAAAAAACTACAACCAGATCGACGTGGACGCAACGGACGAAGCACCGCTGCTTCCCTCGAACGATTTTGATCCACTGGGTCGAGCCGTCCCCGCCTGGCTGCGACAAGGTGGTGAAGGAGACGAGAAGGGGAGAGTTTCGTTCGAGACGGGTGACGAGGCATTGCTAGATTCGCAAACAGCTCAACAGTTGATTGCGGAGGACATTTGCGATGAGATCGAACGAATCTACGTACGCCAACTACAGGACTATGAATTCTTCTTTCACGACGTCCAGCGACAACGCACTTCGTTCGAAGACGAAAACACGATCATCCAAAAAGATACACGGCTGTTGGAAAATGCAAAAGTCAAAGCGGATACCGACATCGACTATCGACGAGAAGAGCGCAAACGACTGGACGAGGATCTTGGCAAATTCGTTTACGAACAGCAGCAGATCACACAGTACCGGCAGGAGGTCGATCAGCGTTACGTAGACATTTTGAAAGAATTGAGCGGACTCTACCGAACAAACCGTCGTCTTGCCACCCAACTGGCTGCAATCAGTCAACGAATCGAAGCAGCAGCAGACCAACGAGCTGAACAGGTTCTTGGCAGCGACTCTCCGGCCCCGAACTAATTTTTCCTGGAACTCATTTCTTCAAAATGAGAGCGGGAACACAATTTGTTCTGGCAACATGCATGCCCCGCGGTTTGTCCTTCGCAGCAGCAACGAGCCAGGGGAAAGTCTCTGACGGCCAATCCGGTTCCGCTAACGTTTTCACTCCCTGAATGGGCCCCCCTCGCCTGATAATTGCACTCCACTTTTGGAGTCAGTTGGCGTACGATAGCTGGGAAGTTGTCTGGCCTGCTTGTGACGGGCCGATGACCCGCCTCACCACGGAATGTTTAAAGTCCTGCTGCCAGCGCTGCCACTCAGTTCGTACCGCGGACGATCAAGTCCACCGTAGCGGACAAAGAATTGAAACGAGCCGTATGGGATTGTCAGACCGCGAATACTACCGCGAACCGGATCAACCCGGATTCACCCTTCAGCGCCCGCAGTCGGTGGCGGTGACGTTGGTGATCATCAACATCGCCATTTATCTGGTGGATCGTTTATTTTTTGAACATCCGCTGCTACAGCCAGGACGAGGCTCGTCCGTACTTCAGGAAATACTGTCCGTAACTCCACAGGTCGTGACTCAACCCTGGTTATGGTGGAAATTTCTCAGCTCGGGATTTGCTCACGCATACGACCTGTCGCATGTTTTGTGGAACATGTTTGCCCTGTGGATGTTCGGTCGCGATATCGAAAGGAAATTCGGACCCCAGGAGTTTTTAAGATTTTATCTCGTTGCCATTGTTTTAGGTTCGGTCGTCTGGTCTGTGACCCGACTGGGTTCGGAAGCAACCATGCTGGGAGCATCGGGAGCTGTCACGGCCGTGGTGATTGCGTATTGTCGGCTGTACCCGAAACGGACGCTCTTGCTCATGATGGTCGTGCCCGTACCGGCCTGGCTGGTAGGTGTCCTGATCGTGGTCCTTAATCTCGTGGGATCCAGCCACGGAGACGCCGGGATTGCTTACGAGGTCCACCTGGTGGGCGCCGCGTTCGGTTTCTTCTACTGCAAGTTCGGTTGGAACCTGGGCCGGTTGATGCCCTTCAATTTTTCCTTAGGTGCCGCTCTCAAAACGGTCAAATCGCGGCCCAAACTTCGAATTCACGATCCGGGCCAGCAGGGTCAGTCACCGGATGCCGAGGCCGACCGGGTGCTGGATAAAATGCATCGGCTGGGTGCCGACCAACTGACCGAGTCCGAGCGGCGGGTGCTGGAGGAATACAGTCGCCGGATGCGACAAAAACACTCGTGAAAGTTCCTGGAGGAATGTCTCGTTGGAATTGGCCCTACTTGCCAAAAGCCCTGGCCAGGATGTGGCAAGCCGGCATTTCCAGGCTCGCGGACCAGAGACTCTTGCATCTTCGTTGCCGACAGGTTCTAACCAATAGAAGTGGGGTGGATCGGTAGTGACTGGCTGCGAAATCGAGGCAGCCGGGCAAGTTCAGCGTCTCACATGCTCGCTACCGTACACCGTGCAACCCGTACACCGTGCAACCCGTACACCGTGCAACCCGTACACCGTGCAACCCGTACACCGTGCAACCCGTACACCGTGCAACCCGTACACCGTGCAACCCGTACACCACTGGTATCTTTCTTTCCTTCTCACCACTAGGTTGCCATGTCCTCTTCTTCCACGGAAGCTCTCAGCCGGCTGCTGACGCCAGAACTACTGGCTCAACTGGAACGGATGGAGCTGGTCAGCCGCAAGATCTTCCGGGGTCGGATGAAGGGGGAACGCCGTAGCAAGCGGAAAGGTCAGAGCGTCGAATTTGCCGACTTTCGCAACTACGTTCCGGGAGACGACTTGCGTTTTATCGATTGGAATCTGTATGCCCGCTTGGACAAACTGTTTTTGAAGATGTACCTGGAAGAAGAAGATCTTCATTTCTACGCACTCCTTGATGACAGTCTTTCCATGGACTTTGGTGACCCCACCAAGTTGCATTATGCAAAACAATTGGCGGCGGCGGTGGGGTTCATTGGACTTTGCCGGTCGGATCGCGTGCGGATCGAATCCCTGGGACAAACACTCCGTCAACCCGCGCCAGTACTTCGTGGACGTCATAGTCTCTGGAGAATGGTGGAATATCTGGAGGCAATTCAAGCGGGAGACAGCGTTCCTTTGGTCGATGGAGTGAAGAACTTCTGTCTGCGAAACAGCGGAAAAGGCATTCTGCTATTCATCAGCGACTTGATGGATAAGCAGGGCTATGAATCTGCATTCCGGTTTCTACTGGCCCAGCAAATGGATATCTACGTAGTGCACGTCCTTTCGCCTGAGGAATTGAACCCGGAGTTGCAAGGAGACTTGCGCCTGATCGACTGCGAGGACGGAGAACATGCAGAGATCACTGTCAGTCGTCCTTTGTTGGACCGCTACCAGCGCACCCTGGCTACTTTCGTCGATTCTGCACGTGAGTTCTGCACACGTCGAGGCATGACGTACTTACTGACCAATACAAATATCCCGGTGGAACATTTCGTGGCCAGTTATCTAAGGCAACGAGGTCTCGTTCGGTAAACCGGCAACTGACGATGCAATTGATCCTCGGATTCCTTAACAATGCACTTTCCTGGTGGCACTGGCTGGTCCTGGGTGCCATCCCGCCGTTGATCATTGCGCTCTATTTTTTGAAGTTGAAACGCCAGTCGCTTGAAGTACCCAGTACCTATTTATGGCGCCGTACGATTGAGGACTTGCACGTCAACAGCTTGTGGCAACGGTTGCGAAAAAGTCTTCTTTTATTTTTACAGCTCCTGTTGATTGCCATCGTGATGCTTGCTTGCTTGCGTCCCAGTTGGCAAGGCCGGGAGCTAGTCGGCGAGCGATTTATCTTTCTGGTGGACACCTCCGCGAGCATGGGTGCCACCGACCTGGGGCCAACACGTCTGGAGGTGGTGAAGCAACGGGTCAACGAACTGATCGACCAGATGACTTCCAGTGACACCGCGATGCTCATGAGCTTTTCGGATCGTTCGCGCGTCGAGCAGGAGTTCACGCAGAATCGTCGTCGGCTGCGACGCGCTCTGGCTGCTGTGAAACTGACACACCGTACAACTAATCTTGACGAATCCCTGCGCTACTCGGCTGGTCGGGCAAACCCTGCCGATAGTCGCGAAGGAGAAAGAGATGTCATGTCGGTGGCCGAGGCTCTGCCTGCCACACTGTATATTTTCAGCGATGGAAACGTACCCGATGTGGCTGATTTTTCCTTGGGTAACCTGGAACCTGTTTACACCCGAATGGGGACCGACGAGTGCCAGAACATCGGCATTACAGCCTTCAGCGCGGAACGACATCCTGAAAAACCAGATCGCTTGCAGGTCTTCGGGCGATTACGACACTTTCAGCAAAAGGAGACCAGTGACGAGCAGGCGGTTGGCATCCAGGTGGGGGTGGATGTGTTTCTCGACGATCATCTTATTGACTCGCGTGAGGTGCAGATTTCGGAGGAAGGGACGGGAGGGATCGAATTCAGCATGTCCGATATTGATTCGGGCGTTCTGAAGATGCAACTGCAGGCAGAGTCCCGAAATGATCTGGCCGTCGACGATGTGGCTTACGCAAGCGTGAATCGCCCCAAGCTTTCCAGGGTTTTGCTACTGACTTCCGGAAATGATGCGCTCCATTTGGCCTTGGGCACCGAACAGTCTCAGAAACTTGCTACCGTTCGTCACGAAGCTCCTGGTTATTTGAATGATGTAAACTACCAACAGCAGGCGGAAGGAGGGCTGTACGACCTGATTATTTACGACCAGTGTGCGCCCGAGAAGATGCCCCAGGCTAATACGCTTTTCATTGGGCAACTCCCACCGATGGATTCCTGGACTGCCGGCCGGGTACAAAGCCCCGTCAGCATCATTGACACCGACCAGACTCATCCTTTGATGCAATTCATCGAGATGGGAAATGTGGCAGTAGTCGAAGCGACACCCGTTAGCCCTCCCCGGGGAGGAACGGTACTGATCGATTCCGACCTGGTACAGGAGAACACCACACACGCGGCCTTGTTTGCCATTGCGCCGCGTGAAAGATTTGAGGATGCGGTCTTAGGTTTTCGGCTGGTCGATTCGGCAGCCGGTGAAGTCATTACTAACTGGCCCATCCGTATCAGTTTTCCACTGTTTATGAACAATGTGCTGTCCTATTTGGGAAGTGCCCAGCGCGCATCCCAGACCTTCATGAACGTCCAGCCCGGTCAACCTGTGATTGTGCAAACTGATGAACCCTTACAGAAGATACAAGTTGTCAGTCCGGACGGAAGTAACCTCGAAGTCACCCGAACAGGCTTGGGACACTTTACATTTACCGACACAGAAGCAATTGGTGTCTATAAAATAAAAAACACCTCTGCCTCGGATACGCAACAACTTTTTACTGTGAATCTTTTTGATAGCAGAGAAAGCAACATCTGGCCGCAGCTTGAACTTGAAATCGGCCACGAAACCGTATCGGTTCAGGCGACCTCAGCCCCAACACGACGCGAGGCCTGGAAATACTTGTTAGTCGTTGCGCTGGCAGTAGCTTTGCTTGAATGGTACATCTTCAACCGACGCGTTTATCTGTAGCAACCCGCACGGCGGCACATTTTCACCAATCGATCTTGATTGCTAGCGGCATCGTTTGCTAAAAGAGTCCGCTTCTCTTTTCCCGCGGGTTTTTCTCCCAGGCCAGTCACAATGAGTTTACGTTTTGTCCATCTCACCATCGTCACCATCACTTTATGGCACACAAGTGTGCTGGCCCAAACGTCTGACCCAATCGCCCTGCTGCCTCCTGTCGAATCCGAGACGATAAGTAATCGTCCCAGGGCAGTGGTCCGGATTCCGTTGCCCGCGGAGCCTGAAGTCGAAGCGGCGCCAGCTGGCGGAGATCTTCCGGCAAGTGACAAAGAAACCTTGACGGACAGCGCGGGGATTGACCTGGAGGTTGTTCGGCCGGACACGAAAAGCTGGGTCTATCCGGGTTTGTGGCGAACCAGTGAGATTTGGGATGGGGGGTTCGAAATAGGTTTCAACGGCGCCAACGGCAATTCGGACGCGCTGTCTTTGACGACCGGTATCAACGCTTCACGCCAAATCGGCGCCACCGATTTGGCGTGGGATGTGACTTACGTGAAGACAGAATCCAGCGATGTCATCAGCCAACACCATGCGATCTTCAACGCGGATTACCAGTATCGCTTTGAAAATTGCAAGTACAGTTGGTTCAACACTTCCCACGTCGTGTACGACGAATTCAAGGCCTTCGACCTGCGCCTGTCAATGAACAGCGGCGGGGGCTACGACTTTCTTGCCACTGAACGTACCAAATTGATCGGCCGTTTTGGTGCGGGTTGGTCACGCGAGGTCAATGGTCCGGACAACCGCTTCGTCCCGGAAGCAACATTTGGTGGTAATTTCGAGCAGCAAGTCACAGCCCGACAAAAATTGAAAGTGGATTTGCAGTACTTGCCGGAATGGGAAGAATTCTCGAATTATCGTGTTGTGACGGATGCACATTGGAATCTTCTCTTGGACCAGGAGTCCAACCTCCACCTGAAGATTGGTCTGGTCGACCGGTATGACAGCACTTCTAACGGGGCCAAGCCAAATGACCTGACCTACTCGGTGTTGCTCCTCTGGAAGATTTAGGTGCCGTTCGCTTGAATTGGAAGCCGGCCAAAACACAGTAGAATTTCGGCCCAGATGGGCACGATACCCCTTCCAGATGCGGCTTATCCGTCCTACAATGGTCGATTCGGCATGGCTCACTCGCGGGTTCTCCCGGGTGATGATTTTGTCTGTTACTCAACTTCCGGCGGTCTATGAAATGCCCAAGCAAAAAACTCACAAGGGAACAAAGAAACGGTTTCGGCTAACGGCCAAAGGAAAAGTAAAGCATCGCCAATCCGGAACGAGCCATTTGGCGGCCCGCATGGACCAGAAAAGAAAACGGAACTTGCGCGGAACCACAACCTTGGCTAAGGTGATGGAAAAGTCAATTCGCGAAGCATTGGCTGGTAACAGTTATTGAAATAAGACGGATGCCGCACACGGGCAGTCAAACGCTCCTAGGAGTTCATCCTGGAGGGCCTTGGATGTGCGAGATTGTAGAAGGTAGGGGAAAAGGATGAGAACCATCAAAGGTGCGGCGCGCACCAAAGCGAAGCGTCGTCTGTTCCGTAAGGTGAAAGGTTATCGCGGCGGTCGTGGTAACCTTCTCCGCAGTGCCAAAGAAACACTCGTACGAGCCGGGCAGTTCGCATATCGTGATCGTCGTGTCCGTCGCCGTGAGTTCCGCAAGCTTTGGATCATTCGAATCAATGCGGCTGTCCGCGAGCGCGGTTTGCGCTACAGCACGTTTGTGCACGGTTTGCAAAAGGCCAATATCGAACTGGATCGCAAAATGCTGTCTGAAATGGCAATTCACGATCCGGCCGCGTTCGATGTGGTCGTCGAACAGGTCACAGAAGCACTCTCTGCCTGAACGATTTTCAACTGCTCCTGGACTGCTCATGATGTGTGCCGTCGGCACGTACCAAGTTGAGCGAGGATCGTAGGACCGTGACACTTGCAGAGTTTCTGAATCAACTGGATGAACTGGCTTCGTCCGCGCAACAACAGTTGGAACAGGCTGCGGATCTTGACGCGCTAGAAGCGGCGCGCATTGAATTCATCGGAACCAAGAGTGGTCGTCTCAAGGCGACTCAAAAGTTTTTGGGGGAAATTGAAAAAACCGATAAACCTGCTGCCGGGAAACGATTCAACGAGGTCAAAACACAGATCCAGGCTGCCTACGAACGGCAGCAGCAGCAGATGGCCAACAACGTGGGAACGGGTGCTGGAGGTGAGCAGTTCGATCCTACGATTCCCGGTCCACGACCCCGCTTGGGTCACCTTCATCCGATCACTCAAACGATTGAAGAATTGAAAAACATCATGGGTCGCCTTGGATTTTCGTTGGCCGAGGGCCCGGAAATCGAAGACGAGTGGCATAATTTCGAAGCGCTGAACATCCCGTTGTCGCATCCCGCGCGCGATCCGCTTGACAATTTTTACCTGCATGTGGGTGAGACAACCCATCATCAGACGCTGTTAATGAGGAGCCAGACGAGTACTGTCCAAATTCGCGTGATGGAGAACACAAAGCCACCCGTACGGATCATTTCTCTGGGACGCGTGTACCGCCCGGACACGCCCGATGCAACCCACTTGCCCATGTTCCACCAAATTGAAGGCCTGCTCATTGATCGGCAGGTGACCATGGCCGATCTCAAATCCGTGCTCCGCCTTTTCGCCAGCAGTTACTTGGGAACTGATGTCCATGTGCGTTTCCGCCCTTCCTTTTTCCCGTTCACAGAGCCGAGCGTGGAGGTTGATATGCGTTGGAATGACAAATGGATAGAAATGGGCGGGGCAGGCATGGTCGATCCGGCCGTACTGCAGGCTGTTGGTTACGATCCGGATGAAGTGACCGGATTTGCTTTCGGATTAGGGATTGAACGTCTCTGTGCGCGGCGGCATGGAATCGAGGATATTCGCGAAATTTACAAAAACGATGTGCGGTTCTTGCACCAGTTTTAGGAATCACCTGCCATGGCGGTGGAAAGGCTGACCCCCACCAGGCATTTTACGGGAGATTGAAGAGTTGGTCGGCTGTGGTCTTTCGCCCACTGGCTTGCTCGAAAAACAGGGACTATCGACTGAAGGCCTCCGAATAACATCATGCTTGTATCCTGGAATTGGTTAAAAGACTATGTCGCTCTGCAGGTCGATCCCGCAGAGCTAGAGCAGCGGCTCACCATGGCCGGACTGAATCACGAAGGAACCAGCCGCATCGGCGACGATTTGGCCATCGACCTGGAGGTGACAAGTAACCGGCCTGACTGCCTGGGACACCTGGGCGTGGCGCGTGAAATCTCGATCTTGTTTCAGCAGGAGCTGACGTCGCCCACCGCCTCCCCCCCGCAAGGTTCCACCCCCGTGACGGACCTGACGCGGGTGACCCTGGAGTGTCCGGAACTCTGCTATCGTTATACGGCCCGCGTGATCCGCGGCGTTCGTGTGGGCCCCAGCCCCAATTGGCTGTCCGACCGGTTGCACGCGATTGGCATTGGGGTGATCAATAATATCGTCGACGTCACCAATTACGTCTGCATGGAAAGTGGCCAACCGTTGCATGCCTTCGATCTTCAGAAACTCGCTGGTCCCGAAATTCTTGTGCGATCAGCGCGGACCGATGAGAAATTCTTGGCGATCGATCACAAGACTTACGACCTCGATCCCGGCATGTGCATCATCGCCGATCCGAATCAGGTGGTGGCAATCGGCGGAGTGATGGGAGGGGCCCAGACGGAGGTTAGTGATTCGAGCGTGGACCTGCTGATTGAAGCAGCCGAGTTTGATCCGGTCTCGGTGAGGACAACAGCACGTCAACTCAATTTGCACAGCCCTTCTTCCTACCGCTTCGAGCGAGGCATCGACCCCGAAGGAGTCAATTGGGCCAGTCGGCGTTGTTGCGAATTAATCCTGGATCTGGCGGGAGGCACGCTGGCCGAGGGAGTAATCGACCTGGGACGTGAGATTCCTGAACGACGACCGATCGTGTTGCGCTGGCCCCAACTACAGCGCGTGCTGGGCATCGAAATTGAACAGGGAACCGTCCGTCGAATTCTGGCCGAGCTGGGTAATCAGGAAACCACGGTTGGCGAGCAACAGGTCGAAGTGATTCCTCCCAGTTGGCGAAGGGACCTGACACGTGAAATCGATTTAATCGAAGAAGTTGCCCGCATTCACGGCTATGACAAAATTCCCGAAGACGCCCACGTGGGTATGGCACCTTCTCACCGCACGGACGAGGAGCGAGTCCTGGAAATCGTACGCCGTGTACTGACCGCTGCCGGGTATGATGAAGCGATGACTTACAGCGTTGTCTCAGAAGAATGGTCCCGGATATTCAGCCCCTGGACCAACTCGCCGCCACTACAAAGCCGTATTCCGATGCTGCATGGTGCCCACTTGTTGAGACACAGCTTGCTGCCGAGTCTCCTGGGTGCGCGACGAATCAACGAAACGCTCTCGAACCCGATCATCGAGCTTTTCGAAACCGCACGCATCTATCTTCCCGAGAAAGGAGCACTTCCGCGGGAAGAACACATGCTGGCGCTAACCAGTGGCAAGAATTTCTACGAGGTACAAGGCGATCTGGTTGAGTTGGTAGCGACTGTTAACCCAGACTCCGAGTTGGAAGTGAAAGATGCCCAACTGGATCTGTTCGAACCCTCTCGCTGCGTGGAACTGTGGATCGACGGACAACACGCGGGTTACCTGGGTGAAGTGAGTGAGTCGGGGAAGAAACAGTTTTCTTTACGCAAACCGACCACGCTGGCAGAACTTCGACTGGAAATTTTGAGTCAAATCGCCAACCTCAAACGTCAACATGTCCCACAGAGCCCTTATCCACCAATCTCCCGGGACCTGAATCTGGTGGTTGACGAAAGTGTGCGGTGGTCTCAGATCGCCGCTGCGACTCGGGCAGCAGGTGGTCCGCTGCTGGAGGATATTCGCTACAACGAAACCTATCGCGATCTGGACAAGGATGGTCCGGGTAAGAAACGTATCTTTTACTCCGTCACCTTCCGGTCTCCGGACCGGACTCTCACGGGTGAAGAGACTGACGAGGTCCGCCAGCAGATTGAAAACGCTTGCGAAAAAAGCTGTGGCGCAGTCCTGTTGAAGTAAATCTACACTCGTTCGCACCCACGACCTTTGTACAGGATCAGCAGAAGCGGAGGGTGGGTTTCTTTCGCTCCATCAAACGTCTCTGTTCCGTGGCCGTGGCGCAATCACTTCACGCTACCGACCCCACATACACTCCGTAGTCCGTCTCAAAATCCGGCATTCGCTGGCGCGGAGCAAGTCCTTCACCTCGGTCTCCATGCGTGTTCGCTCGAGTCGCCCCCGCGTCGCAGATTTTGTTTTCTCCCTCTTCCGGACGGCCTACTCATTCACCTCCTTCTGCCTCTGATTGTTTGCGGTATAATAGACCGCCGAAAGATTTTAATTTTTTCGATCACTTCAAGTGTTTCCCAATAGGATGGAGGCAAGGAGAATATGCATCATGTCACGTAACCAAGTCGTTGCTGTACTAACAGGACTAATTGTTATATGTCTTTCTGTTCAATCCCTTCGAGCCGCCACACCGACAACATATTGTCGATTTCAGGTTGGTGACCGGGTGGCTTATGGAATCGTGGAGGGAAAACACGTTCGTGAGTTAAAGGGAAATTTGTTTGGCAATTTTTCCAAAACAAACAAGATGCATGTTTTGAAGGATGTAACCCTTCTGGTACCTAGCGAACCTTCCCACGTGTTTGCAATGGCTGGCAACTATAAAAGCCATTTGGGTGGCGGAACCACGACCAAAACAATCACCACCAGCACCACGATCGTCACTGATCCCAAGACAGGCAAAACGACCACCGCCACCAAGACCACCGAACAAGTCCGGGTCAGCGGACAAATTCCACCAAAGTTTCAAATCCCGCAACCGTTTTTCAAAAGTCCCTCCTGCCTCGTAAGGCACGAAGGCAACATTGTGATTCCTCAGGGTGCCGAGGAAGTACACTACGAAGCCGAAATGGTGATTGTCATCGGACGTGAAGCAGCCAACGTGTCGCAGCAAGACGCACTGGATTACGTTCTGGGTGTTACCATCGGAAACGACGTAAGTGCCAGACGTTGGCAAAAGAGCGACGTACAATGGTGGCGAGCAAAGGGCGCCGACACATTTGGACCCTGCGGCCCATTCATCGTCTCGGGACTGAATTACGATGATCTATTGCTGCAACTCCGACTCAATGGGACAACCGTGCAAAAAGAACGCACGAGCCAATTGATTCACGGCGTGGCCGCAACTGTCGCCTCCATCAGTCAACACATCACCTTGCGTGCTGGCGACCTGATCTTCACTGGCACGTCAGGGACCACGGACAGCATCCAACCCGGTGACGAAATTGAGGTGGAATTGGAAGGAGTCGGCATTTTGCGGAACCGGGTGGTGGCGGATCAGTAGGACGATATCCATACGACGATGTCCGTACAACGGGCGCCAAATGCAGCACCGTGCCCGGATCTAATCCGGATCCGCTCGGCTCAGCCAAACAGCTGCAGCAGTGGTTGGCCACCGTCGACAAGCGCTACCGGTCGGTTTTGCCTGTCTCGGATCCGCATTTCCGGATCGATGCCCAACGCGTAGAAAATCGTGGCTGTCAGATCAGCAGGGCTGGTGGGATGTTCGATGGGATACGCAGCGTCCTGGTCGGAACGGCCATAAACAATGCCTCCGCGAATCCCGGCACCGGCTAGCAGAGCAGGAAAACAATGGCTCCAGTGACCACGGCCCCAGGAGTCATTGGCCCGAGGAGTTCGTCCCATTTCCCCCACGACCACCACGAGTGTCTCCTCCAGCAGGCCACGATCTTCCAGGTCGGTTATCAACGCGGAAAACGTTTGATCGAATCCCGGTAGCAGGTAATTCTGAAGATCCCGACTGTCGCCGTGTGAATCCCAACTGTACCCGTCGGGTGCGTCCCAGGTCACGGTCACAAACCGTGCTCCTGCCTCAAGCATTCGTCGACCCATGAGCGTCGATTGTCCAAACAGATGCCGTCCGTAGCGGTCGCGCATGGCAGCGGACTCCTGACGAATGTCCAATGCCCGGCGTATTTTTTCGGACCGGACCAGTGTGAATGCGCGTTCGCGCAGCTTGTTATACGATTCAGCGGCCGGACTCTCGTCCAATAATTTGCGCTGCTGGTCAAACTGCTCTAACAAAGAATGCCGACGGTCCAGACGGTCCAACGGCATCTGGGTCTTCGTGAGCAGACCCCGGATACGAAAATCAAGTTCGCTGTCGTCACAATCGCGAAAGTACGGATTGTCGTCTTCACCGCGTTTTCGAATATCTGTCGCCAGGGCATTGTAAGATTTTCCGAGCCAGCCCGCATACTGGCCTGGCCGCTCCACACCTTGCAAGGCCCCCAAACGATTCGGAAAGTAAACGTAGTCTGGAACTGGACGCTGTACATTTTTTGAGGCCTGCTGTGACAGATACTCGATCACTGATCCCATCGCCGGCCATTCTCTGTCGCCGACGGGTGCCTCATCCGGATTGTCTCCAAACCGATTGGGGTGTGGATGGCCGGTTTGAATGTAGTGGGCAGCCCCATGGTCGTTGTAGGGATGGGTCATCGAGCGGATGACCGCAAACTTGTCGGAGATTTGCGCGCAGCGAGAAAGATGTTCGGAGATCAATAACCCGGGAGTCCGTGAGGCAATCGGTTTGAAGGGACCGCGCAACGCACTTGGGGCGGTGGGCTTGAGATCAAAGGTTTCCAGTTGGCTCGGTCCGCCAAACAAATACAAAAACAACACCGACTTGGCCCGCCCACCTTGAAAAGGTTCGGCCATCTCTTCGGCCGCCAGGACTTTTGACAGGCTCACGCCAAACAATCCGGTGCCAGCAGCTCGCAAGACGTCGCGGCGGCTGACTCCCTGACACACTCGCTGTTGACCCCCCCGAATGGTTAACATCACCTCCACCCTTGATCATCTTTTGAAGACGCGAGATCAGGTCTTCGAATTTACTTATCGGCGCATCCATTCTACCTCCTGGAAAAATAAAGAACTATACGATCTCAAAAGATTACGGGCATGCATCTCACCGCCAACATTTCGCCTGTTGATTCTGGGACATCCGTTTT
>Ga0310121_10000209_pt1 | contig 63651 bp, 64 predicted proteins | sample CB27_Tmax_986_MG_FD_203504 | JGI IMG/M metagenome (GOLD analysis project Ga0310121, IMG submission 203504) | Marine microbial communities from Western Arctic Ocean, Canada - CB27_Tmax_986 | ecosystem: Environmental > Aquatic > Marine > Oceanic | place: Canada: Western Arctic Ocean | collected... | reverse complement strand
TCGACAACGGCTTGAAGGTACCTTTGGGCCTCAGTGGATCTACCGGTCTCAACGAGCAAAACCGCAAACTCCAACCCCGCGGCACTTCCTGGATTCGCTTCCGCAATAGGACCGATAAGAGCCTTGGCCTCAGCATATCTCCCACGTTGAGCCAAAAGTCTCGCTCGGATTGCGGTAGCCGGCGGATCGTCATTAGGTCGGCCAGACAACAACTGGCTGACATCGTCATACTGACCGTGGGCCAATGCGGCTGTCACATACTCATGAAACTGCTGCTCCTGCTCCGTCGTAAATTGAGACTGTGCAACAACTTCCCCGCCATGGAACCACAGCGTCAAAAACAGAAAAAAAGTAAGAAAGTGTGCGGAACAGCTCATGGCGATTGATTATAGCTGGGGAACCAGCCTCATCAGCTTGGATTAGATATCCAGCGTAAATCGGACGTCCAGAACCTAAAAGAATACCAAACTCTGGTGAGATGGCATTTCGAACCGACGGCGGCATTTTTGACCACTAACCACATCATCAACCCTGACCATGTAATTACGCAATTTGGCAAACATTGCCCTGTCGCGCTCACCTGATCCACGAGGCAGATGATCCTTCTTTACCCGTCGGATCCATCGCACTTGGTAATCACCTCAAAATCGACATTTTGGGCACGTATAAGTTGCAGGCTTACTTTCAGTACTCTCATTGAAGAACTCGCGCTCATGCACGTCATGTCCAGAAGACGCTGGTCGATCCACTGATTACTGTTTTTGAAAAGTGAGCAACGACCATAATTTAGGAACGCTGACTCGTTCGACCGAGACAGGCCGAAAACCTGATTGAGCAATAAAACAAGCCAGATCTACATCGGCCTTAAATCCTATGTAGACAGTGAGTGGAGAAATTAACCGTTCAGCACAAGCTAGAAATCTATTTTTACTCAAAAAGTGATTAAGAACCACCACGTGCCCACCAACCCGACACACGCGGTGCATTTCCTTTATCACCTTCACCGGATCAGGAACAACGCTGATGACAAACGGAGCGTAGACGAAATCAAAAGAATTGTCCTCAAATTCGAGGTTCGCCGCGTCCATCTTCAGCAGGTCAACATTGCGCACACCACGCTGGCGTAACCGCCGCCCAGCTTTCCTCAACATTGAAGAAGAAAAGTCAATACCGGTGACGTCGCAATACTCGGGGTACAACAGAGCATTAATACCAGTGCCGACACCAACTTCAAGAACTTTATCCCCAGATTCAATGGGGAGACGTGGCATCGCTGCCAACCGAGCACCATGGAGGGTTGGACCAAAAAAATAATCGTACCATGACGAAATGTCGCGATAGACACATCGGACAAATTCATTTTTTACAGTCACCAGCGAGAGCGCTCGGTCAGAGCTCCCTAGGGACGTTAATACCCTTGCGTCTCTACTTGAGTCACTCGTTTCCAATATTGAAATCAAGAGGTTCCTGTCCTTATCTGGGTCCGAGAGACTATAGTGCGTTGCGCCAATCACCGCAAGACTCCAAGCCTCATCATATCACCGGCGACGACGACGGGATTCTGATCGGACATGGTCTGGCCTCGTGCCGCACACCCACCAACTAGCGGAGAGCCAAGTTACGTAAAACTTTCCAAGTGTAGTGTTAAATATGTTGGCGAGCACAAATAAGTCATCACCGGACCGTTTGATCAGCTAAACCAATTCTCTAAAGTCTCGGCCGATTAAACTGGAAATCAGTAGTGCTAAACATTTCATCACCGCCGTCTCGGCAACCAACACAGGTTTCTGTACCAAAGCGGAACCTTGACCGTTTGGGAAACAACTCCTGTTGCATGAAATGGCACCATTCGTGCCGTCACAAATAATCGTCCATCCGTAAATTACACCAGAAACTTGAATAACCCATAAGTTCTTTAATAATAACATTTTGTAGTTATGATCGCGGTTTGACAGCGTGAGGATTCCGTCGTTATAGTGCTATTCGAAGTGCCAAGCGAGGCTAGATTTCTCACGGCGACGCAGTTTCTTCTCACAACTCTGGTGGTCAAGATTGCAATTGTCGCCACTCTTGCAACGATGCTGGTGCGGTTCCAGCAATTCCGCCGTATTCTTTTGACCGAGAAGCGTGCGTGGCGAGAACGGCTTGTCTTTGCGTTCAGCGTTGGAGTCCCGTTGAGTGTCGGAATTACCGCCCGATTACTTCTGAACTACGACGCGGGAGACATTTCACTCGCTGGACCGTTCCTAGCCGGCCTCATTGCGGGACCATACGCCGGAGCGATTGTAGGAATAATGACCGGAACACCAGCACTGATTGCTGGCGAGGCAATCGCAATACCTTTTTCAGTAGGGTGCGGTTTTGCTGGAGGAGGACTGCGAGAAGTCTGCCCCAAAGAAGCTATTTGGCATTTTTCTCCACTTTTTTTCATCGACCTTCACCGCCACGCCTGGCAAATGATCCGATTTAAGTTTGATTGGCTCATGATTCTTCTCGCAGCGCCGATCGGACTCGAACTACTCAGACAGGCGTTAGGAGCGCGCTTTAGTGATCATCTTTTCTACATGTCACCCCCAAACATCCCGCTGGGGATCTTAGTTGTGCTGGCCACAGTCTTAAGCGTGGCTATCCCGATTAAAATTTGGAACACTGCCAGAATCGAGCATCGCCTCCAAGAACAGGAAAAACTTTTAATGTCTTCTCGTGTGGAAGCTCTATCTAGTCAGATCAATCCACATTTTCTATTCAACACGCTCGCTTCAATTTCGTCACTCATTCGTTCTCAACCAGAAACCGCACGAACGCTCATTGTTAAACTATCAGGTCTCCTGAGACGTTTGCTGAGAAGTCAAGAACAATTTGTGACGCTGAAAGAAGAACTTGACGCAATCGACGAATATCTTGATATCGAGACGATTCGTTTCGGTCCGACCCTAGTAATAGAGAAGCAGATTAGTCCTGAAAGTCTCAATCTAATCATGCCGAGCATGCTGTTACAGCCCCTCATCGAAAATGCGATTAAACATGGAATAGGTCAGAAAATTGGTGGAGGCCAAATAACCATACGTAGTCGCCGTGAGGCTGACCATGTAATTATCGAGATCGAAGACAATGGCAGCGGCATGAATCCACCCGAACTAAATCCGATTCGATCGGGCGGTATCGGACTTCGCAATGTTGATGAAAGACTTCGTGTAATTTACGGTGAAAATTATCACTTAAGAATCGAAAGTGTCAGAGGCGAAGGCACTTGCGCCAGGATTGAAATTCCTGAACTGAAGACACCGAAACTTGCTACAGCTTGAATTATGGCCATTCGAACAGTCGTGGTTGACGATGAACGTCCTGCACGTAACGAACTATGCTTTCTGCTGGACCAACTCAGCGATGTCGATTTAGTCGCTCAAGCAAGTAACGGTATCGACGCGATGCAGGTCATCAGAGCACAGAAGCCGGACTTAGTACTGTTAGATATTCAAATGCCTGGGCGGACCGGATTTGAAGTGACCCGTGAACTCTTACTTCGCGAGGTACACACTCACATTATTTTTGTGACGGCCTACGACCAATACGCAATAGAGGCCTTTGAGGTCAACGCCGTCGATTATCTGTTGAAGCCAGTCGAAACCAGTCGCCTTGAACAGAGTATCGATCGAGTTAAAGCTAGAATGGCTGCAACAAGTGGCGATACTGCTATTGACACGTTGGATGACCAGCGCCTGGATCGAATGCTGCAACAGGTCAGTCACCGACGAATGAAACGTGAACAAATAGCGATCAAGATTGGCGACGGCTTTCAGTTGATACCATCTGAAGATATTATTTATGCGTCACTTACCGAAGACGTTATTATCGTGGTTGCTGGCGACTTAACGGGAACGTCAAACTTTCGAACGCTGGACGAGCTTCATTCAAATTTAGATCCAAATAGTTTTTGGCGAGTGCATCGATCACATCTAGTGAACATTAATAAGGTTAAGGAGATTGTGCCATGGTTCAGTCGGAATTACATCCTGAAGATGAAAGACAGCCAAGGGACGGAAATTCCAGTGAGTCGAGCTCAAACGAAACGCCTGAGGGAATATCTGAGCCTGTAGCAACTGATACAACACCCCCTATCGGTGACCTCGGGGACTCACTGGCCTTTGAGCAAGAACGTGCCGTTCGACGAGCAGCCTTACGGGCGCGAGCCGGCGAAGAATTACTGACCTGGATAAAGACATTTGCGTCGGCTGCAGTTTATGCGACGCTGATCGTCACTTTTGGGTTCCAGGTAGCTCGGGTTGAGGGAAAAAGCATGGAACCAACCCTCCAGGACCAGGATCGCTTGATTGTAAATAAGGCGGCTTACCGTTTCTTCGGCGAGCCGAAACCTGGTGACGTAGTCATGCTGTTTTATCCTCGCGACCCGGATAAATCGTTTGTTAAAAGGGTCGTGGCTGAAGAAGGTGATACGGTCAGAATCGAGGAGGGTCAGGTCTATGTCAACGAGGAGTTACAACCTGACCTCTTTGTCCCTCCAGAGTTTCGAAGCTATGAAAATCATGGTCCTGAAGTTGTCAAAGACGCGTACTATTTCGTGATGGGCGACCACCGAAATAACAGTTCAGATAGCCGGCACTGGGGCCAAGTCCCTCAGAAATATATTATTGGGCGAGTTCAATTGCGATGGTGGCCGCTGTCTGATGCAAGGCTATTCTAATCTCGGCTTTGCCGGACCGAGAAATCAACTATCACAGTTGAAGTAGACTGGCCTTGGGCTTATACAGACGACTCTTCACTGGACGGCTTCCTATAAAGCGAGTCGATAGCCTCACCATACCGTTCTAGAACCACCCGTCGGCGGATCTTCAGTGTGGGTGTTAGTTCACCAGATGCAACACTAAATTCAGCGTCCAGCAAGGCGAATTTCTTAATCTTTTCATAACTTGGAAGCTCTGTGTTAACTCCCTGAACGACATCTTCAAACAAAGCGCGAACGTCTTGACGTTCTAACAATATCGCCACGTCGGAATCATTGTCTATTGATACACGGGCTTCAACCTCCACAAGGTCCGGAACTATCAACGCGGACACAAACTGACGCCGATCCCCTAACAACACTGCTTCCGAAACAAGCGGGTTCTGTTTAAGTTTCTGCTCAATCGGTTGGGGAGCAATATTCTTTCCACTAGATGTAACCAGTAATTCTTTCTTCCGGCCTGTGATACGAAGATATCCGTCTTCATCCAACTCGCCAATATCGCCCGTATAAAACCAACCATCACGCATTACCTCGGCCGTGGCTTCAGGTTTCTTGTAGTACCCCAACATTAAGTTCGGACCACGGGCTAGAATTTCGCCGTCGGCCGCAATTTGCAATTCAACTCTGGGCAATGCCTTGCCTACAGTTCCGAGTCGAGGATGGTGTTCACTATTGACAGTTAGTACCGGCGCGGTCTCCGTAAGACCGTATCCCTCAAGAACCGGGACTCCGATTGCAAAAAAGAACTCCCCCACGGCTACCGACAGCGGAGCACCACCCGAAACTACGAACCTAAGTCGCCCACCTGTTCTTTCTCGAATCTTGGAAAACACCAACCGGTCGGCAACAATATTCTGCAGGCGGATCGCCAACGACGGTCGTTGACTCTGAAGCTCAGCCCGAGTTCGGACTAGACCGACACCAAGTGCCCACTGAAACAATCGTTGCTTAGTGATTGATGCCTTAGACACACCTTCCAAGACACGAGCGTGCAATTTTTCAAAAAATCTTGGCACACCTGTCATTAAGGTAGGTCTTACTCTGATTAAATCTCGAGCAACCGTATCCATTGACTCGGCGAACGTGATACTGACGCCCTTGTAGAGGTACAAGTAAGCAACCTGCCGCTCTAGTGCGTGACACAAAGGAAGGAACGACAGCGCCTCATCAGCGTCGGTAAGGGTGATCATCGTGTCTCCGTCTACAATATTCGCGACGATCGCACCATGGGTTAGCATGACACCCTTTGGATCACCAGTCGTACCGGATGTATAGATGATCGTAGCCAGTTGATCATCAAGCACTGAGGCTGCCGTCTCCTTGAAGTCCCGCGCCAATCCGTCTTCCTGCATCAAACGACGATGGCCTATCTCCTCAACTTCTGCAAAACTGAACTCATCGACTGACACAGAATCAGACCCTATCTCCGTACTCTCCGCATCAATCACAATCATCCTTCGAAGTTTGGATAATTTAGAAAGAATGGAATGCACTTTTTGCGCTTGCTCGTGATTGGAAACAATCACGGTGCTCACACCTGCATCGGCGAGTATGTAGCGAATACGATCAGGGGGAAGAGTAGGATAGATTGGAACTGTAATACTGCCAGCAGCGAGGGCTGCCAAATCTGCCACCACCCATTCTGGACGAGTCTCACAAAGCAAGGCCACGCGGTCGCCAGAGTCAACATTAATTCCAGTCAGGCCCAAACTGAAATCTCGAATTTTCTCAAAGAATTCTTTACTTGAAAGAGACGAAACGCCGTCTGGTCTGCAGTGTCCCACTAAAGCAGGCTTCGGGTAACGTCCCGCAAAATGAAATGGTAAGTTCGCTAATGTTCGAATTTCGATAGTCGCCATCACTCGCCTCTTTGGGCACACACGTCCAGAACAAAAAGATCTAGCCCTGTTCAAAAACTCCTGAATTTCCGCCACTCTTTTTAAGAAGACGAATCTCTCCGATGACCATAGTGCGGTCAACGGCCTTAACCATGTCGTAAATAGTTAAGGCCGTGGTCGCAACTGCCGTTAAAGCCTCCATCTCCACACCAGTCTGAGCAGTCGTTTTGACAGACGCTTGAATTTCATACCCATCATCCATAAGCTGCAAGTCGATTTCGATATGGGTCAACGGAACCTGATGACAGAGTGGAATTAAGTCCGCCGTCCGCTTGGCTGCCAAAATACCGGCGATGCGAGCGACCTCAAGTGGATTCCCTTTCGAAATCGTACCCGCCAGGATTAATGCTAGTGCGTCGTCTGAAATTCGAATCCTGCCACGTGCGACGGCTTCACGAAGAGTCGTATCTTTGTCACTTACGTTAACCATCCGAACGTGACCCTCGTCGTCCAAGTGTGACAACTCCGGTTTTAACTTATGCTCAGTCATAGACACCTAAGTCAGGACTAACCGCCCTCATTCCTACTGTCGCGAGCCAGGTAGAACGAAAGTCCCTCAAGAGATACTGTCAAATCAACACTCTTTAGCTTGACGTTTTCCGGTACCCGAAGTGTGCCAGGAGAGAAATTCAAAACGGCTCGTACCCCGGCTTCAACAACTGTATCAACCACATTTTGAGCAGACTTTTCGGGGACCGCAATTGCGACAATCGTTATACCCTCGCGCTGAGCAGTGTTTTTGAGTTCTCGAATATCGTAGATTGGAACACCGCAGCGTGATTCTCTTCCAACCTTGGAAGGAAAATTATCGAACAATGCCACAATTTGGAATCCTTCTTTCCGAAAACCGGGATAGTCAGCAAGCGCCAGTCCAAGGTTCCCAGCCCCTATAATCGCTACTTTTAGCTTTCGATCCAACCCCAAAATTGAACGGAGTTCACGCTGAAGGTCCTTAACTACATAGCCCAATCCTCGGATACCAAGATCGCCAAAATGTGCTAAATCCTTCCGAATCAGTGCTGCATTTAGACCGACCGCCTGGGCCAACTCCTTCGAGGACACCGTTTCAATCCCTTTGACCTCTAACTCATTCAGTAACCGTAAATACAGGGACAGACGGTTAATCGTGAGCTCTGAAATCTGATCCGCCATGCCACATTCTAGTCGCGAACCTCATGCTAAGATGCCTCAAGTGCGCTTTTGTTGGCTACTCACTATCGTGGTCATCGGCCTGAGCTTGAGCGAACCGTCGCTTGCTCAAAGAACTGGCCGTCGTGCAGTGACACTTGATACGCTAGAAGAGCATTCATCTTTTTTCAACGGCGAAGAAGTTATCGTACATGCGGACGCAGTCGGAGAAGGTGTTCTAACCTATCTGACCGATGGTCTGCAACGTGTACTGGTTCTCAATGTGCCACCTCCACCTCAGGGGACTCGAGATCGACTCGAAATCATAGGAACCTTTTACGATGTTGGTCGCTTGGAACCAAATGACCCAAGGACCATCGATCAACCATTTGAGCAACTAGCTGAATCACTGCTCCAGAAAGCATGGCCCGGCGTTGGCGAACTCAAACTTCTTGTGGCTGAGTCAGCCCTCCCCCCCAGTCAACCCAACCTTGTCTCACTCCGAACGGTTGCACTTGACCCCGAAGCTCACCTGGAGAGTGGAATCACAGTGACCGGACGTTTTCGGGGTCGCAATCTCTACGGAGATCTTCCAGATTCACCCGGTCTCAGCCAGCACGATTTCGTCTTAACCTCTGCCGAAGCATCCATATGGGTAGTTGGTATGGAACCTAAAGGTGACGGGTTCGAGCTTGATGTTCAAGCTCGTATCGACACCGGACGATGGCTGGAGGTTACCGGTGACGTGAGGGTGCACGAGGGGATGGTTATTCTGTACGCTGGATCTATCCGAAGCGCAGAACCGGTTGAACAACAGCCCGTCACGACACGAGTAAGTCTTCGGCAAGGTCCCCCTCCAGAAATAATCTTCAGTACCCCTCTAGAAGGTGATGCCGACATCACCACCGACACGACTGTTCGGATACAGTTTTCGCGTGACATGGACCCGGCGTCATTTCAAGAACGCGTGCGAGCAAGCTATCCTCAAGACTCTTCAGGGAATCTTACGGAAGATTCGTCTCCACTACTTTTCGAAATGGACTATCGAGGACTCAATAGAGTCCTTGAGATTCGGTTCATCAATCCGCTTCTTCTATTTCGAACCGTTAACGTCAACCTCAGCGCCGGTGTTACGGCAAGCGACGGTGCAGTCCTCGCCCCTTGGTCACTTTCTTTTGTCGTTGGGCGAGAAGGCCGATAAAGTCTTACCCTTCAACAAGATAAACACTAGACTCCCCTCTCGATCGGTCCTGCCTCAAGTAAACTTCTGACAGAATTTCGAGTTATCGCGATCAGTTTGTCACGATCGCCTAAGGTCTTCCCCTGAATTTCGACAGGAGGTCCCAGACGGACGCTCACAACGACTGGTCTGATGATAAGACTTCCCTTCTTCATCGCTGTCGAGGTTCCTTGGATCGCCACTGGTACAACAGTAGCCCCACCTTTGAGAGCCATAATGAAACCACCCTTTTTGAATGGCAGGAGCTTCCCCGTCCGGCTTCGAGTGCCTTCCGGAAACATGAGAAACGACTTCCCGTCCCGAAGAGAAGCGGCAGCACGATCGATCGCTTGCATACTTCGTTCTCGATTCCCACGCTCAATTGGAACAAAACCAACTACGTCAAAAGCCCGTTTTAGCACTGGAAACACTTTTCTCAATTCCGCTTTATAGAGCACAACCAGCTTTGGATGCAGCGCCTGGAGCACCATAAACAAAATCGGAGGTTCGATATTGCTTGCATGGTTCACACAATAGACAGCAGCGTGATTATGCTGGACATGTTCAAGGCCGGTTGACCGATATGTAATACCGACTGTAGCAAGGCCTAATCGAACACCACCCCGGCCCAGCCAGTACAGCAGTTCCGGCCACTTAAAAATCGTGGCTAGCGCAATCCCTGGTGGAGCAACCAAGAGAACGTAGATGGTCACACCGACATATGCAACCAAAGAACGAACACCGGCGATTATTGTTCGGAGCTGGTTAGGCACAAATCAAAATGCCAAGGTTCTCTGAAACAGACGAAAGAAAAGCCCGACCCGGCTTTCCCGGATCGGGCCTATAAATACAACCCACAACTCCAGCCAGACTAGCTAGATCTTAAGAGGCGCTGGCGGCACGGCGAGCCGCCGGTTTCTTAACCTTTGCGACCTTCTTTGCGACCTTCTTTGCGACCTTCTTTGCGACCTTCTTTGCGACCTTCTTTGCGACCTTCTTTGCGACCTTCTTTGCGACCTTCTTTACGACCTTCTTTGCGACCTTAGCGGCTTTGGCTTTTTCCAATTGGCGCGCTCTGTTCACAAGGCAACGTTCAAGCGCTTTAGTTACCTTATCTTCGACAGACTCCATGCTATCGTCGGTAGCGGCTGAAATTTCTGAAATCACCAAGAACTTTGCTCTGTCAAGCATTCGCTTTTCTCGAAATGACAGATTCTTCGACTTACTCAAAAAATTAAGCCCCTTCAACACATCAATAACTTCTCGGATTGAACCCGTCCGCATTTTGTCTGAATTATCCTTAAATCGGCCTTTCCAGTTTTGATGATCGTCAATCTTGCCGTTACCGAGTTGTAAATAAAGCTTGTTTACTTCACTATCGGAAATGGCTGGACGAAGACCTACACCCTCGGCATTGTCCAACGGGACTAGTACCATGGTGTTGCCAGCGTTCATTCGAAGAGAATAAAATCCGCAGGTCGTACCGAGGATGGTCTTCTCTTCAATTTTCTCAACAATACACAATCCATGATTCGGGTATATGACCTTGTCGCCAACGTAAAATTGCAAAATTCCCCCTAGGCAGTAAGGCCTTACAGACAAAATTTAAACGCTTAAAAATGCCCATAAGTGTAACCCATTCAGTAACTTCAAGCAAACTCTGAGTTCTTAGGCTACGTGCTTGTAAGATTAATTTGACGGTTCAGAAATTCAACCTTTTCCACATGTATTGATTCAGATGGCAATACCTCAAGCATGAAGAAATATTTATGGTAAATAACCGATTTATACCAAGGCTCCTATTAATCCAATCGAATGGATTTCAATAGCTAGGTTCCTACAACTGTCTTACACGAATTAAGTCTTCCTGATGTAAAGTAGCAAGCCTTCTACTGATTATCCCGACGGAGGAACTTATGACAAGTGAGAAACGCCAGAAAGTACGGTGCCAGGTTTTCCCAGTGCTCTTTATGCTGGTAACTGTGTTGATTCTAGTTGGGCCAAATAACCTAGTGGCCCAAGATGCAACCAGCTTGGCTCCCTTTGTTCCTACCCCTCAGGAGGTCGTTAATCGAATGCTGGAACTCGCAGAGGTCTCCGAAAACGACATAGTCTACGACATAGGCTCCGGAGACGGGCGGATAGTCATCACTGCCGCAGAGCAATACGGTTCTAGGGGCGTCGGCATAGATATAGACCCCCAGCGGATCGCAGAATCTAGAGCGAACGCGGAAAGGGCTGGTGTTTCACATTTGGTTGAATTCATCCAGCAGGACGCCCTCACGGTCAACGTATCTGACGCAACGGTGGTCACTCTCTATCTTTTATCTTCATCGAACGTAAAACTTCGGCCGATTTTGACGAGCCAACTTGAAACAGGTGCTCGAATCGTGTCACACGCGTTTAGCATGGGAAACTGGGAGGCTGATCACACTGAACGCTTCGAAGACGCGAGTGGGACAACACGCACGTTGTATCTTTGGAAGCATGACGGAACCGTGAGACCTTGACTTCAGACCGCGACACCTGGACCATAACAATAAACCAACCAAGATCATAAAATAGACGCCTTGACGAGTTATTATCTCCCACCATTTCAGGGAAAGCCGGAGTGGCGAAACTGGCAGACGCGCTGGATTCAAAATCCAGTTAGGTTCACCCCTAGTGTGGGTTCGACTCCCACCTCCGGCACCATTTACAAAGCTTGTTTCCTCTTTTTCTTCAGGAAGCATAAATGCTAGATAAGCTAATTGCCTGGGTGAGCCTACTCATGTTCGTGGCAATCTGTAGCATTGGATCTATAGTCGCCATTTCCGCAGGTGACGAAGGTATGTGGACCTTCGACAACCTTCCACTTGCACAACTCGAAGAGCAATATTCCTTTACACCAACAAACGAATGGTTAGAGAAGATTCGTCTATCCAGCCTGCGCCTAAACGACGGCGGCTCAGGTTCGTTTGTTAGTTCACGCGGTCTTGTAATGACCAACCACCACGTCGGCCTCAACCAAGTTCAAAATCTGTCGACCTCCGAAGCAGACTACGTTTCGAATGGATTTTACGCGCCCAGTATCGACGAAGAACTGCGAGCGCCTGATTTAGCGATCGATGTCTTGGTCTCTATGGACAACGTTACTGAACGTATTCAGGCGGCAACAACGCTAGCTGTAAATGACCAGCAGGCTTTATCTGAACGGCGGGCCAAAATCGCTCTTATCGAAAAAGAAAGTCTCGATTTAACTGGGCTTCGGTCTCGAGTCGTTAGCCTTTATCGCGGAGGCGAGTTCTGGCTTTATCGCTACAAGCAGTACACTGATGTCCGCCTTGTCTTCGCTCCAGAGACCCAAGCAGCATTTTTTGGAGGCGATTCTGACAACTTCACGTATCCTCGGTTTTGTCTTGATGTCGCTTTCTTCAGAGTCTATGAGAACGGCGAACCAGCCAATACTGCTAACTACTTCCGTCTAGATCGCAATGGCCCAAACGAGGACGACCTCGTCTTCGTGGTAGGTAATCCTGGATCAACCGATCGACTCCGCACGATTGATCAGTTTCGATACGAGCGGGATGTGAGGCACCCTGCTTATCTGAATTACTTCGAAACGTACGAGCGTCTCCTCAGAGAATATGCTGCTAGAGGTCCAGAACAGGCTCGCCAAGTCAGCAATCTTCTCTTAGGGATTACAAACTCTCGAAAGGCGTTTACGGGACAGTTGCGTGGCTTGGAAAACCCGGCGGTCTGGGCATCCCTTGAACGCCGAGAAGCTCTGTTTCGTCAGCAGATCGAAGGAACTGACCTGTCCCGCGAAGCTGACGACGCGTGGATAGCAATAGGCCAGGCAACCGCAGAAGCAGCACGGACCTTCAAGCAGCGCGTATATCAAAATTTTGCAGGTTCAACGCTCGCTGAAATTGCTGAGACAATCGTTCGCTACGTTGAAGAGACAGAAAAACCAGACGCATCACGATTGCCGGGCTACCACGATTCTGAACTTGCCTCCTTGGAGTTTAGATTATTTTCACCAGCGCCGATATATCCCAATCGAGAAGAGCATTTGATTGCTGGTTTTCTTGAAGCGGCGAAACAGGAACTCGGCGCGGATGATTGGTTTGTCAGGACCGTCCTAGGCAACCGTTCGCCCCAAGAAATCGCTTCTCATTTGGCACGAAACACCGAGCTAGCCAATCTTGATTTTCGCCGTGAGTTGGTCGCGGGTGGAACAGCAGCCGTCGTCGCCTCGACAGACCCTCTAATTACCACAATGCGCCAACTCGATCCCCAACGGCGTCAAGTTCAAGAAGCGTTCCGCCAGTCAGTTGAGAGCGTTCTGGAAGACAGTGAGGCCACCCTTGCTCGCGCCAGATTTTCGGCCTTTGGACGAACGGTTTATCCGGATGCGACCTTCACTCCTCGGCTCACCTATGGAACGGTCAAAGGATATCCAATGAACGGCACACAGGCGCCACATGAAACAAGCTTGTTTGGATTATTCGACCGAGCGATCAGCTTTGGAAGAAGCGGTGAATACGCCCTTCCTGGCCGTTACTGGCAACGCCAAAGCAAACTAGATCTGACGACTCCTGTGAATTTTGTTTCAACAGTCGACATTATTGGCGGAAATTCAGGATCTCCAGTAATTAACCGGGAAGGCAATCTGGTTGGCCTCATCTTTGATGGCAACATAGAGAGTCTTGTGGGAAGATTCGCTTATGACAGCGAAGTGTCCCGCGCAATCGCTGTCCACCCTGGATATATCCTTGAAGCACTCGAGCAACTCTACGATGCCAAACCGCTTGCGCGGGAGTTAACGGAAGGAAGCTGACTGCAGCTTTAGTCACCGCAGTTTCTTGACTCGACTTAGAGTGTCTTCACGGCGGCGGTGTGCAAAAGCTCTAAGGTCCGTTACCTGATCAGATTCGTCAACAATCTCGCGGCCAATCAATTCTTCCAGTACATCTTCGAGTGTCGCTATACCCGCAATCCCGCCAAACTCGTCAATAACAGCTACAAGATGCTGACGACGTTCCAAAAAGATCCGTAATAGATCGTCGAGCGTCGTTGACTCAACGATAAAATGAATTGGCCGCATAATTTGTTCCATCTTGACATCAAAGCGGTCGTTCGCCATAGCCGTCAAAATATCAACCGTATGCACAACACCCACGAAATCTTCCGGATCCGTATCAAACACAGGCATTCGGCTGTATTTCCCTATGGCATCCTCAGACACGGCTTCACGCGCAGATACCCGTGCAGCCAGTGTAAAAACGACGGGGCGCGGAGTCATGATCTGTTTCACCGTTCGAGTGTCCATTGCCAGAACGTTCTTGATCACTCGAGCTTCATCCTGGTTGAGAGTTCCCGAGCGGAGCCCAGACATAACCAGAGTTAATAGGTCTACATCAGAAACCGGCTGTTCTTTGTGTCCCTTCCGAATTAGTTTCGTAACGATCTGAACAAACCCAATCACAGGTTGAAACGCGACGACGAGCAGATGCATGGGCCGTGCAATTAGCGGAGCTAGTTGACGGGCGTAGACAACCCCAATCGTCTTTGGCACCACTTCGGCAAATAACAAGATAGCCAAGGTAAATGCAATTGAAAAATAGATAACGTTACTGTCTCCTAATGCACCGGCAGCCAGCGCACCTGCCAGCGCACATCCACCTGTATTTGAAACGGTGTTAAGCGTAAGGATTGCCGTGATTGGACGGTCAACTTTATCTTTCATCTGCTTAAGTATGCGACCCGCAGGGCGTCCTGATTGCTCGAGTCGCTCCACGAAGGTGGCTGGAACCGAATAGAGCACCGCCTCAAACAGCGAGCAGGCTGCCGACGTAACCAGTACCAATAGCACCACTAATTGCAGTTCAACCATTGCCGTTCTTACCTCCGGTTGAAAGAATACGAGATATGAACATTCCGTGACTCAATAACTACGATCACTACGCTAAACGTAAATGTCATTGCCTTCGTGAACATTTAATGCGCCTTTAAGAAGAAAGCTTATGTACGAAGCGATTGATTACACTGTTGAAGGACCCATCGCCACCATAACGCTGAACCGACCCGACCGGTTAAACGCCATCACGGGTCAAATGATTAAGGAAATTCAAGATGCCATCGGGCGGGCTGATGCTGATGAACGCGTCGTTGATATTATCCTCACAGGTTCAGGGCGGGGCTTCTGTGCCGGAGGAGACATCGAGAGCCTATACAGGAGCTCAGTCAAGGCGGGTCGTTCACAGCCTTGGAAATGGGCAATAAAAACACGGGTCCACTGCAGAACTTGGGCCGGACTTCCAGGTTGACTTGCTCTACCTGATGGCAGTCCGCAAACCGGTTATCACAGCGATAAATGGCCCGTGTGCGGGACTTGGTTTTGTGCTTGCGATGGTCTGTGACATCCGCTTCGCTTTTGAAGCCGCGCGTTTTTCAACCGCCTTTGCGAATCGAGGCCTTATCGCTGAGCACGGAATCAGTTAAATTCTGCCACGGCTGGTTGGCTCAGCGCATGCACTCGACCTCCTCCTGAGTGGGCGCGTCGTTGATTCGAAAGAAGCGGCTCCAATTGGCATGGTCAACCGCATAATCACATCAGACCAACTATTAGATGAAAGCACTAATTACGTGAAGGGGCTCGCACAAAGATCAGTTCCAGTCTCTATGAAGGTAATCAAGCAACAGGTGTACAGACACCCGTTTGCTAGTCTCGGCGACGCTGCCAGAGAGTCGATTGAACTTATGGCGGAAAGCCTGAAACGCCCTGACTTTCCTGAGGGAGTGCTGTCCTACATTAAAAAACGGCCACCGAAATTTACCCGACTCTCTTCACAATAGTCGGTAGCAAATAGAGCCTATCCGATTAGTCATCACCTACACTGGGTTCAGCCAGGTCAAAACAGACCAACGTGTTCTCGTTACGGACATACAACTTCCCATTGGCCAGCGCGGGATAAGCTCGAATAACCGGATCCAGAAGCTGTGCCTGATCTATAACCGAAAACGCCTCAGGCGACGCCTCTGCCATTACTAACTCACCGCTCTCTCGTATGATCAGCAATCGACCGTCGGCTACTGTGATAGTCCCGGCGCCATACGTTGGAATGTCCCACTTGACTTGACCAGTTTGCAGTTCGACGGCACGAAGATTAGGGCTGTACTCCTGACGACCGTGAAACCCGTACAAATGTCCCTCATGATAGACGCTCGTCGCATAGTGGTTCGACATGACTTCATCTGAAATCCACACTTGATCTAATTGGTCACCATTCACACGAAACAAACCAGCACCAGTCCCATAAGCAGATGAAACAAAGATAAAGTCATCGACGACGATCGGCGTCGCCGCATTCACTGACGCCATTAATCGAGAACGCCACCTCTGCGTAAACCGGACACTCCCATCGGTTGGGTCGAGGCCCGCCAGATAGCTTCGCGTAAAGAAGACGGCGTGGGGAACCCCACCAAAAGTAGCTCGGATACCGGAGGAGTAGCTGGCGTCATCGTCAAGCGCCGTCCATGCCACCTCACCGGTATCAGCATCAAACGCCACAACACCTGCACCTGCTCCTCCAATATTTGCGATTACATGTCCAGAATCGATCAGAGGGGACCCAGCGGAACCGAAAAACCCTTTGCGAACGCCAAACTCGACCCGGGTGTCGACGCCCCACACCAAGTCACCTGTCTCAAGATCGAACGCATGCATGTGACCTTGTGCCCCGAAGGTAAACACCTTTCCATCCACCACAACGGGGACCGCCCGGGGGCCCTCATCAAAGCCAAAATCGTCCCGATAGGTCGTAACGTAGTCGTAACGCCAAATAGGCTCGCCGCTGACGGCATTCCACGCCTCAACAACCTCATGGTCATTGAGACGGTGGAACAAAATGAGGCGTCCATCTGCAACAACCGGGCCAGCAAAACCAGAACCGACCGGTCGTCGCCACAACTCTGATGGTCCTTCTCTGCCCCAACCTTGCACCAACGAAACACCTTGGTATTGGCCATCTCGATTGGGACCCAAAAACTGCGGCCAATCCTGAGCCATCAAAGAACTAGCGGTGAATAATACGAGACTTAAGAAGATATTCAGCCAACTCATAATGTGCCACCCAATAGACGTTGCATTAAGTCATCCTTGAAGGCAGCTGTTGGTGTGTGGCAATAGTTTGTTGAGTAAGTGGACTGAGAATTTACTTCAACCACAAGGTATGGCTTGTCAGGGGGATCTCGATCGCCTGCAGCTACAGACCTGTCATCTGGTCCGTGGATGATCTCGACTGGAAGACGTTCACACGCGATCGCTTGAGCTGTAGTCAGGTAGCCGACAGCCAACGTGTCAAACGGATTGAATCCGTGTACATCGTACCGCTCATTCCAGAGGGTGAGCCAGTCACGTGCCGGGGGCACTAGATATCTTGAACTGCTATTACCTTGCTCAAGTTGAGTCAAATCTGAACCGGAAAGCCAAACCTTTGACGATACCTCCCATGGCGTGAGCGTCAATGGCACGCCCGCATCGAGAATAATCTGAAACGACTGAGGATCTTTATCAAAGTTACAGTCACAGAACGGAAGCGTAGAGGCGTTCCCAGTAGAAAAGCTCTGACCGGCACGGCGGCCGGCGACGGCAACGACTTCAACAATCTGGTCCGCAAGTTCAGGCTGCTGAAGCAGCACCGTGCCAATATTCGTAGCGGGACCTAAAGCCAAAATGGTCAACCGGTCTTGGCGTAAAGCATCGGCTAACGCCCTTGATGCCTCGGTAGACTCTCCAAGTTGATCACTGCTTCCGGCACCTACCGTAACCTCAAGACCCGGCGGACCGAATTTATCCACAATCTCACGTCCGATTGGAATCTCAACTTCCAAGGGTGCGTTACCGAACACAAGGCTCACACCGCGAATCGACAGCTCTGGCGAATGGAATGCCTGAATAAGTGCAAACCCATCATCGACTTCATATCCCCCAAGACGAATCGACGGATCCGTGTCAATCCACACTGGTAACGTTTCAATCGATAATTTCTCCGTCACTCCTTCTCTCTGATCCTCGAACTGGTCGATTGCCTGTGGCAGTCCTGACGGACCACAAGCAGCCAACAAGAGAACCAATAAGCCTGTCAATCTCCGCATACGATGATTGTCCAATTATTCCGACCACAAACCAATTCGCGAGACTCGTCCAACCATGCCTGCTTCTGTACCAACGTGGCCTCGAGAGGCAACTGGGCCACACCTAGCAACCTCCTCATTACCTCCACGCCTGAAAACTGTGCTGCGAGATCCTTATTAAAAGAACTATCCTCCATATACGCTTCAGTCAACCTCATTCGAACCCATTGAGGCTGTTTGGACAAGTGGAGGTGTGCAAGTAACACTCCCATATCAAATTCTGGTGGACCCATGAAGCAAAACTCTGGGTCGATCACACGAAGTTCTTTTTCGGTTTTAACCCAACTGCCTGGATAGAAATCACCGTGCAGCAGTGCCTTCCCGTCTTCAAGGTACACTTCTCCCAACTGTCTCACAGTCTCGCAAAATTCCATGTCTGATCTTCGTCGACCCGCTTCGACTGCAAGACCTACTGTAATACCATCGAGATCAACGGCACGGCCGTCATGGGACAGTGGAATTTCGAAGATATGCCGGTGATTCAAGTGACGCATATCGCGATTGACAAACCCCTGACGACGGTCACTTCCCAGCTCAACAGTGTGCAACACGGAGAGATACCGCCCCAGCGAATCCGCGGCGTCTCCATCAAGAATGTCACCGTTATATAAACCCGTAAAGTCGGATGCCTTGCCAAGATCTGTCAGCATCAGCATCCGTGATTCGTGGCTGACTGCAAGAAGCTGAGGCATCATCCTAGCCAGACTCGGATGGCTGCCAACGATTTCATAAAACGCGCCCTCCCGTATTGCCCGATCGATTGGGGCAGCGATCTCAGGATATTTTTCGACCCATGGCCGTGACTGTTTCAGGACAAACGTTCGCTCATGGGTTTTCACTCTCAACGTGCAGTTCATATTTCCGTCGCCAGCCGGCGACAGATCCATCACTGTATCAGTCGAATCAATCCATCCTTGTTTCTGGAGATAACGGGTTAGACCTTCACAGTCGGTCGCTTCGAGAAAATATCCATTTGGCGCGACCGTCAGAAACCGCGCACGTCGGCTCTCAGCGTGGCTCTGGCGTGATGAACTTATGATGTCCCTCCGGCGTGGCATGCCAATCATTCTTAAGCATGCCGTAGACGACATGGTCAACAAAATGATCGTAGAGCCACTCAGCATCACGCAACTGGCCTTCTTGGCGAAAACCTAGGCGGATCGGAATCGCCCGACTTTTTCTATTCCTAACCGCGCAGCGGATCTCCACACGATTGAGATGAACTTCATCGAAGGCGTGACCCACTAATGCTCGCGTTGCAGTTGTGACTAGCCCTTTTCCTTGAAACTCCTGCCCCACCCAATAACCTAATGACATTAAACGGTTCCGCCAGTCAATCTGATGATGGCCAATAATGCCGATAATCCGACCATCAAAACGAATCGCCAATTGAGCACCATTATTCTTTGATACTTGCGATTGTGCAGCACGGATAAAAGCCCGCGTGTCGTCAGACCGGGTAACGTTATCGAGCCACGGCAACCATTGACGAAGATAAAGCCGGTTACGATCGATAAGCTCAAACAACTCGTCTCCATCTCTGAGCCAGAGCGGTATCAGATCGATACTGTCAGATGCGATAATCGACTGCATAATCTAATTACTAGACAAGCAAAGATCGCGAAAAGAAGGCCATAACGTCCACAGCGATTATACTCATGCTTCCTATGTCATCAGGAAATCTCTGAGCTGACTCATTAGTCATGGGCAACTGCCAAACGATAAGATATTGTTTAATGAAACCGGGTGCAGCCCTCAGTTTTTTTACCACGCTACTGCTCCTATTCGGCGCTGGACCAACATCACTTGTAGCCCAAAGTTCTGGGATCTTTATGATTCCGGTTGAAGGCGAAGGGACCAAATACTGGTCGCGCTGGCGAGGCCCATCTGGACAAGGGGTCGTTCCCAATGGCGGGTATCCCGATAATTGGTCAGCCTCTCAAAACGTCAAGTGGCGGACCCCAGTGCCCGGGCGAGGACATTCGTCACCAATTATCTGGGACCAACAAATTTTTATTACTACCTCCCAACAATCCGGCCGCCGCGTATCAATTCTGAGTTACAACCTGAACAACGGAGAACTCTTGTGGGAAACACATATACCGGAAGGCCCCATCGAAGCCACACACCCTAAGAACACGCAGGCATCTTCCACTCTTGTGACGGATGGCACACTTGTCTACGGTTCGTTCGGAAGTCGCGGACTCGTAGCGATCGACCTTGAAGGGCACCTAGTTTGGCACACGGATACCGGGACTCTCGAAAACTACCACGGCAGTGCAGGCTCTCCTCTTCTGTATCAGGACTTACTAATCACATATCAAGACCATCGCCAAAACTCCTTCATTGGAGCGTATGACAAGCGTACTGGAGAAAAGATTTGGCAAACCGGGCGAAGTGGCAGCGTCGGGTGGGGTTCACCGGTGGCCGTCCGAGTCGGCGATCACGATGAGATCATAGTCAGTAGCCAGAGACAGGTAACCGCTTACGATCCCGCCGACGGTTCAGAAATATGGCATTGCGGTGGCAACCTGTTCGAGGTCATTCCGACACCGGTTGTGGGACAAGGCCTTATCTTCTGCGCCTCGGGACGAGCTGGTCCAACACTAGCCATTCGCCCGGGAGGACGTGGTGATGTGACTAACACTCATGTCGCGTGGAGCACGCCGCGTGGCTCACCGTTTGTACCGTCTCCACTAGTGTACGGTGATTACTTATACACCGTGAACGACATGTCGAGTGTTATAACGTGTTTCGAAGCATTAACCGGTACGGTGATGTGGCAAGAACGATTAGGAAGTCCGACACGCGAAGGCTTTTCAGCCTCACCAATCGGCGTCGACGGCAAGGTGTTTGTCACCAGCGATGCAGGGCTCACGTTCGTCCTTAGAGCTGGACTGAATTTTGAGCTTATTGGTATCAACGACATCGGCGCTCGCACGTTATCCTCACCTGCGTTAGTCGATCAGAACTGGTATATTCGAACAGAACATGAACTTGTTGCCGTTGGATATTAAAGACCGACTCACCTATTCGAAAGTTATCAGAATATCGCGAGTGGATTGAGCGGCGACCCGGTACCACCCTCAACCGCAAGCGGTGCGGCAACCAGCATAAACTCCCACCGATTCTGACGACCCGCCTCCTCCGCCACGGATTCAAGGTCCAAGTTGTCGAAAAGTGGCATACCCCCTAGCGACCAATGTCAATTGATGAACAGGCTGGGTAACTCCCTCAACACCCGAAGGACGAACGTCGTTCGGGTCATCACTACCCAGCATCGCAACACCACGTTCACGAAGCCACGGCATTACCGACGCATGTAGACCAGCCGCCTCTTCCCCAGTCGCCCAAGGACCATGCCCCGCGCGTCGAGTTCATCGACCACTACGAACAAACACGATGTCACCGCTCTCAACCCTGATACCAGCTTGTTCTTCCAAAGCCTCAAGATCTTCAACATAAATTGGAGTCCCTGGTTCTAAATAGGGCACCCCTTTGAGACGAGGGATGTCCATTAAGACGCCTCGTGTCACAATTCCCTGCTTAAAATCAATAATCGCCAAGCGATTACAACCGGTCGTCGTCACTTCTTCGTCACGACTGAATCCGTTGTACATACTTCCTGCTACATCATGTGGCAGAGCGAATCCATATGGGAATACGCCAATCCGTGATACGCGATGGTGTACCGGTCGCTTCGGAAAGCACCAGGCGAATCAATCCGTAGCATGTCGTGGAAAAATAGCGACGTCGCGTCAGTAGCTGACTCTTTTAGGTAATTATGAGACATTGAGACTGACGTTCCAGTAACTGCGAGCGCCACCGCCTGCCGACGTTTATCATGTGTCACTAAATTCCAGGTCCCCAACTGGTCGTCAGAACCCCATCGCCCCCCATTCGAAAGGCTCCATCATCCAGTCTTCCACTATCTCATCAGTGACATCGTGCCGAGACTGAGCGCCAGTGAGTGCAGGTGTCGAACTGATACCAGAGCACACCAAAAGTATCACTAGTACCACCGACTGACCGACTAACCGTGTCGTCATTACACTCACCCATCGCATGAAGTCACGCCTTCGGTAATCCCATACAACTCGCACACGTCTCAGTGGCAGCAATTCTTCCCACACTCGTTGGATCGTGCTCGTCGATTCATTGAAAGATCTCCGACAATCACTGGACGAAAGACGTTGCTGTAGCATTCTACTAGTAGCAAATATCCTTTCGTGAAGTTATCCAATTACCGGCTACAAAGCTATTTCATTGTCTGTTAACATACGCCGCTGTCCATGCAATAGAAGAAGGAATAACGCTTGTCAGACCTCTGTTTCTGTTCGGCCGTCGAGCTAACCCGCATGCTTCGAGATCGAGAGGTCTCTGCTACTGAGGTAATGCAGGCTCACCTCACGAGAACAGCATCCCTGAATTCCCAGCTAAACGCCATCGTAACGTTAGTCGCCGATCTTGCACTGGCGAAGGCGAAGGAAGCCGACACCGCTCTGTCGCGCGGAGACCATGTGGGTCCTCTGCACGGTCTTCCGGTTGCGCACAAGGACCTCTTCCTAACAAAAGGTCTCCGCACCACATTCGGGTCTCCAATTTTTAAATCGTTCGTCCCTGACCAGAATTCAATAATCGTTGAGCGGCTGCAATCAGCAGGCGCGATTTCTATAGGCAAGACGAACACATCGGAGTTCGGGACCGGATCTCAAACTTTTAACACTGTGTTTGGACCAACCCGTAATCCCTGGAACCTCGAGAAAACCTGTGGTGGCAGCAGTGGTGGTTCGGCCGTGGCCCTCGCCACGGGAATGGTCTGTCTCGCTGACGGCACCGACATGGGTGGCTCAATTCGAAACCCAGCTAGTTTCTGTAACGTGGTTGGTCTCCGCCCTTCACCTGGTCAGGTTCCAGTGTGGCCGAATCGAACAGCGTGGTTTCCTAGTCCATCCGTTGCGGGTCCAATGGCACGAACGGTTGCCGACGTTAAACTCATGCTGGAAGCCATTGTGGGTGCAGACCGTCGAGACCCACTATCATTTGATGACTCCAACGCAGTGGCTTCCATGTCCCTCGACCGCGATCTTACTGACATTCGGATCGCATGGAGTCAAAACTTAGGTGGCTTACCTGTGGACCCCGCCGTGACGACTGTCATTGAACAACACAGATCAACTTTTGAACAACTCGGTTGCATTACCGAAGATGCGACCCCGGACCTGTCTGACGCTGATGAGATCTTTCGAACTTGGCGAGCGTGGTATTACGAACTCGAGTACGGAACCCTTCTTGAGTCACATCGGCCACAGCTTAAAGACACCGTCATTTGGAACATTGAAGCCGGGCAGCGCTTAAGTGGGGTTCAACTGGGCGACATGGCACGTCGGCACGCACAACTCCATCATAGAATGAACAACTTCATGGATACTTATGAATTCCTAGTGCTCCCGGTCACTCAAGTAACACCGTTTGACATCAACAAACCGTACGTCACGGAAATCAATGGCACGAAGATGACGAACTACCTCGATTGGATGCGGTCGTGCTACTACATTTCCGCGACGGGACTTCCAGCAATCTCGGTGCCCAGTGGCTTTACTTCCGACGGTCTACCCGTTGGCATTCAGATTGTTAGTCGGCATCGCCAAGATATTAAGCTGCTACAACTGGCTCATGCCTTCGAACAAGCCACTGAATTCTGGCGGCGGCGTCCACCGATAGTTGCAGCCATAAAAGACAACGACACGGCGGCGGCAGACTCTCAGTGCTAGCTTCACACCGTCATAGATGCCGGCAAACACCTTGTACCTAGATGACTTCTGGAACTGTCATGCCCAGACATGATAAAAGCATCATCATGCACCGCCATCTGTTTACCTCTAGAATTCTGGCACTCAGCCTCTTCAACTGGACCGCCGAAGCACGACACAACACCTAATCAAAAGCAGTCTACAACCCAAGAAGATTTCGCTGCAGTTTTCTTAAACCATTCTCATCAGCCCAAAGGTCTAACTCAACCGAAGCTATTTCATCCACCATCGGCACTGCCAGTCCATCCTCGCGGAGATCAATCGCTTTAAGATAGCTCTTGCAATTTTGACACTCCTCGACCCGAATGTGTGGCCACACGTCAGTCGAGTGATGTATTAACTTATCCGTATCTGTCGACCGGCAGGCGGGACACGTCGCGCGGGGGAAAGTCCACTCTGTCAGACAAAGCGCGCATAATAATTTCCTTTCACCCCTTGTTTTTTCACTATCTTGTAACATGGCGAGTTGGGGCGGCCATCCACACCGGGGGCATGCTGCCATATCCGATGCTTGAGAGCCACTTGACGTGGACAATGTGCGTGCACCGGGGGCCCGACCCACCACTACTTCGGCCACTGGTTGCACAAATGCCCTTGCAAAAAACTCAACCGAGTCCTTGGGGCAGGCCAACTGCGATGCCCATTTGTCCAATGGACGTGCTCCCAAGAACGCCTCGAGAATGCCTTTGGCCACTGATTTCGACTTAGAGAGACTAGTCGCAACCGAGGATAGGGTCTCGGTCGAGACAGCACCAACATCATGGACAAATTTCTGAAAGACCGGCAGACCGACATCGGAAGGTAATTGGTCAAGAGCCAAGCCTGGCCCCGTGTTGAGTTCGTTCAGCCATCCAGCCCGTTTAGCGGTCTTGTAGACAACTGCCTGGCACTCAAGCACTCGGCCGTAAAACATCAATAGCTCTGCAGCCGGTTTATGATGGGGGACTAGGGCAACAACGCGGGATTGGCGTCGATTCCACCGAGAAGATGTCACGAGCCAGACTGGTCTTCATACCAGCGTGGATGATGAAACGCGGCCCAGCTTCTGGTGACCTTCCCGTCAATCATGCCACGGGCAGTGCCCGGGTAAGCCACCGTACCTAGATAGACGTGGACGACAAGCAACAACCCACCAGCGAGGGCACTAGCGTAATGAAACAGGCGGGAGAAGGACAGAACAGCCGCACTGGACCAGCCCGGGATCCATAGCAACACTCCGGTCACTACGAATACAATCGCCAACACTCCTTGGAGCCAATAAAAAGCCTTCTGCCCCGCATTATATTTTCCGGCCGGCGGGACCTTGTCATGTCGACGGGCAGCATAGTCAAGAACCGAGCCTAACCACCGCCAATCCTCACGGTCAAGAAACATGTCTCGAATCCAGAAAGCCAACATGAAAACCATTCCAATACTAAAAACTACCCCGACCCATGGGTGGAGAAGTCTTGCTGCACCACCCCCTCCAGCGAGTGTAGTGATCCAGAATAGTGACGGATACGAAAATGCAAACCCCGTGAGCAACAGGATGACGAAGGACACCCCCACGGCCCAGTGAACAAGCCGTTCAGCGTAGGTAAACCGATCAAGAAGTCGGTTATTCATGGCCGAGCTCTCGATTCCTTATCCTCGTCATCCGGACGCTCCTGCCCAAATGCCAATAAATGAGCCAGCGTACCCACGATGCTGAAGCCAAACAAATAGGCCCCAAGACGCTTGAGAAACCCAAGGCTTGTCATGGGAAGAGGACTCGCTGTGGGGTCCGATGGAAGTTGATAATCATCAAGTCGGTCACCGTGTGGCACGACATACATCATATGCGTGCCACCAACGCCCGCTGGGTTATACACGGACGCCTTGTCGTATCCACGCGTCCGTAAGGTGTCGACCTTCGAGTCAGCAAGGGCTAGCATGTCGTCTTTCGTGCCCCACGCGATGGCATTTGTGGGACACGTTTTCACACAGGCTGGTTCAAGTCCCGCATCAACCCGGTCGATACACATATTGCATTTCGATACTGTCCGAGTCGAAGTGTCATACCGCGGAATGTCGAACGGGCATCCAGTCACACAATATTGACACCCGATACAATTGTCCTGATTAAAGTCAACAATCCCGTTCGTATACTGCACGATCGCCCCAGGCGCTGGGCATGCGAATAGACATCCGGGGTCCTCACAATGTAGACAGGCGTCTTTCTTGATTAGCCATTGAAGATTACCGTCCACCTCGATTTCGTTGAACCGCATCAGAAGCCACGTGTTGGAAGTTAGGTCTTGATGACTCTGATAGCTCCCAAAATTTTTCGTCGGTTCGACCTTGAGATCGTTCCACTCTTTGCAGGCCACCTCGCAACCCTTACAACCGATGCATCGAGAAATATCGACCAGTTTGGAGTACACCGGGGCATTCGACCGCAGTGCATCCAGTGGAATCAGTGAATTCGGCGTTGCCGACATCCGCTTGATCGTAAGGGTATCTGCCATCGTCTCTCTAGGCCCTTTCCAGATTCACCAAGAAACTCTTAAATTCCGGGCACCGTGTGTTTGCATCACCAATAAACGGCGTCAATAGATTGGCCATTGACCCCTGCGTCAGACCTACAAATCCCCAATGAATCGGGATACCCACGGTCCAGACGGTTCGACCATTAACCAGAAGCGGCTTAATCCGTTTGGTAACAATCGCCGTCCCGGCGACTGTGCCCCGTTTCGACCATACCCGCACACGACTCCCATTCGGAATCCCCTTTTCTTCAGCCAAACCTTCGGGAATCTCGACAAAAAAGTCAGGCATCGTTTCGACTAGGTAGGGCACGTTGCTCGTGACGAAATGCTCACGTTCCACCACACGATAAACCGTACAGGCATAAGGAAAGTCATCACCATTCTCGGCAGACGCGAGTGTGTCACGAACACCGTCATACCAATGGATGACGGGATTCACAGGAACATTGTTATGGAGTATATTTTCAGTTGGACTCTCGACCGGTTCGTAATGCTCGGAGAGCGGCCCATCGTTTAAATGATTGCTAAAAAGGCGGGCGACGCCCTCTTCGTTCATGATGAACGCACCGGTGGCCCTCGGCGGAGTCGTAGGTCCATAATCTGGCACATCACCGATCCATTCGCGTCCCGTCCACGAAATACCAGCGCGCTGCTCATCCCAAGGGTGGCCATCCGCGTCCGCGGAGGCGCGATTGTAGAGAACACGCCGGTTAAGAGGCCAGCTGTACGCCCACTCGTGATGCATACCAAGGTTCGTCGGGTCTGCAGTGCCACGACGCGCCATCTTGTTGCCCGATTCTGTGAAACTGCCACAGTACAACCAGTTTCCAGAACTCGTCGTCCCATCATCTCGAAGTTCGCCAAACGAAGACAGCAACTTGCCGCTGTCAAGGTCGTGGCCATTGATCTCCTTAGCCAATTCGACCAAAGTTGGCTCTCTTGGGTTCAGATAGTTCCACGTAAGATGTTGAATCGGATCGTTGTAAACTGGATTTTCATCTGCTTGGTAGAGTTCTTTAACCCGCCAGAACAACTCGGACAGAATCCAGGTGTCTGACCTTACGCCAATCGGAGGATCGACCGCTTGCTCTTTCCACTGTGCCCAGCGTCCACTATTGGTGAACGAACCATCCCGTTCAATCCAGTGGCTACTTGGGAGATAGAGTACTTCTGTCTGTATCGATTCAGGATCCTGACCAGGGGCCTTCCAAAACTCTGCACTGTCAAGCATGAAGGGATCGATAACCACCTTCCACTTGAGTTTGGCCATCGCCTCAAACAACCGGGGAACGTCAGGTCCAGCCAGTATGGGATTGAACCCCAAAGCAATAAACCCTTCGAGACGACCTTGATACGCCTCGTCCCAAATCGTCAGCCAAGTGGCATCACCATCGGGCTTGGCCAGATAATCGTACGCAAAACCATTCTCAGAGTCCGCATGCTCACCGAACCATGATTTCATCAGTGAAACGTAAAATTTCGCATAGTTTCCCCAATAGTTAACGGCGTCCGGCACTAGGGGCTTGGGGGTCGAATCACTAAAATGTTCCTCGAGTGATTGCTGACTTGGCGTCGGCACTTTGAGATAACCAGGCAGGATGCCTGCCACAATTGCGTGATCAGTAGCACCCTGAACGTTGGCGTGCCCCCTAAGGGCATTGATACCGCCACCAGGACGGCCAATGTTACCGAGCAATAACTGCATAATTGCGGCCGTCCGAATGATCTGGCAACCGACCGTATGCATTGTCCATCCTACGGCGTACATGATCGTTCCAACCCGGTCGGCCCGACCGGTTGAACAGATAATCTCCGCCATTGCGAGAAAATCGTCTTGTGAGCAACCAGTAATTCCTGCGGCCACATCTGGCGTGTAGCGGTCGTAATGTTGCTTCAGTACTTGAAAGACGCAACGTGGGTGCTGTAACGTCAGGTCACGTCGAACATAGCCGTCGTCGCCGCGTTCGTATTCCCATGCTGTCTTGTCATAGCGGTTAGCCGCTTCATCAAATCCGACAAACAGCCCATCGGAAAACCCATATTCCTCACTGACGATGAACGACGCATTTGTATGGGCTTTCACGTAGTCGTCGTGTTGTAAATCGTTAATAAGAATGTACCGGATGAACCCACCAAGAATGGCGATGTCAGAGCCCGGTCTGATTTGCAAGTGACGATCGGCGACGGCTGAGGTCCGTGTAAAACGAGGGTCAATAGTTACGAGTTTGGCCCCACGGGTGTCACGAGCCTCGAGTGCCCATTTGAATCCACACGGATGATTTTCGGCCGGGTTGGCCCCCATGACCAGGACAACGTCAGCGTTTTTGATGTCTTTCCAATGATTGGTCATCGCCCCGCGACCGAACGTGGCGGCCAGACTGGCCACCGTGGGGCTATGTCATATGCGAGCCTGATGATCAATGTAACCGAGTCCCATCGCCCGCATCGTTTTCGTAATGAGGTAGGCGTCTTCATTGGCAACCGTCGCGCTGCCAAGCCACGCTATACCGTCGCAACGATTAACGACCCGCCCCTCGTCATCCCGATCGGTGAACGTCGCATCCCGAGATTCTTTAAAACGACGGGCAAACCATTCCATCGCAAAGTCCCAAGAAACGTCTCTCCATTCGGTCGCACCTGCATCCCTAAATTTTGGTGTCTTCTGTAGGCGGGGACTTACTGCCAGTTGCATTTGGGAGGCACCTTTCGGACACAATGTGCCTCCATTGATCGGATTGTCCGGATCACCTTCAATATGGATTACCGTATTGGTCGTATTAAGGCCACCGCTACCGTGCACATAGGCGATCGTGCCGCAGCCTACCGCGCAGTATGGACACACCGTCCGGTATTCTTTCGCGTTTTGAATCTTGAGTTGACGTACCGCCGCATAGGCCGGTCGCAGATCGAAACCCAACGTACTCAGGCCACCGGCACCGGCAACCGACGCTTTAATAAATGTTCGACGCGAAATGTCCATAGGAAACCTCGATTGAACCTGTCCAAGGATACAAGAGATAACGGCCTACTGATAAGATTGTTTTATGAATCCCAACCTTGGCGTTCCACTCGGCCTCCAGTCGGTTTCGGTCCGACGTCGTGGCGATTGTCTGGAACATGATTTCGTCGTAATTGAGGACCCACTTGAGATTCGCGTCTCCGGTAAACCGCTAGTAGTTACCATGCGCACGCCGGGGCACGACACTGATCTCGCGGCTGGATTTCTCTTTGGTGAAAACGTTATCAACCGAGGTAGTGATATTGCCTCAGTTGAGGCTCAAACAGGATCGCCCCAACAGAACACACAGATTAGAGTCGCCAAGTTTTCTGGCGATTCGATTAACGTTTCGGTGCGTGAGAACCTGAACCAGACGGACATCGAACATGCCCAGCGAGAATACCGCGCAACTGCGGCGTGCGGGGTCTGTGGCAAGACCGAAATCAAGGATTTAGATTCTAAGCTCCCAAAACTGACGCCGACCGAGATTGACACCACACTTCTAGAGACGCTGCCCGACATCTTGCGCCAATCGCAGACACTCTTTGAGGCGTCCGGAGGCATCCATGCCGCCGGCATCTTCGATCAGGCTGGATCATTACTATGTATTCGAGAAGATATAGGACGTCATAATGCCGTAGACAAAGCGATCGGCCACTTTGTGCGCATGCAGACAATGCCACTAACTCAGCACATTCTTGTGGTCAGCGGTCGGGCAGGATTTGAACTGGTACAGAAAGCGCTCAAAGCCTCTATCCCCGTTATGGTATCGGTGGGTGCCGCGTCGAGTCTCGCCGTTCAAATGGCAACCGATGCAGGCATGGCACTCTATTCGTTCGCCGGACGCGGCCGTGGAAATCTCCACGTTAAGGACTGACTAGGCCGATCACAGAAGGCTGAAGTCAATTCCCTTACGCGCCGCGCGTTTCAACGCCACGCCTTACTGAACCTCGCAGGAGAAACTGCCCGCATCATTCGAGTCGCCCTCACCATCGTAGACCGCCACTTGCGGATACGGACAGACGGGGCGCGTCATAACGATGTCCTGACTGTCGCCAATCTTGCGGGCCACTAACCGCTCGGGCGCACGTCCCTCTTCAACCCACGAGCGGATAACTTCAATCCAATCGACCTGCGACGCTCCGGGACCACCAGCGCAGTGCAGTACGCCTGGAAGCATATACAGTCGAGCGTAGTCACGAACATGGGCGTCCTGAGCCTCAACTGTTTCATAGTAATCGACCGTACCGAGCGCAGTGACCGCTGGATCAGACCAGCCAGTCCAAACGACCAACTTGCCGCCACTTGTGTTGAATGCCCTGAGGTCGGCACTGACCGCGTCGACGACACCTGAGACCGTCTCGACGTCGTCCTTCCAGGTCGAAAAATCGTATGACGTAAAGTCCCAATCGACGTCATCAAAGATGAAGTACTTGTAGAACTGTGTGCCAAACGCGTAATGGCGTGTCGGACCTTCGTGGTCGCGGTTCGGCCTGGCACCGGTAATCCAGCTGTCCCAGCCACCAGGATCAGACTCTCCGCCCAAGGGAAACCCCGGGAAGATTCGCTCGCCGTTACTAGTCGGCCCATCGTAGATCGATTTGATCGCCGTAAGCTGAGCTGCGGTGACACAGTCGGACCCGGGTTGGTCTCCGATGCACCGAGGGAGATCATCGACCTTGAAATCGCACGATCGCGGATCGTTGAGCACATCGTCCTCAACTCCATCCTGTGCATCGCAGGCGGTGTCAATCGTCTCAGCCAGTAACGCCCTCGTATCAGTAGTAATGACCGGACTCAATATGTCAGCATCGGGATAGAGCGCTTGCTGCGTTTGGAGCATACCCGCTGTAAATGCAGTCCAGTGATATGCCGGTGCCCCAGCAACAATGCCATCAAAATCGTCAGGATATCGCTGTGACTCCATCATTCCCTGCCCACCACCTCGCGAACAACCGACGAAATAGGAATAATCCGGGTCCCGGTCGTAATAGTGCCTGATAATCGATTTCGCCGCATCAGAGGTCAGATGAATCGCCCGATGCCCCCAATTTTCCTGCCGTTCGTTGTTGTTCAGTGCCCAGCTGGCGTCAATTCCAGACGACACGTGCCCGGTATCTGTGCCGACCGTGGCATAACCTCGCTCCAGAGCACCGGCACCAAATCCATAATCAAGCGCTTGGTTCGGAATCGGCGTACGCACGAAACCGCCACCGCCCCCCATCATAAATCGACCGTTCCATTCCTCAGGCAGCAGCAATTCAAAGTTGATTTCTCTTTCAATGACACCACTGACACGACAGTGTGACGGTCCAGTTTCGCTGGCCACAACCGCTTCGGCCTGAGTGATTTTCATGTCGATCAGGTCGAGACCCGACAGACCTTCACATCGGCCAGTGATCTCGGTTGAGATATCAGTTTGTAACTCTGAACCCACACAGGCTGCGACAAGGGTGCCGGCAACAAGGGTTGATATCAACTGCCTGACGCCAACAATCATGCCAACCTCAGAATCACAACAGGGTGCCTTCCCAATACGAAGCTCGGGAGATCCATGAGACGGCCAAGAGCAGCGTATATTCCTTTAGCAGGCTGATCGATCCTTCAGCTATTCAGTGCCGGGCAGGGGCGCGTCAAATTTGATGGTCACAATTTCCCCAACATTGAGCATGCCAAGCCACACTGACGGCGGAGTCACCCCATAGTCAGTCATGTCGAGCGTCGCTTCGCCAACACCGCGCATTCCGTCATCCGACTGTACTAGTTGAATGTCAAATGTAATCGGATTAGTGGTGCCGAGAATGGTCATAGTCCCGGTTACTTCAGCAACGTCATCAGTCTTCAACCGGTATTCCTCAAGGTGATAGACAATTTCAGGGTATTCCTCAATCTGCATTGCTTCACGTAGGTGCTCGGTCATCTGCTCTTCGGGACAAGTAATCGACTCGGTCTGAATCGTCAGCGCAACTGTCGCCACACCGGTCGGAAACCCAGGTATTGGTTCGCTCGACCCACCCGACGTAACGTCCATTACACCTTCGACGGGACACGTCCACCCCCGCACTGTCGACGTCCCCGAGATATCGAACTGCGCAGTCACCGACTGCCCAGTGGCGGTAACCGGAAACAAGAAGAGTCCCAAGAGCGAGCCAGCCGTCACCGTTATACGTCCAGACCAAGAAAACATATACGCCTCCGTCTTGCCGTCATTACCCTAGAGTCGTTGCCCCGTACGCCGGTCAACGACGTAGCGACCACGTCTCATTTCTCGAATCGAAGTGGCGCCCGTTTGTCGCATCACAAGCCTCAACTCGCTGTGCAAGATGTCCAGCACCTTCTCCGTGCCGTCTTGACCAAAACCGGCTAATCCCCACACGTACGGCCGCCCAATCGCCACGGCATCGGCACCCAATGCGAGGGCCTTGAAGATGTCCGTCCCACGCCGAATCCCACCATCAATCAGAACAGGAATCCGACCCGCAACTCCCTCAACGACCTCCGGTAGGCATTCGATCGTGGATCGCAAGCTTTCGGAGCCCCGTCCTCCATGATTCGACACAATTACACCGTCAGCACCGTATTGCACCGCCAGTTCAGCATCTTCACGGGTCACGATCCCCTTCAACACCAGCTTCATACTCGTCGCATCTTTTAGACGTTTTACGTAGTCCCATGTGTAGATTGCACGTGGTGAGCCTGGTGGTGTCGATGCCAACCCCTGATGCATTGGCTTGATTCGATCTTCATGGCAATTCGCACAGAACGGTGCGCGAGTGCCCTCAAGACCCTGAGCCCGATTATTTGTCACGGTATTTCTACCACCCAACAGGTCGATAGTGAAGACGAGCACGGGGCAACCAGAATCTTCAACCCGCTTGACAAGCTGCCGCGCCGTTTCCCAGACTGGCCGCGTGTATAGCTGATACCAGACGGGCCGGCCATACGCTTCATTAACCTCCTCGACCGACGTCGACGTCTGCGTCGAAAGCATCATCAGGTTGCCCTTACTTCGAGCGGCTCGTGCCGCTCCGGGTTCACCCTGGGTATGAAATCCTTTAAGGCTGGCAACTGGACATAAGGCTAGCGGGGTCTCCCATCGGGTGCCGAAGAGTTCCGTCGAAAGATCGAGTTTGCTAAAGTCGACCAAGCGCCGCATCCGCAATGAATAATTCGAAAACGCTTCGTGATTCCACCGAAGCGTCTTGTCGTCGTCCACACCTGTCGCCAAATATGCCCAGTGCTCAGGAAGCATCATCTTTTTCGCGAGCGGTTCAAAATCCATTACCTCTAAGGCTTCGTCAAGCGATTGGATGATGCCGTCGTCCTCCTGTAAGGCTCCTAGCGCTGAAAAACCCAGTCCTCGTTGGCCGAGCAACGTCGGAAGCTCCGTATATCCCAGCAACGGACTTCCCGCCAACATCTTCAAAAACTGTCGGCGACCCTTCAGAGCTTCACTTGAAACCATAGATTTACTGTCCTTTCACAACGCTCTCATAATCGGAGAAACGGTAATGTGGCCTACCTTCCGTGTCACCCAAAAGCCAAGAGAGACCGCTCTTGAAATACATCTCTCTTCAAGCACAAAATGAGGCGCCCGTAGGTTATCATAGCGGGCAGCGTCAGATTCTGGACTTATCCAGACTAGCAGCACACTCCTTGTAAATGACTCAACTCGGAGATGTTCACGTCAAGGACTCTTTCGGGGCGCCCGACAAACAACCGCCCCATGGACGAATTGTCACAGTTGCCGCTGTAGCACTCTTGGCATTCGTCCTAGGAGTGTATTGGTTCCTTGCAAGAGACGACACTGAGGAACCAGTTGAGACGGTGGTCGAAGCACCACGCGAGGTGATTCCGCCATCACCTGACCCTGTTATACCAGACCCTGAACCCATTGAAGTCCCGACGTTGAATGACAGCGACGGATTCGTCAGAAATCTTGTGGAGGCGCTCTCATCACATCCTGAGCTGACGAGTTGGTTGGTCAACGACGGAATTATTCGCCGCTTTGTCGTGGTCATCGACAACATAGCGGACGGCACCAATCCTGCTCAACACATAACATTTCTGAGACCACAGAACCGATTCACTACAACTAATAGCGGATCAACGCTCTTGGTCAACCCGGACAACTACCGCCGCTACGACCTGCATGCAGAAATCATTGACTCACTCGACACACAAGGGAGTGCCGAACTGTACCGTCTTATAGAACCTCTGATTACGGAGGCCTACGTGGAGCTGGGCAACCCGGACCGGCCGTTTCTGGGAACTTTTGAGAGGGCGGTTATCAATCTGCTCGATGTGCCAATCGTTGACGACCCTCCGGCGCTCGTCGAATACGCTCCGTTTTTTCATTTCACAAATGAAATACTTGAATCATTGTCCCCCGCTCAAAAACAGTTCCTCGGTATGGGCCCTGCTAATGTGCGTACTATTCAGGCCAAGATTCGCCAGATCTCCCTGGCAATAGGAATAGCGGACGCCCGACTGCCCTAAGTCCGAAACCGATTGGCCGATAGCTTTCACTTTTCGGCGAGTCTCCCCCTTCTAGCCCGAAGATTTTGCAGTTCTGTATACCCGTCACGGAAGGCAACGGCGTCTAGGTGATATCGTGTCTACAGATGGTTCGCATTGCATTGTGCCAGGCTAACCTGGTAGTTGGAGATATCGACAGAAACGTTCAGCGTATCCGAACCGAAATTGAGCATGCCTGCGCTCAAGGGGCCGAACTCATCATCTTTCCTGAACTTGCTGTTACTGGCTATCCACCTGAAGACCTACTGTTGAGGTCCAGATTCTGGGAACAGGCGGAAGCGGCGGTTCAGCAATTGGCCACCGGTGTCCACAATGCGGTGGTACTCGTTGGATATCCACATCTATCCGGTTCCTTGTTCAATTCCGCGGCTGTGTTAGCCGACGGCCAAGTACAGGCAATCTATCGAAAATGCTTGTTACCCAACTATTCGGTCTTCGACGAAAAACGCTATTTCGCCGGTGGTGACAAAGGGATGGTACTCAACATGAACGGCGTAGCTGTTGGGGTCACCATCTGTGAAGACCTCTGGCATCCCGAAGGCCCTGGCAAACAGGCATTCGTCGACGGAACGGCGCAATTGATTGTGAACCTATCAGCGTCACCGTACCACAGAGGGAAAGGTTTTGAGCGAGAAGAACTTTTCAAAACACGTTGTCGCGACTACAACTGCTTCATCGCATTTTGCAACGCTGTTGGCGGCCAAGATGAACTCGTCTTCGACGGTCACAGCCTGATAATGAGCCCCGACGGCGAGGTTCTTGCACGAGGTCGTCAGTTTGAAGAAGACCTAGTAATAATGGATATCGAAGTCGACAAAAGATGGACCACTCCTCAGACAACAACAGACCAGGTAACTCACGTAACGCTGTCAACACGCAACACGACTAAACCTATCCTTGACATTCCCAAGCATCCAACGTTGCTGGCACAAGAAGCAGAAGTCTATCGCGCGCTCGTTCTCGGAACTGCCGACTATTTTGCGAAGAACGGATTTCAAAAGGCTGTTCTTGGACTCTCCGGAGGTATCGATTCCGCGGTATCGCTAGTAATCGCTGCTGACGCTCTCGGACCGGAAGCGATCACAGCCGTCTCCATGCCGTCGCGGTATACATCTGATGCCAATCGTGACGATGCCAGCGAACTAGCTAAACGACTGGGCGTCAATCTCCTTGAACTACCCATTCACGAGCTCGTCAATTCCTACGACGAAACTCTGGCGACGCTTTTTCTCAACACCGCTTCAAATGTCGCCGAAGAAAACCTCCAGGCACGTATTCGCGGCAACCTTGTAATGGCTCTTTCGAATAAATTTTCGTGGCTAGTTCTCACTACCGGCAATAAAAGTGAAATGAGTGTCGGATACGCTACCTTGTATGGCGACATGGCAGGTGGATTCTCGGTACTCAAGGATGTGCTTAAGACTTGGGTATACCGAATAGCCGAATGGTACAACCGCAACCAGGAGATCATCCCTCGTCGGATTATTGAGAAAGCGCCGACCGCTGAACTTCGGGAGAATCAGTTCGACACAGACAGCTTACCGCCCTATACCGAACTAGATACAATCCTCCAAGCTTATGTGGAAGACAACTTGACACTCGCCAAAATCGAGTCACTTGGGTTTGAGGAACATCTGGTCAGGCGAATTGTTGGCATGGTTGACGGCGCAGAATATAAACGTCGCCAAGCTCCGCCAGGAGTCAGAATCACCAAAAGGTCCTTTGGAAAAGACCGAAGACTTCCAATTACCAATAAGTTTAGGGCGGAATGACCGCGGTAGAAACCGCGGCGGTCTAGTTGTCAGTTTTCTCTACTGGTCGCTCTCGCTGATCCAGTTCAAGAATTCTTGACAGCAACATTCTTCTAACAAACTGAGCTAAACGGCGCTCTACCGGCTCTACATCAGAACCAAATTTTGCACGCATTCCTTCAGCGATCGTCAGCAACGTCGTACTTCCATCACACGCCTTCCATACGAACGCACCGACGTCATCCAAGCGAATTCGGTAGTGTGGATCGGCCAAACACGACGCTAGCCATCGCCCGACTACCCCATGGCCAAATTTCGGTCTAAATATCACAACTTGACCATTAGACCTCTCACGCCAGTCGAGTAATCGTCGCGGCTTAGTGTGCCCGCGTAGTTCGGACGTCATTACACCATTACTCCATTTTTACGTCGGGCCCGGTCGCGGACATAGCCCTCAAAGGCACCTTGATCAGCATGTAGATCAAAAGGATGAAGATCAGCGACCCGGCGAGGGAACTATCCGCAATTTGCGGGAGTACCAGCCAGCCTGCAACTTCACTGGCAAGCACAATGAATGCTAATAACACGGCCATAAGAGCTTCACCTGCAATAAACCCAGACGAGAGCAGCACACCGGCATTCGTCGCCTTGGTTCGTTCCGCTTCGGACGCTTCTCGACGATCCAAGGCTCGACCGAGCGCCCAGGCAATCAATCCACCCACAAAGATTGTTGATGTGGATTGAAACGGTAGGTACATGCCCACGGCAATAAGCATCGGTGATGGTGCGTTAATCAGGATCAGACCAACGGCGAGAAACATACCTGTAATCACTAACGGCCAAGCCATGTCTCCGCCGACAATTCCCTGAGCCATCAACGCCATCAAACCTGCTTGCGGAGCCGGAAGTTCAGCGCTCCCGATTTCATACACGCGGTCCATCGCAATCATCGGAAATATCAAAACAACTGCCGCAACCGTCACACCAATTAACTCACCGACCTCCATCTTCCACGGCGTGCCACCCAAAATATGACCAACCTTGAGGTCTTGCAACATATCACCCGCAATGCCAGCCGCGCAGCAGACGACTCCGGCAACGCCCAAAACCCCCAAGATCCCAGACTCGCCCGTGACGCCGATAAAAACCATTAAAATGGCCGAGATCAATAACGTGCTCAAGGTCAGTCCACTAATTGGATTATTGGAACTTCCAAGCAATCCAACGAGATAGCCCGCAACCGCGGCAAACAGAAACCCCAGAATGATCATCACAACCGTTAGAAGTAGTGCCCCCCCTAAGCTCTGACTAAAGAACCAGTAGAGACCAAAGAGCGGAAGTGCCAACAGTCCAATCGCCGCGCCGGTCTTCTTGAAATCGAGGTCAAGATTGAGACGTTTTGTTTCGTCACCAGCTCCCGTTGTCTGCAGGTCACCGAAGGCCCGGCTGACGCCCTGAAAGAGTGAGGTTCGCAATCGATAAAGGGTGTGGAAGGCTGCTACGATCATCGTGCCCACAGCGAGTGGTCTCACTTGACGTAACCACACCTCAGTACTAAGACCGATTAGTTCGGCGCCTGTTGTTGCCTGCGAAGCAAGGTCGGGATTAAGAAAGAGCCCCAACGGCACCAAGACTAACCATCCTAATACTGCTCCAGAAAACACGGTCGCAGCGATCTGAGGTCCTACGATGAACCCGACGCCGACGAGTGCCGGAGACGCAACCGGAGACTGCAGAAGGAACCCGCCGATGTAATTAATCGGCTGACCAAGCATCTCGATAGTTGATCGACCGAGTGAAACAAACACCGTCGCAGAATCCGAAACTAATTTGACACCATTGGCATTCTTTACGAGCTCCCAGGCAGCTGCGATTCCCATGGCTTGAAAAACATACGCTGCGCCCGTTTGATTACCATCTTGCCCAGCTTTCACCAATTCGGCCGCAGCAACACTTTCAGGAAAAGGCAAGTCAGCTTCAACCACAAGCGTTCTGCGAAGCACGATAATAAAGAGAACACCGAGAACACCTCCGACCAGCATGATCGCCGTACTTTCCCAGTAACGGAGCTCATCCCAAACCCCGCTAATGACAAACGCCGGGATCGTAAAGATGGCACCGGCCACGAGCGCTTCACCTACCGACGCAGTGGTTCGCGCCATGTTCTCCTCGAGCACTGATCCTCTGAGGGGGCGCAAAGCGGCCATCGCCACAACTGCAGCCGGAAACGTCGCCGCAACCGTCAAGCCAGCCTTCATGCCGAGATAGGCATTGGCGGCACCAAGAATGATCGCCATCAGAGTGCCAAGTGCAACGGCTTTGAAGGTAAGCTCAGGGAGTTCTGTGTCTTCCGGGACAAATGGCTTGAATTCCATGCGGTGCACTTATACGCGCCAATTCATTGGTGCAACTATCAATCTGCTAACGACACGCGAAAGGATGGTAAGGTCAAGCAACGATTCTCTCCAGACCGAACGCCGTGTCAGATGCCAAATTGCTAATCAAACTCGCTCTGTCGTGACATCCTCATAGCCAGACAACCCATAAAAACCAATTGACCATGCGCCTGATTCCAGAGATATACAAGGAAAAAGACCGAACTAAACACCCGGTGATCTCGATAGAACTATTTCCACCGAAAACCCCAAATGGAGAAGAGAGCCTATATGAGCGTGCGCTTCCTCGATTGGCCAAGGCAAAACCAGACTTCTTTTCCGTGACCTATGGAGCCGGAGGCGCCACCCGGAACAAGACACTAGAAGTCGCAGACCACATTCAGAGGAACCATGGCATCACCAGCATGGCTCACCTCACCTGCATCAGTTCGACCGAAGAAGAAATCATCCGGTATCTCACTGATGCTAAAGCACTCGGCATTCAGAACATCCTGGCTCTCCGAGGTGATCCGCCACGGGAACAACCCGACGCCTCCCCCCCAGACAACGGCCTTGATTACGCCTTCCAATTGATTGATTTCATTAAAGCACACGGTGATTTCTCGATTGGCGCAGCTGGATTTCCGGAACGCCACATCGCCTGCAGTGACGGAAAGCATGTGGACTGGGACCGGGTCAAGAACAAATTAGACCACGGGGCAGAATTCATCTTGACTCAGCTATTTTTTGCGAACTCTGACTACTTTGAATTCCTTGAATACATGGTAGGAACCCTGAGGGTGTCGGCACCAATTACGCCGGGCGTTCTACCAATTCTCAGTACGGATCAAATTAAGCGATTTACCAAAATCTGCGGCGCCACACTCCCTCAAGAGCTTCTTGACACCCTCGAACGATTCGGAAACGATGCCGAGGCAGTCAGAGACTTTGGGGTGGACTTCGCCACCCGCCAATGTGAAGCCCTTCTTGCGGGAGGGGCCCCTGGGATTCACTTATATTCCCTGAATCGATCGCACTCTTGTATAAAAATTTTGGATAATCTCGGCCTGATACCAGAAGAATAATTTGAACGCAGAAGAGGTTAAACCGTATGCAATCACAAACAGGACCAGCTAATGCAGCGAACAACAGCGTGGAAGAGCTAACTGCGGTCCATCCACTCAACAAACTTAGATGATTGGGCGTCAACGATCATCACACGCACGACACGTTGATGCTCATGCATCAACTGTTTAGCAGCATCTCTGGCGTCATCCACCGTGTTGTATTGATTGGCTATGGCTGGCGAGTTAACCGAACCACCCCTGACAGTACTGACAAGCTTGAACATAAGTGAAAGGAGAAACCTCCGTTAAACTGATCATACCACCTGCAAAATTGAGAGTATTGGTCTTCACTTCCGATAACCCACTTCAGCAACCATCGTGTCCTGTTTTAGAACAAGATGAACAACCTCTAATTCAACTGGTCTGCTTCGCCTGCCGAACGGCCCTTTCGCCAATTGTGCTACCCAAAACCAGGTCCACAACTGCACCGTAACTGGCAATGCCGTCTGTGACCCGGTTGGCTCTAAGGTACCGGTCATACACGCGATTTGCATTGGTTCTCACAACGGGCACTGCTTGAGAGACGCGAGCGGACACCAATCGAAAATCACTCATGGGTCCATCATCCATTCGCTGCCACAATCGGCCCTGCTGATCGGGATCAAACTGCCTCACTAAATGGGGAAAAAGAAATATCCACGCGCTGTAACGTGCACCCACGTCCCCAGAGAGACACGTTAACCACCCCACAAAACTCGCTTCGGATTCGTTTGCATAGCCAGCCAAGTGCGCCCATTCGTGCGCCACAATGAAAGGGCGTTCAAACGGTAGAACGGTCGTATTGACGAGAACCTCAAGGGAAAAAGGACTAACCATTCCATTAATTCCTGCCCATTGGAAGTAAGGCGTCAGCAACGTGGGTTTCGGTAGTCCTGGAACTGCAGTCCGCTGAACGCCCAGATCTCTCTGAACCCTTTGAAAGGCCGGACCAAGACGAGCTGGCAGTTCGTCTAAAGTCCACCACCGCTGCGCATGAGCCTGCGGGTACAGCCTGTTGAGGTTTGCCGTGACTTCATTAGCAAGTATCTCCAGAGCCTCATTGTGAATACGCTTCGATTCATAATCCAGTTTTGTAGTGAGAGGCTCCCGTCGATAGTTCAGACCCCAAACAAAGAAAAACACTAGATAAGCCAGAGCTCCCGCAGTCACCGTAGTGATCGCCATCTGCCGGATCGTGCACCAGCGCTCACCTGGACCAGCGCGATGGATCGCTCGGAACCACGCCCACGGCATTACGATTATTGCGCCCAATAGCAGCACATCAAACAAAGCAACTGGCATCAAACTCGAGAACGGAGTCAGTAGATTCTGAGCTACAAGATAGACCTGTTGAGAATAAAACCTTTCAACCACACGCTGCGACGTAGGAACGAGGGCGAGAACACCTGCCGACCCAATCAGCAGTAAACTTATCGGCCTCCCTTTCCGCACTCGCATATCCGACATTAACCTCACAAAATGAAAGGACTACACCACTTCAAGACGGCCACCGTGTGCATCGAAGACGTGAAGATGCCTAGCAGACATCGCAAGCGACACGCGGTCGCCTACCTTATACCGACTCTCCGCTACCTCTCGCGCGATAAACTCTCCGCCATCGACATGCACTTCGACCGTCGTTTGCCCTTTTTGAGACCGGATGGCCTCCACCTTACCCCGCCAACCAGCGGTCGGGTCTGGATTCAACTGAATATACTCAGGTCGGACACCCAAGAAAACATCACGTGCATACTCTTCGGCAATCAACCCATTGAGTTGCACAGCTCGCGGACCAATTTCGACGGCGGCCCCATCTTTTTCCAAAATACCTGGAACAACGTTCATAGGGGGATCGCCAAAAAACTCCGCCACAACGATGTTCTTCGGTCTGTCGAAAATGTCGACAGGTGTACCAATCTGCTGCACTACCCCATCGTCAAGAACCGCCATCCTATCCGAAAACTCCAGAGCCTTTCCCTGATCAGCGGTCGCCAAAATAATTGTCGTACCCTGGGGTAACTCACTCCGCTTTAGTTCATCAATAAGATCCCTAAATGCTGCACCGCCCAGACCAGACGTGGGTTCATCAAATACAACATACCTGCAGGAATCGGGTTTAATGGATCCATTGGATGACACCATCGCCACACCACGGTCAGCGGCAGACACCTCGTTAAGAACGACCGTGTCAGCCATCAATGTGCCGGTTGACGGTTCCTCTGTTCCAGCGATTACCCGTAGTAACGTTGATTTTCCAGATTTGGCTGGGCCGACAAACGTGAAGAATTCACCGGGCTCAATCGTCAGGGTCGGAATGTGGAACGCTGTCACATCTCCGAATTTCTTGGTGAGGCAATCAAATTGAAGTCCCATGCCAAAAAGCATACCAGTCTTTGTCTCACCAACTCTCCGTGTCGACGGATCACAGTCGACTAGCATAGACTCGTCGAATGGACGAGAAGGACTCCGATCTCGATTGGGGGCAATCAACGGTCGACACCGCCTGTCCACTTGACTGTCCCGATTCCTGCAGTCTGTCGGTCAAGATCGCAAAAGGTCGCGTGGTCGAGATTAATGGTTCAACCCGACATCCTGTAACTGATGGATTTATCTGTGCCAAGGTTCGCGGTTTCGCCGACCGAGTGTACGGAGAGGACCGACTGCATCACCCCGGTGTTCGCGACGGCCGCAAGGGCGAAGGTCGTTTTAAGAAGGTGACGTGGGACAAAGCACTGGACTTGATTGCCAATCGAATGAAGCAGATCAGAAGCCAGTATGGCGCCGACGCTATTCTTCCATTTTCTTACGGTGGTTCTAACGGACTGGTCTCCCAAGACACGTCCGACGCACAACTCTTCAGACAATTCGGAACAAGTCAACTGGCCCGCACCGTCTGCGCGGCACCCACAACCAGTGTCAGCCAAGCGATGTACGGGCGGATGCCAAGTGTGTCCTACGCCGATTATCAACACGCTCGGCTAATCATCATATGGGGAGCTAATCCGCCAAGCTCGAGCATACATCTTCTACCTCACATCCGAGCTGCCGTGGAAGCCGGCGCAGCCCTTGTAGTAATCGACCCCAGACGGACCAGCCTCGCTAAGCAAGCTGATATTCATTTACAGGTGCGTCCCGGAACCGATGTCGCGGTCGCGTTGGCCATGCACCGCTTTCTTTTTGAAAATGGCTTCGAGGACGAAAGGTTTCTAAAACAACACACACTAGGTTCCGACAAACTGAGGGCACGGGCCAGCGAATGGACTATGGACCGGGCTGGCACCGTCGCAGATGTCGAACCTGATCTAATCGAACGAGTCGCTGAACTGTATGCAGAGACCTCACCAGCTGTAATCCGGTGTGGCTGGGGACTTGAACGAAATCGAAACGGAGGAAACGCAGTTCTCTCGGTACTCGCGCTTCCAGCAGTCGCAGGTAAATTTGGTGTTCGTGGGGGCGGCTTCACGATGAGCAATTCGGGAGCGTGGACAGTAAACACCGACGGTGTAATTGACTCTGTCAAACCGTCGACCCGGGTCGTCAATATGAACCAACTGGGCCGGGCTCTGACCGAATACACCGACCCATCAGTCCAGATGCTCTTTGTCTACAACTGTAATCCTGCGGTGACAATGCCGGACCAGAATCGAATTCTGAAAGGCCTCAAACGTGAAGACCTGTTCACTGTCGTCTTTGACCAAGTCCTAACCGACACAGCGCAGTGGGCCGACATCGTGCTGCCTGCGACCACGTTCCTGGAACACTACGATTTAGCCAGAGCATACGGACCAATTGGTCTGCAGCTCGTACAGCCCGTCATCGAACCTGTTGGAGATTCTCGGCCCAATGTCGAAGTGTTTGCTGATTTGGGGCAACGCTTAGGCGTTAACATCAATCCGTCTTTTCGGTCCGATCAGGAATCGGTCATGCGTGTTGCTACTGCCTTGAAAGCTGACGTCCGAGAAAGTCTGATGCTTTCCGGTATTGCGACCTCAGAATGCCCTCTCGAACCGATCCAGTTCATCGACGTTTTTCCTCGAACGGCGGACTCTAGAATCGACCTATTCCCTGAAGCACTGGAGTTAGAAACTCCAACGGGTATTTATTCCTATCAAGGTGAAACTGCTGCTGCAACATATCCGCTTGTGCTGCTCTCACCTGCAACCTCAAAAACGATTACGTCTACTCTAGGGGAATTGCGCCAGCGAATCGCTTCGCTCGAGATGCATCCTCAGGATGCCAGCGCACGAGATCTAGCTACCGGAGACGCAGTCCGTGTCTTCAATGACCTAGGCGAAATTCATTGCCTCGTTAGAACAAACCAGGACATGAAACCTGGTACTGTTGGCCTACCAAAAGGCCTCTGGCGTAAAAGCACAATGAATGGGTCAACTGCGAATGCTCTGGTGTCAGATGCCTCTACCGATGTCGGTGGCGGCGCTTGCTTTAACGACACCCGTGTCGATGTCACCAGGGTTGTGCCAGCTAAATTAGGAGAACAACAAATTTCGCTGTGGCCACTTGAACAACCTCAAGGCGGAGTACACTAGTAGCCTATTATAAGACGAAGTAGGGAGAACAAGACCGTGGACCCAACCGACATCAAACAGCCCGATTCATCCGTCCCCGCTTCGGGGCAACGAACGGTCAAGTGCGTGAAGTTTGAGAAGGAAATGCCTGGATTGAATAAGCCGCCTTGGCCAGGTGAGCTCGGGCAGCGGATTTATGAGAGTGTCTCAGTCGAAGCCTGGAAACTCTGGGAAGAGCAAATGAAGATGATTCTTAACGAATACCGACTCATGCCTTGGAAAAAGGAAGCACAGGAAATGGTCGCCGGGGAAATGGAGAAGTTCTTTTTTGGCGAAGGATCAGCTCTTCCGCCAGACTATGTTCCACCGCAAGCAAAAGCGTAAGCTTGGCGACTAGGAAGACACTACCGGTATTGACGCCTCGATCCGGAACTCCAAGCACCTGTGTGCGGACCTCAACGCCGACTCGATTTGTGTTGGCTGCGAAGCTCGTGCAAAGATAAATCCCAAGTAGCTGTCACCCTCCGGCAAAGGCCGAATTCTCTGATCACGCCGAGCAGTGATCACAACGTCTTCCACATATGGGACTGCTTGTGCCACGTCCAATCCATCAACTCCTTTGTATAAACCGTCGGCAGGAATAGGGATCATCATTACACCCGCCGCTTTCTCTTCCCGACGATAATCAGATATCGGTTGTCCCATAGCATGGCGTAACAACAGATACTCCAGTGACACGATCTCGCCATCAGCCGCAGAAAACCGTAACGCACGTGAGCAAAGTCCTCCAATTGGACGCGGTGCGATCTCCAGGACAAAGATGTCATCTGCGCCAATCCGACATTCAGCATGAACAGGACCATCCGTCAATCCCACCGCGTCCGACGCATCGCTCACGGCTTGTCGAATCCGTTGTTGAGTCTGCTCGCTGTTCCTAGACGGAGTGACGTAAATGGTTTCCTCGAAAAATGGTCCCTCAAGTAGATCCGGTTTATCGAACACTCCGAACTTCCGAAATATGCCGTTTGTCAATACGCCCTCTACCGCCACCTCTCGTCCTGGCAGATACTCTTCAATGAGAATCGTCGAATTCGCAGGGTCCCGAAGAGCTTGAACCTCAACCGAATTCTGGATGTGACCGACCCGGCGCATAGCGGCCGAAAGCTCCTTAAGAGAATTCACTCGCACCACACCACGACTGGCGGACATTTTTAGAGGTTTAACGACGCACGGAAATTCAACCTGGCCAGGGAGATCGGCCACCGGAGTATCAGTGGGTACCGCTACGAACCACGGTGAAGGCAACTTTGCGTCCCGAAGACGGCTCCGTGTCAAAAGCTTGTTTCCAGCGATACGCACAGCGTCTGGTGAGTTGCCAGGTAATGTCATGGCCTTGGCTACAAGGGCCGCAAGCAAAGCCGGTCTGTCTCCGACCGCCACGATCCCCATAATCGAACGTGTCTCGAGAGCCTGACTGATTGCCTCTAGCGAAGCAATCTCGTCAGTGAACCGAATGGAGATAGCGCCATCGCGCCACGGATCATCAAGAACATGGCACCGATCAGTCGCCAGTATGAGGTCAACGCCTAACCGTTCGGCCGCTTGTCCAAACGATCGAATCTGGTAACCCGTTGTTGTGGCTATTAAAAGAATCCGTTCCATTTTCCTGTTCATTGTGGTTCCCGAAGTCCTATACCAGAGCTACCTGCTCGGCTGTCGGTTCGGCTCAACAGTACCAAGGTTCATTAAGGAACGGAACTTCGGCACGTTTGCGAAAAGTGTGCTGAGCGACAGGACTGCTTCCTTCAACCAACCGATGAGCAGCCTCAGAAATATCGTCGAAAATCTCCGCACGACAGGACATAGGACTGCGTCCCACCAGTGCCGCAACCTCGTCATGCAGTGCATCAACCTTAGGATCAGGATGTCGCCAAGGATGCACGAGTCGTGATGGGTCGAAAGGCTTCAAACAAGCATTGACTTCTGGTACCGTCAGTAAACATGACCTGTCAGGAACCAATAGTCGTATGGCGAGTTGAATAGGTGCGACGTGATGAACAAGCGCTAATTCATCAATTGTGTCGAGGAAGGTGATGTAGCTCTCCAATGTCGTCCACGGCGTGAACGCGACAAATGTCGGAATAAGATTGAGACCAGACTCGTAGCACATCTTGACTGCCACCCGCACATCGGCCGCCGTGTGCCCCTTGTTTAGCGCGCTTAGGACATCGTCATCAAATGACTCCACAGCACTAGTCACAAATAGACATCGTGTGTCACGTAATCGGGCTAGTTGGTCAGAATGTTGCAACAGATGCTCAATCTTGATGGTTACGTCGTAAGTTAAGTCTGAAAAATTGTCAGCGATACTCTCGATTACTCGAAGCGCATGCCCAATTCCATTAAAAAAATCTGGATCCCCGAAGGTAATATGCTGAACTCCACGGTCAACCTGGCAGCGCACATCCTCAATTACCACCTCAACAGGAATCACCCGAAATTGTCCCTTGTAGATTGGGACAACCGGACAATGCGTGCAATGATGCTTACACCCCCGACTGGCCTCGGTATACCCAACGAGTCTCTTGGTGCCACCATAATTTAACGACGCGTAGCGAGACGGTGGTGGCAGGTCTGACCGATCAGGAACGAGGAAACGCAGCCGCGGCAGTGAATTCCCTGTGGGTATTGCGGCGACGGAGTGTCCGGTAGCCAAGGCTAAGAGATCCGCTTCAAATTCACCTCCAAGAATGGTCTCAACACCAAGTCTGGACAGAATCTCTTGATTCAGAGGTGCATATAAACCGTAACAGCAGAGCTTGGCGTCTGGGTTCAGTTCTCGCACACGTCGAATAACAGGGACCGCCAATCGAGTGGCGGTATGCATCGGCAAGTGAAATGCTACAAAGTCGACCGACGCAAGCTCATCTCGAAACGGTTGTCGAGAGAGATCGAGACATGTGACATCAATACCCGCCTGCCTAAGCCAGGCTGCGGGAGATGCTAATCCGAATGGTTGTCGTCCCATTTCATAGGTGGAGATAAGTAGCGTCCGCATGTGCCTATGGTCCTGGAATTGTTGGGACCGGTGTTTCATGTCAGCCAGCACCCGTCTCACTTCACTGCTCCAATCAAACGACTTACCGGTCTCGACACAACTAGCATTAGAAGACCTGCTCCAGTGACGATCAAGCCAACGGTGCCAAATAACTGAGGAAGCGGTAGACTCTCAATAAGACCCGCCACCAAGCCCGCCAACAAGTTGCCAAGAGCTGCCGCCATAAACCAGATACCCATCATTTGACCGACGAATCGCTGTGGGGATAATTTAGTAATGCTGCTCAAGCCGACTGGGCTCAAACAAAGTTCACCAGTGGTATGAAAGAAATAGGTCGCAATCAGCCACATAGGATTCGCAAGACCACCATCGACAGTACCGGTTGCCGCCCACGCCAACACAAAGAAGCCCAATCCCAGTTGAACCATACCGAGGGTGAACTTAACGACAATCGATGGATTTCGAGTGCCCAACGAGACCCAAATCGATCCGAATACCGGAGCTAAGAGGACAATAAACAAGGGATTAATTGATTGAAGCCAACTGGTCGGAATCTCAGTGCCCAGTATCGCGCGGTTAGTCAACCTTTCTGTAAACAGATTCATCGATGACCCCGCCTGCTCAAAGCCTGACCAAAAGATCGCAGCCGCTAAAAACAATAACGGGATGACAGCGACGCGTTTTCGCTCGTCGTCGGTCAGGTTTCCCCAAAGAAATATGTGCGTAAAATATAGGACGACCAAGATCGTGATCAGAACACCCGTTCCCTGCGCGACAATCAAAAACGACAACGACAACATTCCCGTTGCCTGAAACCCAGCGAACACCGCCGTCAATCCCACGACCAAACCCACGCCAATAAGAAGCGTCCGCCAAGCTTGACGCCTCTCTCCTGGTGTTGAACGCAGTTCACCCGCCTCCCCAAGGTAACGCCACCCCCATACATACTGGCAAACGCCGATCGCCATTCCAACCCCGGCCGCGCTGAACCCTAAATGCCAATTCACATTTTCTCCGAGGGTTCCACATACAAGCGGACCCGCCAAAGCTCCTACGTTGATGCCCATGTAGAACATAGAAAATCCAGCATCACGCCTTGCCCCGCCTTCCGGATACAAGTCAGCCACGATAGCGCTCACATTAGGCTTAAGTAAGCCCGTTCCGAGGACGATTAAAACTAGGCCAAAATAAAAAGCACTGGTGGTCGGGATAGCCATCGTAAAATGACCAGCCGCAATTACGATTCCACCCCACAGCACTGCTCGGCGCTGCCCCATTAGTCGGTCAGCGAGCCACCCCCCTGGAAGAGCTACTGCGTAGACCCCAAATGTATAAAGCCCGTAAATGGCCGTCGCTGTGACATCGGTCATGCCAAGACCACCGGTGACGACCATGTCGGTCATGAAGAGAATCAGCAGCGCACGCATGCCGTAGTAACTGAAGCGCTCCCACATTTCTGTGAAGAACAACGTGGAGAGACCACGGGGATGCCCGAACCAGTCCGACGCAGAAGATGTCTGCATGTCCACAATCATAAAGTAAACATGGTCACATGCCGGTCCGGATCAGCCAACTTCTGGAAAATCTCGTAAAGCTGACGATAGAAATGTTAGCCAGATAAACTGAGGTGCATAGACAAGGCGTCAACATGACCAATCGAGAAACACTCGAACCAGACCCTCTCCTGATACAGTCGTCTTCAAACTGTTAGCAGAAGCAAATAGCTAAAGGGAAAATCCTAGATACCCCAGAGCTGAAAGATGAGTTCAACCCCTGAATGCCAAAACACCAAAGTCAGAACATGATCCTTGAGCGACACTTAAACGAGAAGGCGCTGCGCTAGCAAGCTCCACACAACATACGAAAGACGTCGCCGGGCATGACGTGCGATCGGCCCTTGCCAGAACTGTCCAGCAATCACTTCGCAATCCCGTGGCACATCGCCGACTACAAGTAATTCTTTATGCTCGGCTACATAGCGGTCGAGTGCGTCAGTCGACGGGTATCCCTCATTAACCAGAACCACGTCAACTGGCCGACCGATGACTTCGCTAACATTATGAATCGCCTCTGCCACCGTGAAACCCTTCATCCCCCGGCCTTCCGTCAAAATATTAGCGATTAGCACGATCGGCCCGGTTACCTGGCGCAAAGATTCCGCAACGCCTTTTACTAACAGGATTGGCATCAAACTCGTAAAAAAACTTCCCGGGCCAATGACCACTGCATCAAATCCTTTAATAGCGTCGGCCACCGGTGGATAAATTTTCACTTCTGGCTCTAGCCACGTCCGAACAATCCGTCGTCCCTGTGTCTGCTCTGCATCAACGGCGACCTCACCCTTGGTCTGAGAGCCATCTTGATACTCGGCACATACACTTGCGTGTTCCACACTGATCGGCCACACATGACCATTGCAGTCCAAAAGGTCTCTCAATGAATCGACAGCCGTCAAAAAGTCTCCGCTGTACTGCTCCATCATGGAAAGTAAAAGATTTCCACTAGTATGCCCGCCAAGTCGGTCATCTTCTAAGAGAGGGAGGCGAGAAAGAAGAATTCGCCTCGCCTCAGACTCATTCCGTGCCAGAGCCAGTGCGCACTTAAGAACATCACCGGGTGGCAGGACTCCAAGTTGGTCACGTAATTGTCCGGAGCTACCGCCATTGTCAAACATTGTTACTACTGCGTGAACCCGAACCCATGGGTTATATTTGAGACCCCCGATCAGACTTGGAAGTCCGGTCCCGCCTCCAAAACAACCGACATCAAGCTCACGGAGTTTCACCGCTGGCATTGTACAACGCGGGAGAATTACCTTCCACGAAGTGCTCACTCAGTGTCATGTTGCATCAGCTATTGCGTACCCGTCAGCACCTAGCGGTCCATCTCTTCGTCTTCGAAGTCCACATTGAGGCATTGTGTCCTTCATGCCCAGTATCCAAAAGTTGTTACCCTGAATTCGATAATGCCCAATTCATCGAAGTAAGGGACAGGCCATCCCTTCAGATATATTTCACGTAATTGCACATTGTGGCACTAAATATCACTCAGCCTAGGTTGCTGCCGTCATGTGAGTCTTCGAGTTGGTCGATATACCGGTTGGTAAACGAATGCGACGTGTCTTACTGCTAACAATCGGAGCAATTGGATTTGGATGCCTAGTGGTACTCAATGTGGGAGGTTACCGCTACGGTGTTTCAGATCAGGCATTCTATATTCCGGTTGTGCTTCAAGAACTCACACCGAACATGTACCCCCATGACGCGCCACTGATCGCCGCACAAGACCGCTTCTTCTTTTTCGACGACTGGTTTGCCGGTATTCTCCGATATTCCAACACCTCCATACAATCTGGATTTCTGATCGGATATGCACTGACGCTGTTGCTCTTATATGGAGCCATCGTTGCCGTCGGTCGCTCTATGTACACCAGTTGGTGGACTGTGTCTGCACTGGCAATTGGATTAACCATCCGTCACCAAATCACAGACACAGCTGTCAACACACTCGAGTCCTATTTTCACCCGCGCCTCCTTGCGTTTTCAGTTGGAGTTTGGGCTGTTGCGGCTTTTCTTCGCGGTCGGACTTGGCTTGCACTAGTGATCATCGGAATAGCGCTTCTAGTCCACCCCACAACTGGTTTATGGTTTGTTGTCTTCGTGGGATCCGCCGCTCTCGTGTCTGACCGTAACGCGCGTCCTGGTCTAATCACTCTGACAGCCATGGCTGTCATCAGCGCGGCGTACGTCCTCGCTGGCCCACTCCGTGGGCAACTAGTCGTCATGGACCCGACTTGGTCAAGTGTAATATCGACCAAAGACTACTTAATAGCCAGTGAGTGGCTTCCGATCACTTGGTTCGGACACTGCTCGGTCGTAGGTCTAATCGGTTACGTTTATTGGTATCGTCGCTCTCTAAGTATCAATTCGACTAAAGAAGACGGGCTGATTATCGGGTGCGCTGTATTGCTCGGCCTCTTCCTTCTCTCTGTGCCGTTTGCCAGTGCGAGAGTGGCGCTCGTGGTCCAAATGCAATTTAACCGAATCTTCTGGCTGTTGGACCTCTTCGGCAGTATTTATCTAGCCTGGCTACTTGTCGAGAGTCCTCTGTGGTCTCGTTCAAAACTAGCTTGGCTTCGTAAGGCACCTCGCCCAGCTATAGCGACCCTCTTATTAGCACTAGCATTGAGTCGAGGTGGATATGTCATGTTCGTGGAACGAACTGGGCATCCCGTATTAGAGACCAACCTCGCCCCTAGTGATTGGCACAAGGTAATGGAATGGGCAGCTACTCAACCGGTAGGAACACATTTTCTCGCAGAACCAGACCACGCAGCCCGATACGGCACAAGCATCCGCGCTTCCGGTGGCCAAGATGTATTCCTCGAGATTATTAAAGACACCGGTATAGCAATCTATTCTGCGGATATCGCCCACCGTCTCTCCCAGCGTGTCACTGATCTTGGTGATTTCAAATCGCTGACCGCCACAGCCGCACTGCGGCTCGCCGACCGGTATGATCTTGACTTTTTGATCACCGAACATCCAATAGCCCTTCCAGAGGCAAAGCAAACTGGTCGGTTCCATATCTATGACCTCAATCGTGACATCCAGTTCGTTAGCTCTGACACCCGAACCTCAGCTACGTTGCAAGACAACTGATAAAGTCGTGGTGGCAAAGAACTATCACCATCTGTAATGGCCCACGACTCGGCTACACACATGAACGCGGATACTAACCGCGTTAAAGATGTTAATTCCCCAACCATGCAACCTGCTTCTATGGACGAGTTTCAACCATATGAAGGACCGGACCCATGCGACAGATTCGTTCCCCTTCGAGGACTAGAAGGCGGACATCTTATGACGTTGTACACATGGGCTCGCCTTCGAAATTTTCCCAGACTACCGCCTCCGAAAGCTCGCTATTTCGACGTAGCATCTGATACCCGTGTCCTAGCCCATTGTCACTGGCAGCCCCATCGACGCCGATGTCCCACCCTCCTGGCGCTCCATGGACTTGAGGGGTCGAGTTCCGCTCACTATATGCGTGGCCTAGCGGACAAAGCGTTTTCGCTTGGTTTTAATGTTGTTCTACTAAATCAACGAAACTGTGGCGGGACGGAACATCTATCCGATGGACTCTATCACTCAGGTATGTCATCTGACCCTGCAGCGGTCATCGAAGAACTTGGCGAACTTGATGGGCTCACACGAATCGCAGTTGTTGGTTACTCCCTCGGTGGAAACATAGCGCTCCGATTGGCGGGCGCGCATGGACCATCCGGGCCAGCTGGTGCAATCACATCCGTGTGTGCAGTGTCTCCGACCATGGACCTCCGCCGGTGTGTCGATGCGCTGGAACAACCCAGCAATCTCCTCTATCAACTCAATTTTGTCAGAAATCTTCGAGGACGAATGCGACGAAAATCACGAGCATTCCCTGGTCGTTTTAACCTAAACACTCTATCGAGAGTCAGGACGGTCCGTGGATTTGACGAGGCTTTCACGGCGCCACACCACGGCTTCAAGGATGCCGAAGATTACTATTTTCGTGCAAGCAGTCTTCGGATCGTCAACAAGATCGCGATACCCACTCTTATCGTAAGTTCGAAAGACGACCCGTTCGTTCCATCGGATCAATTCGGCGAGCCCTCTGTTGTAACGAACCCAGCGATCACAACAACAATCACCGATTACGGTGGGCACTGTGGCTTCTTAAGCCGCTCGTCAGATGACTTTGATGGTTATTGGGCCGAGAAAATTGCCATTAAGTTCTCACAGCGCCACAGTCCAAAGTCAGCAGTCTGAACATCATCCGTTGACGTCAGACCGTGTTAAAAACATCACTCTCACCTTATGAATTCGACTGAATTATGACTCACATCACGAGAACTAGAATTCGTCAGGCGCATGAACACGCCACAGCAGGTTCAGAAGTTCCTGAACCACTGGAACGCCCATTGCATGGAAGCAGCACTAGTAGCCGCCGTCATTCTCGAGTGCCACGGCTATCCGCCACTTGTTATGAGTCTTGAATCGGCCGATCAACTTGACCATGTTCTATTTATCTACCGCTGGCGGCAATACTAGGGTTCGGTGGAAGCAATCGCGTGACCCCCGACTCCATGGACGAACACCCGTCTTTAGGTCAGCAAGAACTCTAATATTGAGCTATGTTGATCCATACGTCGACATGACCGGACAGATTACTGGCTATGCTGTGGTTGATCTTCTGGTACTAGGACGTTACGACTGGCGGCTCTCGAAACATAACGTGTGGAAAGCTAAAAGACTTCTGCAGGATACGCGGCACCGCCAAATCCGTTCCTTTGATCGAAGGATTGATCACTTGCGGCGTCGATTTAAAGACTCCCAAAGGCGATGCCCCGACCAAAAACCGATGTACTGAAAAGGTTGGAAAAAGTGGAGTGAAATACCAATGGAATTCAAGACTTAAGGGAAGTGTGTAGCGTCCGTGCTCAGCTTACGGCTTCGACAACTCACTATTTTTAGTCTAAATCGAAGTCGCGCATCGGTTTTTCGATTGGCTCCTTCTTCGCTTGCTTTAGAGCCTCTTCAAAACGCTTAGAAAGCACGTCGCTTCGGCCTTTTTCATCGGCCACCGATTGGCTAAACAATGCTTCTCGCCTAGCCTTTTCTGAAGCAAGAATGCTATGGGCCTCGTCAAGCTTCGGCTTTTTTTCTCGCTCAGGTTCTCGCCACGACACCACCCGTTTGAGGCCGACGTCAATCACAAGCATCGAACCACAACAAGGACAGTCAGTTTCGATTTCTGATGAAAGCTTCGACATTGTGGTTACTAGGAGAAATATCGTAGCCAGTCTCAACGCTACGGTAAAAATTGACTAACCTTCTTCTTCGTACTCGCCTTCGGGAATCGGAATTATTCGCGTCGAAGCTCTTAGAGCCTCCCGGAAGTCATAGACAGCCATACCTTCGACGTGAATCGACAATCGGCAGCTTAGTGACTTTTTTTTAATCACAACAGTAACCGGGCTACCCTCAACACCCTCTTTAAATCGCAGTCGACATCCACAAGCCAGACGAGCGTCTTGGAAGCCTTTTAACATTGGCGAATCATACTACACCAGCACTCAACCGAGTTGACTGCTTTAGATTTTGACAGCGCTTCTACTTTGACGACTAGAAATTGCGGAAGTGCTCGATGCGACCCGATCGGCCGCAAGTGGATGGCGCACTAACAGTTAAAGGAGTGCCTTCAGGTCTTCTTCAAATTCCTCCTTTGTGCCAATCCCCATATGTGTCTTGCACCATGTGCCGTCGCGATCGATCCAAAAACTCATCGGAAGGCCCCAAATCGGTCCCCATGCCTCTTGGAAGTCATCTTCACCGAGACCAACCAGCATGAGATAGTTGACTGCAAATTCGTCAGCAAACGGTCTAATCTCATCAGCACTGTCATCGGTTGACAAGCCAAGAACGACGAACCCTTGGTCACCGTACTCATCTTGAAGCTCAATAAAACCCGGAATTTCAATCTTGCATGGCCCACACCAAGTCGCCCAAAAATTTAACAGAATGACATTCCCCTTAAACGTGGCCAAGTCCACATCATTCCCATTCATATCCTTCAGGGTATAGTCGAGCGGGGCAGGTTTGGCATCGGCCGCACAAGACGCTGCCGCGACCTCACCACCGAACAACGGAAAAGAGGAAATCGTAAAACCAGGAACGGTTGGCAGGGTCAACAGAGCCAAGGCTAACGCTACTCCGACAGCTACAGTCCATCTTTTCATGATATGAATCCTTAACCCTAGGCTGCTACCGGCAGAACTCAACATCCCAACCTGTCAACACGAACCGTCGCTCGGAACATGGACACTACCGACTCGCCCTTGAACCAGATTACCAAGTCAAGTGTAATGATCTCAAGGCGCTAGTCGTAATCTACCCTAAATTTACCAAAAATAGCAGCCTTTCGGCGAATCATGGCTCATAGTTAGGGTGCGCCCTCGACTCCGCGGACCAAACCAACACGACTTCCCCGCACATGGCATAGTCCCGATGAAACGGTCGCTTGGACCCGACAGATATTAAAACCACACCAGCTGAACTGGTCTCACGCTTTCCTTGATTTTTCAACAGGATTCAGGTCAACGTTTCACGACTACCAAGCGTTGCAGCTGCACTCATAGCTACAGTAAGATAAATTAATATCGGTGAATTCAGTCAACCGATTACCATTGGTCACGTCAGAGGTATTTTCCTGATGAATCAAAATTCCATCTCATGGATGTCTAAGGGCTTGGTGTTTGTGTGTATGACACTGCTCCTATCACCGCTCGCAACGATAAAACTGGATGCTCAAAACTTTCCTTTCTACGGTAAGAATCGCGTCAAATACGACAAGTTTGATTGGCACATTTATACGACAGATCACTTTGAAATTTACTACTACCCTGAACTTGAGGAACATCTTGACCGCGTCGCTGGTTACGCAGAAAGTGCCTATCAGCAGGTTAGCGCCAACTTACAACATGAACTGGCCTTTGTCGTGCCGCTGGTAATCTTCAAGACGCATAGTGAATTTGAACAACAAAACATCATCCCAGGAGCGAGTCCAGAGGGAGTGGGAGCCTTCGCCGAACCGCGGCGTGACCGGATCGTTCTCCCGCTGGATGAACCGCCCGACGGCCTATATCGGCTCATCACTCACGAACTAACACACATCTTCATGTTCGATATTGTGCCCAGATCACTAATTCGCAGAAGCGTTCCATTATGGGTCGATGAAGGCATAGCAGACTATATGGCCGGAATATGGCGTCCACTGGACCTGATGCAAGTTCGGGATGTAGCGGTATCTGACAGTGTTCCCTCAATGACTGATTTTCAGGGTTATGGGGGATTTGCTAATGCCAGAGTGGTATACAACCTTGGCCATGCAGTGTTTGAATTTATCGAAGATGAATGGGGTCAACCAGGCGTTCGACAATTCCTCTTCGGGTTGCGCCGTATGTCTATTGGAGGTGGCGGCGATAGTGTCTATGAAGAAGCCCTAGACGTAGACGCCGATGAATTCGACGACCAGTTTCGCCGCTATCTCGACGATCGTTTTGAAGCCTTTAGGGAGAAGGAACGGCCGCTCGACTATGGACGGAATCTGGCTCCAGATTTCACATCTCAATACCCGGTGGTCTACAACATCGAAAGTGCACCTTCCGGTGAAGTGATCGCGGCTGTCGCGTTGAACCGGAAGGACCAAGAATTCGACATAGTGCTGCTATCCGCCCATACGGGTGAAATCATAGATAATCTCACAAGTGGATTCGACCAGTCACTTGGATTCGAATACATCCCACTCCCCGGTCAACGGTTCAATACTGTCTCGTGGATCAGTTGGTCTCCCCAAGGAGACCGGGTGGCGTACTTCGTTCGGAAGGGAAAATATAAATCTCTGGTGATCCAAAATATTCTCACCAAAGACGTGGAACGCCGGATCGACCTCGACATGGTTGACGAACCCGAATCACCAGATTTTTCTCCAGACGGCACTAGTGTTGTTTTTTCAGCCTTAAGTTCCGGTATCGGAGACATATTTGAACTTGACCTCCGCACTGAAGAAGTCACCAATCTAACCAACGATGAGTTCGCCAATTATGCGCCCTTGTATTCCCATGATGGATCAGCAGTCCTACACCTGGCCCGGGTGTCTGGAAACAACAAATACTTTTCAATTGATCTCTCAGACGGGACTATTACCCAATTAACATTTGGCACCCACGATGATGCCGGTGGTCAATTCATCGACGACGACACCCTAGTATTTTCGTCCACAGCAATTGACCCGGCACAACCAGTCTCCCCTGAGGTAGCTCGGGACGGAGAAATCTTTAACATATGGACACTCAGTCTCGAAACTGGTGAACTACGCCAATACACGGACACCGCGACTGGAAACGTAAATCCAATCGTAATAACGGGCGATGAAGATGAACCCGGTACGCGCGTGGCCTTCATTACCTACTACGACGGTGAGTACGGACTTCATTCTATTCCTCACGATGAGCCTCTTTACACAGCACAAACAGAGGACTTTGGATCCCCAGGACCAATCATCGATTTTCAAGCTCCACTAGCCCACACCCTAATCCGTGACAACAGTCGGCGAAAAGGTGCCTTCGAGAACATGTTCATCGAAGGCCGTCCTCCGTTGAACCTAGGTGTGACCAGTAACGGCGACATACTGGGTGGCACCTCGATCTCGTTTACCGATGTGTTAGGCGACCAGCAATTTGGACTCAGTGCTTACTCTATTCAGCAGTATCGAACATTTAGCGGGTCGTACATTAACCTGTCTGGCCGTATGCAATTCGCGGTACAAGGCTTCTCTCAGGAACAGTTTTTCTATGGCTTTGTCCCAGGCACATTTTTCGATCCCAGTTTGGCGTTCCTGAGCCGTGATGATGCGATAGCCATTCGATCAACTCGCGGGGGCAGCGTCTTTTCGATTTATCCAATTGATCGATTCCGCCGTATCGAGTTTTCTGTCGGTCTTTTCGACACGACAGAAAAGTTCGATAATCCAACACTCCAAGAACAGTCCAACCAGTATCAGCAACAGCAATTTGGAACAAGCATTTTCCGAAGTGGCAGGTACCTGCCACTTGGCTTGGCCTTGATTCAGGAAACAACTGTTTTTCGGGAATACGGCGCCCTATCAGGTAGCACCTTCAGGCTTAACTATGAATTTGCACCACCAGGAGGCGACGCTTTTCTTTCTCGTCAGACCATTGATGTCGACGCCCGTAAGTATTTTCGAATTAGCGAAAATGGTGTCTTGGCCCTTCGTGGTCGTGGATTTAAGAGTTGGGGGGATTTCCCAGATTTCACCTTCTTTGGCGGTAATTCAGACATGCGAGGCTACGACTATCTCCAGTTCCTTGGCCACAAGGCGTTCTTCGGTAATGCCGAACTTCGCTTTCCGGTGATAGAAGCAATGGCAACGCCAATCGGTGTCCTTGGTGGCGTCAGGGGCGCTTTCTTCTTCAATTTCGGTGTGGCTGGGTTCGACGGGCAACCTCTCACACCTTGGTCGTCTGAACCTGGAATATTTCGAGGCGTCGAGTTGATTCGCTATAACCCAGATTTACAGGACTATCAGGAAGTTTTTAGTGACCCGACGTTAGTGGAGGGCTTCAGACTGATCAACTCACGAGCTTCCTATGGAATCAGTCTATCGACGTTAGCCCTTGGGTTTCCAGTTCACTTTGATTGGGCATGGCGCACGCTCTTTAACAAAGCGTGGGAGGACATGTTCTTTGCCCAAGTGGGTGGAAGTGAAGCGTTCAGACGGGTCAGGTTTTCACTGTGGATCGGGTACGATTTCTAACTGATTCTATGTTCTTTGAACCAGTCCCGCCCCATTTCAATATCGGCTCAGTCTCAATACCGACCGTGCTAGATCCATTGAGACACGGTAGTCACTGAGAAAATCGTACCCGATGATTCCTCCAATGTGAAAACCTACCAAAGCACTCGGCCGGTGCAAGTTGAGGACTACCACCGAAAAGTTATCGTACTTGATATCGCGAAACGCCAAGTTAACACCAGGTAGCAGGAATGCGTCTTCGTCCCATCCAGACGTCCCAAACACACGTAAGGGAATATACCGCGGCGGTGTCATTCGCAGGACCGCAGCTGTCCCCAAACTAATCGATATAACCTCACCGCCAGTATCAACCACAAAGCTTTTGGCGTGTTCCTCATTAATCACACCACGAACCACGGCTAGACGCTGAACACGCATGGGTAGCTCAATCTCAGCGGGTTCCTCTGGCAATACCTTAGCCAAGACAAGCTCACGGCTACGGTAATCAATAATTGCCGACAAACCCAACGCAATCGGTGAAATACTGTCTGGAACTCGTCGCCGAGGAATACCAGCCAGCGTCAGTGGAGGATTTTTGATGATAGCTGGAATATTCCGAACCTCAAGAGAGCCAAGAATCAGCGAATCAATACGCCCTAAATCGAGTCCTCTCATCCCCACTTCACCAACACCAGCACTGATGGTTCTGGTAATTCCCGCAACTCCGACGCGTTCTGCCAATTCCTGAGAGAGAACCATCTGCTCAGCACCGGTGTCCACCACAAGCTCGACCGGATCACTTCCATTGACCCGACCTTGAATTATGATCTTGTCGTTCAGAAGGTCGAACGGAAGAGTATGAATTTCCTCTTCATCGACAGACATCTCAAACGGAACACGATCACCAAAAGATCGAAGAAAACTTACCTCGGATCGAGCGTACTCAAGTTGGGCGGTATCACGAACTCTAGGCAAGACCGTAACGTACTGTTCAAAAGCCTCTGCGGCCGCCTCGTAGCGCCGCAATCCTCGAAGAATCGTTCCGTGTGTGTGATGCAAAATAGGATCTGTAGGACTGAGTGCTATAGCAGCTTGGATTTCCGTAAGAGCTTCAGTGTGAAGATTCCGAGCAGCGAGACTGCGAGCTAAACCATGACGTGCACGGGGACTTGACGGCACTTGTGCCAAGACCTCATCGTAAATTCTGTCCGCTTCGTCGAAGAGACCGTAGCCCCAAAATCCATCGGCTGACAACGTGCGAAGTTGTGGATTCGCTCGATGATCGAGTGACTCAAAAAACTGTGCCTCTTGATATGCACGATTAAATTCAGCCGAAAATAACAACGACCGTAACAACCCGGCTGAAGCTCGAACCAGTTGGTCCGGCTCAGCACCTTCTTTAGCGCGGTCGTAGGCTGATATCGCCTCACCGTACCGTTCGTCTGAAAACAGCAGGTCTCCGAACTCTAGTTGAATTTCACTGCGTGTAGAGGATGGCGCAACAGCGGCACTAGCAAGAACGCCTAGAGCGGTCGCAGCAGCAATTACTGGGCACAGAACACAAATTATTTTACGCATGAACCCACCCGACCAAGGTTGACACTTAGTGTCTTTTAAACTATGACTGATTAACTTAGCCATTGGCAAGACACTCCGGAAAGGTTCGCTTCTAAGCGCCAAAACAACGGCAACTTCAGCTATTTTGGAAGCGTGCTACCGGGTATAACGCTCAATCGGAACCCCGTCGTACATATCATCAACTCTCAGAATCTGAGCATTCCTACTGTAAGATCCAAGCTCATAATCCTCGCTCATAATGAGCGCCTTTACAGGCTTAGTCGGACATACCTCTGCGCACAAACCGCAAAAACTACAGCGTGACAAATTGAAATCAAAATAATCGAGCACCTTGATCTTGTGGCCAGGTTCACGATGTCCACCTAAATCTATGAGATCGTCCGGGCAAACCTTGGCGCACTGATCACATACTATGCAGGTTTGCGCCCCCGTCTCTGGTTCCACCTGAAGGCGAAGCACTCCTCTAAACCGTGGAGCCACCGGTCGCCGTTCTTGCGGATACTGAAACGTAAAAGCTGGTTGCGGCGTGTACTTGAGGGTGACCCACATCCCCTTGAGAAGGTCAACCAGGAAAACAGTCCGGAACAATTTGGTCAGAAACAACATCCTAGGCTCGGTCTTCCACGATAATTGGCTCTTCCTGACCTACCGGGATGACTCGTTCCCGCCTGAGAACGGTGCCCTCTTTTCTTATCTTATCTTGTAGTCTCATAAGACCGTATAGAAGCGCCTCCGGTCGGGGTGGACAACCCGACACGTATACATCTACAGGTACAATCTTATCAACGCCCTGCAACACACTATAAGTTGGAAACGGGCCACCAGCGTTTGAACAACTACCCATCGAAATTACCCACTTCGGTTCTGGCATTTGATCATAAAGGCGACGCAATACCGGCGCCATTTTCTTTGTCACCGTTCCAGCCACGATCATAAGGTCGGATTGCCTGGGAGAAGCTCTGAACACCTCAGCACCAAACCGGGCAATGTCGTACCGTGATGTCGACGTCGCAATCATCTCGATTGCACAGCAAGCCAATCCGAAACCCATTGGCCAGAGCGATGATTGACGGGCCCAATTTAGCACCCGATCCAGATTGGTCGTAATGAAATTATCTTCGAAGCTATGATCTATGAGGCCCATACAACCCGCGATAAATTATTTGCCTTCGAACCACTGTGCATTAACTTCACAAAAGTTCTGCCACTCGTCCGGAACCTCATCGTTCACAAAGATTGCTTCGACAGGACACGCCGGTACACATGCACCGCAATCAATACATTCCTCAGGGTGGATATAAAGCATCGTCTCTGCTTCAAATTCTTCTTCATCCTTACGCGGATGGATACAGTCGACAGGACACACATCAACACAGGCTGTATCTTTTGTACCGACACAAGGTTCGCAAATCGAATAGGCCATTCATTCCTCCGGATACAGCTACGCAACTAACGTAGAAAAGAATACACGCCTCTCACGTCAACGATCAAGGTGGTCTGATAAAACACCAAACTAACCTCAAAATCGTTCCCATGGTGAGCCCCTCTGTTGACAATCCACAAGACAACCAAACCTCCAATAGTCGTGGTGGACGTCATCAAGCACTCACGCTAATATCAGACTCATAATGTCCGAACCCGTTCCAGTAACACTCATTCGTGGACGACCGCTCCGGGGTAAACCACCCCGACCTGAGCGGAAACCGCCATGGCTTCGAGTCCGTCCAGTCGGCAGCCCAAGATATCTCGAACTAAAGCGCTTAATGACACAATCAGACCTCAACACCGTTTGTGAAGAGGCCAATTGCCCGAACATAGGAGAGTGCTGGGACCATGGAACTGCAACATTCATGATCCTTGGTAGTATCTGTACAAGGTCATGCGGGTACTGCAATGTTACACACGGAACACCGGGCAACGTTGACCCCGAAGAACCATATCGGGTTGGAAAAGCCGTTGCGACCCTCGGCTTAAACTACGTGGTCGTTACCTCCGTCGATCGTGACGATTTGACAGACGGTGGTGCTGCCGTTTTTGCCGCCACAATTAAGAGCATCAGGGAAAAAACATCTAATTGTCGAATCGAGGTGCTGATTCCTGATTTCGGAGGAAAAGTCCATAGCCTGAAAGCCGTTCTCGACGCAAAACCGGACATCGTGAATCACAACATCGAAACGATTGAACGACTCTACAGAACAGCCAGGCCAGGTGGGCGCTACGATCGCGCACTCGCATTACTTGAACATGCTAAACATTCCAATCCCGAAATTCCGACCAAGTCCGGTATCATGGTCGGTCTTGGTGAAACGCTTAGTGAAATCGAAAAAACTCTGTCTGACCTCCGCCACGTTGGATGTGACATTGTTACCATTGGACAATATCTGAGGCCGTCACCGGCCCATCTTCCTGTTACGCGATATTACACACCAGATGAATTCGACAACTTCGCTTTCAAAGCCCGTAAACTTGGATTTCGTCATGTAGCGTCTGGGCCCTTGGTGCGAAGTTCGTATCACGCTCAGGAACAATCTCAGACTCTGAGCTCAACATAAAGTCGCCGCTGTACACCGCATCGAACTGATGTCGCTTACAACTATTCGCCGTCAAATCATTGTTTGCCAGCGGTGCCCACGACTCAGGGCCTACTGCGCTCGCGTAGCCAAGGACAAGCGTGCGGCGTACCGAGATGAACAATACTGGGGACGTCCGGTACCTAGTTTGGGAGACAGGCGGGCCAAAGTCCTGTTACCAGGACTCGCGCCTGGTGCACACGGGGCCAATCGGACAGGGCGCATGTTTACGGGTGACCGCTCCGGCGATTTCCTTATGCGGGCGATGTTTGAAGTTGGCTTTTCAAATATTCCCGAGTCTTCTAGT
>Ga0310121_10000207_pt1 | contig 63909 bp, 50 predicted proteins | sample CB27_Tmax_986_MG_FD_203504 | JGI IMG/M metagenome (GOLD analysis project Ga0310121, IMG submission 203504) | Marine microbial communities from Western Arctic Ocean, Canada - CB27_Tmax_986 | ecosystem: Environmental > Aquatic > Marine > Oceanic | place: Canada: Western Arctic Ocean | collected... | reverse complement strand
GATCAGCCCGATCTCCCAAATTCCGAGACCGGTCATCCTAGGAGCATCTTGGCGATGGTTTGGAGTTGCATATTGGTCGTGCCCTCGTAGATCGTGCCGATCTTCGAATCGCGATAAAACTTCTCAATAGGGTATTCCCTGGTGAAGCCGTACCTGCCGTACAGATCGATACACAAAGAAGTCACTTTCTGTACCATCCGCGAGGAATGTAGCTTGGCCATCGCTACGGGCACCAGGGAGTCCTCGCCGCCGCCCCTGAGCTGAGCTGCGTTGTAGACCAGAAGTCTTGAGGCCTCCAGCTCCGTCGCCACCTCCGCCAGCTGGAACTGTACGCCCTGGAATTCGCCGATAGGGCGGCCGAACTGCCCTCGTTCTAGAACGTATCGCAAGGTATGATCCAGCGCCCCTTGGGCAGTGCCCACCATCTGTGCACCGATCCCAATCCGACCTTCATTCAGCGTCTCGATGGCCACCTTGTAACCCTTTCCGACCTCGCCCAACACTCTCCGGCCGTCGAGAATCAACTCCGTCGTCGAGGACGCCCGTATTCTGAGCTTGTCCTCTTTTTTGCCTACGGACATCGACCAGGGTACCCACGGACAAATCGATCCTCGACAGCTCCTCCACGCCCAGGACCGATGTGAAGAAGTTGGATCCGGCTCCCCCGAATTCCTCAGGAATCTCGATCCCCATGAGACCGAGCTCGAAGAGTCGGGGGATCAGATCACCGTATATCTCCTGCGCCTGGTCCATCTGAGATACGAGGGGAGCGATCTCTGAGGTCGCGAAATCTCGCACCGCCTCCCGGAACATCCTCTCCTCGTCCGAGAGCGAAGTCAAGGCGGGATGGATGGCGGAATCAGTCTTTGTGAACGTGTCCATCTTCTCTATCTTTTCCGCCTGGATCCCCGTGGAATTGTTGCAAAATCCGGTTCCCAAAAAAGGAACCCGAACGCGTTAGACGTGAAAAGACGGGAGTTCGCATCTATAGTGACCACCACCCGCCTCTCTTTACGACACTTTAGCCTGGAGAAGTGATGTCCGAATTCCCCGATGGACTGAGATTTACGGAGGAGCATGAGTATCTGAAGGCGACCGATGAGAGCGGCGTATATCGAATTGGGATAACGGACTACGCCCAGGGGGAGTTGGGGGACGTGGTTTACGTCGAGTTGCCCACAGTTGGGGAGAGCTTCGACAAGAGGGCGACCTTTGGCACGATCGAGGCCGTAAAGGCGGTGAGTGATTTGTACTGTCCCGTTGCCGGCGAGATCGTTGCGGTGAACGAGTCTCTGGACGGTGACCCATCGTCCGTAAACGCCGATCCGTATGGCGCCGGTTGGATGATTCGGCTGCGCGTGGATGACGCGGGCGAAGTCGATGCTCTTTTGGACGCTGCGGCCTATCAGGCCTTGGTGGGCGAGTAACCCCTCGAAATGTCCGCTGAAATGGAGATGGAATCGGAGAGTCGGTTCACCAGCCGGCACATCGGGCCGCGGCCTCGTGACGTAGAGCAAATGTTGGGGTCCATGGGTCTCGACAGCCTCGCAAAACTCATCGATCAGACCGTTCCTGAGTCCATCCGGCTCAAGACCGATCTGGACCTTCCAGAGGCGTCCTCCGAACACGCACTCCTAGGGCAACTTCATGAGATCGGGGCCCTGAATCGGGTGTTTCGGTCGTATATCGGGCTGGGGTACCACGACACGATCGTTCCCGGCGTCATCCAGAGAAACATTCTGGAGAATCCTGGCTGGTATACCCAGTACACGCCCTACCAGGCAGAAATCTCACAGGGACGTCTTGAGGCACTCCTGAACTTCCAGACGATGGTGATGGACCTCACGGGGATGGAGATCGCCAACGCATCGCTTTTGGACGAGGGCACGGCCGCCGCTGAGGCGATGGCCATGCTTTTCGGCGAAGTAAAGGATGAGGCCCGCACGATCTTCTTCGTGTCGGAGGATTGTCATCCGCAGACGATCGAGGTCGTTCGGGGTCGGGCGGAGCCATTGGGCATCGAGATCATGGTCGGCGTCCACGGCAACGTCGATCTCAAGACGCACGGGGACCAGATATTCGGAGGCCTGGTCCAGTATCCGGCGAGCGACGGCGCGCTTCACGACTACAATTCGTTCTGTGCGACCTTCCACGACTGGGGCGCAGGGGTGGTCGTGGCGGCGGATCTGATGGCGTTGACCCTCCTCACCCCTCCCGGAGAGTTCGGCGCCGATGTTGCCGTGGGGAACACCCAGCGGTTCGGCGTTCCCATGGGGTACGGCGGCCCCCACGCTGCCTATTTGGCGGCGAAGGAGAGGTTCAAACGCAAGCTACCGGGCCGCATCATCGGTGTGTCGGTCGACGCGGCCGGTAATCCCGCGCTCCGGATGGCGCTCCAGACTCGCGAACAGCACATCAGACGGGAAAAGGCGACGTCCAATATCTGCACGGCGCAGGTGCTTCTGGCGATCATGGCCGGCATGTACGCGGTGTATCACGGGCCCGACGGTTTGCGAAGCATCGCGCACAGGATCCATCGATTGACCGCGACCTTGGCGCACGGCCTCCGCGAACTCGGTCATACGCTCGTCCACGATCGCTTCTTCGATACGATCCAAGTGGTTCCCTCGGAGACGTCCGGGGAGGAGATTCTGCGGCGGGCGTTGGATGTGGAAATCAATCTTCGTGACTACGGAGACGGGACCGTCGGCATCGCGCTCGACGAGACGACCCGGCTTGAGGACATCGATGATCTCTTCGCCGTGTTCAGCCACGGTGGCCCGCGGGGAGGGGGCGTGAAACTCAGCGCCGACAAGGTGTCTGAGGAGGCACCATCCGCCATCCCCGACAACCTGACCCGGACCTCCCCGATGCTTGAGCACCCGGTCTTCCACCGGTATCGCTCCGAGACTGAGATGCTCCGGTATTTGCACCGCCTGGAGGGCCGGGATCTTTCGCTCAACACGAGCATGATTCCGCTCGGATCCTGTACGATGAAGCTCAACGCGACCACCGAGATGGTGCCCGTTACATGGAGGGTCTTCGGAGGGCTCCATCCGTTTGCACCGCCGGAGCAAACAGAGGGCTACCGGCGGATCTTCTCGGACCTGGAGAGTTGGCTGGCGGAGATCAGCGGGTTTGCTACGACGTCCCTCCAACCCAATTCGGGCGCGCAGGGGGAGTACGCCGGTCTGCTTGTGATTCGGGCGTTTCACGAGAGCCGGGGTGAGTCTCGGCGGAGCGTCTGCCTGATCCCGTCGTCGGCACACGGCACCAATCCGGCCAGCGCCGTGATGGCTGGCATGAGGGTCGTGGTAGTCCGGTGTGACGAGGCCGGCAATATCGACGTGGAGGATCTCGCCGCGAAGGCCGAAGCGCATGCCTCGGAGCTTGCGGCTTTCATGGTGACCTATCCGTCGACCCACGGTGTGTTCGAGTCCCGAGTCCGCGAGATTTGCGACATCGTCCACGGCCACGGGGGACGTGTCTACTTGGACGGTGCCAACTTGAATGCCCAGGTGGGTCTGTGCCGGCCAGGTGATTACGGTGCCGACGTCTGTCATATCAACCTCCACAAGACATTTGCGATCCCACACGGTGGGGGAGGGCCCGGAATGGGCCCGATCTGTGTCACGTCGGAGCTGGCGCCTTTTCTGCCCGGGCACCCGGCCGTGGACACTGCTGCGGAGCAGGCCATCCGGGCCGTATCCGCGGCTCCCTGGGGGAGCAGCAGTATCCTTCTGGTCTCCTGGGCGTACATCGCGCTCCTCGGCAGGGACGGCGTCCGAAGAGCCACGGAAACGGCGATCCTCAACGCCAACTACATGGCGAACCGGCTCGGCGAACGGTTCGACGTCCTTTATCGGGGAGAACACGGTCGCGTGGCCCACGAGTTCATTCTGGACCTCCGTCCTCTGAAGAAAGCGAGCGGGATCACGGACGAGGACGTCGCCAAACGATTGATTGACTACGGATTTCATGCGCCGACCATGTCGTTCCCGGTGGTGGGAACCGTCATGGTTGAGCCTACGGAGAGCGAATCCAAATACGAGTTGGACCGGTTCTGCGACGCCATGTTTGCGATTCGAGATGAGATTGAGGAAGTTGCGTCGGGTAAGGCCGACACGGAGGACAATGTGCTCAAGAATGCGCCGCATACGGCGGCCATGCTCATAACTGAGGCGTGGGAGCACTGCTACTCGCGCGCGCGGGCGGCATATCCGGCCCCCTGGACCCGAGGGCATAAGTACTGGCCCCCAGTTCGGCGGGTGAACAGTGCCCATGGAGATCGCAATCTGGTGTGTACGTGTCCGCCGGTGGAAGCTTATGCTGAGGAAGTGGTCACGAGCGACTGAGTCGGCGACACAAGGACCCACGAAAGACAGACGGCCCAAGGAGGGATCGGAGATGGCAACGCTTGACTACTACGGTCACGCGACGTTCGGACTTACGACGGACGACGGGACTCGAGTGATCATCGACCCGTTTTTCGGCGACAATCCCTGGACGGAGGTGGACCCGTCCGAGGTCGAGGCCGATTTCATCTTCTGTACGCATGGCCACTTCGATCATTTTACGGATGCGATCGCCATCGCAAAGAACACCGGTGCCACGTTCGCGGGCACGTTCGAACTCGTCGAGTACGTGCAAAGTCAGGGAGTGGAGAACGCTCATCCGATGCACATCGGGGGTGGTTGGGACTTTCCGTTTGGGCGCGTGAAGATGACTGTCGCCGTTCACGGGGGCAGGGTCTACGGAGAAGGTGCTGAGGGCTTCACCACCAACCCAGCAGGGCTGCTCTTCGACCTTGGGCCGGGAAAGCGGTTGTACCATGCGGGTGATACCGGCTTGACCATGGATATGCAGCTCCTGAAGGGAAAGGTCGATGTGGCCCTGCTTCCGATGGGCGATAACTTCACCATGGGTCCTGAGGATGCGGTCACCGCGATCGAGTTCATCGAGCCCTCCGTGGTAATCCCGATCCACTACAACACGTGGCCTTACATTGAGCAAGACGTCGAGGCTTTTCGTGCGTTGGTTGGCGACCGCGCCCTAGTTGAGATCGTCGATCCCGGAAAGGGATCGTACGAGTTTTGACGGTCGCCTCAGGTTTCGCGCCGCCAGGCCCTATGCGACGCAACCAGAATTGTGGCGGCCCAGGGCGGAGTGCGCTCGATAGCGAGGCACTCAGGTGGAGGATTCTTGTCGACCCGCCCTCTTCCGGTCCGCACAATATGGCCGTGGATCACGCGCTTGCAACCTGTTCTAGTCCGGGCGAGGCGGTAGTTCGTATTTACCGGTGGAGTTGCCCCACCGTCTCCTTTGGCCGCAATGAGCCTGCCCGTGACCGCTACGATCGGGCTGCAGGTCACAGCGCCGCCATCGAGTTCGTACGTAGGCCGACGGGTGGGCGGGCCGTGTTACACGACCGGGAACTCACATATGCCGTCGTCCTTCCGTGCCCGACGACGGGGGGTCTCAGGGAGACGTACGGGCTGATCCATCGGGGGTTGGTAGAAGCCCTGTGTTCCTTGGGAGTTCCAGCGGCGATGGCCGAGGGCCGCGGCTTGCCCGCCGCTCCGGATTCTGGGCCGTGTTTTGATGAGCCGGCCCCCGGCGAAGTCACCGTGGCGGGAAGAAAGCTCGTCGGAAGCGCGCAGGCTCGGCTCGAGGGAGTGTTACTCCAGCATGGTTCGCTGCTCATCGGTCCGGGCCAGGAGAGGCTGCTCGCACTGGGTTCGACATCTCCAGGCTCGCGGATGGGCGGGCACGGTGCAGTGCGCGAGAACGACGGGCGTGTTCAGGCGCCAATCTCTCTCGAGGAAGTCCTGGGCCAAGCCCCGCCTTGGTCCGATCTTGTGCAGGCAGTCATCTCGGGTTTGAGGGGTGTGACAGGGGGCGACTGGCATCGGGGCGAACTCACGGAGTCCGAGAGGGTCAAATCCATAGCCCTCACTGAGCGGTACGCCTCAGCAGAGTGGACGTGGCGCAGGTAGGCGTGGTGCGGGCCTTCTAGCAGAGGAGACGAACATGAGGGACGCTCGGTTGGCGAGGTCGATTCTGGCGGTTGGGGCTGCGGTGGTGGCGGGAGCATGTGGGGGTGGCGAAGGTGGGGCCTCCCGTGAGGCTGGACCCTGGATGCTGGAAGCCTCGTTGTCCCAGGCCGGGGCGGGCATCCCGTTTTGTGAGGACGTCACGGCTCGCGTCTGGGCGTTCATGTCTCAGTTCGAGGGGCAGATGCCTCCGTCTGAGCTCTATGGCGGTGCGGTGGTCGTGGGTAGCATTGGCGAGATCCCCAACGGGATGAACAGTCATATCTCTCAGGACTACACCGCGTCGCAACACCAGAGTTTCGTCAACCTCATGACCCTGGTGCAGTACGACGAAAATCTGGATCTGATGCCCTATCTGGCCGAGTCGTGGGAGGTGTCGGACGACAATACCGAGATCACGTTTCACATCCGCGACGACGTCTACTGGCACGACGGTGAGCTGACGGATGCATACGATGTGGCGTATACGTTTGAGCGTGCGATCGATCCCGAAACGGCCTTTCCCAACGCGGCGTTCTGGACCCACTACGATCAGGGGCCCGACGGCGTAGAGGTGGCCGACTCCTTCACGGTGAAGTTTCGGATGCGGCCCCATGCGGACTTCATCGACCCCTGGCGGGCCACAGCGATCATGCCCGAGCACCTGCTCGGGGACGTACCCGCCACGATGTTGAGTCAGCATCCTTACGGGACTGTCTGCCCGGTGGGCAATGGACCGTTCATATTCGTGGAGCACCGCCAGGACGCGAGTTGGACGTTCCAAGCGAACCCTGCTTTTCCGGATGGCCTCGGCGGTCGCCCTTACCTCGATCGCTACATCTACCGAAGCATCACTGAGCAGACGACGCTCCTCACTGAGTTGTTGACCGAACGGTTGCACGTTTACGTTGGCCCTACGCCCGATCAGGCCCAAGCCGTCCTTGATTCGGATGCCGTGAACCTCATGCGGCACCCCTCCCGGCAGTACACTTTCGTTGGGTGGAACGCCCGCCGACCACAGCTTGCCGACAAGAGGGTGCGCCAAGCGCTCACAAGAGGCACGAACCGGCAGGAGATCGTGGACGCCTTGCAGCAGGGATACGGAACGGTGGCGAACGGGAGCGTACCCCCGTTCCATTGGGCATACGACCCCTCCGTAGGCAGGGAGGCCATGGCGTATGATCAGGATGCTGCCAGGGCTTTGCTCGATGCTGCGGGGTGGGTGGATCGGGACGGAGACAACATTCGTGAGAATGGCGACGGGGATCGGCTTTCCATCTCAATCAAGTACAATGATGGGAACGGCATCCGGCAGGGCATCGCGGAGATCATGCAGGCGCAGCTGGCCGAAATAGGCGTCGAGGTCGCGCCGACAGTAGTCGAGTGGGGTACCCTACTCAGTCAGATCAGCGACCCGACGTTTCGTGACTTCGATGGTGTGGTCATGGGTTGGGTGGTCGAGTACAAGTTGGATGACACCGACCTCCTCCACAGCCGGAATTTCTCCGGGACCTACGCTTTTTCCGGTACTCTTCGCCCGGATATCGACAGCCTTCTGGACCAGCTGCCCCTGGTCGTCGACCGGACGGATGCGAAGCCGCTCTGGAAGCAATACCAAGAACTTTTGGTAGACGAGCAGCCTTATACTTTCTTCTTCTTTCCCGACCGGCTCGACGGCGTGAGCAAGCGGCTCCGCGGCGTGGAGATGGACTCCCGTGGCGAATGGCTGAACATCAAAGATTGGTGGGTTCCTGCCGACCAGCGATGACGAACGCCAACTCCGGACCCGTGAAGGCTTCTTAGAGATTGAGCCGTGACAACATTCATTGTGCGGCGGCTCCTCGGCGCTATTCCCCTCGTCCTCGGCATCGCCACGATCATCTTCTTCGTGGTGAACCTCGCCCCGGGCGATCCCGCGCTGAGGTTCATGAGCCCCAACATGTCGCAGGAGGCCATCGAGCAGGTCCGTGTCAACCTCGGCCTCGATCAGCCCATTCCTATTCGTTACGTGCGATGGCTCGGGGCCCTCGGTCAAGGGGACCTCGGAGTTTCGTTCTCGCATAATCGACCAGTCCTGGACGTCATCAAGGAACTTCTGCCCAACACGCTACTCCTCTCTGTGAGTGCTATCGGAGTCGCGTTTGTCTTCGGTATTTTGCTCGGCATCCTGCAGGCCGTGCGCCAGTACTCCCTGCTGGATTCTGTCGCCTCGATCGTGGGCCTCTTCTTCTACTCCATGCCGTCTTTTTGGCTGGCGCTGATGATGGTGCTCGTGTTCAGTCTTTTCGCCTATGAGTTGCAATGGCCGATCCAATTCCCAGGTACGGACATCCAGAGCGTCGACTACGCCTTCCTCAGTCCCCTGGAGAAGGTCCAAGACCGGCTCTTGCACCTGACGCTTCCGGCAACGTCTTTGGCTCTCGTGTTAGCCGCCGGGATCGCTCGTTATACGCGGGGAAGCATGCTGGAGGTCATCCGTCAGGACTTCGTTCGTACAGCGCGTGCCAAGGGGTTGTCGGAGCCGGTAGTGATTTTCAAGCACGCCCTCCGGAATGGCCTGATTCCGGTGATCACACTGCTCGGTCTCTACCTCCCCTTTCTCTTCAGCGGCACCGTCTTCATCGAGTCGGTTTTTTCATGGCCGGGGATGGGTAAGCTCGTGGTAGACGCCATTACGGAGCGTGACTATCCGGTGATCATGGGTGGTAGCCTGGTCTTCGCCAATATGGTCGTGGTGGGTAACCTCGTTTCGGACATGCTGTACGCCGTGGTGGATCCGCGGATTCGATATGACTGACGCGTCTCTCTCGGCTGTACTCCCCGGGTTTCCACAGATGTTGAAAGGCCGGTGGGGTGTAGGCGGCATGAGTCTGACGGTATGGTTGGGACTTCTCGGCGTGCTTCTGAATCGGTGGGCCCGGTTCGGCGCCGGCTGGGGCGGGCCGCTTGATCACCAGATTGCGTCGCTGACGGTCGTGGCCGGCCTACTCGGCGCATGGGGATGGTCCATGTTCGACGTGTCGCGCCCCGCCGAGATGGAGCGCAGTGGCATAGGTCAATGGAGTCTCACCGCGCGAGCGTTCAAGAAAAACCGCGTCGCCGTGATCGGTGTGATGGTCGTCGTGTGGATCTACCTGATCGCCTTGATTACGCCCTTGATCGCTCCGCACGACCCGGCTACTCAGGCCTCGCTGTTGACGGCCCGATTGGTCGCTCCCGGTGGTGAGTTTCCTCTCGGGACGGACCACCTGTCTCGAGACGTCTTCTCGCGCATCATGTATGGCGCACGGATCTCCCTTTCGATCGGTTTCATTGCGGTGGGGATCAGTGTCACGATCGGCACTCTGCTGGGAGCCGTGTCCGGCTATTTGGGCGGTTGGGTCGATACGGTGGTGATGCGCTTCGTCGACATGGTGATCTCCTTTCCGCGTCTGGTGCTTCTCATCGCCATCGTCGCGTTATTCGAATCGAACTCGATCTTCCTCATCATGGCCGTCCTGGGCTTGACGCAGTGGCCTGGCACGGCACGAATCGTTCGTGGCGAAGTCCTCAGTCTACGAGAGCGGGAATTCATCGAGGCGGCCCGGGCTCTCGGGTTCAGTCGTAGGCGCATCATCCTCCGGCATGTGATCCCCAACGCACTGGCCCCGGTCATAGTCACTGCCACGCTCGGCGTGGGAAACGTCATCGTGCTGGAGGCCGGTCTTTCTTTCCTCGGTCTCGGTCTTCAACCTCCCACACCTTCATGGGGGTCCATGGTATCGGACGGTCGTGGTTATCTGCTCGACGCTTGGTGGATATCCACATTCTCGGGCCTGGCAATTGTGCTCACGGTGGTGGCGTTCAACCTGGTCGGGGATGGGCTGAGAGACGCCCTCGACCCACGTCTGAGGACCTGATGCCTCTTCTCGAGGTGACGGATCTCCGTACGTACTTCACGACGGACGCAGGCGTGGCCCGGGCGGTCGACGGCGTGTCCCTCCAGGTCGGAACGGGAGAGACGTTGGGCATCGTCGGGGAGTCGGGGTGCGGCAAGACCGTGACGGCGCTCTCGGTCTTGGGGCTGATCCCTTCGCCGCCCGGTGAGATTGTGGTGGGCAGCTCCATCCGCTTCAACGACGAGGAACTGCTGGAAGTAAAGCCCGCTCGGCTCCGCGAGATTCGCGGCAATGCGATCTCGATGATCTTTCAGGAGCCGATGACTTCACTGAATCCGGTTCTCACGGTGGGGCACCAGATCGAGGAGGTGCTCAGGCTACACCGTGGCTTGAACAAGCGGGATGCTCGCGCGACGGGAGTGGCCCTTCTCGCGGAGGTCGGGATCCCGGATCCCGATCAGCGCTTCGATGCCTATCCACATCAGATGTCGGGTGGAATGCTCCAGCGGGTCATGATCGCTATCGCTCTCTCCTGTGAGCCGCGTTTATTGATCGCCGATGAGCCGACCACGGCGCTCGACGTGACGATTCAGGCGCAGATCCTGGATTTGCTCGTGAGCTTGCAGCGTAAACATGGGATGGCTCTCCTCCTCATTACGCACGACCTCGGGGTCATCGCGGAGGTGTGCGATCGGGTGGTGGTCATGTACGGTGGCCAGATTGTGGAGACGGGGACGACAGAGGAGATCCTGACCCGCCCCGAGCATCCTTACACACAGGGGTTGCTGGCTTCTCTTCCTGGGATCGGGGACCGTGACGTCCGCCTGAACCCCATTCCGGGCACCGTGCCGAGTGCGGTGGATTGGCCGGACGGATGTCGATTTCGGGACCGCTGTTCCTTTGCATGGGAGCGTTGCGCGGAGTCGGCGCCGGATCTGTTGCCTGTGGACGCAGGTTCGAGCCGGTCGGCGAGGTGTTGGCTTGTCGATCCCGATGATTCCTCAAGCGGGCTGGCTGGAGAGCCGACGTGACCTCAGCCGTCGACGTAACGTCCAATGTGGAGGGGCACGGCGCGTTCGACGCCGATGTGCTACTCGACGTTCAGGACCTGAGGAAGTATTTCCCCGTCCATCGCGGCGTTCTGGGCCGAAGTGTGGCGCAGGTCAGGGCGGTGGATGGCGTGAGCTTCCGGCTCCAACGTGGGGAGACGCTCGGACTCGTTGGAGAGTCGGGTTGTGGAAAGTCCACCACCGGCCGAGCCATCCTCCGTCTCATCGAGCCGACGAGCGGCCGTCTGTTCTATGACGGGCAGGACCTCGAGGAGTTCGATCGTGCCCAGTTTAGAGAATTTCGTCGACGCGCCCAGATCGTCTTCCAGGATCCCTTCGGGTCGCTCAATCCGCGAATGACGGTCGGCGGTATGCTCGCCGAGGTTCTCAAGGTACACGGGTTGGGCGAGACCGGTGTGGATCGTTCGGCCCGTGTTCGCGAGCTACTCGACATGGTGGGCCTACACGCGGAGCACGCGGGCCGTTATCCGCACGAGTTCAGTGGCGGCCAGAGGCAACGCATCGGGATCGCCCGAGCACTGGCCGTTGAGCCGGAGTTCATCGTCTGCGATGAGCCGGTGTCGGCGCTCGACGTATCCGTCCAGGCCCAGGTCATCAATCTTCTCCGGGATCTCCAGAGGGACCTCGGCCTCACATACCTCTTTATCGCTCACGACCTCGCTGTCGTCGAGTATATGAGCGATCGCGTGGCGGTCATGTATCTCGGCAAGATCGTCGAGATGACTGCGGCTGAGGAGCTGTACAAGAACCCACGTCATCCGTATACGCGGGCGCTGCTGTCAGCGGCTCCGAGACGCGATCCGCAGGCGGGGCCGACGCGCGAGCGCATCAGATTGTCCGGGGATGTGCCGAGTCCGATTCGGCCACCATCGGGATGCCCGTTCTACGCGCGATGCCCCCACCCCGGGAAGGACGAGGAGTGCCAGAGCGCCGTGCCTCTGTTGGAGGAGAAGGCGCCGGGTCACCTGGCCGCCTGCATCAAGAATCCGATACCGGCGGGCAGGGCTTGACAGGGTAGTCGGGCAGCGGCAGGTTCGGACTTCTGAAAATTGAGAACTGTCGCCTTCAGTGGCGACCCCCAACCTTTCTAGAATTTCTTGCTGGAGGTCCTCTTGGTAGGTGTTACGCGTGTTTATGGTGCGCTGCTGCAGATCCCGGGGGTAGATGCCCCGGATCTGACTCTGTCAGAGCAGGCAGCCGGGCTGTGGGAGGACATGGGATTCATGCGCGTGCCCTTGGCTATCTGTGTGGTCATCGGCTTCGTCGTCATCTTGTGGAAGTTCTTCGACCTCCTCGCCAAGTCGTCGAAGACGAAAAAGATTTTGGCTGAGGTCGACGGGCTCCTGGAGGAGCACCGCATCGACGAGGCACTTGAGGCGACCCGGAACTCAGATGCACCTGCCGCAAAAATCCTCTATGCCGGCTTGGACCGGCATGAAGAAGGCACGGAGCGGGTGATGAAGGCGATCGAGAACCAGGGTCTCATCGAGTTGAGCAAGCTGGAGTCGTTGCTGGTGGTTCTGGCTACGCTCACCAACGTGGCTCCGCTCCTTGGCTTCTTGGGGACCGTGATTGGAATGATCATTGCTTTCCAATCCATCGAGGCTGCGGGCGAGGTTGAGGCCACATTGGTTGCCGGCGGGATCAAGGTGGCGTTGCTCACGACTGCGGCGGGACTCGTCATCGCGATTCCGGTGAGCATCTCGCACAACTATTTCGTGGCGCGTATCGACAGTCTGGTCATCGACATGGAAGAGTCGGCTCAGAAGATGATCGACATGCTCCACGCCATGGAGGCGGATCGCGCGCGGACGTAGCAAGCGCGTGGGTACGATAAAAGGGGTCACCCGAAAGGGTGGCCCCTTTTTCTATTTCCAGGGGATCTTCCGGCCCGATTTCCTCCAACTGTTACGCGGCGGAGGCCTTGGATTTGTAGTATTATTAAAAGGTGGCAGTATCAGTAGATAGTCGCCTTTTATAACCATTTCCGGAGTGTAGTATCTGTTTCCGGACTCCCTTCGCGGTGGGTGGTGCTGTTCGGTGAAATTCCTCGGGTCGATCCTAGTTGTCTTGACGCTGTGGGCAGGCGTTCCGACGGTTTCCTCCTTCGCGGACTCCCCGTCTGGCCTGGACATGCGGCCTGCTGGTGTAGACGGATGGTATGGCGGTATTCGATCCTCGGATGCGCTCTCCGATCGCACGTATGCTCCCGATCCTACGGTAGACTCGGCCAGAGTCGAGTTCGAGGCAGGAAGGTATTGGCACGCCAGCCAGATACTGCGAGAGCTCAGATCCGAAGGAGCCGTCCTGAACTCCGCCGAGTTGCTCCTGCTCGCCCGTGCCGACGCAGGCTGGAAGAATTGGGACGATGTGCTTGCGGGGTTGGAGGGGGCCGACTGGCTCGACGGGATCGGAGGCGGCGAGGGTAGGCTGCTGCTGGCGCGTGCGCTCGAGGCGGCAGAGCGATGGGATGAGGCGGCTCAACAATACGAAATCTTCAGGTCGACCGGAGTGATCACGTCGGAAGCTCCATGGGCGGCTTCCCGGGAGGCGCAGGTCGCGGCGCAGGCCGGCCTTTGGGTGCCGATGCTTAGGGCGTTGGAAGTGGCGGGCCGACATTCGCCAGAGTTGGCGAAATGGACGGTCTTGCAGTTGGCCCGCAACTCACTTGAAGAGGGCAACGGGGAACAGACGTTACGGATTCTCCCCCTGATCAGAGGGGACTCCGTCATCGCTGATATGGCGTGGGATCTCGAACCTCGTGCCCTGCTGGTGGTCGGAGACACGGCCCGCGCCCTGGAGCGCTATGAGGAGTTGGTCAGCGCGGATCTGAGCGCCGCCCAGCGTGGTGAGGCGCTGGAGGCCATCGGTGCCTTGGCCGAGGGCAAGGGAGATGTGGCAGCAGCGCACGCGGCGTACCAGGCGTCGTTGGACGCCTCCTCACGAGGGGCGAGTGGGCCGAGGGCGGCGTGGGGCGTTCTACGGACCGGCACCGTGGAGGCGGAGCAGGCTCTGCGGTCGGCCAGGGTCCTGGACCGGGTAAGGGAAAATCACCAGGCGCTTCAAGCCTATGAGCGGCACTTGGCCGCGTTACCGGCGACAGTCCAGCCCGAACCCACCGTTCTGTTGGCTCGTGCACGGCTGCTTTCAGCGGTCGGTAGGCATGAAGCGGCGGTCGGGGAGTTCAGAAAACTGGTCGAGACCGACGACCCTGATTTCGAGCTTCGCGTTCTCGGAGAATGGCAGCGGGCTCGGAACCGGCAGGGCCGGCGAGATGCGGTTCGAACGATCCAGGGATGGATTATCGAGCGCTACCCGGAGAGTCGAGAGGCGGTCGATCTTGTCGTGTCTCGGGCCAACGCTGCGCTATCGCGCGGTTCGTACGCGGAAGCGGCCGCTGGTTTCGAGCGAGCGATCGCGACGGGTACGTCGCACTCTTCGGCGGGTCTGGCTCGCATGCGACTCGGCCAGATCCATCTTCAACAGAACGACGAGCAGGCGGCTGCCGAGGTGTTCCGTAGCTACCTCGAGGAATTCCCCAACGGGCAGCGCTGGGCAGAGGCCAGCTATTGGGTGGCTCGAAGCTTGGGGGCCCTTGGCCGCGACGAGGACGCCCAGGAGTACTTGAGCGAGATACGAGCCCGAGACGTCCTGTCCTACTACGGCGTGCTCGCGTTCGATCTCCTCCAGGAGCCCTTCCGCCCCGATGTGCCGGCTGGACCCGTCCCCGCGCCGAGACCGTGGCTCCGCGACGACTTGAAGACGCTTGATCTGCTCGTTGCTGCGGGCCTCGACGCAGGAGTGGAGGCCCACATCGATGCGCTCAGGGCTCGGGCTGAGGGATCGGTTCCGGAGAGTCTCGATTTGGCCGACGCGTTGATCGAGCGGGGGTTCTCCATCACGGGGATCAGACTTGGGCAGGGTCTGCTGGCGGATGGGGCCCCGCAGACGAAACGTCTCCTTCGCGTACTGTATCCGTTTCCCTATCGGGAACTCGTGACCAGAGAGGCGTCCGAGCGCAACATCGATCCACTCTTTCTGGCGGCTCTGATTCGGCAGGAATCGGCGTTCACGCCGGCCATCTATTCGCCGGCGGGAGCCATCGGCCTCATGCAAGTGATGCCGGCGACTGGGCGGGAGGTCGCTCGAAGTCAGGGACTCCGGGGGTTCACGGCCGAGAGTCTCGAGACCGCGGAAATCAACCTCCATTTGGGAACGAGGTTCTGGCTCGACATGGAACTGCGTTACTCCGATGGCAAACTGCCGCTGGTGTTGTCCGCATATAATGCCGGCCCCACACGAGCACGCCGTTGGAGACAGTTTCCGGAGTTCGAGGATCTCCTTCGATTCACGGAGCGAATTCCCTTCGACGAGACCCGGGGATACGTGAAGAACATCACGCGCAACTTCGGGCTCTACCAGTTTCTTTACGGAGACGACTAGCTTTTTCGGGGCCTTTCAGACGAATTTCTTGACGGCCACCCGGTCGGGTCCATAACCTAATGTGCGGGTCGCCAGACCCGGTCACGGCTCACGGTCGGACGCAGCGTCTTGGGCGTGGTGAACCATTGTTTCATGCCGCGGAAGGAGTAGGCCGCATGTCCAAAGGGACCGTTAAATGGTTCAACGATTCAAGAGGGTATGGATTCATTGCCCGCCCGGAGGGCGATGACCTGTTCGTCCACTTCTCAGCCATCGTGACCGATGGCTTTCGCACCCTCACAGAGGGCGAGGAAGTGGAGTTCGAGTTAACGGAGACCGAAAACGGCTACCAGGCCTCAAACGTAGTCATGGCCTGACACCGTCGCGACCGATGAAGGCGCCCCGGGGTGGAGAACATCCCTGGGGCGTTTTGCTGAACTCCAACTAGATGTCTTCCCCCACCATGTGGCCCTGCCTTCGGGGGACGCCTAAGTTCGTCGATCCACGAGTTCCCACCACCTACAGTTCTGTGATTCGCGGACCTAGCCGATGGACGTCCCACCCAAGAATCTGCCCCGCCTCTTCCTTATCGATGCCTACGCACTGATCTATCGGGCGTTCTTCGCCTTCATCAACCGCCCGCTCACCAACTCCAAGGGTGAGAACACGTCCGCCCCCTTCGGGTTCGCGAATTTCCTGGTCGAGATCCGTGACAAGTACCAGCCCGATTATCTCGCGGTTGTGTTCGACGCGGGAAATAGCCACCGGGAACAGGTTTTCCCGGAGTACAAGGCCACCCGGGAGAAGATGCCCGACGAGCTCAGGGCCAGCTTACCCCGCGTGCGAGAGCTCGTGGCGGCGTTCAATGACGCCCTCGTCCAGTTGGACGGTTACGAGGCGGATGACGTGATCGGCACGCTCGCGATCAAGGCGAGAGATGCGGGACTCGAGGCCGTCATCGTTTCCGGCGACAAGGATCTCTATCAACTCGTGGGGCCCGGCATCCACCTCTTGAATCCAGGGCGGGGCGGACGCACGGGTGTGGCAGCTGAATGGGTGGACGAGCGAAATGCTCACGAAAAATTCGGCATTCCGGCGACCCAGGTAGTCGACTACTTGGCACTGATCGGCGACTCCTCGGACAACATCCCGGGAGCCCGTGGCGTCGGGCCCAAGACGGCCCTCAAGCTTCTTGATGAGTACGGGAGCGTCGACGAGATTCTCGAGCACGCGAGCGACATTTCCGCCAAGCGCGTACGGGAGTCGCTCATGGAGAATGCCGACGCAGTCCGTCTCTCCAAACAGCTCGTGACGCTCATGACGGATCTCGACGTCGATTTGGACCTGGAGGCGCTGCGGGTGAGGGAGCCCGATCGTGCCAGGCTTCACCGGTTCTTCGCCGAGATGGAATTCCGCCGTCTCATGGAGCGCTTCGCACCCGGTGGGGCTTCGGGTGCGGACGTCATGGGTGATTCGCATCCCGGTGATCACGCCGCGGGTACGGTGCCCGTGTCTGCGGACGGGCCCCCGACAGTTCGTAGCCATTTGGTCATCGAGCCGGACGATGTCGAGGCGTTGGTCGCCCGGGCCCGCGAGGTGGGACGGGTGGCCCTCGGGGTGCAGAATGCTTTCCTCGATCCGCACCGCGCCGGTCTGGTCGGACTTGCACTGGCGGTGGAGGTTGGGGAGGCCTTCTATCTCTCCTTCGGGCACGTGCCTCACGGGGAACCTACACTGGCGTTCGAATCGACGGGAATCGCCAACCTACCTGAATTGCCCGCTGCCGCACTCGCGTCTCTGGTTGATCTCCTGGAGGACCCCGGCGTCGAGAAGATCGGAGCCGATTTGAAGACCTCGGCGCTGTCTCTGGCCCGATCCGGCGTCTGCCTCAAGGGGATGACCTTCGATGTCACCCTCGCTTCCTACGTTCTCGACCCTGGGCGACGCAAGCACGATCTGGATGCGCTCTGTCAGGACTTTCTCAGCTTTTCTCGGATGCCCTACAACGAAGTGGTCGGAATTGGGCAGAAGCGAATCAGCTTTTCGGAGGTGGATCAGGAGAAAGCATGGGACTACGCGTGTCAGGGCGTCGATGCTGCACTCCGCCTGGCCGAGCTCTTCACCGGGGATCTCGCGGAACAGGGGCTTGCCGGACTCTTCGAGCGGCTGGAGATGCCGCTTGTGCCGGTTCTGGTCGGGATGGAGCGAGAAGGTATACGCATCGATCCGGCCTTCTTTCAGGCGATGAGCCAGCGGCTGAATCGCGACCTGACGCTCATCCGGGACGAGATCTACAAAGTTGCCGGGTCGGAATTCAATTTGAACTCCACCCCTCAGCTACGCGAAGTTCTTTTCGAGCAGCAGGGACTGCCCGTAATCAAGCGGACGAAGACGGGTCCTTCCACGGATTCCTCCGTCTTGGAAGAGCTCGCGATACAGGGGCACGAGATTCCGCGGCTCATGATGGAGTACCGCGAACTCGAAAAGCTACGGTCGACCTACGTGGATGCCCTGCCGCAGCTCGTGCTTCCACGAACGGGTCGGATCCACACGCGCTTCAATCAGACGGTCGCCGCCACCGGGCGGCTCTCGTCGAGCGATCCCAATCTGCAGAACATTCCGATACGAATGGATCTGGGTCGGAAGATCCGGAAGGGATTCATCCCTGCGGAGGGGTACTTGTTCTACGGAGCGGATTACTCGCAGGTCGAGCTGCGAATCCTGGCTCATTTCTCCGGGGACGAGCCCTTGGTTCGAGCGTTCAAGGGGGGGATCGACGTCCATAAGCAGACCGCCGCCGTCATCTTCGATATTCCCCTCGACCAAGTGACGTCTGAGCAGCGAGGCCAGGCGAAGACGATCAACTTCGCCACGCTTTACGGACAGGGCCCGTTTTCGCTCGCCCGACAGCTCGGCATCGACCGGGAAGAGGCGAAGGCGTTTATCGATCAGTACTTCGAGCGTTTCAGCGGTGTGCGGATCTATCTGGATGAGCAGGTGGCCAACGCTCGCGAGAAGGGATTCGTCGAAACGCTCATGGGCCGGCGGCGTCACATCCCGGAGCTGCAAGCGAAGAACTGGAACGTCCGCCAATTCGGTGAGCGGATCGCCCAGAATACGCCCATCCAGGGCACAGCGGCGGACATGATCAAGCAGGCCATGCTCGACGTGTCCGCTGCCTTGGCCGAAGTGGACACGGGGGCACGTTTGCTCCTTCAGGTCCATGACGAACTGCTGTTCGAGGTACCGCATGGCGAAGAGGACGATCTTGCTGAGCTGGTGGTGTCGAGGATGGAGGGCGCGATGGAACTCAGCGTTCCGCTGGTGGCTGAGGGCGGCGTGGGAGAGAGCTGGTTCGAAACCAAGAGCTAGTGTGGAGTCCCGTCCAGCCATCCTCCGGCCCCACGGTGCGCCACACCTTCCGTCGTCCCACTTAACGACAGGTCGCCGCGGACCGAACTCGATGGAGCCGGTCTTGCGAGTCGACCGCGAATCTACGTGGGAGGATGAGATGAGCCGCACCATCAACAAGGTCATTCTGGTAGGTAACGTCAGACGCGAGCCCGACGTCTTCGAGACGAAGAACGGAACCAAGGTCGTGCACTTGAGCTTGGCGACCAACCGTCCGCCGTTCGGAGACGACGCCGAACAGCGGACCGACTGGCATCGGCTTACGCTTTGGGCCGGTCTCGCTCAGTTCACGGAGGAAAACGTGAAGAAGGGTGATCGCATCTATGTCGAGAGGCGGCTGGAGTACGATGCGTACGAGCGGGAGGGTGTGAAGATTCCCACTGCGGACGTCAACGTACGCGAATTGGTGCTGCTCACCGCGCGGGAGGCTGAGGTCCAAGTAGCCGCCTGAGTCGTCATAGCCGCCTGAGATTCGGCGTAACCGGCTGAGTCGTTCGGGGCCGGCGTGAAGGGCTGTTGAAGAAATACGGTGGGGCGGGGCCAGATTTCTATAGCCACTCCCAGAAGCGGCGCTGGACGGAAAAGACGAATTCCCAGTCCCCTCCGTCGTTCAGGCCCCGCCCTACGTCGAGGCGCAGCAGATCCCAGCCTACGTTGAGGCCCAACCCGGCGGAACTCTTCACGCCGTCTGTGCCTCGGCGGAGCCAGCCGGGGTCGGGAAGAATGGAGCGGGTGAAGCCCGTCACGCCTGCCGCACCGAACACATGGACCTCGATCCAGGGAGTGAGCACGGCCTGGCTCGCTTCGATTCTAAGCAGGGCCATTTGGTCGCCGATAAACGAGCGAAAGGCGTAGCCTGGTAGGGTGTGCCGGCCGCCCAGAAGGGACAGCGTCTGCACGGGCGCGTCCTCAGTCGAGATACCGACGCGAAGCTCAGCCTCCAGAGCAGCGCCTCTCCGGTGGAGTTCCCGCCGGAGCGTCGTGACCCACCGGATAGATGCGTACGGCTGATCCTCCATGCGTCCGAGCCGGGCCGTCGCCGAGCTCTCGAACCCTCGGGCGGCGGTCCGTGTTGCATACGTCACTTCGATCGCGCGGTCGTCGCCCTCGTCGACGGACAGTACCGGGCGGTCGGTCCCGGACTCGATCTCCGGCCCCCCCCCGAGTCCATCGTCCACGACGTTCGTCCCAGAGCGATGACGTGCCCACTCAGCGCCCACATCGAGTGAGCTCGACGTTCCCCGTCCCCATCCGTACCGGACACCCGCTCCCGACGTGAAATATGGATCCGTGTAATCGTGGTTGGTGAGCAGTCCACTCAGCGTGTTGACGGCGCGGCTCGCGCCGGGGAGTCCACCGCCTGCGTTCTGCAGCTCGTTCCACCAGACACCCACGTTGAGCCCGCTCGGGGAGGGACTCGATCGCAACTCGACGGCGAGTTGACCATCGTTCCGTTCGAATGCGTAACCGCCTCGCGACAGAACCCTCAAAGTTGGCCCCAGTTGAAACGAGGTACCCGCTCCCAGGAAGGACCCCTCCGCCCGGTTGTACCGATACACCGACGACACAGAGGGCACGTGGACACGGGACTTGTTCAATCCGCTCAAATACCGCCCCCCTATGACGGCCCTCGCTTGCTCACGGATCGCTTCGATCTGCGGGGAGGGGTCCAAGCCCTCGTTCGAGAGTTGATCGTACAGACCGGATTCGAACAGGAAGGTGCTGCGTTGGGCCGCAGGAACTGAAGTGACGCGTCCCGCGCGGAAGAGGGCCTCCGGAAGCTCTGGATTGAACCGGTAATTCCGGATCTCGAAGCGGCCCCGGATGACGCTGCCGCCCAGGAGCTCGATGATGGGGGGCTCCCGTCTGATTTCGACCTCCTGGCGATAAGGAAGCCAATACCTTCCACCCCACAGAGAGTTGTCCATGGAGATGCGGATGTAATCCAGGCTTCCATCGACGTAAGAGGCGGGGGTAAAGGTGAAGCTCAGACGCACGATCGCCCCGGTCCTCCGCTCCAGGAACAGGCTCCCGATGACGCTTGGAGACTCTGGGTCCCTCGGCCGAATCTCCAACTCATAGACCCGGATTTCGGGGTCGGGACTCGGAAGCGTCACGCTCAATGAGTCCGCTAGGCGGTAGTCGTAGATCGAGTCGGCCCTAGGCGCGAGGGGATGAACTACGGCCTCGACTTCGTCGCCATCGCCGAGGCGAATCCGATCGCCGAAGTCATCCTGTACGACGGTCAAATGGTCGAGGTGATAGTTGATGTTGGTGGGGAGTGCTTTCGCGTCGCGTCGGCCGACCAACCGCTGCATGGTCTGGCTGGGTGCCTTCCAAAAAATCTCGAGGGCCAACTGATCGGTCTTTACCAGCGTGCGCTCGTCGCTGTGGGTGCGATCGATGAAAAAATACACGTAGCCGCGCGCGTCGGCCTGGTAGGCATGAAAGGCCGAGTCGATCGCCGTGGCCTGACGGAGGGTCCTGGCTTGCTGCACGAGTGCGAGCGCCCTGTCACCGTTCCACTCAGATGGGGCCTGTGCTCCTCCCGCCGACGGCGAGAGAAGGACTGTGAGCAGACCTGCGATGGCTGCCGCTGGGGGCATCGGGACATTCACGACAAGTGGTACGTCGATCACAGGGAACCGGTTCCCAGAGCTGGTTCGCCGCGATCACTCTTCCAGGCGTCGACTCTAAAGTTAGGAGCAAAAAAAGAGCCCCGCCTGATGCGACGGGGCCCCGAGCTCAGTGGAGATTTCCGGGTGTCAGTTCGCGCTCCAGAATCCGGACAACGACGCGCCGTGCGGACTTTCGCGCAGCTTTTCGAACGCCCGATTCCGAATCTGTCGGATCCGCTCGCGGGTCACGCCGAGCAGGGATCCGATCTCCTCGAGTGTACGCTCTTCGCCGTCGTCCAAGCCGTAGTAGAGATAAAGAATCTTCCTCTCGCGGTCGGTGAGATAGCTGTCGAACATGGTATCGAGGAAGTCCCGGCGAGCGATGGCTTCCACGTCCTCCTCGATGTCGGTCGCCTCGATTCCGGCGAAGCGCTCTCCGAAGCTCGCACTGTTTCCGTCACTGCGGTCGATGGGAGCGTCGAGGCTCAATTCGCTGGCGGCGACCCTTCGCAGAGCACGGATGGTTTCGATCGGCTCCTCCATCTCCCGAGAAATCTCCTGGATGGTGGGGGAGCGGCCGAGCTGTTGTGTGAGGGCGGTATCGATGCGGGCGAGTTTGGCGAGGTTGGAATTCTGATTGAGCGGAATTCGAACGGACCGCGTTTGCTCCGCCAGGGCTTGGAGCACGGTCTGGCGGATCCACCAGACGGCGTACGAAATGAATTTTACGCCCTTGTCCGGGTCGAACTTCTTGACCGCTTTCAGCAACCCCTCGTTGCCGATGCACACGAGTTCTGCGAGTCCCAAGCCACGGCCCTGATACTTCTTCACATAAGAGATGACGAACCGGAGATTGGCCGTTACGAGTCGTTCAGCGGCTTCTTTGTCCCCGGCTCGGGCTCGACGCGCGAGAGCCCGCTCTTCCGCCGGATTCTGAATGAGGGGGTATTTCTCGACGTCTTGCAGATACTGGTCGAATGAATCCAGGCCTCGGGAAGTCGAAAACATTCGTGAAGGGCGCCTCGTCTTGAAGGATGACGTGTCTCTAACAGCGACCGATGCAAAACGCTTCGCGGTAACGCTGCCTACTCCCGAGGCAAGGGAACAAATGTTTCACATTACGTCGCGAAGGGAAAGTAAACTAAAACTTTTGTTTCCGACGTCAAAGGGCCTGCTACCGGCCAGCCGACGGATCGGGGATAATACCTGGGCCGACACCGGGTCGGCGGCTCCGGTTCAACTGCCGATCTTCGACCCCACGCCTAAGGCCCAGCGTCTCAGATCGGGTGATGCGGAACGTGGGTCCACGGAACGCGTCGGGACCGTTGAGCGGGAACGCGATATCGACGCGGGTCACCCCTCTGGTCCCGCTCGGCATCCCGATTCTCAGTCCGGCACCCCCTGTGGCTAGAAAGCCTGAATCCGCTCCGAAGGGGGCTCCCTCCGCCCAAATCGATCCCACATCGATGAAGGCCGTCATGCCGAGATCCATGAAGTCCCCGCCCGGAGATCCGAGATAGATCCGGTCCTCGAGGGTGGCGACCAGGCGCCGTCCCCCCGGAAGGTCGTCCACACTGTAGCCCCTCAACGCGGATGTGCCTCCCAGCGTCAACTGAAACGGTCCGGTCATCGACCAGCCACCGGCACCTGAGACACGCGCGAACAGAGTGTGCCGCGAGGTCTCCGTCGGGCGCCAGTAGGAGTAGAGATCGAACTCACCGAGTACGTCCTTCCATCCGTTCTCGGCGCCGCCGAGGATTTGCCGGCCCTCGATGCTGACTGCCGAGGCTAGCACGAAGCGTCCGGGTGCCAGGCCCGCGAAGAGTCGGATCCGCCCGAAGAAATCGGAGTCGTCCGGCACGGTGCTCGATCGAAGAACCGGGATGCTCCGGCCGAGAACGAGCGCCGCTTCCGCACCGACCGGAACATCTTGAACTCCTAGGAGAGCATCCAGGCGGTCACGCTGTTGGAAAGTGAGGTTCCTCTGCGCCACGACCAGGTTCACGCGCGTGCTCGAGTAATCGCGGAGTTGCGGGGCCAAGAGGTCGGAAATCGCGGTGGGCGCCGGCTCCGAATTGTCGAAGTCCATGTCCGTGACGACCTCCGCCCCCTTCGAGAACGTGGAGTACTCCCATCGTTCTGTGGAGAGACCGCCGCCGAGGATGGTCAGGCGCCCCGGCCGGCCGATTCTTCCGGCCACCGTGATCTCGCTAGAGAGTTGCCTGTAGGGTTGGACGACGTGCGTGAACGTCCCTCCCGCGGGGAGATTGTAGGAGAACAGATCCTTTTCACGGACGAACGACTGCACAGCTCCATATCTGCCCACCTCACCGACAAACGGGTAGAAGAAGCCCTGTTGGATGGAACTCCCGACCCGCGTGCGTGCCGCCTGGAGCCGGGCGTCCCACCGAGTGCCGAGAAGACGGGTGGTCGCGATGTTTCCTCCGACCGCGCGGCGCTCGCGATTCTTGCGGTAGAAGGCCCCCAACGTCATTCCTCTTCCAAGCAGATTCCTCTCGGCGACGTCGACCCCGTTGAACTCGAACCCCTCTTCGAGCCGGGCACGCACGTTGAGTTGGAGAGTCCAACGGTCCCAAGTTTCGACGAGGACGTGCACCGATTGGTCGGGCTGGGGCACACCGGACACTTCCGCCCGGTCTATGAAGTTCAGCTGTCGAATGAGGCGCTCAGATTCGTCTGCCAGAAACGGGTCGTAGCAATCGCCGACCCCAAGGAGGAGCTCGCCCCTCAGGAAGTTCTCGTTCGTGTCGGCGTGGATCCCGTTCGCAATGTTATAGAATATGCCAAGAGCGCCCCGGTCCGTGGAGGCGTCTGTATCGAAGATGGAATGGGGGGTCACGGTGATCGCTGAAACTTCCCCTTGGGGACATACTTGGCCGGCGAGCGCCGTGGCCGAAGTGGCCCCTAGGAGGGCCAGTAGCGTTAACGTATGTCTGGGATAAACGGCCATCAAATCTCTTGGTCAGGCGTTCGACGCGCTAACTTTCTGGTCGGCTAAGCTAACTCATCCCCCCTCAGCGAGGCTTCCGAATGGACGCTCGTAGCAAAGCGGCCCTCGAGTATCACACCACGGGCCGCCCCGGGAAGATCGAGGTAATTCCCACCAAGGCCCTGAATACGGAGCGAGAGTTGTCGCTCGCCTATAGTCCCGGAGTGGCGGCCCCCTGTCTTGTGATCCGCGAAGAGCCGGACGCGGTGTTCAAATACACAGCACGGGGGAATTTGGTAGCAGTCGTGTCGAACGGCACGGCGGTACTGGGTCTGGGGAACATCGGTCCGAGCGCGGCGAAGCCGGTCATGGAGGGCAAGGGAGTGCTCTTCAAGAAGTTTGCCGGCATCGACGTATTCGATCTCGAAGTCGGATCCGAGGATCCGGAGGACGTGATCCGTTTTTGTGAGCTTCTCGAGCCCACGGTCGGAGGAATCAATCTCGAGGACATCAAGGCGCCCGATTGTTTCGTCATCGAAGAACGCCTCCAGGCTCTGGATATACCGGTGTTCCACGACGATCAACACGGCACTGCGATCATCGCGGCTGCTGCTTTGCTGAACGCGTTGGAAATCACCGGTAAGAAGGCATCGAAAGTACGAGTCGTGTTCAGCGGAGCCGGGGCGGCCGCGATTTCTACCGCAAAGCACTTCATCCGCATGGGCGTCGCACGCGACCACCTGATCTTCGTCGACCGTGAGGGCGTGATCCACGCCGGGCGTGAGGAGGGGATGAACGAATACAAGGCCCGCTTCGCCGTCGACACCGACCTGCGCACGCTGGCGGAGGCGGTGAAGGGCGCCGACGTTCTCGTCGGGCTGTCCGCCCGGGGACTGGTCACGAAGGACATGGTCGCCTCGATGGCGGAGCGTCCCATCGTATTTGCGTTGGCCAATCCCGATCCGGAGATCACACCTCAAGAGGTCGCCGAGGTCAGGGATGACGCCATCATGGCTACGGGGCGCTCCGATTATCCGAATCAGGTCAACAACGTGCTGGGTTTTCCGTTCCTGTTCAGGGGAGCCCTCGATGTTCGGGCGCGCGCCATCAATCACGAGATGATGAGTGCGGCCACGAAGGCCTTGGCCGAGTTGGCGAAAGCTGCCGTCCCCCAATCCGTGGCCGCTGCTTATGGCGGTGAGGTCTTCGAATTCGGCCCTGAGTACCTGATCCCCAAGCCGTTCGATCCGAGAGTACTTCTCTATGTGGCTCCGGCGGTGGCGAAGGCTGCCATGGACTCGGGTGTCGCGCGCGTAAGCATCGATGTGGAGCAGTATGAGGATCGGCTCAAGGCGAGCCTGGGCCCCGGCGGAGAGGTGATGCGGGGCTTGATCGATCGGGCTCGTAAGCGTCCGATGAGAGTGGTCCTGACCGATGGTTACAACGAGCGAGTGATCCGCGCAGCCCAGGAGATCGTGGAAGAGGGCATTGCCGTGCCCGTGCTCATCGGACGCGAAAAAAAGATCAATGAGATCGCCGAATTGCACGGCCTCGATCTGGAGGGTGTGGAGATCGTCCACCCGACCCTGAGCGACGACATACGGCACCAGTATGCTGAGGCCCTATACGCCTCCCGCGAAAGGAAAGGTCTCACGCGCGCTGAGGCACGCTCAAGGATGTATCAGCCGGTCGATTTCGCCGGCATGATGGTTCGCCAGGGCGATGCCGATGCCATGGTGGGAGGGATCGAGTCACACTACTCGGAGCTCATACGGCCGGCGCTGGAGGTCATTGGACGCGCCGATGGAGTTCGCAAGGTGGCCGCGATGTATATGGTGGCGCTCAGGGATCGAGAGTTGCTCTTCTTCGGCGATACTGCCGTGAACATTGCCCCGGATGCGGGTGCCCTTACCGATATCGCGTTGCTCACCGCAGGATTCGTGGAGAGACTGGGGATCCGGCCGCGCATCGCGATGCTCTCGTTTTCAAATTTCGGATCTGTGCGTCATCCTGAGTCGGACAAGGTTCGCCAAGCCGCGAAACGCCTCAAGGAGCTTCGGCCGGATATCGAGATCGACGGAGAAATGCAGGTCGATACTGCTCTCAACACGGAGATCCTTCGGTCGCGATACCCCTTTAGCGACCTGAAGAAAGCTGCTAATGTGCTCATCTTCCCGGGCCTCGCGTCGGCCAACTCAGCTTATAAGTTGTTGGTGGAGTTGGGGGGAGCGGAGGTGGTCGGACCCATCCTCCTGGGAATGAGGCATCCCGTACACTTTCTCCAGAGGGGTGCTACCGTCCCCGATATCATCAATTTGGTGACACTCGCGTCGGTGGACGCACAGGTGCGTTCTGAGCGACCTGCCAAGGCTGTGGAATAACTGGTCCCCGGGGTACATATGACGATGAAGACAGAACGTAAAGTGGAGGTGGTCGGGACCGGCGCCGTGGGCGTGGCTGGACTGGATATGCACGGGCTCGAGCCCCGCGAAGCCGTGCATTGGAATCTCTCGCCCGTTCAACTCTATGAGCGCGCGCTGGAGCGAGGCGAGGGCCGTCTCGCCCACATGGGTGCCTTTTCGACCATCACCACTCCTCACACAGGGCGCTCCCCCGGGGATCGGTTTTTCGTAAAGGAGCCGGGGACTCAAGACACCGTGGATTGGGATTCCGTTGGCGTGCCTGTGAGTGAGGAGCACTTCTACGCGCTCCGTGAGGAGGTCATCGCGTTTCTGAACGGGCAAGAGCTTTTCGTTCGAGATGCGCGGGTTGGCGCCGATCACAATCACTCGCTGAACGTCCGCGTCGTGAATCACAACGCGTGGCACAACCTGTTCGCCTACAACATGTTCCTTCGGCCGACGCCTGAGGAGTTGGCAACGTCTCAGCCCGAATTCACGGTGCTGCACGCGCCGGGGTTTCAGGCCGATCCGGCCAAGCATGGGACGGCAACGGGAACGTTCATCGTGATCAACTTCAAGGAGCGCCAAGTCCTGATCGGCGGGTCCAACTATGCGGGAGAGATCAAGAAGTCGATTTTCACCGTGCTGAACTACATGCTCCCCGACCAGGGTGTTCTACCGATGCACTGTTCCGCGAACATCGGCGGTGACGGGGACACGGCCCTCTTTTTTGGCCTCTCCGGTACGGGCAAGACCACGCTGTCGACCGATCCGGAACGAAGGCTCATCGGAGACGACGAGCACGGGTGGGGCGGCGGCGGGGTGTTCAACTTCGAGGGAGGGTGCTACGCGAAGGCCATCCGGCTGTCCCTCAAGAGCGAGACGGAGATCTTCAATGCGACACACATGTTCGGGACGATCCTGGAAAACGTGGTTCTACGTGAAGGGACTGCGGAGATCGACTTCGACGACGCAACGATCACTGAGAATACGAGGGCCTCGTATCCCATCCACTACATCCCGAACGCCGCCATTTCGGGCCGGGGCGACCACCCGAAGAACGTCGTCTTCTTGACTGCGGATGCCTTCGGAGTGCTGCCTCCGATTTCCAGATTGACCCCCGAGCAGGCGATGTATCATTTCCTGTCCGGGTACACGGCGAAGGTGGCCGGCACGGAACGCGGTGTTACAGAACCCGAAGTGACGTTCAGCACCTGCTTCGGTGCACCGTTCCTGCCGCGCCATCCGGGGGTATACGCGAAGATGATGGGCGAGCGGCTTCACGCCCACGGGGCCCGGGTGTGGCTCGTGAATACTGGTTGGAGTGGTGGTGGCTACGGCGTGGGCAGTCGCATCCAGCTGGCCTATACGAGGGCCATAGTGCGCGCGGCTCTGACCTCAGAATTGGACCAGGTCGGGATGGTGACCGACCCGATCTTCGGGCTGGCCATGCCCTCGGAAGCGCCGGACGTACCCCGGGACATCCTCAATCCGCGCGACACTTGGGCGAACGGAGCCGACTACGACGCTGCTGCGGAAAAGCTGGCGGAGATGTTCAGGGAGAACTTCAGCCGGTTTGAGGCGCAGGTTCCGGACGAGGTGACGGCTGCGGGACCGAAGTAGCGGGCCACTCTCGAGGGCCTCTTTGGCTTGCTGCGTTGAGATCCGGCGTCTGGACGCGGCGCGCATCCAGCCTCAACTTAGAAGCCCAGCGTTCACAGGATTTTGGTCTGAGGAGACGGATGAATGACGCCTAGTGGAACCGCCCAGATGACCAAGAGAGAGGACGTCCTCGCCGCCCAGAGGGAATTCCTTTTCCCCGCGGTCAGGCCACTCTACGACCAGCCTCTGGTTTTGGATGAGGGCGAAGGTGTCCGTGTGCGGGACGTGGAGGGCCGGGAGTACCTGGACCTCTTCGGGGGAATCCTCACGACGTCCGTGGGGCACTGCCATCCCGAAGTCGTGGCGCGTGTCCAGGCCCAAGTCGGACGGCTGGGCCATACGTCTCCGCTCTACGTCACCGAACCGCAGGTCGATGCAGCCCGGCGACTGGCGGAGATTGCCCCGGGGGGCCTGAGCCAGACGTTCTTCACGAACTCCGGAACTGAGGCGATCGAAACGGCCATTCACATGGCGTTTCTGCACACCGGGCGGAGCGAGATCATCGCGCTGCGGCAGGCCTATCACGGTCGGAGCTTCTTGGCGACGAACGTCACGGCTATGGGGGTGTGGAGGCCGCTTGCTTCCTCGTTCCCCGGCATCAAGCATGCGATGACGCCGTATCCGTACCGTTGTCCCTTCAAGCAACCCTGTGACGAGAGTTGCGGCGAGGCGTTCGCGCGCGATTTGGAGGATGTCATCAGCACGACGACGAACGGACGGCCCGCGGCGTTCATCGCTGAATCCATCCTGGGTGTGGGTGGATACATCGTGCCGCCGCCCGGCTACTTCGCCCGTGCAGCGGAAATCATCCGATCATACGGAGGTCTTTTCATCTCGGACGAGGTTCAGTCCGGATTCGGACGCACGGGAGGCCACTGGTTCGGCATCGAGCACTGGGGGGTCGAGCCGGACATCATGGTCATGGCGAAGGGAATTGCGAATGGCGCGCCCGTCGGAGCGACGATCACGCGTCCGGACATCGCGGCGTCCTGGACGCCCAAAACCTTCACGACGTTCGGTGGAAATCCGGTTTCCATGGCGGCGGCTTGTGCGACGCTCGACGTGATGGTCGCGGAGGATGTCCCGTCCCGGGCCGAAACGAGGGGTGCTCAGTTTTCGCGAGGGCTCGCTGAGCTCGAGGACCAATACGGCTGGATTGGTGAGTCTCGGGGCATGGGGCTCATGCAGGCGCTCGAAATCGTACATGACAAGCACACCAAGGAACCCGCACCACAGACCGCCAAAGCCCTGCTTGAGGCGGCCAGGGAGGAGGGCCTACTCATCGGTATCGGCGGCCTCCATGGACACGTGCTCCGCATTGGCCCGTCGCTCTTGATTTCAGAAGCTGAGGTGGCCGAAGGACTGGATCGCCTCAGCCGGGCTTGCGAACGGGTGGAGCAAGTGGGATCCTGATTGCCCCGACGGGTCGCTGTTCCATGGGCATTAGTGAAAGCCAGCCGGGTCGAAATGGATGCTCAACTGAAATGAGCTTCGTCAGGCCGAATAGGTCACAACCCAGGAGTATTGCGATGTCCAGATGTCTCCGGATGCCGGTCGCGACCCTTCTCGCCGGAATAGCGCTCCTCCAAGCCACCACCTGGAGTGACGTTGCCGCCCAACAGGCTCAAGCTACGAGTGAGACCATTGCCGTTCCGGGCTTGGAGCAGAGCGTGGAGATCCTCAAGGACCGCTGGGGAATCGCTCACATCTATGCTGAGACGGAGCACGATCTGTTCTTCGCACAGGGGTACTCGGCGGTGCGCGACCGGCTCTTTCAGTTCGAGTTGTGGAGACGGCAGGCCACCGGCACGGTCTCGGAGATCCTCGGACCGAGGGAAATCCGGAGGGACATCGGCACGCGCCTCTTCAAATTTCGTGGAGACCTGGATCAAGAACTATCGTACTACCATCCGAATGGTGTCGCGATCATCAACGCCTTCGTCGATGGGATTAACGCTTATGTGGACGAAGTGCTAAGTAATCCCGATCTACTGACCGTCGAATTCGAGCTGCTCGGCATCGTACCCGGCAGGTGGACGCCGGAGGTCGTGATCTCCAGGCATCAAGGTCTCTTGGGTAACATCACCGCAGAGTTGAATTACGGACGTGCGGTGGCTGCCGTGGGTGGAGACGTCGTGAAGAGTCTTCGCATATTTGAGCCTGGTGATCCCTTGCTTGATCTGGATCCGGCAATAGACGGTGACCTGCTTTCGGAGGACATTCTCGGCCTCTACAATGCCTTTCGGGCGTCGGTGCGCTTTCAACCGGAGGACATAGCTGCCGAACATCGGTTGGCTGCGGGTGACGCGGCCGACCACCTGGTCGACCAGTTAGATGCCGCGGCACGGCTTGCCGAGCGTCCTGAGACCCAGGGATACGCCGGGTCCGGCGACCCGGCTTTTTCAGCGGAGCAACTGTTGGATTTCCCGTATGACGGTGATTTGGACATCGGGAGTAACAACTGGGTCGTCTCCGGAAGCCGAAGCGAGAGCGGTTACCCCATCATGGCGAACGACCCCCACCGGGCGCAGGCCGCTCCATCTCTCCGCTACTGGGCGCACCTGGTCGGGCCGGGGTGGAACGTGATCGGGGGGGGTGAGCCGGTGCTCCCCGGACTCTCGATCGGCCACAACGAGTTTGGTGCGTGGGGACTCACCGTCTTCAGCACGGACGGTGAGGATCTCTACGTCTATGAGACCAATCCCAGCAATCCCAACCAGTATCGGTACCAGGGGCGTTGGGAGACCATGAACGTGATCCAGGAGACAATTCCGGTGAGGGGTGAGGCCAATGAGTCGGTAGAACTCAAATACACGCGTCACGGCCCGGTTGTCTTCGAAGATTCCTCTCAGAATGTTGCGTATGCGGTGCGTGCGGCTTGGCAGGAGGTCGGCGGCGCTCCCTATCTGGCCAGTCTGCGGATGGACCAAGCTGAGACCTGGGAGGAGTTTCGGGAAGCCAGCAGCTACCTCAACATCCCCGGCGAAAACATGGTGTGGGCGGACCGAGCCGGAAACATCGGGTGGCAGGCGGTCGGCATTGCGCCAGTGCGTCGTAACTGGAGCGGCCTGGTTCCGGTGCCCGGCGACGGGCGTTACGAGTGGGACGGCTATCTGCCCATCAAGGCGAAGCCGCACGTCTACAACCCGCCCGAGGGGTATTTTGTGACGGCCAACAACAACTTGACCCCACCTGATTATCCCTACATGGATGCGATCGGGTACGCATGGACTGATCCCTATCGCTGGGCGAGGGCGGTCGAGGTGTTGGGGAGCGGCCGGCGGTTCAACATGACTGACATGATTAGCCTCCAGACCGACGCGCTTTCGATTCCAGCGCGCACAATCGTTCCAATGCTGGATGCCTTGTCAGCTAACGAGCGCCGCACCGAAGAGGCACGACAGCGCCTGCTCGACTGGGACTTCGTGCTTGATGCCTCATCCATTGAGGCGGGCATCTACGTGGCCTGGGAGCAGAGGATCAGCACCAATCTATATAACCTCATGGTGCCGGAAGCCGCGCGGCCCTTTCTAGGCTCGGTCCCCTTGCGGAAGCAGATCGAGTGGCTGACGTATCCGCCGGGTGAGTTTGGGGTGAACCCGATCGTGACGCGCGATGCGATTCTCGTTCGGAGCTTGGAGGAGGCTGTCGAGGATCTGCAGAGTCGCTTTGGCTCGAACATGAGTGATTGGCAGTACGGTCAGGTGGGGTATAAGCATGTTCTGCTGCGGCATCCGCTGAGCCAGGCGGTTAACGAGGGCATGCGCGAGCGGCTGGAGGTCGGGCCGTTCCCCCGGGGCGGGTACGGCTACACGCTTCTCGCGACCGGTGGTGGAGACAACCAGACGTCCGGGGCTTCATTCCGCATCATCGTGGATACGAGCGACTGGGACCGAACGGTCGGAGTGAACAATCCAGGGCAGAGCGGTGATCCAGATCATCCCCACTATGAAGATCTTTTCGAGTTGTGGGCGACGGACCGCTTCCACCCTGTTTTTTACAGCCGCGATAGGATAGAGGCGGTCACGGAGACGCGGTGGATGTTGGAGCCTAGCCGCTGAGGTTGGCCGAGGCGCTGACGTCATGACTGCCGCGTGGACCACGGGCTGTGCGGGTACAGGACGATATACTGGTCAGTCCGGGGGGGGGACGCCCCCTACCTGTTGCAACTCAGCCGCAATCTCATCGTAGAAGCCCGGAATGCTTCTCTGCATGAAGAGACCATTCTCTGCCATGGTCCAGCTTAGGCCCTCCGTCCTTATGCGAGTGGACGCTTGGCTCTTGGGCAGGCCCGACCTAATCAGGTCCGCCATGTGGGCACGAACCGCCTCCATCTGATTACGAAAACCCACGACATCACTTCGATCCATGATCGCACCGTGTCCGGGGATGGCGGTGTCGAAATCCAGTGCCAGAATGTTGTTCAGGGTAGCGACCCAGCCGCTGCTGCTACCGCCATTGCCATAGTCGATAAACGGCGCGATGCCGTGCAGTAGGTCACCTCCATGTACAGTCTTCAGATCAGGGAAATAGATCACCGCGTCACCGTTGGTGTGTCCACGGCCCATGTAGAACGCTCGTACCTCAACACCACCCAGATAGACTGCGGTCTGATCTGTAAAAACGACTCTCGGCGGTGCGCCTTGGTCGCCCCTCACCATATTGTCTCTGGCATTCTGGTGAGCAATGATCTCAGCGAGGTTGATGTACTCCACGTTGCCACCAGCGTGGTCGCCGTGATGATGGCTGTTGATGACGTATTTGACCGGTTGATCGCTTACCTGGCCGACCAGTTCCTGAATCTCATCAAAATTCTGCGGAAATTTGTCGTCGATCAGAATTATTCCCTCGTCGGTAACGCGTACCCCGACGTTTCCTCCGCTACCGATGATGGCATAGAGCCCATCCTTGACCTGCTCGATGGTCAGGCTGTCTTGGGCGTGAGCGCCGACTGAGGTGATCACAGCGAGGACGCTGCTCAGGAATATCACTCTCATCAAGTGGCTCATAAATCCTCCTGGCGGCGGCGTGGCGCCGCGGTTGAAGCCCGGGCTCTCCGGATGAAACAGTCGTATAACCGTCCTACATGAATGGAAGAAGTAACTGAGCCCAATCGTAATCGCGAGAAGCTTTCCCGAATGGCTACGAGAAGCCAGTTTGTCTCGGCGACCGTAGCGGCCGCCATCGCCGCCAGCGTGCTTGCCTTGTAGAGGAGGAACCACCAATGCTGAACCGCGCATCGTCGGCCCGTTCATATTTCTTCTCCGCGATTTTGTTGACCGTTTTCCTCAGTGTCTCTCTGGCCAGGGCTCAAGCTCAAGAGACCCTCGACATCTACTTCATCGACGTCGAGGGCGGGGGCGCCACCCTCTTCGTTTCGCCCGCCGGGGAGTCCTTGCTGATCGACACGGGAAATGGCGGGCAGAATGCGGCACGAGACGCCGGTCGCATCATGGCCGCGATCCAGGACGCGGGTGTGGCCGAGATCGATCACCTGATCACGACCCACTGGCACGGCGACCACTACGGAGCGATGCAGGAGCTGGCGAGCAATGTGCCCGTGCGACACTTCATCGACCACGGACCCACCGTCGAGTCGAGCGCCGCGGCGGCTGATTTCCTCAGCACGACATATCCCGCGTTGTACCAGGGTATCGCACGCACCGTCGCTACGCCGGGAGATCGCGTTTCCCTCGCCGGCGTTTCGGTCACGGTACTCGCGTCTGGGAAGCGGGTCATCGATCGGGCGTTACCCAGCGGCGGCGCCCCGAATCCGTACTGCGCTGATTTCGTCCCGCAGGCTGAAGACGACGGCGAGAACGCGCAATCGGTCGGCATCCTGGCTCGGTTCGGGGAATTCCGGGTCCTCCACCTGGGCGACTTGACGGTCAACACTGAGTTCGAGCTCATGTGCCCGGCCAATCCCATTGGCACCGTCGATCTATTCGTCGTCTCCCATCATGGGCAGCCGATCTCCAACGCAGAAGTCCTGGTTCACGCCATCGAATCTCGTGTGGCTATCATGAACAACGGCACGCGCAAAGGAGGCCAGCCGGAGGCGATGCGAGTGCTCTACTCCGCTCCGGGCCTGGAAGACCTCTGGCAGCTTCACTTCTCCCAATTGAGCGGACAGGAATACACAGTGCCTGGCCTGTTCATCGCGAACCCGGTCGACGAAGAGCAGGCTGCCATGCCCGTTGCACCCCTGGCCAATCCACGAGGGGCGGGAGTCCCTCCCCGGCCGGCGCACAACGGTGAATCGTACTGGATCAAGGTATCCGGGAATGCCGATGGCTCATTCACTGTTACGAATAGTCGGAACGGGTTCACCAAGGCGTACCGATAGGTCGAGTCTGGTCTTGGCCGAATTGTGGATTACTTTTGGGTAAGGTGGCGCTGGGACGCCTCATCCACGGCCGCTGGCTTTCAGGCCAGCCTCAGTTTCTTCTTAGGGAACCACGAAGTCTGCATAGGTGAGGGTGCGTGCCGCCCAAGGCGCTGCGTATCCCCAGTTGATCGTCCGTTACGGAGAGGAAATGGACCGGAAGTGTGTGTATCTGTTCGCTGAGCTCGAAGCTGCGGAAGCCTATGCGGGTGATTGGGAGTCGGTCCGTAGGTTGCTCGGAGGAAAGGGGGCGAATCTGGCGGAGATGTCTCGGATTCAGATCCCCGTGCCCCCAGGCTTCACCGTGACCACTGAGGCGTGCATCGCCTACCTCGCGGAGGAAGGTGTGTTTCCGGCGGGCATCTGGGAACAACAGATCGAGGCGCTACGCCGCATCGAGGCCGACACCGGGAAAGAATTCGGCAATCCCGACAAACCCCTGCTGTTGTCGTGTCGGTCCGGAGCGAAGTTCTCGATGCCCGGGATGATGGACACGATCCTGAATCTGGGAATGAACGATGAGGTGGTCCGGGGAATGGTGGAACTCACGGGTGACGCTCGCTTCGTGTACGACTCCTATCGACGGTTGATCCAGATGTTCGGCACCGTGGTCCGCGGGATGGAAAACGAGGTGTTCGAAGAGGTCCTCGAACACAGTCGGGAGGCTGCCGGGGTCGCGACTGATTCGGACCTCGGGGCAGACGACTGGATGGCCATCACGCAGCGCTTCAGGGAGCTCGTCAAGACGGACACCCGAGCGCCCTTCCCGAACAATCCACTGGAACAGCTCCAGGCGGCCACGGAGGCCGTGTTTGAGTCCTGGAATACGAAACGAGCCGTCGATTACCGGAACGCTTCGGGGATCCCGCACGATCTCGGTACCGCGGTGAACATCCAGACGATGGTCTTCGGGAATATGGGCGAGACCTCGGGGACGGGGGTCGTGATGAGCCGCAACCCCTCCACCGGAGAGCCGGGCCTACACGGAGACTTCCTGGTCAACGCCCAGGGAGAGGACGTCGTGGCCGGAACTCGCAAGACCCTCGACATCAGTGTGATGGCGACACGGTTCCCCGACGCCCACAAGCAGCTCTGTGAGATCGCCGATAAGCTCGAGCACCACTACAGAAACATGCAGGACGTGGAATTCACCGTCGAACACGGAACGCTGTGGCTTCTCCAGACCCGGAACGGCAAGCGCACCGCGAAGGCTGAGGTGCGGATCGCCGTAGACATGGTCGAAGAGGAGCTTCTCGGTCGGGAGGAGGCCGTGCTCCGGGTGAGCCCTGAGCAAGTTGATGCCTATCTCCATCCTCAGTTCGACGAGAACACAAGAAGCCGGGCTCAGGTGTTTGCCAGGGGCCTGAACGTGTCGCCGGGAGCGGCCGTAGGTGTTGTGGCCTTCGATGCTGACACGGCGGAGAAATGGGCCAGGGAGGACGGGACAGACGTGATCATGGTTCGGCCCGAGACGAGGCCCGACGACGTTCACGGGATGCTTGCTGCGCAGGGCATCGTGACCAGCCGGGGGGGGCGGACGAGCCATGCAGCGCTGGTCGCGCGCCAGTTTGGCAAGCCCGCGGTCGTGGGGGTGGAGGACCTCGAGATCGACCTGGACCACCGCGAGGCGCGGGTCGGAGATCTGACGATCCGCGAGGGCGCTGAGATCTCCATCGACGGGATGCTCGGGGAAGTCTACCTCGGTGCGCTGCCGACCGTAATCCCGGACATTGATGATCCCTGGCTCAACAAGCTCATGGGTTGGGCGGACGAGTTCCGGACTCTCGAGGTCTGGGCGAATGCGGACTACCCCGATGATGCACGCTGGGCCCGCGAGTTGGGGGCGCAGGGGATCGGACTCTGCCGGACAGAGCACATGTTCTTCGAGGAAGATCGCCTCCCGGTCATGCGGGAAATGATCATGGCCCGGAACCACTTGGAGCGCGACGACGCCCTCGACCGACTCCTCCCGCTCCAACGGAGCGATTTCGAGGGGCTGTTCCGGGTCATGGACGGCTGCCCGGTCGTGGTCCGCCTCCTGGACCCCCCGCTCCACGAGTTCCTCCCCGATCATCAGGAGCTCCTCCGCGAGTTGGCGGAGCTCAAGGTCAGGCTCCAGCACCTGGACACACTCCGAGAGATCGACGACACGCTCGAGGAGATTCGAGAGAAGCAGGACTTCCTTGCGCGGACCGAAGATCTTCTGGAAACGAACCCGATGCTGGGCACGCGAGGGGTCCGGCTCGGAATGCTGCTCCCGGAAATCACCCGGATGCAGGCACGTGCACTCTTTCAGGCAGCGGCTCACTGCATGCGGGACGGTGTCGACATCACACTCGAGATTATGATTCCGTTGGTCTCCCACGTGAACGAGATCCGGGTCCAGCGTGGACTGGTGGAAGCTGAGGCGATGGACGTGATGGCTGAAGAGGAGCTGGAGATCCCATATAAGCTCGGGACGATGATCGAAATCCCGCGGGCGGCGCTAACGGCGGACGAGATTGCCTCGGAGGCTGAGTTCTTTTCGTTCGGAACGAACGATCTGACCCAGACCGTGTTCGGGATCTCCAGGGACGACGCGGAATCGGGATTCCTCCTTCACTACATGGAACACGACGTGCTCCCCGATAACCCGTTCGCTACCCTGGACGTGGATGGCGTCGGAAAGATCATGCGGATGGCGGTTGAGCTTGGGCGAGGCGTTCGTCCGGATCTCGAGATCGGGATCTGTGGCGAGCACGGGGGCGACCCCCGGTCGGTGGAATTCTGCCATAAGGCAGGCCTGAACTACGTGAGTTGCTCTCCGTTCAGGATCCCGGTTGCACGCCTCGCGGCCGCCCAGGCCGCGGTTCAGGACGCGGGCTGGCGTCCGATGCCTGCCGCCCCGAGGGACGAATTCCGGCAGGAGAGGGTTGCAGCAGTTGAGCCGACCGCCCAGAAAACTGCTGACTCCTCTCAGGACGTTGTGACCTGAGCGGAGGCCGACGCGGGAGCCGGAGCGCGGCGGGGTCCGTAAAAGCAGTTCGGTCAGAAGATGGCGATCGGGTTCACCGGGGAACCGGTACCGTTTGGGATCGGCATCGGCGCGAGCGTCAGCATGAACTCCCATCGTCCCTGGGCTGCCGCCACCTCACTCAGCGCATCGAGATCCGCGCGGTCGAGCAGGTGTATACCCAGCATTGTCAGCGCGAAGTCGTGCAACGCGAGCCTAGGGAGCTCGCCGGGAGGACGCGGCATGTAGCCCGGCGTTTCCCACCCGATGAGCGCAACATCTCTCGCCTTCAACCAAGGGATGACCGTGTTGTCGAACCCTGCGGCTTCGGCGCCAGTGTCGAACGGCCCGATCGCCTCTTGCCTCGCCCAGCGACCCCAACGCAGAAGCATCGCATCCCCTGGACCCACCCGTGCGCCCGTCTGCGCTTCCCAGGCCTCCAGATCCGCGACCGTGATGCGCGTACCCGGCTCCAGGTAGGGCACTCCCTTCAGCCTGGGGATATCGTACAACACGCCGCGAGTCACGATTCCGTCTTTCATCGTGAGGACATCATTTTTCAACGCGCCGTCTTCCATCGTCACTAGATCGTCGACGGGGTAGCCGTTCCACATGAGGCCGTCGAAGAAGCGATGGGCGAAGCCGTCGATGTGTGTCGTGCCGGGGCCGTGGATGCAGCGATAGGCTATCCGATCGGTAGCCCCGCCCTGGTTGGCGTTCGCCATCTCCCACTCGAGGGGACAGGGGTTATCGATCGTCCGTTCGATCTGCGCAGTCGATGCCAGCGATACGGTAATCCCCTCACGCACGAGCGCGGTCGCCGCTAGTCTCTTCGCCGGAGTGATTAGGTTGAGCGCGCCGAGCTCATCATCCGGTCCCCACCTGCCCCAGTTCGAAAGCTCCACCCGCCAGCGTTCGTATTCTGCTTCTGTGACCAGCGGCAACGCTTCCTGGGCACCGGCGACGGCGCCAGGAAGCACAAAGAAACCAGGAAGCATGATGAAACCAGCGACGGCGAGAGCGCTGAGGAACGGGCGTGTACGTCCGCTTCGGATCATGGGTTGTACCTCTTCCTCTAATGCTCCTGCATTGCCAGATGCTCCCTAAGCACATCGCGGCCGAAGTCTCCGTCGAAGTCACGCCAACCCGCGTGGATGTGATTCGGGTCCTCCTGAGTGTTGTCGAACTCGATCAAGAAGCTCGGTCCCTGAACCCGGAAGTAGGACACGTCACCCCGTAAGGGCCCGCCAGCCCACGCAAAGGTGATGTTGTCGGTCCCGTCGCTAAGTACCTTCGACCTGCGAAGCGATGCGATGTCGTCGTTCATCAGATCAATCCACGAATCGATGATGTCCATAAGGAGCATACGCTGGACGTTGTTGAGTTCAGTCGCGCCGATCCCTACGGGTGAGAGCGGATCGATCTGAGGCCGGATAGGCGAGACGACGTTAGTGGGCGCTTCGTCGGCAATAATCGCGACTTCTCGCTGTGCCGGTGTCAAAGAGCCGAACAGCTCGCGTCCTGTATCTTCTTGCCGGGCTATGGCCCGCATACCTACGCGTGGCCCCGACGGGACCTCTGCCGGGTTCGCGGAGAAGAAGCTCGGTGCGCTAACCGTGACGTTTCCATCGACGATGGTGTACTGAAGAGACAAGTGGTGGCCTGTCCAGCGCCAACCCCAAGTATCGTCTGTCGAGGGTTCTCCAAAGACCTGCAAGTAGTAGAGCAACGGGTCGCGGGGGAATTGGCGTCCCTCGCCTTCGAGCAGGCCCAGGATTCCTTCTGCTTCCATAATATCCTGGGCTGTCATATAGCCTCGCTGGCTCAGACCGCTACGCAGTAGCTCATGGGCCTGAGCGCGTTGTGTCTCGTTCATTTCCTTGAGCGGCACACCTTTACGCTCGAAGGCTTCTGGCGGAATGAAGTGCCACCTCTCTCGCTCATCCGAATCGAAGTCGAAAGTTACCTGTGCCCGCTGACTACTGGAGAGAGACGCCAGTAGGCTGTTCGCTGCTTCGGCCATCTGAGCGACATCGTGCTGCATGTCGTCCATCCCTCCGCCGCAGGAGATGGCGACGAGATTTATGACCATCGCGAAACCAAAGACCATCGCCGCGCGCCTAATAGTGGAGTGCCTCATGGATTCCTCCCTCTCGATGCGATCAACCCCGTGTCCACGCCCGATGCGGGTCATGGACGGAAGACACGGAGATTTTCTACCTGTTTTCTATGCGCCTTACCGTCTGTTCTGGGCTTCCGCTTGTGCCTCGGCTCGCTCCCTACCCTGGGCCTCTCGTCGTCGTGCTTGCTCGAGCAGTTCCTGAAGGATCTCGTCACCGACGACGATGCCCTGCTTGGTCCCAGGTGCGAAATAGATCCGTTCCCGACGCTCATTGGCCCCCCTTGGAACCGATAGACGGCGCTCCAACAAACTGGAGCCACGTCAAGAAAACGTGGCCTCCCACTGAAGGAACGAGCCCACAGCCAGGGTAGCCGTCACCAGCGCCTATAGGCAAGGCTGTGGGGTCAGGGCGTCTTACCACGCTTTGAAGAAAGCTCGTAGAACACCACAGAATTACTCGTCACCGACCGCACTACGTAGTAGAGCATTGCGGCCCATCTCCCGAGATGTTTGCTGTAGGCGGCCATTCGGTAGTAGAACCGGGCCAGGAATTTTGCTCGGAACTCTCTCCCGAGGCGATCACCTCGCCACAGTTCACGGAGGAAGACGGCTTGATCGGCCACCATCTGGGGGGACACCTCGTGCGACATGCTGGTGGAGCAATGACGATAGATCGGCGCCCCTCACCGGTCGACATAGCCGATCTTTCCATGCTTCAACACGTCGAGCAGAAAGTACCGGCAAACATTGTCTCTATGCCGAATCTCTCAGCCCCCCGCTTGAATCTCGGCCGCAACCGACTGAACCTCGTCGAGGACCCGCAGCAGATTCCCACTCCAGATCATGCCGATCTCGTCTTCCGTGTACCCGCGGCGGACTAGCTCGAGCGTCACGTTGAACGTCTCCGAGGCATCGTTCCAGCCGCTGACGCCACCACCACCGTCGAAGTCGGAGCTGATTCCGACGTGCTCAATGCCGATGAAATCGACCAGATAGTCGATGTGGTCGACGAAGTCCGCCACGCCGACCGGGGGCGTCACAGGGTCGACGTCAGCCGCGATCCTGGTGGCCGCAGCCTCCTCGACCCGGGCCAAACCTGTTTGGTACGCGTTGCGGTCGTCCTCACTCATCGCCCGAAGCGCGGCGTTGGCTCCACCCCCACCACCCCTGCCACGTCCACCGAGTATCTCGAAGCCCATCTCCTCGGCGACCGCAGACCTCATCGCCTGGATGGCTTCTTGATTCGCGTTGTTCTTCTCCGTGTTCAGGTAGCTCCGAAAGGCCACGGTTTGCACCACCCCACCGATCTTCTTCACGGCCATGAGTTGCTCCTCGTCGAGATTGCGGCTCACGTCGGTGAGCGCCCGCGCCGAAGAGTGAGAGGCGATGACCGGCGCTCGTGTCAGCTCGATCATCTGCATGATCGCCTCTTTGGAGGGGTGCGAGATGTCGATCATGATCCCCCACTTGTTCATTTCGGCGATCGCCAGTCGCCCGAGGTCGCTGAGCCCGTTATGCAGCCAAACGCCGTCCCGCTCACCGGTGTTGGAGTCGGCGAACTGGCTGTGCCCATTGTGGGCCAGGGACATGTAGCGCCCCCCTCGCTCCCAGAAATCACGGATGTTGGCGAGATCGAGACCGACCTGATACGCATTCTCGATACCGATCATCGCGACTTTCTTTCCTGAGGCCGCGATGCGGCGAACGTCGGCGGACGTGAGCGCGAGTTCGATGCGATCCGGCGCGATTTCCTTGGTCAGGCGATGAACCGCATCGAACTTGGCGATCGCCTGCGCGTGAGCGTTGGTGTAACCCTCCTCCGTCAGGGGCCCCTGACCGACGTAGACGATCATCCAGGATACGTCGAGTCCGCCAGCCTCCATCTTGGGGAGGTCGATCTGGGTCCCCACTTCCATCGTGTAGTTGCGTTCCGCCGTGAAGTTGGCCGCGTTGATGTCGTTGTGCGTGTCGAGGGTAATGACCCGCTCATGGATGCCGCGGGCACGCTCAATCAGGTCCACCTCGGTCTCGTGAGCCGGTCCACCGCTGCAAGCGGTCACGGCAACGAGGGACACGAGGAAGGCCAGCCTCGAGGAAGACCGCTTGATGATCGTTGGGCTCATGGGTTCGTCCGCTCCTCCGGCGTAAGTCAGGCATCGTGATTGTAATAGTGGTGTTGCAGGCCTGCCAACACCAAAGTGACCCGTAAGGGCGTGGGCTTTCCGGAGCGCGACAAGGAAGAGCGCTGGGACCACGCCAACGTTCACGAGTTCGAGGGCACCTACGGGGATTACGTCTTGCGCAAGGTCTCGAAAGTCTTTCCCGAGCTCCGGCGGAGCGTGATGTAGTCAGAACCCCCTGATCAGATCCCGCATCCGCCGCCTGGTAACTTCGTCCGGAAGACGTCCGAACGCCGCACGAATGTTCTCCTCCATGTGCGCGGGGTCGGTGGTCTCGGTCAGGACACACGTCACGGCGGGATTCGCGAGCACGTACTTGAGCGAGAACTGTGCCCAAGTCTCGCAGTCGAATTCCGCGGCCCAGGCAGGGAGCTCCTTGCCGGCGACCATCCCGAAGTACGAGCCGTTCATGAATGGCCGGTTGATCAGGACCGCCATGCCCAGGTCCCTGGCAAGGGGCAAAACACGCTCTTCGGCGCCGTTCTCCATGGGCGAGTAATTCACGTGCACGAAATCGGGCGAGTTCGCCCTCATGAACCCCTCCAGCAGGCCCTGACGGGCATTGGCGGAGACCGTCACGCCGATGTGGCGCGCCTCGCCGGAGTCCTTCCACTCCCGGACGTGGGGCCAGTGTAGATCGACGTCTCGCAAGCTCTCTACCTGGAGTAGATCCACCGTGCGGCGCCCGAAGAGCCTCTGCGTCTGTCGCCACTGATCGATGCCGTTCTGTTCGCCGTCGGTGTTGATCTTGGCTGTGAGAAAGAGCCGGTCCCTCACCTCGGGATCCTGCAATACGCGGCCGAACTCCCGATCGATCGCCTCCGTGCGCGGGGAGGTGTCGACGACGCGGCCCCCGTATTCGAGCAGAGTCCGAATGACGTTGGCGATGGGCTCCGTGCCCTCAGTTGGGCTCTCGAGCACCGGCTTCGAGGATCCGAATCCCACTACGGGAAGGGTCTCCACCGTACCCGGGATCGAGCGTGTGGGGAGGCGTTCATGTGCCGGGAGATTGCCAGGGCGCAAAAGCAGCGCGCCCAACCCTAGCGCTTGAGCGAGGAAGTCACGCCGATTCGGATTCATATCGAGATTTGCGCCCATGACGGTCTCTCCAGGCCAAGTGAGCGGGATGTTGGTGGCAGCAGCCTCTCCCTACTACGGCATGTCACGCGCCCGTTCGACGAACTCGACTCGTGCGCCGTTGGGTCCCTCTATGTAGAAAAATGCGATCTGACCGTTAGGAAGGGTCATGTCGTTCCGGTCCGTGGTGAGGTTCAGGCCTTTTCTGGTGAACTCGTCGATTTTGGAATTGAGCTCGATGGCGCGCCAACCAATGTGTTCGATTGCGGCGCCCCGACTGGGAAACGTCTCACCACGGGAAACCAACAGCCACACGTTACCCGGATAGAGGATCCCTTCCAACTGGCTGCCTTTGACCGTCCTGCGGACACCACCGAAGTTTTCGTGATACCAATCGAGAGAAGCTGTCGGATCGGGGTCGCGGAGGTGGACGTGGTGGAAGCCGAGGTGTTGCGGGTCCTCGATCAGCTCGAGCCGCACGCCCCAGGGGTCCACGATGAAGCCGAGGGGAAAGAGGCCCTCAACGTCCCGTCGGGGCATGGTCACGGTCGCACCCGCGCCCTCCACTTCGGCTAGTTTCGCGGTGAGGTTCGGGAAGGAGAACCCGAGGTGGTCGATGACGCCCCCGGCGCTCGGAGGACTGTCGTTGCCCCGCAGCCACATGATTCGCGTCGTGCCGAACAGCAACCGATCGGTGCGGCCGTCGACGAACTCGCCCCCGATATGATCATGGTACCACTGTGCAGAAGCTTGCGGATCCGGGACCCTCATGTGCACGTGGTCGTACATGAGGGTTTCCGGGAACTGGGCTTGGGCGATCGAAGCCGATACAGCAAGCACGGCGACAGCTTGCAGGACCGGAGAGATAACACGGCGCATGACGACCTCCTGAATCATGATTACTACGGGCAGCCAAAGAACGTGGGAGCCGACCGTGGTTCGCGCAACGACTCCGGGGCGTGGCGGCGTGGCGTCAGCGCGCCCCTAGCGAAGGACGTCGGCTGCGAGCACGATCCCGTTCGCCATCAGCTCTGCGACCTGGTCATCCTCGTAACCCAACTCCGCAAGGATCTCTCGCGTGTGCTCGCCCGCCCGGGGGGGGATCAGGGTAGTCTCAGGCCGATCTCCATTCCAGCGGATCGGCATGGCGATGTCCCGGTAATCGGGAATTTCGGGGTGGTCCACGTGAGGGAGCATCCCGGAGGCCTCGACCTGCTCATCCCTTACGACGTCGGCCATGTCGTGGATGGGGGAGCACGGCACGGAGTGGTCCCGCAGGAGCTTCCACAGGTCCCCGGTCGCGTGTTCGCGGGTTGCTTCGGCCAGGATATCGAAGAGCTCGTCTCGGTGCACGACCCTGGTCGGATTGGTTGCGAACCGAGGGTCTATCGGCAGCTCCGGTAATCTGAGCCCTTCACAAAGCCGCTGAAACGTCGCGTCGTTTCCCGCGGCGATCACCAACGTCCCGTCCGAGGTGGGGAAAGCCCTGTAGGGAGAGATCATGGGGAAGCCTGAGCCCATGGGTCCAGGTACTTCCCCCGTGGCGAGATGGGTCGTGAGATGGTAGGAGACCCATCCGAGAGCCGTATCGAGCAATGTCGTGGTCACATGGGACCCCTCCCCGGTCGCGGCTCGCTTGTGCAAGGCGGACAGGGCTCCCATGGCTCCCCACATCCCGGTGCCGAAGTCTACGACTGAGGCCCCGACCCGAGCAGGGGCCTCCGCATCATGTCCGGTGATCGACATGAGGCCGCTGTACGCCTGCATGAGCGGGTCGTATCCCGGCTGGTCTTTGAGCGGACCCGTGGGACCGTACGCCATGACCGAAACGTAGATCACGTCAGGCCGACGTTGACGCACGGCATCGTAGTCGAACCCGAGCCGTTCGATGACGCCCGATCGCGAAGCCTGCAAAAAGATGTCCGCCTCTTCGATCAACCTCCAGAGAATGTCTTTCCCCTCCTCAGACTTGAGATCGATCTGAATGCTCCGTTTGCCGCGGTTCACCGACAGGAACAGAGGGCTGTGTCCACCCCAGAGCGGGGGCGCCCAGGCACGTGCGGAATCCCCCCCGGGTGGCTCGACCTTGGTCACGTCCGCCCCGAGGTCAGCCAGGATCTGGGCGCAATAAGGGCCGGCAAGGTTTTGGCTCACGTCCACCACGCGGAGGCCCTTCAGGTGATCAATCACGCACTCTCCGCCGCTCCCCTCGCCGCTTCTTTAGCCGTGCGAATGCTTCGTCGGAACGGCCGGATGCCGCCGCCGCCGAGCCACTGCTTGGATGTTGCCGTGCGCCTCAGCTCTTTGGGCCGAAGCTCGAACCACCGAGCCACGAGCAGGATCTCGTCGACCTCGCGGGGTTCCAACGCTGCGGGCCCCTGTTCGGGCGCTCGGTAGACGGACTCGACCGCTTCGTCGATCTCCCGCCGCTCGCCTTCGCTTGTAGGGTATGGGAACTCGTGACGAAGACGTCCTCTGCGGATGAGGTAGAGGCGGCTATCACCCGCGAATCCGGGCACACGGTAGAGAAACGTGAGGCCTTCGATGCGTCCTCGGAACGCCGCGAGATGCTCCTGAAAATTTTGGAGGCGCTCGATCCGGTCCCGGAGCTCTGCAGCGTATTCGAAATCGAGGCGGGCCACGGCGCTTTGCATGCGGCTCTCGAGCGCGGCGAGTGGTGCGCGGGTGCGACCCTCCAGAAACCGTCTCGCTGTCGCCACTTTTTCCCGGTAAGCCTCGCCGCTCACCCCCCCTGAGCACGGTGCCAAGCAGGTGCCCAGCTCAGCTCTGATGCAGAGGGGCGTCCGACCTTCACCGAAGACTTCCAGCTGATCGTCGAAAAACATGGGCGTGGACCCCGGGCAATCCCTGAGGCCCACGAGGTGGGCCAATTCCCGGACGGTCTCACCCACCGTACCCACCGCCGGAAAGGGTCCGAAATAGAGAGAGCCATCGGGAATGGCGCGCGTCACGGGCACGATCCGGGGTGCGACTTCCCGCGTGAGCTTCACGAAGGCATACATCCGCTTTCGCTTGTGCTGCACGTTGAACCGGGGCTGCCAACGTTGAATGAGCTTCATCTCACGGACCAAAGTCGAAAACTCGTTCGGGATGTATTCCCACTGAATTCGACCGGTTTCCAGGATCAGCTTGGTTGCCTTCTCCTCTGGCGGAGCCCGGAAGTAAGAAAGGAGCCGTGTACGCACCTGGATCGACTTCCCCACATACAGAGGGTCTCCGTCGGCGCCCAACATCTGATAGACGCCCGGACGGTTTTCGGCATGAGTCCGGACGTATTCGCGGAGGGCAGACGTGGGCACGGGCGCTTGAAAAGTCTTCGTGGGGTGGCTTGAAGTCGTCTGTTTTGGACTTTCGTGTTTCGTTCGGTAAGTATAGAGCGTGCTGGCGCAAAGAGCCATTGCCTCGGCCAGGCGGCTTCCGCTAACGTCCGCGCATGTTGCCTTACAGTGAAGAGCGGATCATCCGTGATCCGCTGTGGAACACGATTCGGCTCGACCCTACGGCGGTTCGGATCATCGATACCGCGGCGTTCCAGCGGCAGCGCTACATCAAGCAGCTCGGATTCGCGCATCTAGTCTATCCCGGTGCGACCCACACCCGATTCGACCACGCGGTCGGTGTGTATCACCTGGCCGTGACTGCGCTCCGCCGGCTCCGGGAGTGTGGCGGGATCCAGGAGGAACTTTGGGAAGAGGCCGGCCTCGTTCCGTACGCGGCCCTTCTCCATGACATCGGGCATTACGCCTTCTCGCACAGTCTCGAGGAGCTCGGATCCGACATGCTCCCCGGAGACCACGAAGCGGTGAGCGCGCGTTTCTTTTCCTCGCCGGAGTTACGGGAAGCTCTCTCGACGTTGGGCGAGGATGCGGGGCTGAAGATCCACGCGCTGATCCAGGGCCGCAGTAAGAATCCGTTCGGGGGGCTGGTGTCCGGAAGTCTCGACCTGGACAAGATGGAGTACCTCCGGCGCGACGCGCGGTTCTGTGGAGTCCCCTATGGGGAGGTGGACGTGGATCGTCTGCTGCAAGGGTTGGTCATCCTTACGGATCCTGAGACAGGCGCGTCTGAGGTGGGCGTGTATGAGAAGGCCGTCAGCGCTCTAGAGTCGCTTCTCTTTGCGAAGTACCAGATGTTCAGGAACGTGTACTGGCACCACGGGGTCCGTGCCGCAGCGGCCCTTTACAAGCGGATTATCAACGAAGCGGTAGAGTCGGGAATCCTCGATGCGGAGGAACTCGTGGGCCCCACCGATGAGGAGTTGCTGTACGAGACGTCGCGTCGGGCCCAGGCATCGGATACGGAGGTTGGGGAGCGGCTGGCCACCAGATGGCTTCCTGCGCTTAGGGCCCGGAGGCTTCCGAAGCGTGCACTAGAGGTGACGGCGGCGGAGTTGGGAGACCGGGTGGTGGAGGACTGGGCCGTCTCAGAGACTTCGTTGAAGCGGGGCGTCGAGGACAGTCTGGCCAATGAAGTCGGCCTCGAGCCGGGCGAGGTGTTCATCGACTTCCCGGCCAAACGTGCCATGTTCCAGCTCAACCTGCTGGTGGAGCGGCGCACGGGCCAAGTAGAGCGGCTGGGTTCCGGCGGCCTCACGGGACTCATCGATCTTCCGCGCTTGGCCGAGGGACTCTACGCCACCACCAGAGTTCTACGGGTCTTCACGTTCGAGCGACGTACGCTGGACCGGGATTCCGTGCTCGAGCGGATCACGCGGCCTGCGGGGTGACCCGACCTCCAGGAGGGTGATCGGAAAGGGGGCGCTCGTTTCTTAGCCTCACCCGCCCGCGATGGCGCCCACCACGCGCAGGGCGTCGGTCCCGGAACTCACGGCGGCGGGGAGCGGCACGTCCGGCGGGTTGTGCGAGAGGTCGCGGCCACAAGCGAAGAAACGGATGAACGCGCGTCGTCGATCCGTTCCGTAATCGCGGATCGTGCCCTTCAGCATCGGGTAGCGAGACTCCAGAGCGTCCAGCACGGAGGTGAGCGTCGGGGGTTCTACGACCTGAATGCTCAACTCGCCCTCGACCTGTGCAAGCGTCCGAAGGTGGGCTGACAGGGCGACCCTGACCGTCGTCACGGGATCGTCTGAACCTCCACCGAAGACACTCTGGGCAAGTGCTCCGCGATCGCCTCCCGGGTATCGCCGGCGTCCGCGGACGCGTAAACCTTCCCCCCGTGGCAGACCCTGGGTGAGCGCCTCCCACTCGTTGTCGCCCGAGCGGTTTCGGAACACGCGCAGCTTTCCCTCGGACGGATAGTGCTCCGAGTCGCTGTGAATCGGGACCACGAAAATCGTGTGGGGCTCGTGGGAGTGAACGGCGATCGGAAAACCGAAGTCGGACGGCAGGTTACCGCTCACCTCCGTCCAGGAGTCCCCAGCGTCGTCGCTACGGCAGACGTCCCAGTGCTTCTGCATGAAAACGGTGTCGGGCCGGGATGGGTGCATCGCGAGCTTGTGGACGCAGTGGCGGATCGGTGCCTCCGGTTCGGGAAGGAAGTTCGAGTTCAGTCCACTCGTCACCACGTGCCACGAGGCGCCGGCGTCGTCGCTGCGGAAGGCTCCCGCCGCCGATATCGCCACGTACATCGTTGGGCGTTCGCCGGGTCGAGGAGGATCGTATGGAGGCACATGTCGCCAGCGCCGGGCATCCAGTCCTGCCCTGTCGAATGGGTTCTCAGCCCCGCGAGCTCAGTCCAGGTCTGGCCACCGTCGCTCGAGCGGAAAAGCGCGGCGTCCTCGACGCCGGCATAGACCGTGTCTGGATCGGAATGCGAGGGTGCCAAGTGCCACACCCGCTTGAATTCCTACGGATGTGGTGTGCCATCGTACCACTGGTGCGTGCCGGTGGCGCCCTCCTAGGCGAACTCGTTGCCAACCGCCTCCCATGATTTTCCACCGTCGTTGGACCACTGTAGAACCTGGCCGTGCCAGTCGGTCCACTGCGAGGCGTAGAGTCGATCAGGGTCGGCGGGCGAACCCTGGATGTGCATGACCTCCCATCCCCCGAAGTGGGGACCCTCGATCTTCCAGTCGCGACGGGCACCATCCGAAGTAACCGCGAAGGCGCCCTTTCGCGTCCCCACCAGCACCCGAACTTCGGCCATTCGCGCCTCCCTGGGTCAGCCTCCGCGGAACACTCATGCCAGAGCGTAAAGTACGGCAGCTGTGAGGGACGGGACACCGCCAAAGCAAAGGCGGAGCGTCAGACCTTTTCGTCTCGTTGCTAGACGAACCTGGGCGGCTTACTGTGCCAGATCCCCGCAACGAAGAGGAGCCCGAACGCCATGAACAGGACTATAACCTCAGTTGGCGTATGCGTGATGCTGGCCATGGGCGCCTCGATGGCGCAAGCTCAGGTGGGCCCGAACTTCGATCCCGCCGATTGGGAATACGGACCGCGAGGCGTCGCCGAAGGCGAGGTCCCGATCTGGAATCCCGTCATGCAGAAGATCAAGAACGGGGAGCCGGTCATCGGAGGCACGATCCGGGCTACCGATCCGCGGACCTACTGTGCCACTGCCGCGGCCGGGTACGACTTCACCTGGATCGAGATGCAGCATGAGGCGATGACATGGGAACAGGTGTCTCGTATGTGGCTCGCCTGCCCGAGGCCCGCAGTGCCCGGCGTCCGCATCCCCCATGAGAGCGAGGAAAACATCCAGAAGCCAGTGGACAGTGGGGCCCTCGTCATCGTGGTCCCGACCATCGACTCAGTGGAGGAGGCAGCGCGCGCGGTCGCATGGACCTACTTCCCGCCGATGGGTCGACGCAGCAACGGCGGAGGTCAGGGGTTCAGTGGCACCATGTGGGGCGGAGTTCCCGGAGGCTACCGCGAGACTTGGAACGAGAACGTCGTGCTGATCCTCATGATCGAGACACTGGAGGGCGTGCAGGCTGCCCGGGATATCGCGAAGATCCCAGGCGTGGACGGCCTCTTCGCCGCGTCCGGCGATCTGGGCAATTTCTCCGGCTACCGTCAGGGCGATCCTCAATACGAGATGCTGATCACTGAGGTCGTGGAAGCCGCTCAAGAAGCGGGAAAGATCGCGTGCGGTCCGCTCCGCTGGATGGGGGACCGGCCTGACTTCATGTGCTTCCAGGGCGGCACGGAGGCGGCCAACATCCGCCGCGGGGGCCAGGCGGAGATCCAGGCAGCGAACCAGCGGTTCGCGGATGCGCCCGACCGCCTGAGGATCGCGGGCGTGTTGGCCAATCTCACCGCTGAGTGTGGTGAGATCGTCTACGAGGCCGACTGCCTCGATGCGGTCCGGGCAGCCGCTAGCGCGTCGGAGGATTTGACGGTACCGGAGCAGCAGGGTGTTCGAACGAGGCTCATGGAGATCGTGGCCGCCCACCCGAGTCAGGCGGCGCGCATCCGCGAGGTCGCCGCAGGAGCGGGGCTCGCGCTCGGTGGTCGGTAACCGGTTGCGGAAATAAAGGCCTGTGGGGGTGCCCCGGAAGGGTGACCGCTAAGGGCGGCGGGTCGCCCGTCACCCTTTCTAGGCGACGCCCTCCACTGCCAAGAAGCACAGGGTGACGTTGTCTGGTGCACCCCGCTCATGGGCGATGGCCACGAGCTCTGCGGATTTCTTGCTGAGGTCGCCAACCGCCAGATCTTGCAGGGCGTCCTCCCAGACTCTCAAGTTTGCCAGGGAGATCGCCTCAGCCATTCGGTCGCCCGGCTCGCCGTCCGATCCTTCGGTGGAGGACAAGTGTGCTTGGACAACCTCCGCGGCCAGCGCAGACGCGTATTCTCCTCCGGGCCCGTCCGCCCATCCCGTCAGCAACGATCACAACGCCCTCCGTGGGATCGAGAACAAGCGTGTCCTCGTTCTGGCTTCGCCTGAGTCCGGTGTCGGAAACGCGGGAACAGCAGGCATATAGGGGGTTACGATGAGGTGCTCGTCCACTGTCGTTCTTGCTGGGGGGAGTTGCGTCCGGCCACCAGTGACGGACGTTGTGAGAAATACCTTGACAAGATGAGAGTAACATCATAAGCTATATGGCTAATGATGTTACTCTATATAAAATCATGGCAGAAATATTTTTTCGACTTCAAACCTGAACAGGTTAGGAGATAGATTTCGATGGCTACGGTCGGCACGCAAAGAAAGCGCAAGACGGTCGGCACGCAAAGAAAGCGCAAGACTCGTCGAAACCCCCTCAGCGGTTTCGACGCCAGCATCGAAGAGAAGACGGCTCTCGATCAGTATTTGAGGGACGTCAGCCGGCACGAGCTCATCACTCCGGACAAGGAGAAGGAACTCGGCGCTCTGGCCCAGAAGGGTGACCAGGACGCCATTCAGGAGCTGGCCCGTGCCAATCTTCGATTCGTCATCAGTGTTGCGAAGAAGTATCAGAACCGGGGCGTTGCCCTCACAGACTTGATTCAGGAAGGCAATGTCGGGCTGGTCACTGCGGCTCGGAAGTTCGATCCGGAACAGGGTGTGAAGTTCATCAGCTACGCTGTTTGGTGGATCCGCCAGGCGATTCTCGCTTCGCTGGCGAACCACGGCCGCGCTGTTCGTGTTCCGCTCAACCGTGCTTCTGATTTGGCGCGCATCTTCCGGGAGAAGGAGCGCCTCAAGCAGGAGTTTAACAGGGAGCCCACGTCTGAGGAATTGAGTGGTGCCACGGATCTGACGCCGGAGTTGATCGAGTCGCTGCAGACTCTCAATGCCGCTGAGATTCGGTTGGATGCGCCTATCGGTGACAGCGAGGATTCTCAGCTCGTGGAGCGCTTCATTTCCGAAGAAGCTGCAGAGCCTGAGCAGGACGTCGAGAGCAGGCTATTGACTGAGACGGTGGAGTCAGCGTTGATACTGCTCGAAGCTCGGGACGCTAAGGTGTTGCGCCTGTATTTTGGGCTCGAGGGAGAACGTGAGCACACGTTGGAAGAGATCGGCAATATGCTCGGTGTAACACGCGAACGTATTCGCCAGCTCCGCGACCGTGCGCTTCGGCGGCTCCGTGAGGGCGGTAAGGGAACGGCCTTGGAGTCTTTCGCCGCGTGACGTTCAGCGAGGGATTCCCCGCCCCCCGTGAGGCCGATGGCCTTTGCGGGGGGTGGGGCTTTTTTTTTGTCGGTCGGCTGGGCCTCGATCGTCTGGGCCGTAAACAATCGTGAACGGAATGGTCTGCCGTGTCGGGGGTGGCGTCTACACGGTCGCGCTCGAGTCGGGTGACATCCTCGAGACCTCACTGAGGGGTCGGCTCAAGCTCGAGAAGCGGGAAGGGGATCAGGTGGTGATCGGTGACCGAGTTCGCGTCGAGGTGATCGACGAGGGGACTCACGTCATCGAAGAAGTGTTTCCAAGGGAGACCGCCATCACGCGCAGCCGCTTCGGCGGCCGCACCATCAAGGTTCTCGTTGCCAACGCCGACCGACTGCTCGTCGTCATGGCCGCTACCCAGCCGAAGCCCCGCCGGGATCTGATCGATCGCCTTCTCGTTGTGGGTGAATCGGGTGGGGTCACGCCGGTGATCGTGCTGAACAAGATGGACCTCGACGGTGCCGCTGAAGTGGCGGGGGAACTCGAAGCGGTCTACCTGCCACTCAGATATGACGTACTGCGTGTCAGTGCCGTCTCAGGCGAGGGCATGGATCGGCTTTCTGAGCAGCTCTGTAAGGGCATCGCCGCGCTTGCTGGACCGTCGGGCGTCGGAAAGTCGAGTCTGGTGAACACACTCGAGCCGGAGCACGCGCTCAGAACCGGCGAGCTCAGCAGCAAGCACGGCACGGGCCGGCACACCACGGTGAGTTCCAGTCTCATCCTGCTCCGTTGCGGGGGTTTGGTGGCCGATACACCCGGGTTCAGTGACGTGGGAGTCTGGGGCGTACTGAGTGAGGAGCTGGACCGTTGCTTCCCGGAGCTCCGAGCCTTGTCGCCCTCCTGCCGTTTCAGAGAGTGCAGCCATCTCCATGAGCCCGACTGCGCCGTACGGCAGAGGTTGGATGATGGCACCATCGACCCAGGTCGGTTCGAGAGTTACCGAACTCTGTATGAGGAGTCGGAGTCTTGATCCGGAGCCGGAGGCATCATTCTGATGCTTCCGCTGCGCTGCGCTGCGGGTGCGAAACAGTGGATAGCGGTGTGACATGAGGGACGCCCGTGGCCGGGTCGTCGCTGACCGATATCGGCCACCCGTATACGCGCCGAAGCGTTTCTTCCTTTAGGACCTCTCGTGGGTCGCCCTCAGCGGCGACTCGACCCCGATCCAGAAGGAGCAATCGGTCCGCGAAGCGAGCGGCGAGATCAAGATGGTGGGTGATGAGGAATATCGTCATACCACGGTCAGCCGACGCTCGGAGCAACTCCAGAATCTCCATCTCGTGGCGGACGTCTAAGCTCGCTGTGGGTTCATCCAGGACCAGTATGTTCGGCTCCTGTGCGAGTGCCCGGGCCACTCTCGTTCGCTGGATCTCGCCGCCGGACAAGGTGGAGAGGAAGCGATGGGCCAGGGGCTCGATGTCGCACATCCGCATCGCCTCCGATATGGCCTCACCGTCGGTCGGCGTCTCAGATTGTAGAGCACCCAGATAGGGATAGCGGCCCATCGCCACGAGTTCCCTCACGGTGATGGGGAAGGCGAGGGACTCCGACTGCGTGACGACCCCGGCTTCCCGAGCCAGCGCTCGCCGATCCCAATTCGAGATGGGCCGACCGGACACGTGGGCCTGGCCCTCAACGTGAGACACCATGCCGAGGAGCGCCCGGAGCAACGTCGACTTTCCTGAGCCGTTCGGGCCCAAGACGGCGTAGAAGGCGCCGCGCGGCACGACCATGGTCACCGAGTCGAGCGCGGGCTCGGGCGCATTCGGATAGTGGACCGTCAATTCGGTCGCCTCGAGGGCGGCGGACTCCGTCCGTTCGGTCGACCCCGGGCCTGCGGATCCCCTCGCTCCGGCGGATTCTGTGGATTCCGACGACATTTACGACCCGGTCCCGGGCCGGCCCCCCAAGCTGTGCCGAAGGAGAAGAAGGAAGAGCGGGACGCCTACGAACGCGGTGATGACGCCGATCGGCACTTCGGCGGGCGACAGGACGGTGCGTGCTACGACGTCTACCAAGGTGAGAAACACGGCTCCGGCGAGGAATGAAAGTGGAAGGAGGACGCGGTGGTCGGCACCCACCAAGAGCCGAACGCCGTGGGGCACGATCAGCCCTACGAAGCCGATGACCCCTGTGGCCGCCACTGCAGCGGCGGTCAGGAGCGACGCCAGGACGTAGGCAACGCGCTTGACGCGCTCCACGTTGGCTCCGAGATAGCCTGCGGTCTCCTCACCGATCGCCAGAAGGTTGAGCGGCCGAGCCAGGCCGACGAGCACAACCACCGCGGGGAGCGTGTAGAGGGTGACCATCAACACGGTACGCCAGTCGGAGCCCGCTAGGCTGCCCATCATCCAGAGGACCGTGCTACGCACGGTCCGTGCGTCCGAGATCGAGAGCACGAAGGACATGCAGGCCGTGAAGAAGGCCCCCACGACCACGCCGGCCAGAAGCAGTACGCGCACGTCCACGCCTCCATCGGCGGTGCTGGCGACCCTCAGCACGAGAACGATCGCGAGCAGGGCTCCGGCGAAGGCGGCTGCCGGGAGCGCCCAGGAAAGTGAGGCGGTCAGGCCCAAGGCGAGGGCGAGCACCGCTCCGGTGGCAGCTCCGCCTGAGATCCCGAGGATGTAGGGCTCAGCAAGTGGATTGCGAAGCAGAGCCTGGAAAACGGCCCCTGCGAGCGAGAGCCCACCCCCGACCAGGATGGCCATCACGGCTCGGGGGGCGCGGAGATCCACGATAATCCGCCGGACATTGAGGTCGCCCTCGCCCCGTATCGCCCTGAATACCTCGCCGGTCGTAAGATCCACCGAACCGAGGCGGATGCTGAGCAGGAAGACCAGGACCATGGCGACCCCCAACAAAGTCACCCAGGCGAGGGGCCTCATCGGGAACGTTCGTCGAAGGCTCCAGGATGAATCAGGCGCGCAATATCCCGGGCGGCCTGTCCGAGCCCTGGTCCGGGAATCTCCACAGATGCTGGCAGCACGGCGCTTGGCACATGCGCCAGCGGAGGAGGCTCTGGCAGTCCGTTCGAAAGGAGGATCAGGTCCAAGTCCCGATCCAGGAGGGCCTCCATACTCACCGGAGCGTACAACGGGCCCAGGTCATCGAAGACATTTCTTCCGCCGGCGAGCGCAATGAGTTCATCGATGTACGTACCCGGGCCGGCGACCCAGGGCGGGTCGCCACCCAGGAGGTAGGCCACGCGGGGGTTCGAAAGCGTGGCCACGCGTCGGGCCACGTCGTCGAGGTCGATCTGGATCTCACTGAGCAACGCCTCAGCGGCGTCTGACGCACCCGTGATTCTTCCCAAGTCGCGAATGATGGACAGAACATCCTCTATGCCGTCGGGCTGGACGGCGAAGTGGGGAATCCCCAACTCCGTCAACCGCTGAGCAGTGGCCAGGTCGGAACCACCCGCGAAGCGGATCACGAGATCGAGATCGAGAGAAACCAGGATCTCGAGGTTCGGCTGGAGGCCACCGCCCACGGAAGGCAGATCGGCGAGTTCCGGCATCCGGTCGTAATCCGTTCGGCCGACCAGACGGTCGTCTAGGGCCATCGCCAGGAGCGCCTCCGTGGCCGATGGGACCAGGGAAATCATCCTCCCGGGGGCCGCCTCGAACGTGTGTCGCGCACCCGCGTCGTCGACGAGTTGGAGGGGGTAACTCGCCCTCGACGCCTCAGGATCGTCAGCGCCGGTGGGAGCCTGCTCGCCAGGGATCGCGTCGCAGCCGACCAGAGTCGCTACGAGGAACCAGTTGACCGACCAACGCATTCCTCGCTCGTCCGGGCGGGGTCAGCGGGGTAGCTCTGAAGACCCAGGCGGAAGCCCACATGGGTCGCGGTACGTCTCCACCCAGGATTCTCCCCGCCGACCCAACGCGGAGAGCCACACGGAGTTTTCGCCCATGAACTCGAGCACCATTTCGTCGATTCCGTCCCCGTCGACATCCAGGTGGTCGAAGTAGCGTGCCGAACCCTTTCCGTCTCGGGAGAACAACCGGTAATCCACGTAGGAGCCCCGGTATCCCGTCCCGTCGTCATCGGAGGCGAGGAAAACGGAGTACGCTCCACGGGCCGCCGGCCCCACACTGAGCTCGTCGGCGTATATGAAGGTTGCGACCACGGTGGGCGCCCCGCCGGACCGAGCCCGGAACATCTGGACGTCCTGCCGGATGCCGAGCACGGATACGGGCCATAGCGCACCAACGGTGGGAATGACCTCCTGCATCGTGTTGAGTGAAGTTATCCGCAGGTCCCGAGTCGGAACGACCGGAGAGTAGGCGCCGTAGGCGAACGCGTTTCCTTCTTGCCTCGGAAGCGCGAGAAACGTTTGGACGGTCGCCGCGGACGGCGTCAGTTCGATCGGGCCCCGGATCTGGGGTCGAACTCCGCAATACTGCTGGTCCACCGAGAACCTCTCGGCCGTCAATCTCCCGACGCGGGCACCATCGGAAAACAGCGTAAATTCCAGTCCGGGTGAAAGGTGTTCGGCCGCGAACGCTCTGCTCGCCTCGGCGGAACCAGAAGCCTCGAGCGGAAAGAGACCGTTGGGCCTGATTTCTGCAACGGGCACGAGGGTCGCTTCAATCCCGGCCCGGTGACCCAAGTAGAGGATCGGACCGATCGTCGGGGTGTCGATGCTCTCGACGACCTCTGTCACCTCAGGTGAGGACTCAGAAACCAGTCTATCGGACGGCGAGCTCAGATCCACCTCCACTCCTCCCCATTCCACGTTGTCGCAGCCTGTGGCGACGATTACAATCCCGAGCAGCGGGAGCCTTTGGAGGGCTGAGTTCATGAGGAAAAGCTATCCCGGCTCACGGGGGAAATCAAAGGGCCCCGTTCATGGCCGTGCGGTTCGTCATAGCGGTAGGCAAGGGAGTCGGGTGTGCCGTTGAGGAAGGGATTGGGGTGGGCGCCGACGTTCGTCGCGGGCTTCGGGGCTGGCGCGACGGGCACTGTAGCGGTCGCTCTTCTGCTGTACTCGGGGGAAGGACTGCTCAGATCGCTGACCCTGATCGTGGCGATTGAGCTCGGGGCTTTCGGCCTGGGTCTGGGCATGGGCGGGCGCCCCGCGGAGTGGAACCATGCGGTGGAATCGCTTCGGAGACGGTGGCTGTCCGCACTCGTGGCCTTTCTCGCCGCGTCTGGGTTCGTGCTCGCGTGGGTATTCTTCGCGGGCTTCGGAGCGTCACCGCTGACGCAAGCGCTTGGACTCGCCCTGCTCGCAGGCCTGCCGCTCTATGCGTGCGGTCGTCTTCTGAGAGGCATAAGCTCCGTGCGGGTGATGGCGGGTCTGACGAGTGACGGTGCCCTCGCAGCTCTGGGCGCCGCCGCCGGTGTGCTGGTGACCGGCCTCGGTGCCCTCTCCGGCGTTGGGGTGCCTTCGTTCGTGTTCTTCCTGCTCGTTATCCTTTCGGGGGCCGCACTTCTCCAGGGGTGGGTCCTGACATCAATTGAAGAGAATGTGGTGAGACTCGAGGCCGCGGACTCCGGCGACGCCACCGACTTCTCGGACGCCTCCGGCCTCCCACACCCGTCCGAGGCGTCCGAATCGTCCGAGGTGCTCCGCGCAGGCGAGCCTGAGACGTCGTGATCATCGTGCACCTCTCAGATCTGCACCTCGGTTATCGGGCGTTCGGACATATCGAGCAGGGCAGAAATGTCCGAGAAGCCGATGTGGCTCGTGCGTTTCACCAGGCCATCCAGAGGGTCCTCGAAATCGCGCCGGACGCGGTTCTCATCGCGGGTGACGTGTTCGATCGGCCGGAGCCCCCGCACTCGGCACTCGTAGCGCTCGCCCAGGGTCTGCAATCGCTGAGAGATGCGCTCCCGGACACTCCCGTCCTGATGGCGGCCGGCGCGCGGGACACGCCGGCCGGTCCGGCGGATCCCGGACCCCTCGGTACGTTCGATACGCTGGCCGGCGTCGAGGCCGTCACCGCAACGACCCGGTCTGTCCACTATTCACGGTTGGATCTGAACGTCGTCCTCGTTCCGCACCGATCGACGATCCAGGGGCCTCGGCCTTTGGTCGTACCGAACCCGGACGCGCGATGGAATGTGCTCGTGGGTTATGGATCAGTCGACCGGGAGGAGAGTGGGCTTCTCTCCTTGAACTCGAATGATTGGGATTACGTGGCGCTGGGGCACGAACACTTCCGACGCGAGGTGGCTCCCGGCGTCCACTACGCCGGCGCGATCGAGCGTGTGGGGGCGACGCCTTGGGAGGAGGCCGCTGAGGAAAAGGGCTTTCTGACGTGCGATCTCGAGTCGGGCCAGGCTTGCTTTCACCCGATCCACGGTCGTCCGGTCGTATCGTTGGAGCCAATCCCGTTCGAGCGCGATCGGCCAGATCGGTTGAGAGAGCGGGTACGGGAGGTGCTCGCCGAGGTGCCAGGCGGGATCGGGGAGAAGATCGTTCGGATTCGCATTCAGGGGCTCCCACCGGACCGGTTGGAACTGCTCGATGGCGTGTTGCCCGAGTACAGGCGCCGTGCCCTACACCTCGAGGTGCAGCTCGACGACGATCCGTCGGGGCATCCCTCTTCCGAGATCAAGCCGTCCACGCGGCTGGCTTCCAGACTCGTCGAGCGCCTCGCAGACGAGGGCGGTAACTTCGACGCCCTCCTCGAGTTGGTGCAGGACTGCATCCCCGAACGTCAGGGGTAGTCTGGTGTTCAATAGAGTGGGCGAGTGGCGGTGACACTCTTGGGGGAGGGAAGCTTGGGCTCCGTCGATACGGACACGGCAGAGGCGAAACAGGGTCCGCTCGATCTTCAACTCGGTTCCGGGCTCACGGCCCTGGTTGGGGGCGATGGCCCTCTACGCAATGAGGTCATGGAGCGGTTCGCTGGTCGCCTGGCCCAGGACGATGAGCGCCTTCAGACGCTGATCGCGGGGCCGGGGGCGGTCGGACCAGCACTCGCGTGGCGCCGCGCGGTTCGCATTCTGGCGCAGTGGTCTGGCCTCGAGCGTGTGGACCAGGAGGTCGCCGCCCTGACCCACGCGCGTTCCCTGACCGGCGATCATCCACGGTGGACGGACTCAGGCGTGGAGAGTCTCCGAGCACGCGTGCAGGAGTTGAAGCCCCTTCCTGAGGCACTTCGCCTCAAGGCGGGGGAGCTGCGACGACTGCGGGGGGACGCCGTCGAGGTGGGCGGAGATTTGGAAGTCGCGAACATGGACTGGCTCCGCGAGCGACAGGATGCGGAGACGCACCTCCTCGCGTATCGTGACCGTGCCCGGGAGCTCAAGGTTCGCCTGCAGCAGCTCGAGGAAGGTGGCAAGGAGACGGCGTGCCCCACCTGCGACCGGGTTCTCAGCGAGCGCTTCAAGTCCGTCCTGGAGGTGCTCCGTGAGGAATGGGAGTCCGTGGTGCAGGACGGGAGTTGGTGGAAGCGCCGTAAGGACCAACTGGACTTGAACCCCCCCCATTTACAGGACCTCGAGGGGAAGTCCATACGTGTCCAGGCCATGATCGACGCGTGCACCGAAGAGGTTGAGCGGCTGAGGGCGCGAATGCCGGAGCTGACCGAGGCCGAAGACACCCTTGCGATGGCCCATGTAGCCGAGGGCCCCTCGGTGCGGTGCGAGGGTGAGCGTGAGGGCGAGGGACTCTCTTCGGGGGACTCCGATCTCCGTCGCCGTGCGTTGGAGGCTCTGCGCCGAGAGCTTCTGTCCGATGCCCGCGATGCGCTGACCGCCCGGACTGGCCGCTACTTGAATCATCTGACGAGCGGTGGCGTGCTGGGTGTCGGCGTGACGGGCGATGGCGAGCCCACGATCGTTCGAGACGAGGGCCCTCGGAGGATTCACTCCGACGAGGAGGTGGCCGCGTATCTGTTTGCGCTGCGGCTCGCGCTCGTCGACTTGGCTGCCGGTTGTGGTGTGCACGCCCCTGAGATTCTTCTCGGAGACACGTTCGATCGCCTCGAACCCGACGCCAAGTTGAGGGCGGTCGGGCTGCTTCGGGCCTTGCTCGTCCGGGTGCCGAAAATCCTTCTCTTCTGCCGCGGTGAAATTCTCGACGCGACGCCCGAATGGTTCGATTGGATCGTTGAATTGGGACTCGACCGACGTGGATCTCCATTCGCTCGAATGCAGCGAAGCGGAGTCGGGAAGCTACAGGTTCACTGACTTCTCAGCAGCCTTCCGCCGCCGCCCACCACAACCTCCTACTACAGCCCTCACCGCTACTTCTGGTAAGGCGATCGACCTTACAGCCGCTGGTGGTCAGGGCGCCAATTCGTCACTCGTTTCTTGATTTCATCGCGGTTCTCGATCCCCTCGGCGATCACCGTCGCCGCTAACGCTCCGACCTCATCATCCGACGCGAACCTCAGCGCGATGAGTTGCGCAGTAGTCAGCTTGTCGATCGTGTCCTTCTGCTCAGGGGGAAGGAGGGCCTGAAGGCGGAGTCTTTCCTCGAGGCGGATGACACGGTCCTGGGCACTGAGTGCGAAAAGTCGGGCGTAAAGCATGACCATGATCAGCCCGAAGGCCAGGAGGAGTGCTATGACTGAAGCCACTGAGAAAGCCGTGACGACTGCGTACAACGAGTAGAAAAAGTTGATCGCGAGGATTCCGAACGCGATGCCGTGAAATCCTGGAACAAACTTCCGATGGTTGTCATAGTTTTGAGCCGGCGCAGCCGTCGTCATGAGACTCTCGTTGGATCGGGATGGAAGACCTTGTTGGGGCGTTTCGGGGGCGAAGCGGTACTCTCAGTGGCTTGCTTCTTGGACGCCACGTTGGGACGCGCCTTAGGATAGGGCCGCAGTGTGGTTGTCGCCATCTCCCAGGGGCTGTCTTTCGTGTCAGGCCTAGGTCCGGCTCTCCTTTCTACTGAGCGAGCGTCTGCCAAGCGATCCAGCGGTCTTCATACTTGATGCGAACGGCGTCCTCACCACTCTGGAGGGCGCTCTGCGCGAGAGCGGTGAACACCCAGGCGTAATAGTTCGGGATTCCGATGGTAGAGCGATCGGGCCAATGACTCCACTCATCGGGGATACCGGTTCGGTGCACGAAAACCTCCTCCGCCAAGAGTCGAGTGCGCTCTACGTTCAACCAAGGCCCCGTGACCGGAAGGAGTTGCGGGTCTTCGAGCAGGATATTCGATGGATTCGTATCGGGAGGGCCGGGATAGAGTCGAAAAGCCAGCCCATGCCGCACGAGATATGGCACGACGCCCAGGTCCCTAGCCGCGCTTCCGCTCGACGCGAAATAGATCGGCCGATCGTCGACGCTGCTTTGAATCAGCAGTAGGGCGAACTGCTGCCACGGATAGATCACGGTTCCGCCTGCGATACTTGCAACGACCGGTCCCAGCGGGAAATCGCGGTCTTCGTCGAGTGATACGTATCCTGCGGGTCCCGCAACCTGAGCTATGACTTCGTCCTCCAGAGGGAGAATCGTTCGGGTGGGCGGCGTCACCGGACGTCGCGTGAGGATGGCGATCCGTCCCTGCGAGTCCGCCTCGCTCGGGTCGGCGGTGTAGAGTGGTTCGCTCTCCTGAGGTTCGTACGGTCGTTGGCAAACGATGGTGGTCCTGCTGTCACTCGCCTGCACACCGGGCGGGCACGGGGTGGTGAGGTCTCTTATCTGCCTCACGTACCAGTTCAAATTGAGGTAGGACGTGACGATGACGGTCACGTCGCGGCGTATACCCTCCGTCTCCTGCAGATACCAAAGCGGAAACGTGTCATTGTCGCCATTGGTGAAGAGAACGCTGTATGGCTCTACGCTCATCAACAGGTTGTACGCCCAATCCCGTGCAGTGTAGTCCGTTCGGCGGCTCGCCCAAGGCCAATTGAATAAGAGCGGGATCAAAGCCAGGGCCAGCACCGGCGCGGCTCGGGACCACGAGCCCTTCAGACGCACCGCGGCCTCTTGCCAGAGAGCGGCGATTCCGATGCCCGCCCAGAGCCCCCACACTGAGAAACCGACGATGAAGAAGTAATCCCGCTCGCGCACCTCGTGGACGTCATCCGGACCGGGAGATTCGAGCGAGAAGCCATACGCGAAGTTGAGATAGAAGATGAGGCCGATGGAGAGCGTGGCGAACAGAGCTAAGACGTAGAGACCCGTGGCTGAGTCTCTCCGTAGGTGTTGGGCCCCGCCGTAGAGTCCCAGAGACGCGAACATGAGGGTGAATGGGAGCCTCGCGAGGGGAAAGACGGTTTCGGCTCCAGCTACGCCTCGCGCCCACTGCCAGTCGAAGTATTGCAGATAGTTCGCGAACTGAGACAACAGGGGCGAGGCTCTCGGGATCACGGGCGGCTTGAGGTACTGTTCCCTGGCTAGGGCGGCCGAGAGCTCAGTACACCCCGCCTGGTCGAAGCCAAGTAACGACGGAACAAATGTTACGATGCTCGTCAGGGCGCTCCCCAGGCTGGAACAGGTTGGATCGGCCTCGTTGATGATGGGGCCCAGGGCCGCCCGTAAGGGCAGAAAGAGGTGGACGGAAAGACCGAGGAGGATGGCGAAGATTCCGACGACGTAGAGACGCCAGTTGAGCAGCACCCCGGGCGAGACCCAGAGGATGAACAGGCCAAGCGCTGGGGCGGCGAGGAAAGCCATGAGGTGGTTTCCGACCGACAGCGCCAGGATGAACGCGATCAGGATCAGAAGGTTGTCGTCTCGCCCCTTGCCGAGGTTCTCACGCCAATGGAAGGCCAGCCACGTGATCAGGGCGATGGTCATGAGCGAGACCGTGTAGACCTTCTCGTTCACGTTGGACTGGTTCCACACGGTGAACGCGGTTGCGCTCACCGCTACGGCAGCCATCGCGCCGACGATACGGAAGCGGCGATCGTCGGAAAAATACGAAAGAATGTGATGGACGGCCAAGAACCAGAGACCGTGGGCCACGCTGCCCATGAAGGCGGAGAAGAGATTGATGCGCGTGGCTACCGAGAGGCCCAATGGCGTCAGGAGAAGCTCCCACGTTCGGGCCATCAACACAAAGAGGGGATTGCCTGGTGGGTGGGGGATCCCGAGGATGTGCCCCGTGGCAATGTACTCGCTCGTATCCCAGAACGCGGTCGTCGGCGACAGCGTAATCGTGTACAGCAGGCCGACGCAGAGGCTCACGATCAGCGCCCAGAGGTAGATCGGGTCTCCGTCCTCCTGAGGGTCGACGGTCTGATTGCCTCCGTCTGGCACGAGCGTGGGGGGCGGGCGGTTTTGACTCCGGTTCATCGCTGCTCTGCTTGAGTTGCCAGGTGCCGAGTGCCCAAGGGGATTGTAAGCGAAGGTAGTCGGCGCACCCCACCGCGCTCGTGCTACGTCGCGGAGAGGTGCAGGTTCCCCCATTTATCCACTGTGAGCCTCCAGCCTCGGGGAACCCAGGTGGTCGAACTGTATTCTAACACCAGAGCGGGCCCATCCAGCGTCTGGTCCGCGCTCAAGTCACTCCGCCAGAGTCGGTCCACCTCTGTCCACTCGCCCTCAGTATATGTCCGTGCGCGTTCGATACTCGGGGCAGCGTCGATATGAGGGATGCGCTCCAGATCCAGCTGCGGCCCGGGAGCGGAAGCGATGGATCGGAGCGTGACCGCCTCCACGGGTGTGGCGGGACGTTGATAGCCGTATCGTTTTTCGTGCAGTGCGTGGAATCGCGT
>Ga0310121_10000206_pt1 | contig 64172 bp, 33 predicted proteins | sample CB27_Tmax_986_MG_FD_203504 | JGI IMG/M metagenome (GOLD analysis project Ga0310121, IMG submission 203504) | Marine microbial communities from Western Arctic Ocean, Canada - CB27_Tmax_986 | ecosystem: Environmental > Aquatic > Marine > Oceanic | place: Canada: Western Arctic Ocean | collected... | reverse complement strand
TTCCCGATTCGGCCTTGGCCAAATGGTATGCGGCCGTCGCTGATTCGGCGCAGGAATCGAACCTGGAAGAACGAACACAGCACCTCGCTGGCATGTTGGCGGGCGCCATTCCGCCTGAGATCAATCCCTCGGATGAGGTGGTGGTGGGTGATTACGCCGCACCTGACCGAGCGCTATGGTCGCTGATCGAACCGACCCGGCAGGCGGGCGAGTTTGTCGTGTCCCTGCGCGCCGGAGACGCGGGTGACGGCAGCCTCCATGATACGGTTCTGTGCCGGCTACGATTGGTAGCCGAAGATCAGCCCGACCTGCTTTTGCGCGATGTGCCGGGTCTCCCGGCGGACTGGTTTGGCCACCACCCCCAGGGGCGGCCGATCGACCCGGCTATGCTCTGCCTGCAGGCGCCCTCGGTGATTACCTTCCGCCTGCCCGCTGAACTGGCGGGCCGCGAACTGGTCGTCGAGGCTGTGCTCGATCCACTTACCGGGGGGAGTGGCAGTGTTCAACTGGAACTGGCCCCCGACAAACTGGCCCTGGAGTCGGGGCTGCTGATCAGCAAGGCCAACGTCGAACTGTCTGAATCCAATTTCGGTGCCGATACGCGCGCCCTTTCCTACCTACGGCCGGTGCTCGTCTCCAAAGACAGTTCCGCCCACGACAAATTCCAATCGGCGTTGGAGGAGTTTCGACAGCTGTTTCCGGCCGCCCTCTGCTACACCAAGATCGTGCCGTCCGACGAATCGTTGACGCTGACCTTGTTCTATCGCGAGGATGATCAGCTGGCCCGCTTGATACTTGACGAATCCCAGCAGGCGCAAGTTGACAAGCTCTGGGAGGAACTGTGGTACGTAAGCCGCGAACCGTTCCGACTTGTCGATGTGTTGGAGTCACTCCTGGAGACAACGATCGATCATCCGCAGGAGGGGGTCTTCGAGTCCCTGGAAGAACCGTATCGCCAGCGAGCCGCGAAGTTTTCCGAACAACTCGTCGAGACCGAGTCGATTCATCTGGACGCCCTGGTCGATTTTGCGGTGCGGGCCTGGCGACGTCCTGTCACCGACCCGGAAGAAAAGCAGTTGCGCGAAGTCTATGCACAACTGCGTGGGCTTGACCTGGATCATGCGCCAGCATTCCGCTTGACCCTGGCCCATGTCTTCATCGCCTCTCCGTTCCTGTTCCGGTTGGAAGAAGCGCCTCCGGGCAAGCAGGCGGCCTCGGTCTCGGACTGGGAACTGGCAAATCGCCTGAGTTATTTTCTCTGGTCGTCGTTGCCGGACGATCCGCTCCGGGCCACGGCACAAGCGGGCCGTCTCAACGGTCGGGCCGGTCACGACCAGGGGGGAACGGGTCCCCTTGCCCCGGGGAATCCGGATCGCGCGGAACTTTTGCGGCAAACGCGACGAATGCTTGCCGACCCGCGCGTCAGACGGTTGGCGACAGAATTTGGTGGTCAATGGTTACACGTCCACCAGTTCGACCCACTGGAGAACAAGAGCCAGACGCACTTCCCTGAATTTGCCGGACTACGCGCAGACATGTACGAGGAATCGATCCGACTGCTGACGAACCTGTTCCAGCAGGACGGATCGTTGCTAAGTCTGCTGAATGCCGATCACACGTTTGTGAATTCGCGCCTGGCCCGTTTTTACGGCCTGCCCTGGGAGGCGGCGCTACCAGCAGCACGAACACCGGACGGCGCGCCGGGCAGTGACTGGCGGCGCGTGGACGGCATCCGGCAGTACGGTCGCGGCGGGATCCTGGGACTCGCAACGACGCTGGCGAAACAATCGGGCGCCACTCGCACGAGTCCCATCTTGCGTGGCAACTGGATCAGCGAGGTGCTGTTGGGTGAAAAGCTGCCAAGGCCTCCCGAGAACGTGCCGCAACTGGCCGATACGATTCCCGACGGTCTGACCGAGCGCGAGTTAATTGAACGTCACAGCAGGGATCCGGCGTGCGCCAAGTGCCACGCGCGCATCGATCCGTTCGGATTCGCCCTGGAAAACTATGACGCCATCGGCCGGCTCCGCAAACAGAACGCGGCCGGACTGCCGATCGATTCCCGGACGACGTTGCCCGACGGCAGTGTGGTGGAAGGTTTTTCGGGATTGCAGGAGTACTTGCTCGAAAAGCAGCGAGAGGCCTTCCTGCGGCAATTTTGTCGAAAATTGTTGGGCTATGCGCTGGGCCGCGAAGTCCAACTGTCCGACCGGCCGCTCCTGGACGAAATACTGGCCGCGCTGCCTGAAAATGACTACCGTTTTAGTACGGCCGTGGAGGCGATCGTGGTCAGCCGGCAATTCCGCCAGATTCGGGGCCGGGAAATGGGGAAATCGTATTGAATCGAGCAGGGTGGCAGTCCACAATAACCGATGAGAGAGACAGCCCCTTGTGGCACGACAGGGGCCAAACCCGCAGGCGCGGGCCACCTCGCCGTCGGAAGAAGGATTCTCCGGAATGTGAGTGCCGGAATGTTCCGGCGCACCGGTTAACAAAATGATCGTCCCCGCTGTCGACCACCCCGGAACCTGTCACTAGGGAGACATGTTATGCAAACTCATCGATTTTCTCGTCGAACCCTCCTCCGTGGAACGGGCGTCACGATGGCCTTGCCCTGGATGGAGTCGCTCCGGGTGTGGGGTGATGAGCAGGGTTCTCCGTCCTCCCGCGGTGCAAGCCAGGCACCGGTTCGGCTGGCGGTGCTGTTTTCCGGAAACGGATTTCACGCCGGCCACTGGTGGGCCAAGGGTGTGGGCAGCCAGATGGAACTCGGGCCGGTGCTGGAGCCGCTGACCGACTTCCGTGAAAAATTGCTGCTGATCGACGGGCTGTACAACGAGCAGGCGCTGAAAGGAAACATCCACAGTTCGCAGACCGGCAACCTGCTCTCCGGGGCACCGTTGGCTTCCGGTGGTGAAATTCGCAGTGGCGCCAGTTTCGACCAGATCATTGCCCAGCAATACGGGCGGTCGACGAAGGTGCCCAGCCTGGTGCTTGGCTGCGAGCGGTCCAATCCCGGAATCCACAAGAACTATTCGATGCTGTACAGTTCCCATATTTCCTGGAGTTCTCCGACCACACCGACGCCACTTGAACTGTACCCGGCGCTTGCCTTTGACCGCCTGTTCAACGACAGCTCAGAACGTGGTGAACAGAGTGTGCTGGATGCGGTGTTGGCTGAAGCCGGGCGGTTTCGCAGGAAGGTCGGCCGGCGGGATCAACAAAAACTGGACGAGTACCTTAACTCGGTGCGCGAGGTGGAACAGCGCATCGAGCAAGCCGGGCAACTCGGTGAGCTGCAGGGCTGGCGACCGACGCTCCAGGAGCCGAACATTCCGCGGCCCCCGGCGGAGATTCCGCAGAATCTGGCCGACCACATGCGGCTGATGTGCGACATCATGGTGCTGGCGTTTCAGACCGATGCCACCCGCGTCTGTACGCTGAAACTGAACAACGACCACAGTTATCTGCGTTTTCCGCACCTGGGTGTTGAAGTCGGCCACCATGAACTTTCTCACTCTGACCGCGGACAGGAGTCTCCCGACTGGTTGAAAGTCAATCAGTTTTTCCTGGAACAGGTCAGCTACATCGCGGGCAAACTGGATGCGATTCAGGAGGGGGAACGGACGGCGCTGGACAACTCAATGATCATGATGTGTTCCAGCATGATTTCGGGGATCCATGATGCGACCAAGCTACCGGTGGTCGTCGTGGGCGGGGCAGGGGGCCGGCTGAAAACGGGCCGGGTCCTGGACTACCTGGACAAGCCCGAACGCAAGATGTGCAGCCTTTATCTTTCCATGATGGACAAGTGTGGCATCCACCTGGCGGAGTTCGGGGATTCGAAGCAGCGCCTGGCGGAAGTCTGAGCGCACGAGTTTTTGCTCTCGACGTGGCGTTCGACATTGTTCCCGGGGCGTAAGTGGCTTACACGGTCAGAGCGTTTTGCACGGCTGTGATTGCTGACGACTTTCGCCGGTTAAAAGGAGCGGAAGATGAGCCAGGAAAACGAAAGTCAGCCTCCAGTCTCCGGGGAGGCCGACCACAAGCCCTGGGGGCTTGATGAAAATGTATTCTGCCTGCTGCTCCATTTAAGTCGTTTACTGGGCTATGTCCTTGCTCCAATGGTCGTCTGGAGTTTGCCGCTGATCATGTGGCTGACAACGAAGGAAGGTAGCCCTTGTGTCGATGCCCATGGAAAAATTGTGATGAACTGGATTCTCACATTGCTGGTCATGGGTTTCGGGGTGTGTATTCTCACCTTCGTCACCTGCGGAGTCGGATTTTGGCTCTTCCTGCCCCTGATCGTCCTCGACGTGGTCTGGGCAATCGTGGGAGGTGTGAAAGCCAATAACGGTGAGGTCTGGAAGTATCCACTGAGTATCCGGTTCCTACGCTGAAACCTCGGGGCTAAACCGGCCTGCGCCGTCGACAACTGTTACGGCGAGAGTTCGAACAGGGACGTGCAGCCGAGAATTTATCGTCGGTCGCCAGCAGCTGGCAGGCCGCGGATCGCTCTTCTGTGGAAGGCCCCGATCACCGCGAGCAGGCCCCAGGCTGCCAGCAGCAGTCCGTCGGGTTCTGGAATCGCAACGCCCCGCCAGGCCAGGCCGTACTCTTCGGCGCTGATGGAACCGAATAGGTTGTTGGCATACTGGACTTCAAGCTGGTAGCGGGACGTAGCGGGCACCGGAAAGTGCAGGTGCTCCACTAAATTGTACGTACTGAATGATTCCGAAATAACGCTGTTGGTCACCATGTCCCGGACGATTAATTCCAGGTCGGCCTGGGCGTTTTCGGACCCGGCCGAAGTGGCCGGATTGTAGGTCCGGTCACGGAACCAGGTCAGGGTGACGGTCAGATCCGAACCGCCCTCCAGTTGGGTGTCGATCGGATAGACATTGTCGATTCCCTGCTCGACGCTGCCGAAATCCCAGCCGACGGCCCGGACAGGCCCCTGTTGTCCGGACGTTGTTCCGGGCACATCCCGGGTGTTGGTGCCGGGGAAGTATTGCTCGAAAGCCTGTCCCAGATTCAACGCACCTGCGCCACGGACGTAATCGAGCGACTGGGTCGTCTGCACGCCACCCAGTCCGTTGGGATGGGGAACCTGGCCATTGGACCAGGATAAAATCTTCTCAGCGCTATTCAGCAGGACCGCCTTGATCACCCGCGTGTCACGGGAGGCGGGATTTGCATTCAGTTCCGGGGTGTTGGCACTGGCACTGTGCAGCAGCGCCGCCCCGGCGGCAGTGACGGGCGAGGCCAGGCTCGTACCCGACTTCGAGCGGGTGTAGGCGCTGGGATTTCCGTTGACGGCCGAGGTGGGGTTCAAAGTCGGATTATTTCCACCGGTTTGTCCCTGATAAAAAGCGCTGGTCAGGTTATTGCCCGGGGCCACCAGGTCGACAACGGCCCGGACCCCGCCGATAAGGCCGTTGACGGGATCCGAATAACTTTGCGGACCCCGACTGGAGGTGATCGCGACGTGTTCATACGTATTGGCACTGTTGGCCAGGGCGCCCACGGTGATGGTATTGTAACCGGAGGCGGGCCAACCGACACTGTTGGCCGTGGGCCCCGAATTTCCGGCCGCGTTGACGAGCATCGTGTGGGGATACGCGTTGGCAAATCCATCCAGGGACTTGGTCCAGCTGCTCGTGCCGGCCGGATCACTGCCTGACCAGCTGCAGTTGATGACGTCCGCCTTCCCGAAGTAATGGGCGAAGGGCGTATTGAAAGTCGACTTGCTGAAATTAAACGCTTGGGTGTAGGCCTGCCCGGACCACTTGGTGGCAATTGCCCCGGACTGCAGGTCGGTGCCCGGAGCAATCCCGGTCTGGTGGTCACCTTGCAGCGTGCCCCCGTTGCGGCCGCCCAGGATCATGCCGACCCAGGTGGCGTGTCGATCGTAGAGATCCGAGGTGGAATTTCCCCACGCCGCCGGATGGTGGGAAAAGTGAGAAACGTGTCCCAGCGTCTCGTGATCTTTCCAGATGTGACCCGGTTCAATGTTGGCCGTGATTGTGCCTTGACCGGTGAAGCCGGCGTCGTAAAAACGATCCGCACCGAGCATCTGATTGATGACCGCTCCCTCCAGGTACGTGGGACGGTTGGTCATCAAGTTGCCCCGGCCTTCTCCGGTCTCGGGTAACGTGAAGGTGTAGCGACCGTCGCCACCGCTACCCGGTAAGGGGGGCTTCTCCAGGGCCAGCGCGGGAAGGGCCGTGCCGAAGACCACCAGCAGCCAGAACCGGCGCAGTAGGTGGCGCCCGTGAGTGAGGTTGAAGAGAGGGGGTTTCATGAGTTCCGTCCGGCCTGTGTACGAGGGGATGGTCGATTCCTGTGAGCGCACAAAAAAAACCACGTTCGACCGGTGCGAAAGGTGCACGGGTCGTCAGTGGTTTTTTGTAGCTCGGTATTAGCTTTCTCTGCGCGGTTTTCCTGGATTATACTTGGAAATCCCACACACGCAAACGGTTTTTACTCGGAGGCGGGCCGTTTTTCTTGTGTGGCACCGGGGTGAGCCCGGTAGGGCTGGCGGTCCTGGTAGAGTCGCAGCCGCTGCTGAATCCGTTCGATTTGTTCCTGCATGTTGGCTGCCAGGGCCAGCTTGCTGGCCACCCCGGTGGTTGCAATGGCGTCTTCAAATCGCCCCGCCTCGGCGTAGGCGGCCGCCAACGTATCGAGTACACCGATTTGCTGATGGTCAGTTGCCCGGGCAGCATCTTCAGCCCAGCGGACGGCCAGTTCCCCGTCTCGCACCAGGGAGTCCGTATGGGTGGCCAGGATCCAGGCCGCATCGTTTTTCGCCGTCGCATCTTCAGGATCGAGTTCGATGGCCCGCCGGAAAGCAACCAGGGCTTCTTCGGCCATGCCCTGCTGGTACAGATTTTCACCGTGCCGTAGTTGGGCAGGTGCCGAGTCGGGGCGCAATGCCACCAATGCCCGCCAATGTTCTTCCGCCTCGGCCAATCGGTCCTGTTGTTGCAAGGTACGAGCCAGCCCCGCGTGAGCCAGCGCGAGTTGCGGATCGAGTACTAGTGCGGTGCGATACTGGTCGATTGCCTCCTCGGAAAATCGCTCGGCTTCCAGTACGGCGGCCAGACGAAGTTGGACGCGGGCCAGCTCCGGCTGTAGCCGCGCTGCGGCGCGAAAATAAGGCACTGCTGCGCGCCGGTTACCCTGCCGTTCCAGCAAGGTGCCCAGTTTGAACTGCGCGTCGGCGTTTTCCGGTTCGAACTTGACGAGCCAGTGGTAATGCGCCGCAGCCTCCTCGAACTGTTCTGCGGTGACCAGGGCAGCTGCGATCGCCCGGTGAGCCGCCGCGTGTTCAGGTTGGACCCGGAGCAGTTCGCGGTAGGTCTCGAGCGCCTGCTCCGCCATGTCTTGTTGAGAAAACTCCAGCGCCAGGTCGTGGGTGGCCCGCGCATATTCCGGCAGCTGATGGGTCAGTTGTGGAGCGTTTCGCCGGAGATATTCCGCGGCGTCCAGCAGGTGGCCATTTTCACGCAAACGGTCCGCTAACTGGATTAATTGATGCCCCTGTTGGGGCCAGATATAACGACCAGCAAAAGGGACCGCGGCGTGGCGACGGGCAGCCGGTTGGAGTTCCAGACGGTGGACGTCGGCGACGAGGGTGTCCACGTCCAGCGGCCCCTTGTAAAGTACGGCAAGACGGCCCCGGGCGTCGATCAGGAAACTGGCCGGCAGCGGGAGGGGCCGGGTTCGAAAGAACAGTTCGTCATGTACGAGTTGCAGCTTATCCAGCAGGGTGTCGGTCGCTAGACCCGCTGGAAAGGGAAATTGCAGTTGCTTTAACATCGACTGCGCAGCGGACGGATTGGAGCGGTCGTCGCCCACTCCGTCCACCGACACGGCTAACAGCGTGACACCGGCGGACTCCAACTCGTCGGCCCGTTGGACAAATTGCGTCAACTCCTTGACGCAGGGTGCGCACCAACTGGCCCACAGATTCAAAAGTACCGGGTGGCCGGCCAGGTCCGCCGTACTAGCTGGCGACTCGTTGAACGTGCGGTAGTCCAAACGGGGCAGCGGCAGCAGGGTGGGCAACAGAGAGCGACCCCGACCGGACAACTCGGCGGGCTGCAGCGAAGAGGGCTCCAGGGTAACCTCTCGAGGTGCGACGCGCCAGGGCCGGGCCGGTTGTTGGCCCTGAATCAGTCGGTAACGGCGGTCGGCCTCCAAGCCGGTAAACTCCTGCGCCGTTCCATCCGGCCAACGCACCACCACGCGGTCGACGTGGCTTGAATCTCCCAGACCGAAGTGAATCCACTTTGTCGACTGCGCGAGAAACCCCTCTCCGGCACGGAGCGTTTTGATGACGTTTCCGGGATGCAACACGACGCGGGCCCCGATCGCGTCCCGATTCGTGCTGGTGCCGTTCCCCTGCAGTTGGAGCGCCAGGTAATGGTGCTCTGTGGGGAATTCATTCCGCAGGAAGCGGACCCGCGGTGAGGTGCGGTTAGTGGTCCACAAGTCCAGATCACCATCATGGTCCCAGTCGACAATCCCCAGGCCCCTTCCGTCGTCGAGAAAATCCAGTCCCGAAAGGGCCGAAATATTGGCGAAGCGTTCCCCCCCGGTGTTCAGAAAACAGCAATTGCGTTCATGCCCGCTCCAGGACTTGCCCTGACGCAAGAGGTCCTGCGCCTGATGAACACCCTGCCAGAACTCCTCGCTGTAGGTACCATCCGACTTCAGGGTCGGGGCCCGCGACAAGACTTGTCGCCACCACAGACTTCACAAGTCCGCGCTGTCCTCGTGGCTGTAAAAACCATTTCCAACAACCAGGTCCTCCCAGCCATCGTTGTTCAGATCGACGAAAAGCGAACTCCAGGACCAGCGTCCCATGGCCACGGCTGCCGTTTGGCTGACCTCCTGGAATCCGTGGTCGCCCCTGTTCTGGTACAGCGAGTTGCCGCTTGCACGACCTTGGAACAGTTGTCGTTCGTGGTCGTCGCCACCGGTTTGAAATTCATGTTGAAAGGCGATCCGTTTACCAGCGGCGGAAAACATGTTGCCGATGTACAAGTCCATCCAGCCGTCACGATTGTAATCCCCCCAGGATACGGACATGCCGGCCCGGAAGTCGGCCGCCCCCGTTTCCGCGGCCACGTCCAGGAATTTCCCGCCCTCGTTGCGATACAGGTTATTCGGCCCGAAGTCGTTGGCCACATAGAGATCAAGGTCGTGGTCATTGTCGTAATCTTCCCAGGCCACGGCCATGCTCCAACAATGGTTGTTTTGATCCATACCCACCTCGGCCGTGACGTCGGTGAAGATCCACTGGGAAGCAGGATCGGCCGGACTGGAAATGTCATTACGAAATAGCGAGTTCGGAGAACCGTTGGTGGCGTGATTGAGCGAAGGCAGGGGAATACTTGTCTTGTTGGCATAACGGCAGATGTAAAGATCGAGATCGCCATCGTGATCGTAATCGGCCGCTGCCAGGGAGTGTCCACCCCGCCCGGCCGCCAGGCCGGCGCCCAGTTCGCTCCGTTCATCCACGGCGAGTACACCGCCAAAACTCGCCCGCGTTTGGAAGTGTCCCTGCCCATCGTTGGCCATGGCGAGGATGCCAAAAGGGCCGGTGACGACCAGATCCTGGTCTCCGTCGTTGTCCAAATCAATCAGCAAGGCAGCCAGGCAGGCGTCGAGCCAGTCGACTCCGGCCGCCGCCGAAACATCGCGCGCCGTTCCGTCAGGTTGTTGCACATAGAGCCGGTTGGGCAGGCCGCCCGGTTGGCATAAGTAAATATCCTCCAGGCCATCGCCGTTGACGTCGCCAAGTGCCAGGCCGTGATGCCCAGCCGAGCCAAGCCCCTGGGTCATGTCCAGGCGTTCCATCCAATAGTTGAGCCCCGGGAGCAGTTGCCCGGCGAAGCTGTCGTTGCCCGACAACACCGCCTGTGTGCAGTCAACAAACAGACGTTTGCCGGGGTGGTTCAGAATTGCCTTCTCGTAGTCCTGTGGGTGCAGCGTCTGCAACCTCAAAGCCCCGTTCGTCGGATCGCGGTGCCAGACGCAATTCCAGGCCAGATGGAGCTCGACCATACCGCCAGCCTGTTCTCCGCTCGCCTCAATCAGGTGGCTCGTGCTGTAGGTGGATTCCGCCAGTTGCACGCCAATGGTCTTTACCTTGGACCGTACAGCGGACGCTGCCCGGAAAGGTTCTGCCAGCCGCTGCAGTGCCTCGGCCAGTCCCGTCGCACCAATAAATGGCGTCTCCGCCTGTTCATCAGTCGCGGTGGACCGGGTCACCACAATCGCCCCTTCAGCAAACAGTGTTGCGGCATTACGCGGATGCAACGGCCCACAGGAGAAGTGGTCGGAGACTAGGGGCGCAAGCCGTTGGGGCTGTATTTCTTCGGGGTGAATCAGGTACTTGACCAGTTGCTTTACTTGTTGCTGAGCCTCTTCCCCGAATGCTTCACTGTCCCATCCGTCCGCACGTGGATCGAGGGGTGTCGAACGGTCCGGATCACGAACGGGAATCGAAAAGCTGGCCAATGTTTCTTGCTTCCCCGGCTCGACGGAGGGGGACGGCGGGTTACGACTGGAACAAGCCGACACCGCGAGGCTGCCAAACACCAACAGCAGGCTTGTCAGGCGGCCAGAGAACACGCCGTTGCGCGGACGGGCCGCGGGCAAAAGACGTAGGCGATTCTTAGAGAGGTGATATGCCACGGAATTTATTGCGAAGGGTTTGGGATCCAAAGTGGCCAATGACGACGCATTTTCAACCGCCCGGTTGGACAGTTTTAAAAAACGGCGACGGGTGTTAAAAACGGACTCGATGGAATGGAATGAACTTGCCTCACTACACGGGAGTCGAAAAAGACGGAGAAACCAGAGTTTGTCAGTATTGTTGTGCACCAGCGGCCCATTCTACGCAATCCGGGCGCCACGGTTTACCTCTCATTGTTTGCTGTATGATTTGCCGCTGGAATAGAGTTCGAGTCGTGTGTTTAAATCTTCCTTCAGGGCAGCGGGCGCGAGGACGGTGGAGGATGCGAAGTGAGCGCTATTGCACAGCAGGAAGAAGTAGGGGAGGGTCTCCTCGGTCACCAGTTCGTAACCGCTGGGGACAAGAAGCAAAATGACAACAACAAGAAGGCTCAGGCCTCCGCCGATCAACAGGTAGTCAAAAGCGGGGGAAAGGAAGGTGCGACCGAGAAGCATGCCGGACACCGGCCCCGGTTGTTTTACTTCAGACATCGAGGGTTTCATGAAAGGCCTTTTCTTTTTATTTTAGTCCGCCCTCAGTGCACTCCGCAACGTTTTGGGTTTGTCTTTTATCGTTTGTCGCTTGGGCATGGCCGCTGTCAAACGTTTTAGCCCAACGTGACGGATTCCGACTCACGGTACTTTCCGGGATAAGAACTTTCTGGAAAGGGTTGCGGATGGGTCGGTTCGGTCAACGTCGGTCGCTGCAGTTCCCGCCGCAGCGGGTGCCGCTGGAAATGGCGTGGAACCATTGCCAGAAGTTTCCGAACGATCCGTACCAGTTATCTCCAAAAGTGTACGCTGAACACGAGACGAGATCGGCCAATGCGGTACCTGAGCGGACGCAATCTCCGTCCTTTAATCACTTCAGCTGCCACAATCATCACATTTCGATCCAAGACGGCCTAGGGAGACTGGAACCCTGTTCTGCCCGGCTGAGAATGTCGATGGAAGTGGTGGGTGACGTCATTTTCTCAGCTGCAAGCAGAGAACAGTTTCGCTTTTTGCCGACTAGTGAAAGAGGCCCTGCTAGGATGAAACTTTTGTGCCCCTTCAAGTAGCATTTGTGGGCCTCAAAATGATAAAACCTGCCGGCACGAAGTCTACCTGCAATCAAGTTCCCTGATCTTTTTTCCGGCGCATACACTGAAGACCATCGACGACGTTCCTTGACGAGAATGAACTATGAATCGCCTTTACCTGCTGTACGGACTGTCTGGTTTTGTCACTCTCGGTTACCAGGTTGCCTGGCATCGTATTTTTGTCGACCGTTTCGGGGCGACCAATCTCACCCTGGCCATGGTATTTTGCGCTTCGATTACCGGCCTGGGTGTCGGATCGCTGGCCAGCAGGCGGTTGATTACGGGCATCGGCAACCGGTTGAACATCAGCGACGGGTTACGGCTTTACGGGATTTGTGAACTCCTGGCCGCAGCAACCGTGTTTTCCACGTTCCTGCTTGAATTCCTTCCAGTCGCCCTTCCCGGCACTTTGGCGGATGCGAGCGAAGGGGCGCCCGGGATCACGATTTTCGGGCATTCACTCCTGTTCCAGATCACGCAGGTCAGCACCGCACTGTTTATTTTCGTCCCCAGTTGTTTCATGGGCGCTACCTTCCCCCAGCTTTGCAGAAGTTTTCAGGAAGACGCGCGGTTCCCTGCCGGCCTGCACGCCTGGAGTTTACTAGGTGCCTGCGGTGGTGCACTCGCCTGTCAGTTCGTGCTTCTTCCCGGACTCGGGCACGATCGTTTGTTTTATCTGTTGATCGCAATCAATGTTCTAATCGGCGTTTTCTTTACTGCGAGCGGTGGTACAGCGAAGGAACAGCGACAACATTCGTCTGCCGAACCGATGGACACCGCCGGATTGGGGCAGTCGGTCGAGATCCCCACAGACCGACCGGAGGAGAGAACTGGTGTTTTGATGGCTTGCGCCGTGCTGGGCGGGCTGGTGGCAGGGATGCTGGCAGGGGACATGGTCCATCGCGTCGACTTTCTGCATTTCGGTAGTGGCACCGCATTGTCGTTCGTCTGTTTTTGGACCCTACTGGCCATTGGCCTGGCGAGTTGGGCAGTCCGATCTGCGGCCCGCTTGACCCTGACGCATATTAAGTGGGCCTTCCTGTCAGCTACCGTGGTTTATTTGTCCGTCTGGCAGTGGGCCGGTCACATACGTAGCGCGTTGCTGGGCGGGCAGGTGGGACCGGAGTTGGGGCAGTTGGCGATTTTGGTGGGAATCACCGTTTTCCCCACGTTGTTTTTGGTTTCCCTGCTGCTACCGTACGTCTGCATTCGACTTCACGGTGCCCGGCATCATCTGGGGCCCGTTTGCGGTGTCCACACCCTGGCGGTGGCCATCGGGTTTGTCGGGTCTTGCTGGATTTCGCCGGGCGTGAATGTTTTCTATTCCTTCAAACTCGTGCCGCTTTGCCTGGTGTTGGGGGTGGTCCTGGTGATCTTGATGCGTGAAGGGAAACCTCTGCGGGATTGGTGCCTTTATGTGGGGGCAATCCTCTTCGTATTTCTGACCACGCAGATTTCCGGGGACTTCGACCCGCGCATGGCGAACCTGTGGTCCTCCGCATCCTCGTATCCAGTTCGCAGTGTCGCCAGCAACGGTTTTCAGACGACCTATGTGGTGGAACACCCCTCGGGAGACGTGTTGTACGTCAACAACCGTCCGACGTGGTCCACGGATGCGCGTTCTCGCCAGTACTCACGCCTGATGGCCCACTTTCCGTTACTGACTCAAACAAAACCGACCAAGGCGCTGTTGCTTTCCTTTGGGGTGGGCCACACGGCTGACGCCATCCGCGATCACGCCACGATCGAACAGCTTCATATCGTGGAGAGCAATGACCAGCTACTCCGATCCGCCGGTGACTTTTCCGAGTTCAACCAAAATGTCTGCCGCGACCCACGGGTGGGGTTGTTTTATGATGACCCTCGACATTTTCTCCGGGTGACCGATGACAAATACGACCTGATCGTCAGTAACACGGCGCCGCCCATGCAGGCAGGCCAGTACCGTTACTACAGCAGAGAATTTTACGAAGATGTCCGGGATCACCTGACGGAATATGGCGTCGTCGCCCAATGGCTACCGACCTATCGAATGCCCGCCGTCGCCACGGAGCGTCTGATCAGCACGTTCCTATCCGTCCTGGACCATGCGATTCTGATTTTCGGTGCCGGAGAGGACTTTATTCTTCTGGGAAGCCAGCGACCCATCGACCTGGCGCAAATAACCAAGCGGTTTAAAGAGCAGGAACTGGTTGGCACAGACCTGTACCGATTTCAGGTTTATCGGTCCGTGTCTCTATTGGCGCGGGTGGCTGCCGGTGATGCGGCACTACGCAAGCGTTTTGGTGGGAAGCAGATTCTTAGTGACCAGGGAAATGATCTGGCACGCATGGTCTTTCAGTCCCGGTCAACGAGTCTCCTTGTTTACGACCCAGTGACGCTTCTGGCGGACATTGATGCAGACCATTTACGGGATGGAGACGAACTGGCAAAGATTGTGTTGCATCTGGGGCGTCTCTCGTATCATGTCTACCAGTTACCGGTTCCCGGGCAGGAACTGCAAATCCGAGACCAACCCCAGGGCACGGTGGCCCTGGCCACTGTAGATTGGCCGAAGATCGCCCAGCTGGGCCGACAAGCTGGCGTGGAGGAAAATGAAGGGAAACTGGATCTCGCCAGCGTTTCTCTCCAGAGCGCGCTGGGCATTTCCCGGGACCAACCCCGTCTCCTGGTTGACCTGGCGAGTCTGCACGCCCGCGCCGGGAGGAAGGCGGATGCCGCAGGGTTGTTGAGTCATCACTGTCGAATCGAAGCCAACGATGGCCAGATATGGTCCAGGCTGGGGGCCATCCTCGCAGAATTAGGGCGTCACGAGGAGGCCTTGCCTTACCTGGAGTCAGCCGTGGAAATCAGCGGGGGACAACCAGATACACTGTATAACCTGGCCATGTTCTACTACCAGAATAAGCAACTCGAGAAAGCCGTCGATTATTTGCGGGAAAGCGCGCGCATGAGTTCCAGGCCGATACGCGCGTATCACGGGCTCGGCAGGGTGCTCATGGAACAGGGCAAGTTCGGCGAAGCGGTGGATGTCTATTCGCGCTTACTGGAATTGGATCCGCAGGATCGAAAGGCCCGGGACAATCTGGCGATCTCACAGAACAACCTGGTGGAATGAGACTCGTCGCGCCGGAGAGGATTGCGACCTGGTGGTGGCCGAGGGATGTTGTTCAGCGGGCCCTAATCGCGATACGGCTGCCCGGCCCGATACCTACGCAATCGTTTTTCGACTTCCTCTGCAAAGGATCGCTCCGGGTTCAATTGGATAGCCTTTTCGGCCATCTGAACCGCCTCCGTGAACTTTCCGGCGGCCGCATAGGCCACCGCCAGCGTGTCCAAAACGCCGGCCTCCTGGAAACGGCTGAGCCGCGCGGCACGTTGGGCCAACTCAAGGGCCTGCTGCGAGTCGCGAAATTGCTCTTCGCGTGAGGCGGCATAAATCCAGGCCAAATTATTCACCGATGCGAAATCATCCGGTCGCAGACGGATTCTCTCTTGAAAATGTCTGATGGCGAGTGGGATTTGTCTTTTTGCTAGAAACGTCGCTGCGAGAATCCCATGCGACTCGGCATTTTCCGGGTCATCGCCGACGACCTGCAGGTGATGAACAATGGTCTCTTCCTGGTGGATCGTGTTGGCCAACACGGTCAAACGGTTTCGCAGTGATTGGTCCGAAGGAGTGATTTCCAGGGCGCCCCGCAGATGGCCCAACGCGGCTTTCAAATCCCCCTGACGGAGGAGGGCGTCGGAAAGTTGTTCGTGCGTCCGGGCGTCGCGCGGGTCATTTTCCAGGGCGAGTCGAAAATGCGAAAGCGCTTCGTCAATCCGGCCTAGGCAAACCAAGGTGTTTGCAAAATCGCGGTGAAAGCTGGCGTCCTCAATCTTGAATGACAGCATGGTACGGTAATGTGTTTCCGCCTGATCATACTGTGCCAGTTCATGATGGGAGCGGGCGATCTGCTGATGAGAAGTGAACAATGTTTTCTGAAGATCGAAACCGAACACACGTGTCTTCAGTTCGTTGCTGTCTTCGTTGACCCCCGCCACGAAGGACTCCATGTGCCGGATGCACTGCCGCCACTGCCCCTGGAGAAAACTAGCCTCTCCCAAAAGAAAGTGGGTCTTCGTGAAGTGTGGAAAATCCTTCAGGATCCGGAGGCAACGTTGGTAGGCGAGCTGATGTTCGTTTTGTTCGTTGAGTTGGTCGACCTGATGGCAGGCTTCGTAATACACGATGCGGTCTTTGGCGTCAGGGGCTTCGGGCTGAATTTCATAAAGAGGATCAATGATTTCTCCCCCGATATAACCCAGACTTTTTAACCGGCGGAGACTTTCCTCGTCCAGCGAACCCTCTGTTTCAAGGGTGTCCGGCCGGTAGTACTGCTGGACCAGCGTGGCCAGGTCCTTTCGCATTCTGGTGACCCGTTGAAGCGTGCTGTGATAAAGATTCACCCGCTCTCCGGGATCTGCCCGCAGGTCATAAAGTTCGGGTCGTGTCGACTCGATGTACTTCCAGCCGTTCTCCACCACACTGAACAACGGATTGCATCCGTAGAGGAGGGGCACCATGGATTCTGTGTACACCTGTCGTCTGTCGGTGGGCCCCGACTGACCGCGTTCGACTCCGGATAGATCCCTGCCCTGCACATGTGATGGTATGGGGATTTGCAGATAACCTAACACGGTGGGCATGACATCGACCAGATTCACGACATGAGAAACCTGTTCGCCGCCCGGCTCACCGGGTACCCGCAGGATCAACGGGACCCTGGTTGTGCTTTGGTAGAGATAGTAACCGTGTTCTGTTTCATTGTGTTCGCCCAACCCTTCGCCGTGGTCACCCATCACCACGATTAAGGTTGACTCGTACAGCCCCAGACGTTTCAACTGTTGAAGTACTGCACCGATGCATTCATCCATGTAGGCGATTTCGCCCGCGTAGGGGTGGTCCGGATAACGGCTGGCAAACGGTTCGGGGGGCACATATTGTTCATGGGGGTCATAATAGTGGGCCAGCAAAAAGAAGCCGCCATCGCGGTGGTTCGCTAAGTACTCATTCACATGCCGCGTGACTTCTTCGCCCTTACGTTCCAGTTGCCGGGAAGCATTCGCCCGGTCGAATTGGTCGTCGTAGACAGTGAAGCCCTGATCGAGGCCGACACCTCGCCGTAAAACATACGAACTAACGACGGCGCAGGTGTTTAGCCCATGTTCACGAAGGACCTCGGCCAGGGTGAGACTCGAGGAGGGCAGGGATTTTATGTTGCTGTGCACCTGGTGATAAGGTGGATAGGTGCCGGTCAGCGCCGAGATGTGGGCCGGCAGTGTCAGGGCAATCGGGGAGACAGCCTGTTCAAACAGGACCCCTTCTTGAGCCAGGGCATCCAGGTGGGGGGTCGTCGGCTGGCTGAATCCATAACACCCCAGATGGTCGGCGCGCGTTGTGTCAAGACTGATAATCAGCACGTTGCGAATCGCGGGTTCGCGACTTTGCAGCCACCAAATGACACCGGCTCCGATCACCGCGAGAACGGAAGCGATTCGCAGAGTGGTTTTTCCGTAGGGACCGACTGGCATGCGGAGGCACCTTTGTTGCTATTCGCGGTAGGTTTGCTTGTTCTGGTACAATTTCAAGCGCGCTTCGATTGCCGCGGCTAGCCTCTTTTTTCCTTCGGCGACGGCCAGTTCCAGCGCCTTGGCCGCGGTTTCCTCCGCCTTAGCGAAATTACCAACTGCCGCATACGACAAGGCCAACGTGTCGAGAACACCGGCCCGTTGAAAATTGCTGAGTTCAGCTGCCCGCTCGGCCAGTTCCAGGCCCCGGTCGGGATCACGCAGATCATCGTTTCTGGCACTCGACAAGATCCAGGCCACATTATTCATGATCACGTAATTATCAGGTTGAATACGGATTATTTCTGTCCAGTGTTTGATCGCCAGGGGCAGTTTTTTCTGAAGGAAAAAGGTGCCCGCGAGTCGGTCGTGACCGTCCGCATCGTTGGGGTCCCGGCGGACTGCCTCCAGGAGTTGGGTCACACCAACTTCTGCCAGTTTAATTTTTTCGAGATCCTCCACTCGCTTTCGCAGGTGTTGACTGCCGGGGTTTGCCTGCAGGGCCATTCGTACGTGTTTCTCGGAAGCGTCCAGGTCTCCCAGTGCGTAGAAAGCGCCGGCCAACTGATCCAGCGTGTCTGCTATTTTGGAATCGACGGTGATAAATTCCAGCGATTTCTGAAACTGCTGAACGGCCCCGGCGTAATCCTCCAAAATCATCAGGATCGCGGCGAACTCGCTGTGAACCGAGTCCTGTTCCAAGTTGTAGGAGACAAGTTCACGGTAATGCCGGGCGGACTGTTCGTAGTTGCCAAGTTCGCGACAGGATTGGGCAATGCGTTTTTTGGCCATGAACAAGGTTTTGTCGGGGTTCAAGAAGTTTTCCTCGAAGGTCTGGCCGGCCTCCTCCGCCTGTTGGAGAAAGGTCTGGAGGTGGTCCATGCACCGCTGCCAATCGCCAAGATGAAAACTTGTATCCCCCAGGATAAAATGTGTCTTGCTGACTCCCGGGAAGTCTTTCAGCAGCTTTTGGCAAAGCAGATATGCGGCTTCTGACTGCCCTTCGTCCAGGAGTTCAAAGACCCGTTGGTAGCCGTTGTGATAGCTGACCAGATCCTTCGCATCAGGCTTGTCCGGATCGACAGCGAACGATACTTCCAGATTTTCTCCGCCCAGGTATCCGAGACTTTTTAATTGCCGGATGCTGTCCGCGTCCAAAGACGCTTGCGCGTCGGGGGTTTGGGGCCGGTACAGTTGTTGTATCCGGGATGCTAATTCCGCTTGCATCGTGGCGGCCCGTTGTGACTGGCTGCTGTAGAGATTCACCCGCTCTGCCGGATCCTCGTTCAAGTTGTAGAGTTCGGGTCGTGTCGAATCAATGTATTTCCACCCCTCACCGACCAGTGCAAGTAAGGGGTTGCAACCGTACAAGATGGGTGTCATTGCTTCGGTGTAGACGTAACGCGATGAATCTGGATCAAAGTGACTGGCCGGATCCGACAAGTCCCTGCCCTGAACGTGGGCCGGGATAGGAAGATCAAGATACCCCAGAATCGTCGGCATCACATCGATCAGGCTGACAACATCCTCGACCCGTCTGCCACCCGCTGCGCCCGGTGATCGAATGATCAAGGGCACGTGGTTCGTATTTTGATACAGAAAATAACCATGTTCCAGTTCTCCGTGCTCCCCCAGCCCTTCGCCATGATCTCCCATGACAACAATCAATGTCGATTCGTAGAGTCCTAAATCCTTCAACTGTTGTACGACCTGGCCGACACAATGGTCCATGTAGGCAATTTCCCCCGCGTAGGGATCATCATGGAAACGGCTGGCAAAAGGCTCCGGCGGTGTGTATTGGTGATGTGGGTCGTAATAATGGGCCAGCAGACAAAAAGGAACATCGCGATGGCTCGTGAGATATTCGTTCACGTGCCGGGTGACTTCACCTCCCTTCCGTTCGAGGTGCGTCCCGGTGCCACCTGCTTCATCAAATTGGTCATCATAGACCGTGAAACCCTGATTGAGTTGGACTTCCTTGCGCAAGACGTAGCAACTCACCACGGCACCGGTAGCAAACCCACGTTCACTCAACACTTCTGCTAACGTGATATTTGACGCCGGCAGAGGGAGAGAATGGTTGTCGTGAACATGATGAAAAGGTGGCTGGGTCCCGGTCAAGGCTGACACGTGCGCAGGAAATGTGAGAGCAACCGGCGTGACGGCCTGTTCAAAAAGGACTCCATCGGCAGCGATCGCGTCAATGTGAGGTGTCGTGGATTTGTCGCACCCGTAGCATCCCAGGTAATCAGCACGGGTCGTGTCGAGGCTGATGATCAGGACATTTCTGATTTTAGAAGTTTCCTGACCGGGTAGAAATATCGAGAGAACAGCCTTGGTCACGACCAGGGCTGCCACCAACAGCATGATCGGTTTACCCCAGGAAGACAGTCGTTGGCTAATGCGCATCTGGCGTCTCCTTGTGAGCGTTCTGTATACGATCGAATAGTGCGCCAATCTCCGTCGCTTCCTGGTGGCGTCCCAAGGCTTCGTAGGACTCTTGCAGCACGAACAGGATGGCGGGATCCCGGAACTCGGTCGCCTTGGCACCACATTCTGCAATGGCCAGAGCGGCCTCGGGGTCACGAATACGGGGGTTGGGATCGGTCGCCAGCACATGGCTCAGGTGCCGCATAAACGGCTCAAAGAAGTCCGGCTTCTGCGAGAGGCTTCTCTGTACCAAGGCTTTGGCCTTCACGTAATCTTTGGTCAGAACTAAATCGTAAGCGTCGACACGTTGCTGATGGAATTTGATCAGGTCCTTCGGATCATCTTTCCCGGCGTTACCTGTCAAATCCGAATCGACGTCACCCCCGATGTAACCCAGGGATTTCAGAATTCGAAGTGACTCATTGTCTAATTCAATCCTACTTTCGGTGCTGTCTTGATCCGTGTCGGGCAGTCTTGCCTCAAGTTGACTGGCGAGTGTTTTTGCTATCCCCGGGTGATCCAGGATAACATTTGTTGTTTCAGCCGGATCGGTCTGCAAATCATATAACTCGGGACGTTTGGTCCGGATGTATTTGTAACGATTGGTGACCAGGCTCAGGAGTGGTTCACATCCATATTTCGTGGGCGTCAGGCTTTCGCAATAGACCGCCCGGTCTTGCGCGGGGGGTGACTGGTCACGCAGTGAGGACAGCAGGTCGTTTCCCTCGAGTCCAGCGGCAGTTTCAATGCCCAGCCATTCACCCACCGTGGGCACAATGTCGACGAGACTTGCGACATGACCGAGTGTTGCGGGTGCAGAGCAACCGGGCAATTTGACAATCAGCGGTACGTGGACCGTGTCGTGATAAACGAAAAAACCGTGCCAGTGTTCATGCCTGGCTCCTAGTGACTCGCCATGGTCGCCAGCCAGGATGATCAAGGTCGAGTCGTAAATACCCTTCCGTTTCAGGCTGTCGATCACCCGTCCGACGTGATAATCGGTGTACCGGATTTCACTGTCGTATCGATCGACTTCGGACGGATAGAGAAGCGGTATCTTTACATCACTTTCGGGATGCCAATGGTACGGAGCGTGCAGATCAAAATAATGGAGAAACAGGAAGAAGTCCTCGCGTTGGTGTTTCTCCAGCCAACGTTCTGCCCGGTCCGAGACTTCTTGCGCGGTCCGTTGCAGGTCGTGAGGGGACATCCCAGGTGTCGATTTCCCGATGTCGTCGTCGTAGGTGTCGAAGCCCTGGTCCAACCCAAATTGAGAATCCAAGGGAAAAGCGCCGATGATGGCTCCCGTTTTGAATCCCTCCCGCTTCAATGTTTCAGCCAGGGTGACCTGAGAATCAGCGAGTCGATAGTTTTCGTTATCGTGAACATGATGTTGCAACGGTGTTCGGCCCGTGAGCATCGAACAATGGGATGGGAGCGTGAGAGGAACGGGCGCGATGGCGTGCCGAAAGAGCAGGGACTCGCCGGCCAGTCGGTCAATATTGGGACTGGTGTCGCGCGAATAACCGTAGCATCCGAAGTGGTCCGCCCGGCAGGTATCAATGGAGATGACGAGAACCCGGCGGATTTCCGGGGGCGACTCCATTGCACGCTGCACTTCTGCAGTGACCTGCGCGGTGAGTTGTGAATCCGTAAGCGACCAGTTCGTCCGGGGAAAACGCCACAGGCTTCTGCCCGCCAGGAAACAAACAACCAACAGCAGCACGAGCCTTCGCCAGGGAAACGTCCGTCGATAATTCGCCGAGGTGTCCATGTTGAGTTTCTAAAAGGAAGATGCGTGTGGCCGCTGGAACTTTGGGCGACCGTCTCCTTGCTGCGGGAAACGGGTGCCTTCCCTAAAATGCCTTATTTTCCGGCCGATTGCCATCCTTAAATGGTCGGATGGGAACCGTACTGTGCCGGTTGAGTATTGTGGAGGCCGCACAGTTGCCACAATACTCCTAACCCTGTTTTCAGAGGCGGTGCCCCGCATCCCGGTAGGGGCGGTCCGTGAGGCAGGCGGTTTAGGCGCCCATCCGGGTGAGTATGGGGGTCGAATCGGTCAGGAACAGGAGCGAAGGAAGACGGGCCAGCCTGGTGAGAGTGCTCCTTAAGAGCCAGAGCCTTCATTTTCTCACACCCACTGAGAGCGGTATCCAGGGAGCGACTGACCGTTGTGGAAGTCTTTTAAAGAGCTCGTTTCCGCCTTGAAATTAAAAAAAAAGCGAGGTGCGCTAAAAGCGCACCCCGCTTCATGTTCTTTGGCGCACATCCTGTGAGCCGAGGGAATAATAAGGTCCTTCAGGTTGTCTGCAAGTTCTTAATTACTTGCGACGTCGCATGAAGAGGGCCGTGCCTGCGAGCAGCATCATGATGATGGTCGCGGGTTCAGGCACCACGCTCACCGTAGCATCTCCCATGTTCGATTGGTCCAATGCGGTCGTCGAGCCATTATTATAGCCGAACCAACTGACCACGGATTGTGCATACATATTCGTGGCGTTTGTGGTACCAGCGGAAGTCGGCGCTCCATCTTTTTGGAGGCTAATTGTGACTTCACCAGCATTTCCACCGAGGCCATCGGCCGTGAATTCCCAGCCGTACAAGTACTTCGTATCAGCAGGCGTGCCATTCGAACCGGCGCTATTACCACCGTAAGCCTGGTTGAGTTCGACTGGAACGGAGACGCCGCTGCCGGCCTGTGTTGCGGCAGAAACGTTGTAGCCACCGTAGCTGGCAAGGTGGTTTCGAGTGGCCCCGTTGCCAATGGCACCATTGGCCGCCAGAGTTCCACCATCCACCGTCATGTCCAGATCGAGGCCGTCAATCCAATATCCACCGTAAGCGCTGTAGTTCGGAGGGCCGCCACCAAAGTTTGTGCCGGGTTGCCATGTGAGCCAGATTTCGACTCCGAGTTTGTCTCCAACTTCGAGTGGATCAGCAACACCACCCGATCGGCCGCCACTTTGGCCAATATCAGCAGTTTTGATTTGCAGGACATTTGCACTGGCAATCGTGCACAAGAAAAGCCCCAACATTAAAGCTGTCGTCAACTGTCGTACTGTCATTACCTGACTCCTTATTTCCCATCGATGCGGCACCACCTACAGTGCCTTTGTTAACACATAGTAATAAACTACCCAGAGGCTGCAGGATGTCAATGCTTTAACTGGAAGGTTTATTCAAATTCCCCAGATTATACGTGTAGTTCAATCATGAATCACCTTGAGAAATGGGGATGGAATTGTCGTAAAGCATTGAAAATGTTCAACATGGGATATTTTTTGTGGAATTTTCTGGTTAACCCCGATGCCGTCATTGACCCATTTTTTTTTCTCCGGAGAGGTAAAAAAACGAATGACCGGACCGTTCCCTACCCGTCGGGGTCGATCGGATCGGCCCACCTTGAGCATCGGGACGACGTGCTAGACTACCCTGGGCGAGTCCAGCTGACGAAGTCATCGCTGGATGTTTTTCTCGCACGCATGGTTCCGGCCCCTGCCCGAGTAATCGATGGTGGACACGTCTGCAGACAACCAGGAGCCATCTCCGCCTCGGCGGCTGAGGAACAGGCCACGACGGGGTGCTTCCCTGCGGAACCGGTTGGTCCTGGCTGCAGGAGCCAGTCTCCTGACACTGATGGCCGCCGAATGGATCGTCCGCGGCTGTCGTATTGCGCCCGCTGTGCGGCCCTTGTGGACCTCGACGAGTAACTCGGTCTACCAAAGGTCTTCCAACCCGCTGCTGAGTTTCGAACTGAAGTCCAACTATCGCAACGACCGTCCTGATTTGCGGCGTAGTTACGAGCGGACCAATGCTCATGGACAACGGGACCGGGAACGCACGTTACAGAAGTCGCCGGGCGTGCGACGTGTTATTTTGCTCGGTGATTCCGTCGTGGAAGGTTTTGGGATCGCGGAAACCGAAACGATCTCATCCCAGTTGGAGCAGATCCTGCAGAACGAAGCGGTTGAAGTCCTCAATTTTGGCGTGAGTGCCTACTGCACCTTGGCGGAAGTTGAATTACTAAGGACAAAAGGAGTCGACTTCGGCCCGGATGATGTTGTTTTGGTCTTCACGGTTAACGACTATGACAATTACAACCAGGAGTCCTGGCCACTCACCAATCCTTTGAAACGCCCGACCTGGACCAAACACCTTTTTGTGAATTCCGATCTTTTCCGGCTGGTTGCGATCGATTTCAACCTGTTCGATTTTGGTTTGGAATCGGACCCACTTCGCTGGAACAGGGTAGCCATCGGAGAAAACAACGTGGTGGAAGGGTTGCAGCGGTTTCGCGCGTTAGCAAATCAATATCAGTTCCGGCCACTGGTGGCGATCTGGCCCCATTTCCTCGATGCTCAAATCATGGACGGACAGGTCATGGGCGATGATCGTCAGACACTGATTATCGAGCGTCTGTGTCGCATGTACGGGTTGCCGACGTATCGGATTTCGACCGCCTTCCGGCAGGAGTCACAGAAGAACGGCCCGGTGAGAAGCCACCGCTTACGTTATACAATTGGCGATTCGCTGCATCCGTCCGCCGAGGGTTGCCGGATCGCGGCGACCGCTTTGAAAGGGGTCCTGAGAGAAATGGTCCACGGTCGTTATAAAATGAGCAACAGCGGACCGGAGGATTTGCCAGCGGTAGCGGCCGCGGCGGTGACTGGCCGGGAATCCCACACCTATGGGAACTTATGGATCAACCTCGGGAACGAATCGCTGCTGGACGAGGATTACGAGGATGCGGCACGATATTTCAGAATGGCAATCGAAGTGTTGGGAGACGAGCCTGCCCCATTGGCATCTGCCCATCATGCTTTGGGGGCACTGTTAGGAAAACAACGCGCCTTCAGCGAGTCCGAACGGCATCTTCGGCTGGCGCTTGAATTGGCGCCGGGCAATCCCCACGTACGTTTGACGTTGGGAACGGTTTATCTTGCCAGCAAACAGTACATGTTGGCAGTCCCCTGTCTCCAGAACGTCGTACGTAGCTTGCCTCAGGATTCCAAGGCACATTTCCATTTAGGTGCAGCGTTCGCGGGGACGGGAAATCAGGTGGACGCGAAAACCCAATACACGTTGGCTGCACAACTACAACCAACACTGGCACCCGCCCACCAGGCGTTGGCCTGGCTGCTGGCAACCAGCGGTGCGGTGACACCAGCGGATGCCAGCCAAGCGATTCGTTCTGCTGAAAAAGCAGCCCGGCTGACCGGGCATCAGTCTGCCGTGTGCCTGGACACCCTGGCAGCGGCTTACGCCGCGGCAGGACAATTTGAAGATGCCGTGCACTGGCAAGGCATGGCCCTCAAGATGGCCACGACAGAGGAACGGGGCGATTATTCCGCCAGGCTCCAACTATACTGCACACAGCAGCCGTACTGCCGTCGGGCATCTGATTTGCCGCCGCGCAAATGACCAGCCGGTTGATTGCACATGATCCTCGGCTGGGAGAACCCGTGCCGTCCGGCACGTTCGGGTCCATTTTCCGCCCACAACATGAATGTAAGGGTCGTCCGGCCATTCCGTGGAAAAGGTGATATTGTAGTGCTACAATGGAGTGTCGAGTGATTCAAAGTGGGGTGGTCTGAGCAGATACCCCGTGAGAATCACCCCGTGAGAATCGTTGTCACTCGGATGTTTTACTACACTGGAATGAATGGCGGGGAGCCCGTCCCGGATCTACCAGGGTGTTGCCAAAACAATTTGTCTTCCGCACGCCACGGAAAAACCAAGCCATGGCACAGCCACACGGTGGTGTTTCCCAACTCGTTTCTATGTTGCTGGCGGTCTTAGCAGTGGCCGGCGCCAGCAGCGGTCTCTCCTGCCGCCAGGGAAGCAGGTCGCCCGAAAGCAGACACGCGGAGCTTCCGGCAGCCCGTGAGGTAACCGAAGAAGCGGGTTCTGCTGTGGATGGTTACGCGCCGGCTCGTGCTATCCTCGATGCCATGAAAGGCCTGGAGTTATCGAGTGACGCCAAGTGCCATTCCACGGCCTGTCGTTTTGAAAACTTTCTCTACGGTACGCCCCTGAACAATGGGGCGCGAGATGAAAGATCCTCGCTGCAAAAAGAATTGATCCACCACATCTGGAGTGCCGCGTCGCAGGTGGCGCGCGAGAAACATGAAACGACCGTCAGCTTGCAGTGTGTATCGCCTTTGATCAGGCAGATTGTTACGACTTCCAAGAACGAAAACGGAGACATTCAGGCCCGTTTCCCCGGTATGGATCCGGTTGAAATTTCCCGGGTTCGATTTCGACAGTTCTCGTCGATCGCCTATTCACTACGCGCCCTCCTTTCTGTTCAGCAGGATGGTGTGGTCAACGGTTCGCGCCTCCTGCCCCTGGATGACGAAAGCACCGGCGCGTTACGGAGCCTGACTGATACGGTCACACTTTGTGCATTAAAGTTGGCGGACCAGGAAGCCCGCCTGCAAAACAGCCGGCACGTCAAGCGAGTGATCATGCAGGAGGCCTGGCGGCGATTGATACCCAGTTCTGTCGGTACAGATCCCCGGATTCCGGTGGAAACGGGCATTGCCAACAAGGAGCTACGGTCGCAACAGAGCCGACAAGAATTTCTGGCCCTGACGGAGAACAAGCTCGCTGCTTACCAGACCTATAACGAATTGGAGTCGATCGATCTGGAACAACACTTCTGGCGCAACGTGGAAGCCTTTTACGCGATCTATCCTCTGGGCAAGAAAAACAAGACGCTCATGGCGGAGCTGAGTCGGGCCTATGGCGACCAGATGCGGGATTTCGCAAACCGCCTGCTCAACGCGGCAGACGAAATTGCTTCCACAGCCGGGCACTTGTTGATTCGCGCTGCCGACGCTAACCGGGCCGTGTCGGAACTCATGCCCCACAAAATCGACGACTTCGAAGATGTCCACCTCTTCTTCCGGTTGCCTGCGGAGGAACGGGTGACATTGGAGGCCTACGACTGTGATGCCTATCGGGATACGGGCGCCCATTGGCAATATCTCCAGGATGTGTACAAGGGACTTTCTCAGGGGGAACTGGTACCCGATCCGTTTGCCGCGGAGATCATCACAGAAGCGATTTCGGGATATGGCGTGCTCCTCTTTCGCGTGGCCGGCAAGCTGGCCGCTGTGACCAGCCAACGCCTGCCCGTCCTGATGCCACCTCACCTGGTCGCGGCGCGACAACACATTCTTGACCTCACGCAGCAGCATTTGATGGCGGAGTTCGCCCCGTCCACACCCGCCGCCATCGTGTCTGCACAGCCGGGCGACCCCGCACCCTCCACGACGACATTCTTCACGCCGATTACCACGGAAACGGGTGTCGATTTTACGCATGGGTCGACAAAGTGGCTCAGTAAATTCCGCCGCCGGAAGTCGCTGGACCAGTTTCCCACGTTCTCGGGGGGAGGGGTGGCCGCCGAAGACATCAACAACGATTCACACCTGGACCTGCTCTTTGTCGGGGGAACAGGCAATGGTTTGTACCTCAATGACGGCCAGGGGCGTTTTCGTGACGTGACGACTCAGGCCGGCATCAATTTTCGACGGGCGGACGGTTCTTACGGCGAGGCCCGTCAGGCCATCATTACTGATTTCGACAATGACGGCCTGCAGGATATTCTGATTGTGTATAACCGCGACCACCACCGTCTGTACCGCAACCTGGGCGGTGTCGAATTTGAAGATGTCACGGCCCACACGGGACTGGGTGGCGAGGGGTTGATCAGTGGACCTGTGACCGTCTTCGATTTCGACAATGACGGCCTGCTGGATGTATATTTAACTTGCTTCGGTGATTACCTGCAGGGAGCCATACCTCACGAAGAACGCAATAACACCAACGCGTTGCCGAATCGCCTGTTCCGGAATCTGGGTAACCTGCGATTTGCCGATGTGACGGCCGGCAGCGGCACCGACGACAGCGGCTGGTGCCAGGCGGTCACCCATACGGACTTTGACCGTGACGGTCTGCAGGATATCATCGTCGCCAATGATTTCGGGTGTAATGCGCTGTTGCGGAACCTGGGTGCCGGCCGGTTCGAGAATATTTCACCAGCGCTGCAAATCACCAAGGCGTATCATTCCATGAACGTCGGCATCACCGATCTGAACCGTGATCGCTATCCGGATGTGTATATTTCAAATATTGCGACCATGGTGAAGGACAACAAGTATGTCCTGCCCGACGTCAACACCCCCCTGAAGTTCAACGCCAAGGCGATGGCCAACATGTTGGTCAAGGAGGCCAATATCCTGTACCTGTCCGAAAGCGACGAATCCGGACTCGTTCAATATCACCCATCCATGGACGTGGAACGTGGCGAGACCTCGACCGGTTGGGCCTGGGATGCTGAGTTCTTTGATTTCGACAACGATGGCGACGATGACCTGTACGTGGTCAATGGGACGAATGATTACAACATCTTTCAGGATGTCCTGAAGGTCGAGCAGGATGGGCAGCAGACCTTCTACCACCTGCACTATCAGCGAGAGTCGAATGTGTTCTTCGTGAACGAAGGTGGAAAGCTGAAGAACCAGTCCGGCCGGAGCGGGGCGGATTTCAAAGGCAACTCACGTAGCGTGGCTTACCTGGACTGGGATAATGATGGTGACCTCGACATCGCGATTAATAATTTCCACGACCCGGCAACATTATTGCAAAACAACAGCCAGCTACGGGCAAACCATTGGATCAAGGTGCGTCTTGTCGGTGATCCGGCCCGCGGCAGCAACCGGGACGCCATCGGGGCCCGGATTGAGGCAACCGGTAGCGATTCACTCTATCTTCTCCGGGAGGTTCAGGGCGGATCCGGCTATCTCTCGATGGAACCGAAAGAGCAGCACATCGGCCTGGGGAAGGCCACCTCGGTTGATCTTCGCATCACCTGGCCCAACGGACAGGTGCAGGACGTGATGAACCTGTCCGCCAACCACTGTTATCTGGTCGACCAGGCGGAGGCGGGTGAAGAGGGTTTCCAGGCGATGGGATACCAGCAGGGAAAGTTGGTGCGTCCGGGCGTCTGGCAACGGAATTAGTGTCCGTGACGCTTGTCCGACAAACCACGACCGGAAGTCAACGCTTGTGCAGCGGAGGAGATGCTCATTCGGGCGACGTGGACCCGGTCAGCTTTTGCTTCGCAAGGGTCAGGTTTCGCGACGCCTCCGGAAAATCCGGTTTGATTTGAATCGCCCTCTGAAAGTGATGCACCGCCTCCTGGAAACGCCCCTGGCTCGTGCAGATGATCCCCAAGCCGTTGTGGGAGTAATAGAGATTCGGGTCATATTGAATCGACAGACGATAATGGGTGGCCGCCAATTCGCTCTGACCGGTCGCCCGGAGTGCATTGGCGAGAAAAAAATGCGTGTAGGGAAGATCCTGCCGCAGCTGAAGCGCCAGTCGAAATTGGGCGATGGATTCCTCGTGTCTTTCTTCCTGGTGCAGTACGATGCCAAAATTGACGTGGGCGTACGGATCGGTGGTGTCGGGGCCGATGCCGCGTTGAAAATGTTCTGTGGCTAATTTCACCTTGCCGAGATCTTTGTAACAGTGAGCCAGTGACAGGTGATGCCCCATGTTCTGCGGGTCGTCTTGTACGAGATGCGTATAATAGGCGATCCGGTGATTGCGATCGTGAAAAAAAAGATCTCGCTTCAGAAGTGCGAGATCCCCCTGGTCCTGCAAGACCACCTGCAGCCAGAGGTTGGCCATTTCGTTGTGGGATTCCGTGCCGAAGACGACCCTTTGGGGCGGCGAGTGGGGGTTGCGCACATTCTTCGACGAGTTATCAAACGAGTAACGATAGACAATGGTTGACCCGGCCGATAGAGAAACCGGTTGACTGTAGCGGAAGTCGTCCTGCCAATTGAAATCCCAATCGTCAATTTTGAATAACCACTGTACGGATCCATCCGCGAGTTCCGCAAAGCCATGAAGCTGCTTTCCCAGGTAGTGCGCATGGGGGTAAACCCCCAGAACCTCCGCATCGACGGGCAGTGTAAACCGGTTTTCGATGCGATAATCCTGCGCACCGGGTACTATGTCAATGTCCAGGTGGTGGAGTTGCAGGCCGTAACCAATACGCCACGGCGGCTCGTCGGTAAAATAAAATCCCACACGCGGTTGAATCTCTTCCGGCTTCCCCGATGGTCGCAAGTGCAATTGCAGCACCAGGTCGGTATCTTTTTCCAGACGCCATGACATGCCAGGTGTTCCCCCGGAGGGTTTTTTTCCGGGGGACCAACCAAGGAAATGTCCTTCGGGCATCCGGGAGGACCCCATGTCCATGCCACCGAAACCCGGCTCGGGGTCGTTTTCGTCAAGCAGGCGGCACGACTGTTGGTCGTCAATCTGAATGACTGCGTGGTGGATGACTTGCGGGTTACCGGGGCGAAACTCAACTGCCCGAACATAGCGGCCAATCGTTACCGGAACGGGAAGAACAAAATTTCGAAACACATCCGAACCGTCCGCCACCAGCGTATAGGCACTTGGCAGTTCGACCACCAGGTCGGGCTCCCCCAGCTGCCAGCCCTCGATCCAGGTGGGCGGCGGCGGTCCGTCCAGCGGATCACCCTCGACAGCGCCACCAGCAACCCAACGGCGGATGATTCCAATCTGTTGTGGCTCGAGTCGGCGTTCGCCCTTGAATTTTCCATACCCGGGTTCCGGTAACCAGGGAGGCATGAAGCCAGAGCTGGTGACTTCCACAATTTGCAAGGCTCGATCTTGCACCTGTTCGAAGGTCTGTAAACTGAAAGGCGTGGATGCGTTGGGCCGATGACAGCCGGCACAATGCTCAAAGATGATGGGTGCAACGTGTTGATGGAAGGTGACGGTGCCTCCATCGACGGCAGGCGGAGCATCGGGAGGACTCGTGGTCCCAGAACAACCGCCGGCCGCCAGAGACAGCAGCAGACAGCACCGCAGGTAGATTCCGACAACCTCCCATTCCGTCCTTGATTTGTTTTTGGCAGCCAACCGCGAGGAGTGTTGATTGGATTTGTCCATCGCTAGATTCTTCTCAGCGGGCGGTTGTCGACATGGCAGGTCCGGTCTGTTCGTACGACGCATCCTTTTTTTAACACGCCCAAGCCTGCCCACTGCGGCTCCTACGAATTTTACCGCGCATCGCAGAGTGGTGTAACGCTATTTTTTGCAGCCGGCTTTTCCGCATGTGATGAATGTGTGGCCTGCTCCGTGCCCGGCCGCCAAAGCTGCCTCCTGATGGCTGGCATCGCGCAACTCCGTGTCCTAAAATAGACTTGCGGCAACGGAGGTTCCCGCGGGCCCCGTCAGCTGATCGTGAGGAGCCGGCACATGCCGTGGGCGTCTTCGGCGCGGAGACAACGCAAAACATGTGGGCGTGTTGTCCTGAAAACAACAGGAGCAGCAAGGGGTGCTGAGTCGGAAAGTGGGCGCTGGTCGACACGCGGCATTACCGGAACAATTCCTTACGCATCCCCGGTTCCCTGGGTATGGGGAACCCTTGTTATATTGCCTGCCGCTTCTGGCGGCCCTCTTCGCCCCGGGGTGCACGCCTTCCCAATCTGTCGAATCCAACCGGGCAGCCGACCGAACGACTGTCACGTTTTGTCAGCATGTGGCACCCATTCTGTATGACCACTGCGCCACCTGTCACCGCCCGGATGGGAACGCGCCCTTCAGCCTGCTCACCTATCAGGACGTGAAACACCGGGCTCAACTGATCGGGGACCTGACGCAACGGCGCGTGATGCCGCCCTGGCTGCCGGCGGTGGGGCACGGAGAGTTCGCGGGGCAGCGGCGGTTGAGTGATGAACAGATTGCCATTCTCGGCGAATGGCTTGAGCAGGGAACTGCAGAAGGTGACACGGCGGACCTGCCGGCTTTGCCTAGCTGGAAAAGCGGCTGGCAGTTGGGTGAACCGGACCTGGTGTTGACGATGTCCCAACCGTTTGCTCTGCCGGCTGACGGTCCGGATGTTTACCGCAATTTTGTGTTTCCGGGTCCGGTGACCGGAGCCCATCACGTTCGTGCCTGGGAATTCGATCCCGGCGGTAGTCTCGCGGTCCATCATGCCTTCGTCGCCAAAGATCGCTCCGGCACAGCCCGGCGACTCGCTGCGGCCGACCCGGGTCCGGGTTACGAGTCGATGGGACTGACGGGGAACCTGGAGGGCCACTTCAACGGCTGGGCGCCCGGCAAGGTTCCCTACGCGGGCACCCGGGATATGGCCTGGCTCATCGACGACAAGACCGACATTGTCATTCAATTGCACCTGCAACCCCAGGGCAAACGGGAAGAAATCCAGGTGAAAATGGGACTCTACTTGGCTGATCAGCCACCGACGCGTTTTCCAGCGGTGCTTTTGCTGGGAGCCTTGGATATCGATATCCCGGCCAACAACGGGCAGTACATCGTGACTGACGAATTGACGCTTCCCGCAGATGTGGACGTGTTGGGAGTCGTGCCGCACGCACACTACCTGGCAACCGACATGAAGGGCAAAGCCACGCTTCCCGATGGCACGACCGAATGGCTATTCCATATTCCCCGCTGGAATTTTAATTGGCAGTCCGCCTACCGGTATCGCCATCCGTTTTTTCTTCCCCGCGGAACCCAGCTGTCACTCACCTACACGTATGACAATTCCAGCGGCAATCCGTTCAATCCCCACCACCCTCCTCAGCGCGTGGCCTACGGACCGAACACCAGCGACGAGATGTGCGAATTGTGGATTCAAGTCGTGCCCCGTCATCCGGAAGACCTGGGATCGCTGCACGGTGCGACCCAACGAAAGATGCGAGACAACTCTTTCGCCTTGCGGCAATCCAACCTCCTGGAGAACCCCAAGGACTGGCACGCACACAATACCATGGGTCTCTTTCTCCTGAAACAGCGACGGCTGGCCGAGGCGGCCGAGTATTTTGAAAAGGTGGTGTTGCTCGCCCCTGAACGGACGGACGGATATTTCAACCTGGGATACACCCGCACCGAACAAGGGCAAGCGGACAAGGCCATTGAACATTACAAAACGGCTATTTCCCTCCAACCGAGGTCTGCGGACGCGCACCTGAACCTGGCCGCTTTATATCGCAGGGAAAAACAACTTGCACTTTGTGTGGATCAACTTGAAGAAGCCGTCAGGCTGCGGCCACAGCAGATTGACTGGCGTTTCGACCTGGCCCGCGATCTGTTGGAACTCGGGGCAGTCGAGCGGGCCGTTGAACATTTCCACCACGGCCTGAAGCTTGATCCGACGCACCCGGGAGCACATTACCAACTTGGACTGGTATTCTTCGAACAGGAACGTTTCAGTGAAGCCAGGCATCATTTCCAGGAAGCGATTGCCCTCAATGCTGATGATCATCCCGCCCGTTTTAACCTGGCTCGCATTTTTGAGTTGACCGATCAACCGCGCGCCGCCCTGGACTGTTACGCCCATCTCGTACGTATCGAACCCGGTTTCGCACCGGCACATGTGCGTTCAGGGATTCTGCTGCTGAATTCCGGAGATCTGGAAACGGCTTTACAACATTTTCTTAAAACGATGAAACTCGAACCGGGATGGCCCACACCGGCCAACGGAGCGGCGTGGATTCTCGCTACCCACCCGAGCTCGGAAACACGTAAGCCGGGCCTGGCGATCAGGATCGCCCAGGACCTGGCGGTCAGGACGAATCACCGCGTTCCGGGCATTCTGGACACACTGGCCGCCGCCCATGCGTCGGCTGGAGATTATCCGGAGGCCGTTCGCATCGCCAAGCTGGCACTCGATCTCGCGGCAGCAAGTACGGGCCATGAACTGGCTCAGCGGATTGGCAGGCGATTGGAATTGTACCGGCGCGAAACCCCCTTTCGGCACAGTCAATCGTCGGTCGTCGATATCGGAGTCCCGGCACCTTGAAAAACCACCCGAAAAAGGCGCCGACATTTTAGACGAATGGTCGCGATCTTAACCAGAACCCAAAACACCCTGCCTGATTTCAGGGGCCAGACTGAAACCGGCCGTGTCCCGGGGCTTGCGCAGCGGGCGGACACCGTTGGGGGAGACAACCTGTGGACGGAAACCTTTTGGGCGGGCTCGAGGCAAGATGACAGATAAACCTCCGGCCGGAGAGGCACACACAGCAAACAACGACCGACGCCGGAGGCTCTGGTGGAGTGGGGCCGTTTTTGCATTCGCTTTAATCATCCGGCTGGCTTACCTCGTTGATCTCTCGGACAGTCCCTCCTTTGGCGTACCGATGGTGGACGCCCAGGACTACGACGAACGGGCCCGCTTCCTTGCGGAAACGGGACGTGTTCCGCCCAACTTCTTTTACCAGGCCTGGTTCTACCCCAGTTTCCTGGCGTTGATCTACAAGCTGAGCGGTGGAGCGGTTGTCACCGCCCAGGTCGTGCAGGCGTTGTTGGGTGCCGCCACCTGTGTGTTAACTTTTTGGCTCGCCCGCGAGTTATTCGGCCAGGCCGCGGGGGTGCTGGCAGGGGCCATCGTCGCAACTTATGCACCCCTGCTGTATTTCGAGGCCGAACTCCTTGCTACGGGTTGGGCCGCTTTTTTTTCCACCGCCCTGGTTTTGTTATTTCTTCTGGCCCGGAAGATCGGCTCGTTATTATTGTGCCTGCTGCTCGGTCTGGTCGGGGGCCTGGCAATCCTCACCCGTCCGAGTTTCCTGCCGTTCTTTTTCGCCGGCTGCGCCTGGTTGGTGGTCACCATGGCGCGCTCCCGACTCGATCGAAAAACGTTTGTCCGCAAAACGGCCGCTTTGGTGGCCGGTTTTTGCCTGGTGGCAATTCCGGCGGCGACGTTGGCGAAACGGTACGTGGGAAGCTTCTCCCTGGTCCCGTTCTCCGGAGGACTGAATCTTTACATTGGTAACAACCCCGGTACCAACGATACCATCAATGCCCGCCCCGGTTGGAAGTGGTTGCGGTTGGTCAGCATGCCGAATCGCGAAGGAGTTCACGGCCCACGCGCCGAACAGCATTTCTTCACGCAGAAAGTGAAACATTACGCGTTGGAACAACCCGCGTCGTTTCTCTCAGGAATGATTCAGAAAACCACCCGTTACATCAGTTCACGTGAACTGCCCCGTAACACGGACATGTACGTGTTGCGGCGTTGGTCCGGTCTACTGCGGGTCCTCGTATGGAAGGTGGGCGGATTCGGTTTTCCGTTTGGTGTGCTGTTGCCGCTGGCCATACTGGGTATCGTGCTGCACGCCGGTAGATGCCCCTGGATCGTCTATTTGTTCCTGTTGCTCAAACCGTTGTCGATCATTCTGGTGTTCGTCGCGGCACGCTACCGAGTACCTGCGGTACCCATTTTTGCCGTGATGGCGGCAGGCGGGTGCATGGCTCTTCCCGCCTGCCTGCGGGACCGGCGCATTTCACGAGTCACCCTGGCATTGTTCTGCGCACTGGCAATCGTGCCCTTTTCGATGTTGCCCGGTCCGTTTCCTGAAGAGGACCAGATTAATTATGAGGCTGAATTGTACGGGGCGGTCGGGATTCACCATCGTGAGCAGGGAAACCAGCAGCGGGCGTTCGAATATTTTACGATGGCAAGCGAAGTCCAGCCCGGCTATTCAGACATCCTCAACGAACTGGGACGGCATTGGTTCATGCGGGCAGACGAGGCGAAAACACGTGGTGATCAGCAGGCTTGGCGAGCCCACCTTTCCCGAGCGGCCGAACTGTACCACCGGGCCAGAAACGCCGCTCCGGAAAACCCTGTCAGTTACATCCACCTGGCGCTGCTCTGCGAAAACCAGGAGAATTTTGACAAGGCCGTAGCGCACTTGCGTGACGGGCTGAGGTTTGACCCCAAAGAACCGCAGTTGCATTACAGGATGGGTGTCCTGCTACTCGCCCGTAGCGAACGGAGCGTGCCCGATTCGCTACACAAGAGAAACGAGCTGAAACTGGCTCAAGAACATTTTTCGCGATCGATTGAACTGTCACCGTCTCTTGGAAAGGCCCACTTCGGACTCGCCAGCGCATTGCAGCGAAACGGAAAGGTGAGGCAGGCGATCACCCATTATGAGGAGGCGCTCCGACTGGGTCTGCGATCCGCGGGTTTATTTCGAGAGTTGGCATGGTTGCTGGCCACGGACCCTGACGAGAAACATCGCGACGGCGAACGTGCCATCAGTCTGGCTCGCCGCGCCTGTCACGGTCCGGAACCGGCCAATGCGTTATTTCTCGACACCCTGGCCGCCGCTTATGCCGAGGCTGGGCAATTCACGTTGGCGGTTCAATTCTCTCAGCGGGCCATCGAGCAGGCTCAGATCGCGAATGCACACGAGCGCCTTGCCGCCTTGGAAGGGCGCAAGCAACTCTATCTTTCCCACCAGCCTTACCGGGATCGGCGCGTGCAAACCGGTGAGGGCCTACGGACCGGGAAATAGAACCCCACGCGGAATTTGGGGTGAGACAGTCGCGATGTGGCATTGGCCGACCGTTCGCCATGGTTTTCACGCCGTGCAGATGATACGACCGTTACGGACTGACCGTTTGGCTTGCTTCACTTGTTTTTGAAGGTAGAATGAAACAGGTGTTGACGCGTGATCTTGTCCCAGGTGATTCAGCCAATGCTTTACGTCTTGTCCTGGCAGCGGTCTATTCAGGTCCTGGTGTTACTGGCAGCCGTCGTTGCTGCTTTTATCATTGGAGGCACGAGACCCTCTACGATCCCGGAAACGACAGACTCTTCCTTCGATATGCTGGGTTATATTGACGCAGGCATTGCCAAACAGGAAGACTGTAAAGATGTTCGCTGCTGGAGTTCGGTGAACAAGATCCAGATGTTTATTTCGGGCATCTCGATTGAGCATGCGGCAATCGGAACCCGGGTGGAACGTTACGTCGAGTTGATCCAGGACACCTGGCAAGACGCATCGCAACAATGTACGGACATCGAAATTTCAAAGGAAACCCTGGTTGCCACGTTGGCTCGCCGGTTTCCCCACAGCACGGATCCGGCAACGAAAAAGGTGGGTTTTGATTTTGACGGGCAGGCCGAACTGATCACGATCTCGCCGGAAGCCGTCACGGATTATTCTGATACGATCGAGGCCTGGCGGTTGTTACAAACCTGGGCTGTCCGGCAGACGGATGCCACGGGCCGGATTAACCTTAGTCCGGGGTTTTCCCGGGAAGCGATCGACGCGTTTCGTGATTTTCTCGTCGTCTACGACATTGCTCTTCTGAAGCACGCCAAGGAAATCGCCCATCAGCAGAAGCGATCCAAGGTGGACGTAGACATTATGAACCTGGCATTTCGTCAGCAGGACCCGGCCCAAGAATTGTAGTGAGTATGGGCGTGAATATGGCATCCGGCCGCTATCAAGGTTGGACCGCAACGGTCGTCATCGGCGTCGTGCTTCTTCTCGGGGCGGTCGCGATCCGTTCCACCCGTCCGCGGGCCGATTATCTTCCGCGCACACGAACACTCGTGCAACAAAAAGAGACCTCACTGAAAACGTACAATCGGGAAATGCCACTGGAAGAAATCCTTTCTTTTTATGAAGCTCACACCGGAAATCCGGTGAGCCCCGAGGCATTCCAGGCGCTGACAACCGCCATCGTCGAAGACGTGATTCCCGGGTTGTGGCGAAAAAGTCAGGCGAGGCAGGCACAAGGGCGCTGGATCCTGCACCACGCCATGTTCAGCAGCATTCAGGAAAACTATCCCCATCAAACCCTGACCAACGCCGACGTGATTGTTTTTCCGGATGCTCCGCATCTGCGGGTCGTCGTCTCTGAGCCCAATGGCGATTTTTTCCGGGACAGTGGCTGGCATTGGAGATGGATCGGGAACTACCTGGACGGTTCGGCACATCCCTGGGACGAAGTCCCCAAAGAACTGGATGCCTACGCGGCGGAAGAACTGAGTGAGTTTCTCTCCGTGTTCGCTGTGGCAGTGGTGGATGTGGCCGCGTCGCACGCGGTAACGGATCATGGCACGATTGAAGCACGGGACATCACCGAAGTTTTCGAACAAATTGCGCTGACCACCATGGAGCCCAGCGGGAGCAGGCAATTCGACGCGATGTTTTCCACGGAAACGAAGCAGCGTCTGATCGCGTCGCTTCCCAATCCCATGTTCCGGGATGTGACGGATGCCATGGGGATCAAGTATCGCCATCTGCCGAATCCCGAACATTGGATTCGACGAACGCAGTTATTCACCCCGACTGGGCTCGCCGGGGGTGGCGTCTCCGCTTGCGATTACGACGGTGACGGGTTCACCGACCTGTATTTTGCCGGCGACCTCGGGGGGGCTCTGTTTCGAAATATCCAGGGCAGGGGGTTCAAAAATGTCTCCAAAACCGCGGGCATCACCCGGGCGGGAGAAAGCCGGGCGGGTTATTTTGTCGACTTCGACAATGACGGTGACGAGGACCTGTTTTTTACCTACGTGGGACTGTCCAACCGCCTGTATGAAAATGCCGGAGATGGAACCTTTCGGGATGTTACGGAATCTGTGTCCTTGCAAAGTGGCAACGAGATCACTCATGAGGCTGTCTGGTTTGACGTCAACAACGACGGCTACCTGGACGTCTATACCGGGAACTTTGGCAATTGGCTGGCGGGAGACTCACCCACGATTGGTCGCACCAACAGCAACGCTCCTCCCAATCAACTCTACCTGCATCGTGTCCGCAACGGGAACCATACGTTTCAAGAGGTTGCAGAAGACATGCACGTGGCGGACCGGGGTTGGACACACTGCGTGGGGGCCTTCGACTTCGACGGCGACGGATGGATGGACCTGTTCTCCTTGAATGACTTCGGTAGCAGCCAGATTTTCCGGAATTTAAAGGGGCGGGACTTCGAAGAGGTGTCTGGTGACCAGAAAATGGATGATCTGTACAACGCCATGAGTTTCACATTATTGGATCTCCATCATTCGGGAACTCCATCCATTTACATCTCGCAGGTGATGAAACTGACACATCGGCAACGATATTCGCGCCCTACAGAGAACACCGCCATCGTGTTTGACCCCGACAAAAAAGATAACCTGCGCGTTCTGAACAAGAACCGGCTGTTCTCGCGAAATGACCAGGAGTTTTTCGCGGATGAACATAATCAGCGCATCGAACCAGCCTATCTGGGGTGGGCCTGGGACGTGAGTGCGCTGGACTATGAAAATGACACCGACCTGGACCTGATCGTCCTAAACGGCACGGAGACGAACATTCCACCTAACAATTTGCGTATCGAACAGGAGATGCGGGAGTCCGAAAACGGCGGCCAGGAAATGTCTTTCCAGGAAGGACGCAATTGGCTGGCAGCCTACGGGAACGAACAAAATGTCTGTTTTCTCCAGCAAGATGGCTACTTTTACGATGTGTCGTCCGTTAACCCGATCGCTTTCAAAGGCAACTCGAGAGGCTCCGCTTTTCTGGATTTCGACAACGATGGTGACCTCGATGTGGCCATATCGAATTACGACAATCGAGTACAACTCTTTGAAAACCTGCAAAATCAGAGTCACGCGTGGGTTCGATTTCAACTCCAGGGCCGACGATCCAACCGAAACGCTGTGGGCGCGATTGTGGAAATCAACTTCGATAACAAATCACGGTTTGATCAGGTGGTCTCCGGGTCAGGATTCTTGTCCCAGAACCCCTATCGGCTGCATTTCGGCCTCGGCCATGCCAAGGTCATTGACAAAGTCTTGATTCACTGGCCCAGTGGTACAAAACAGACATTGGTTGGCTTGAAAGTCAACCGACTTCACAACATCCAGGAACCCTTGCAGGCGAGGGAGTAGTGCAGAGCGGACAGCTTTCCGACAGGACGAAGGGGTGGGTGATGACGATGGTAATCGTCACACTTGTCCTGCTGGTAGGCGTCGCCTTCCGGGTCAAGCACGCACCGGACGGCGGGCTGCGGCGCACGCGGTCCCTCGTCGCGCAAAAAGAAAACTCCCTGCATGCCTATAATTCCGACCGGCCAATCGCCGAAATCCTTGACTTTTATGAGAAGCAAACGGGTCATCCGGTGACCGCAGGCGCGTTTGACGCGCTGACGGAATCGATGGTAGAGCAGGTGATTCCGACCCTCTGGCGAATCAGCCAGGACCGGCAGGCCGCTGGACGCTGGATCTTGCACCATGCTATGTACGAGAGCATCCAGGAATCGTATCCCCACCAGACGCTGACCAATGCTGACGTGATCGTTTTCCCGCATCATCCGGAGTTGCGGATTGTCGTTTCCGAACCGAACACTGATTTCTTCCGGGACAGTGGGTGGCACTGGAGGTGGATTGGAAATTATCTCGAATGTCAGCCGGCCAGCTGGTGGACAGCACCGAAAGAACTGGACGTGTACGCGGCGGAAGAGTTGAGCGAGTTCCTGTCGGTTCTGGGTGTGGCGGCGGTGGAGATGGCTGCAGCGAACGCCACGACCAGCAACGCCACAATTGATGCTGAGCAGATCAGGAGGATCTTTCAGCAGATTCATGCGGCCGACATGCGAGCGCCGCAGACACATCATCTGGATTTAGCATTTTCCGAAGAAACCAAGACGCGCCTGTTAAACTCGGTGCCCGATCCGATGTTCCGAGAGGTAACGGATTCCGTCAAGTTAAAATACCGCCATCTACCGAATCCGGATCACTGGAATCGCCGCACTCTGTTAAACACTCCCATCGGGCTTGCGGGGGGAGGTGTTTCCGCCACGGATTACGATGGCGATGGAAACACCGATCTCTACTTTGGCGGCGATCTGGGCGGGGCCTTGTTTCGAAATATCGGGGGAACCGAATTTCGAAATGTCTCCAAAAGCGCGGGAATCCAACGGTCGGGAGAAAGTCGTGCCGGCTATTTTGTGGATTTCGATAACGATGGAGACCAGGATCTTTATATTACCTACGTCGGGCTGACCAATCGATTGTACGAGAATACAGGCCAGGGGACTTTCCGGGACGTTACAGAATCCGTTCAACTGTTCAGCGGCACGGACATTACCCACGAGGCAGTCTGGTTTGACCTGAACAACGACGGATACCTGGACGTCTACACGGGAAATTACGGTGATTGGCTGGTAGGGGACTCGCCGACGATCGGCCGCACCAACGACAACGCACCACCTAATCGCCTCTATCTGCATCGTGTGCGAGACGGTCGGCATGTATTCGAAGAGGTCAGTGAGCAAATGCATGTTGCCGACCGTGGCTGGACCCATTGCGTGGGTGCCTTTGATTTTGACCGCGATGGATGGATGGACCTCTTTTCGCTCAACGACTTCGGCGCCAGCCTGGTATTCCGGAACGTCAACGGGAAGGATTTTGAGGAAGTGTCCGGCGAGCAGAAGATGGATGACGTCTACAACGCCATGAACTTCACGCTGTTGGATCTGGATCATACAGGAATGCCCTCGATTTACATTTCACAAATGATGAAGTTGATCCATCGCCAGAGATATGCGCGGCCGACCGAGGAGACCCCGATCGTTTTTGACCCGACAAAAAAGGACAACCTGCGGGTCCTGAATCGAAATCGACTGTTTTCCAGAACTGAAAACAACACGTTCGTCGATGAACACAACCAGCGAATCGAACCGGCCTACCTGGGATGGGGCTGGGATGTCAGTGGATTGGATTATGAAAATGACGCGGACCTGGACCTGATCGTCTTGAATGGCACGGAAACCAATGTGCCTTCTGCGAACTTGACCAGGGCTTTGCAGGATGACTCATCGAAGCGGGATGCAGTCGAGATGGATTTCCAGGGCGGAAGAAATTTTCTTTCCGCCTACAACAACGAACAAAATGTTTGTTTCCTCCAGGAGGACAGCTATTTTTATGACGTCTCCTCCATCAACCCGATAGCGTTCAGGGGGAATTCACGGGGTTCGGCATTTCTGGACTTTGACCAGGACGGCGATTTGGATGTGGCCGTCTCCAATTATGACGCTCCTGTGCGATTTTTTGAAAACCTACAAACAGCTGATAATTGCTGGGTCCGTTTTCAACTGGAAGGGACACGTTCCAATCGAAATGCAGTCGGAGCGCGGGTGGAAATTCAGTTCGATGACCAGTCAAGATACGATCAGGTCGTCTCCGGTTCGGGGTTTTTGTCACAAAACCCCTACCGGCTGCATTTTGGTGTCGGGAAGTCTACGCAGATCGATAAAGTTATCATTCACTGGCCGGCGGGCTCGATCCAGCAACTTTCCGATTTGGGGGTCAACACGACACATCACATCAAAGAGCCGTTGCCCTAGGCGCGGCCTTTTGGGGCACCTGCGGTGGTTAGATCCATTCGCCTTGTTGGGATCATCACCTGGCGTTGGTTGTCCGCCCACGCATCCATTTGCGCAGCTGGGACACTGTGGGAATGCTGGACATGGCCTGTAATACGTGGCCTTCTTCATCCGTTACGATCGTCGAGGGCAACGCTTCAAAACCGAGTTCCTCCAGTAGCAGCCCTTGAAATCGGCTTCGTTGTTGGTTGGTCAGATCCAACAACAAACGATAGGCCGGCTGAAAGGTGGTCATGTACTCCTTCAATTGGGATGGTTTGTCCTGCGGGTCAATGGGAACCCCGTAGACCTGAAGTTGCTCCCGTGGGAATGCCGACCTTAAACTGACCAACTGCGGCAGATGCTCTTGGCACGATTTGCACCAGGTTGCCATCGTGGTGTACACGCGTAACCCGGCAGGGGCGCGACTGTCGTTTCGTTTGGCCGCACCGGGTAGTTCCACCCGCTTTCGCACGCCCTGCGTCGTGATACTGGCCACGGTCGGGACCAAGGATTTGTGGTGCGCGAAAACGTAGTCCGTCACATCGAATCCCGAACCATCAGCTGATTCCGACCCGTTCTCGAAGGCTGTCAACAAGCGTCCCCGGGGTACATTTTGCAACACAGATGTTTTACCCGATGGCCAACGCACCGTCACCGAAAGGGCCAACGTGCTCTGCCCGATGCCCACGATCATGGTGTCGCTATTTTGAGCGCAGAACCCTTCACCACAACGATATTCCCGTTTCAGCCGCATGTGGCCCAGGTCGACTTCGACTTTGGCGCCGTAGCCATCCCGGCAGGATGATTCCGGGTCCGGTATGGTGAAACGGTTGCCACCCACATACCGCAGGGCAATAAAATTTCCCGCCGGGCCACCGTTTGGCCCCACCTGGCCCAGGGAATTCCGGTAGAGGTTCAGTAAAGGCGTATTGGCGTTCACCAGGGCGATGTCCTGCCAGCCGTCATGGTCGTAGTCCCAGTAGACGAAGGTCCGGCCGTCGGCAAGGTTGTCCAATCCTGACAGCAGAGAAAGATCGTGGAAGGTCTTGCCATTACGGTTGATAAACAGGCAATTACGCTCATGGCCACTGAAGGAATTCATGCGTTTTTCACCACTCTTCTGATCGACAACAAAATCGTTTTCCAACTGCCCGCTGCGCCACTGGGAGGAGGTGCGGATTTTCTGAGGTTGTTGCTGGTCACTGCGCACGACCGAGCGCCAGAAAGAACTTCACAAATCAACCTCACTGGCAACCTCGTCCGGCACGGTGTAGTAACCGCTGGTCACATAGATATCAAGGAAGCCGTCGTTATCAACGTCCATAAATTGCCCGCCCCAGGACCAGCCCGCCTGGGTCACCAGCAGCGCCGGGGGCTGACTTCCGGAGACCAACTCGAAATGATCTCCACAGTTCCGGTACAACCGGTTCCCGTCAGCCGACTGCCGGAAACGGAGGTCTAACTTGGAAACCTGGTCGGTAATTCGCAGTCCCGCTTTACTGTACATATTGGAAATGTACAGGTCCTGCCTGCCGTCATTGTTGTAGTCACCCCAACTGGCCCCCATCCCAAAGCCACGCATTGCACCACCACCAACCTCATCCGTGACATCACGAAAACCATGCGACCCCTCATTCCGGAATAGGAAGTCGGGTGCAAAATCGTTGGAGATGTACAGGTCTGGATCGCCGTCCTCGTCAAAATCAGCCCACGTCGATTGAAACGTGTTGTAACCAACCGCTACTTGATGGTTTTCCGGCGCCACCTCAAAGCGGCCTCCCCGATTGACCAACAGCAGATTTCGGGGCCCGACCCGATTGACAAAACCGTGGTGGCCCACTGCAGGGTCATCAACACGTCTGAGCAGTTCGCGGGCTTCTGCCTTTGGCAGGAACTCGTCGAACCAACCCTGCACGGTCCCCCCGATTCCCACGGGTGGACCGTAGGTGGATAAGTAGATATCCAACAGGCCGTCGCCATTGTAGTCCGCGGCGGAAATCGACGTGACCAGATACGGCAGCGGGCGGGAGACAAGTTGCTCTGAACGGTCAACGAACTTTCCCTCTTCATTGGACAGGTACATGCTGCGTTCAAGAAAACGACCTAGAATCAGGTCCTTGTCGCCATCGTTGTCGAAGTCGGCGAAGATGCTGCTGGTCGACACGCCCTGGATGTCCAGGCCTTTGTCCGCGGCGGACTCAATGAAGCTCCCATCCCCCTGGTTGTGCAGCAATTGGTTCCTGCCCCAACGGGTCATCACGTACAGGTCGTCCCACCCGTCACCATCAACATCTGTCACGGACAGTGCCGGATGTTTTCCATTGGTGGTCGGCATGAAATAGCGCTGGTATCGCTCGTTGACCCCCGGCAGCCGGCCTTCCTTGACCATGCGAATCACGTGGTCTGTGTGATGTGATTTGCGTGCGCGTTCCTGTTGTTGTTGGTCAGGCAGCGCGGTTTCCAGGACTTCGTCGAACATCAACCGCGGACTATCGAAAGTCTCCATGCGGACAAGATGCCAGGCGGCAATTCGCCATTTCGAGCCGGAGATCGTTTCCCCGGCTCGCCAGAGCACATCTTGCCGGGCTCGGACGGCGCGCCAGGTGCCATCCTGCAATAATGCCAAACCTGTAAACCCCAGTTCCGCCTGAAAGGCTTGCGGGTCCGCCCCGGAGAACTGCCCGCGGATAAAATAGAATTTCGCGTGTTCAAAATAGTCAACCGTGTCCAACAGGCTGCGCCACATCTGCCACTGGTCCGAGGCACGTGTGCGACTTGACGATTCAAGGGGCCAGCTGGAAGTCGACACGTCCACCGTGGGTAACTCCTGAAGGCGAACGGGACCGGCACCGGGTAGAATGTCGATCACGTCCACATGCTTTTCCAGCAAGGGATAACTGTTGTGATCGGGAAAGCGTAGGTTCAGAACGCCTTTGGCAAGCTGTTTTAATCGCGGCGTAAGTTCGAGGATCAATTCCTCCGAAGCAACGATGGTACGTACCGTTCCATCGGCGTCACCGCTCCGAAAAGCACTGATCCACCCGTTTGCCAGATAGAGTGACCCTGCGGCAAGCAAAACCACCAGGAATACATCCACCCGTGAAGGTGGCCACCAGGCAAATCCTCCACGAACGGGTTGTCGACTGTTGTCTTCCATGGCTGATCGCCACTCTCTGCAAAACGGTTGTTGGAAACCCGACGGTGCTGGTCACGATTTCCCGTGGGTCGGGGCCTTGGTGATCCTCAGTTCGGACCCACCCGAGCTTGGTGGTGACCGTCAGGCTGCATCTGTTTCCCCTATTAGGAGGATAGTCCCAGGGGTACTGTTGGGGAAATGGGCCCCATCGGTTGGGGAAGGATTCACCGACCGTACCCCTGTTTCACCTCGTTTCGGTTTGGTTTTAGCGATTACAACGGGCGACCCACGGTCCGCCTCTGTCCCCTGGCCGGACGTACCCCGCCGCATAAGCCCTCTCCAGGGCGAACTCAGCTCCCGTTCATCCCCACCCTGCCTGTGCCCCATTTGCGAATCTGGGAAACTGTCGGAATACCCGGTATTACCTGTAAGAGCTGACCGCGGCCGTCGGTTACGATCGTCGCCGGGAGGATGGCGGAACCCAACTCTGCCCGTAACAGGCTTTGCACCTGGTTCCGCTGTTGCGTTGCCAAAGGGTTTAGCAATTGATAATCCGGCCCAAACGTCGCTTCGTAGTCCTTCAATTTAGTTAGCGTATCTTGCGGGTCGATTGGCACACCATAAACTTTGACCTGGTCCGTATCGAAGTCCTGAGCCAACCGGGAAAGTTGCGGAAGATGTTTCTGGCACGCGGCGCACCAGGTGGCCATGGTCGTGTACAACCGCAGCTGCGGCGGGTTCCGATCTGCAGTGCTGGTCGACAAACCCGGCAACGTGAAGTTTTTCTGATCGGCCGGGGTCGAAGGATGATTGGCCCGAGACGACGGCAGGGCCGCTACTGGATTCACATAAACCGCCACGTCAAACCCCGAACCGTCCTCTGATTCGGCGGCATTTTCGAAGGCGGTCAACAGTGCTCCACGTGGTACGTCGTGAATCGTTTGTGACGTTCCCGCCGGCCAGCGGACTGTCACCGACCGGGCGGACAGGTTCTCTCCGATCCCGATAATCATCGTGGCGCTGTTCTGAGCGCAAAAACCCTCGCCGCAGCGATGTTCTCGTGTCAGCCGCATCGGTCCCAGGTCCACCGCGACGCGGGCGCCGTATCCATCCCGGCAGGCACGGTCCGGAGCAGGCGAAGCCAGGCGGTTAGCGCCCACATACCGCAAGGCAAGAAATGCTCCCCCTTCTCCACTGCTGCGGGGAGAATCTCCAATCGTATTGCGATACAAATTCAACAACGGTGAATTGGCGTTCACCAGGGCAATGTCCTGCCAGCCGTCATGGTCGTAATCCCAGTAGACGAATGTTCGGCCGTCGGAAACGTTGTCGACCCCGGAAAGGAGAGAAAGATCTGAAAAGTCTGTTCCTCCCTGGTTGTAAAACAAACAATTGCGTTCCTTACCACTGAAAGAATGCAGCCGTCTTTCCCCGGTAAACTGGTCCAGGTTGTGTTCCAATTCCAATTGTTCATTTCTCCATTGGCTGGAAGTACGAAAGGTTGGGCTCAGCTGCTCGTCATGTCGCACGACCGTGCGCCAGAAGGAACTTCACAAATCGACCTCACTGGCGATCGCGTCGGGGACCGTGTAATAACCACTGGTCACATAGATATCAAGAAAACCATCGTTATCAACGTCCACAAACTGGCCGCCCCAGGACCAGCCGGCCTGGGTAACCAACAACCCGGGCGGGTTGTTGGCGGACACAAGCTTGAAATGGTCGCCACAGTGACGATACAACCGGTTCCCGTCCGCGGACTGACGAAAACGGACGTCCAGGCCGGAAATCTGGCCGGTGATCCTCATCCCTGCCTTACTGTACATGTTGGAAACATAGAGATCTTGCTGCCCGTCATTGTCGTAGTCGCCCCAACTGGCACCCATGCCGAAACCCCGCATGGTTTCTCCGCCCGTTGGCTCCGTGATATCCACGAAACCACTCGCTCCGTCATTCCGGAGCAGAACATCCGGAGAAAAATCGTTGCATACGTACAGGTCCGGATCACCATCCTCGTCGAAATCCGACCAGGTGGATTGAAACGTGTTGTAGCCAACCGACACTTGTTTTTGTTCCGGGGCCATATCGAAACGGCCGCCACCCCGGTTGACCAACAACCAATTAGCCGGTCCCTGGCGGTTGACGTAGGGATTGTGTCCCACTTCGGGATTGGAAAATCGCGCCAGTAAGTCACGGGAGTCTGACTCGGACAGAAGTTCCACAAGCCAGTTTTTGAGTGGTCCTTGAACATTGATCGGTGGTCCGTACGTTGACAAATAAACATCCAGCAGTCCATCACCGTTGTAGTCCGCCGCCGACACGGAGGTCACCAGAAAGGGAAGTGGAAACGAAAGCAGTTGCCGCGAACGATCAATAAACCGGCCATCGTCGTTGACCAGATACATGCTGCGTTCCAGACTGCGGCCCAGGATCAGGTCCTTGTCGCCATCGTTGTCGAAGTCGGCAAACACGGCGCTGGTCGAGACACTGTCGATGTCCAAGCCCAGGTCCGACGCCCGTTCCACGAAGGTGCCGTCACGCTGGTTGTGAAACAACTGATTTCGCCCCCAGCGGGGCATGGCGTACAGGTCATCCCACCCGTCCCCGTCGACGTCCACCACGACTACGGCCGGATGCTGGCCATTGGCGCGGGGGTCAAAATAACGTTGATAACGTTCTTTTGCCAGTGGAAGCTGTTGTTGTCTCACGTGGCTTATTAAGACGTCATCGTGATGGGATTTGCGCGCCCGGAGTCGCTGCTCACGGTCGGGCAACGCCTTTTCAAGCGATTCTTCGAAGAATAAACGGTGGCTGTCGGCAATCGTAAATTGCTTGAGGCGCCAGGCGGAAATCCGCCAATCAGGAGTCTCTTCACCGGTCGATTCGTTTTGCCAGTGAACCTCCTGGTGGGCCTTCACGGCCCGCCAGGTTCCGTTTTTAAGCCGCGCCAAACCGCTGAATCTCAGGTCGGAATGAAATGCGTCCGCTCGTCCGCCCGGGAAATGTCCGCTGTGTAAATAAAATTTAGCGTGCTCGAAATACTCAACCGTTTCCAGTAAGGGACGCCATAACCGCACGTCTTGCGCGGCCAGTTGCTTGACCACCGGCTCGAGCGGCCAGAGGCCCCGGGAGACGCCCAGTGTGGTGTGTTGGCCGGTGACCGATGGAGAAGATTCCAGCAGTAAATCACTGACATCAATCTGCTCTGATAACAAAGACCTCCCGCCGTGATCCGGGAGCCGGAGATTGAGGACACTCCTGTTGAGGGCCTTTAATCCGGGCGTGAGAGCGAGAATCAACTCTTCGGAATCGACCAGTGTCTGCACGTGCTGATGGTTTTGCTGGTTGTCCCGGCGTTGGCGCAATTTTTCCAGCCAATTGGCCGACAGATACACCCCGCAAACGACAAACAAGCACACCAAAAACCAATCCAGTTTGGATCTTCGCAGCAAGGCAAAGCCGCCTCGATCATGATGGTGGTTAGTGTCTACCAAATCGTAGTGCCACTTCTTTCCGTATAATCCGTTAAACCGGGCAGGTCGGTCCGTTGTCACGCGACAATTCGACCCGGATGTTAACCTATTCTAGAATATCAGCTTGGCAGGCCGCTCGACAGAAGCCGTTTCCTGCTTTTTTACCCGGAAACCCGTATACAGCCTCCCCGGAAACATGTCTCCCGTTCGCCGCCGTCAGGATTACAATGAAGGCATCAAATTGACGTGACAGGAACGACTCTTTACCAAGCGCGCCGCGTCCTTCCCGGCTGGAAAATCCGGATAGGCAGCTCGAACTGGTTCCAACCGGGCGCACCGGAACCGATCACAAAATCCAGTTACTTCGACAATCGGAAGATGGGATGAGTCCGTTATTGCAGCCGACTCGAAAACACGTTGCCGGCTCCATTATTTTGGGCCTGCTGATCCTGGCGGTGGCTGGTGTCGTCCACTACCGGAACACGCACCCAGCCAGAGAACCGGCTGAACGCACCCTGGGCGAGGCAAGCCCGGGAAATCTGTCGCACGTGTTTAAGACCTCCTCACCCCACTCCATCCTGGTGGGTATCCGGAAGTTGGAATCGGCCAGTGATCCCAAATGCCACGCTACGGCGTGCCGTTTCGAAAACTTCGTGTTTGGCACACCACTGACGGACGCAGCACGCGATGAAAAAGTGTCCTTACAAAAGGCCCTCATTGGGGACATCTGGGCCCGCGCATCGCGGGCCGCCCGGCAGGAGGGCGAAGACCATGTACCGCTGAACCAGCTCCAGCCCTTGCTTGACAAGGCCCTGCGGTCTGAAGTTGAGGACAACGGCGACATCCGGGTATTACTTCGCGACGGGAATGCCGTTACCGTTTCGAAGGTGCGTTTACGGCAATATTCCTCCATCGCTTATTCCCTCCGCGCCATCCTTGGGACTCAACAGGATTTTCTCAGCAACGGTGGAAAATTCCTGCTCACCCTGGGGGACGAAAGTGTCGATGGGCTCCGCCGAATGTCGGACATCATCACGCTCGCCGCTCTCAAATTGGCCGATCGGGTTGCGCGGGACCGGAATGAACCACAGATTACCCCCCAAATCATGGCTCATGCCTGGCGCCGGGTCGCAGCAGAAGACGCGGCAGCGGGAACCGGGGGCGATGTGACCCCAGAGGCAGACATCCAGAGGCATCCAACGTCCGGCGGAGAAAGCTTGCAGGTCGTGCGGGCGATCATTGATGAGAAACTAACAGCCTACCGCGTCTACAACGGTATCACCCCGAACGACCTGGAAGCCCTGTTCCTGACGAACATCCACCGGTTTTATGCGCTCTATCCGGTACCACGCGACGTGAAAGGGAGCGATCAATTCCTGGAATCCTACCACACGATCCTCGCAGAGTTCACCAGTGAACTTCTCCAAAGGGCGCAGGCGCAAGCCCGCCAGTCCGGCCATCATTTAATCAGGTCCGCCGATGCGATTACCGCAGTACAAAATATCACACCCCATCAAGTTGACGAATTTGAGGATGTGATATTTTTTACCAACCTCGTCCGGGCGAACCAGATCACGCTCGAAGCCTACGACTGTGATTCGCTGCGTGATGCTGGAATTCACTGGCTTGCGCTCCGGAACGCCTTAGACAAAACCAGTAGAGACCCAATGGCCCTGGACCCCTTTGCCGCCGAAATCATTACGGAAGGGACCTCGCAGTACGGTGTGCTGCTACTCCGCGTGGCGGGCCGACTCGCCAAACAGCAGGGCACCTCGCCCGCCCTTCAAAACAGTGATCTCAGACGTAGCCAGGCACAGCTTCGGGTGCTCGCGACGCGACACCACAACAAGGGGGACCAGGAACAAGTGGTTTCTCGGATCGCTTCTGCCGGGTCGGCGACGAACCAGGCAGGGGCCTCTCGAAAAACGTTCTTCACTGACGTCACCGCTGACAGTGGGATTAATTTCAATCACCGCTCGTCGCTCTGGCTCAGCGAATTCCGTCGCCGCCAGGCTGCCAGCCCGCCGACTTTTTCGGGAGGTGGTGTCGCAGCCGAGGATATCAACAACGATTCCTATCCCGACCTGCTGCTGGTCGGCGGTATCGGAAACGCCCTCCTGATCAATGACGGGCAGGGTCATTTCCAGGACGTCTCCGCCTCTGCCGGGATTCAGGTGACGCGCAGTGACGGCACCATGGGTGAAGCACGCCAACCGGTGATCGCCGATTTCGACAACGACGGCTGGCAGGACCTTCTGATCACCTACGCCAACGACGATCATCGCCTGTATCGCAATCTGGATGGGCGCAACTTCCAGGATGTGAGCGCGGATTGCGGACTCGGAGGGAAGGGGTTGATCGGTGGCCCGGCCACGGTATTCGACTTCGACGGTGACGGTCTGCTGGATATTTATATTTGTTATTTTGGTGACTATCTCAACGGGGCAACTCCGACCCAGGAGAGGCATAACAGCAACGCCCTCCCCAACAGGTTGTTCCATAACCGGGGCAACCTGAGGTTCGAAGATGTCTCCGACGGAAGCGGCGCTTCCGACACGGGTTGGGCCCAGGCAGTGTCTCACACGGATTTCGACCGGGATGGGCACCAGGACCTTATCGTGGCCAATGATTTTGGCCGCAATGTCTTCCTGCGGAACCTTGGTAATGGCCGATTTCAGGATCTGGCAAACGCCCTGGGTGTGACCAAGGCCTACCATTCGATGAACGTTGGAATCGCGGACCTGAACGCCGACGGGTATCCGGACGTTTACGTCTCGAATTTTATTGAGATGGTCAAAGACAATAAATACGTGGTGCCCGACCGCTATACGGCGTTGAAATTTGATCCCGCTGCCATGGCCACGATGGCGATCAAGGAAGCCAATATGCTGTACCTGTCGCGCGCAAGCGGGGGTCGCCTGATCGCCTACGAACCATCGCAACACGTCGAACGGGGGGCCACTTCCACCGGTTGGGCGTGGGATGCAGAATTTTTCGATTTCGACCACGACGGTGATGACGATCTGTACGTGGTCAACGGCACCAATGAGTACGCGTTTTACGGCGGCATGATCTCCTCGACCAGTCACCAGGGTAATACGCGTTTTGAGATGCACGATTACAACCGGGAATCGAACGTGTTCTTTTTGAATGACGCCGGGAAGCTGAAAAATGTTTCCCTGCGCAGCGGCGCCGATTTCGTAGGCAACTCGCGCAGCACGACTTACCTGGACCTGGAGAACGACGGTGATCTGGATGTGGTGGTCAACAACTTTCACGATGCGGTGAACGTCTTGCGAAACAACCTGGAGGGACCTGACAAACACTGGATTAAACTTCGCCTGATCGGGGATCCTCGACAACACACCAACCGCGATGCCATCGGCGCCCGAATCGTGGTCCGCGACGATGCGGGGCTTCTGGTACGGCGTGAAGTGCAGGGGGGGTCCGGGTTCCTCTCGATGAACCCCAAACAGATCCATCTCGGTGTGGGTGCGTCGAAGTCGGTCGACATCCAAATTGTCTGGCCGAACGGACAGACACAGCAGGTTCTTTCACTGCCGGTGGACCAGGCACACACGATTCAGCAAGAGCACAACCCAAGCACAGCCCTTCGATAGCGCGGGACGGATTCCAGCACTTGCCACCACGACCCGGTCGACGCTCACCTGCCACCGGCAGAGGGTAACTCGGAAACAGCCTGCCAACTTGCAGTCGTGGGTCGATTGCCACAGATCCGCCAGGATGCGATGATGGCTCCGCCAATGCAGAAGGCCCGCAGGATGCCTCGCACACTGCAACCCGCCCCGGACTTTCAACGCACCGGAGAGACTCCATGTTAATCAGCATGTGGAACTACGCTATCAAGGCACCGGACCTGGAGGAAACCACCCGGTTTTATGTGCAGAACATGGGCGCCCAGTTGAGACTTCGCGGCGTTGTGTTCGGATGCCATTACCACCTGATCCGCATGGGTCAAACACGAGTCCTGATTTTCGACAGGGCCCCTTACGAAGAACAATACGGCTGGGACCTGCCACCCGGTTTTCTACACGTGGTTTACGAGGTCGACGACCACGACCAGCAGGTGGCCCAGTTGCGGGCGGCTGGCACCCGGTTTCTGATGGAACCACAGGAGATCGAAACGGCCCTGGGGCGGCGTAAAATCGCTTTTTTCGAGGCGCCCAACGGCGTCCGTACCGAGGTCATGGAAATTCTCGAGGACTGGGAAGATCAATTAGATGGCATCGATCGATCCGACCTGGATCGATCGTAGCGGAGTCGGGACCATGAACATCAGCGGCATTCACCACGTGACACTGATCGTGAACGACGCGGAGCGGGCCCAGTGGTTTTACGGCGAGGTGCTGGGCCTGGAGGAAAAAAAGCGACCCGGGTTTGACTTTCCGGGACTCTTCTACTGGGTCGGTGAAGGTCAGGAAATCCACCTGATTGTGACCACGCGGCCGTTATCGCACGAAGACCTTTTCATCCGCTGCGGCGGTGGAACCGAACGCACACTACGGCACATTCATCGTCATGCCGCCCTGCAGGTCTCGGATCTGCCCGCTTATGAGCAGCGACTGGACGACCATGGCGTGAAGATCCTGTTCAGTGAGTCCCGTTCCGATCGGGATGACACGTTGACCGAGAACATGATGGCCGGTTGGCGCCTCGGTTACGGGGGGATTCCTCTGTTTTGTGAAGACCCGTTTGGAAATCTGCTGGAACTGGTGCCTCTGGGGTGAGCCCTTCAGTTGCGGGGGTACCCTCTCGGCAGCCCTGCGCCATGGGGACCATCAAGTTACCCCTTTTCCCGCCTGCAGCCTTCGGTGCCCGTTAGGTGACAATAAATCTGTGAGTTTCCCTGCCCGGCTTCTTCCGCAGTGCCTGCCTCTGGCCCGCTTCCGGCGAACAAAACGTCAGCCAGCCGGGAGCCGTACGTCCGGTCGGCAGGTGGGATTCCTGGACCATTTGATTTCCCCCGCCGCACGTATGGAATCCGGGCGCGACCGCCCGCCGAGCGCATGATTCCCGGGCGCTCTGGAGAGCCGACCGAACCGGTCCTCGTGTCAGGTCTCTTTTTTTAAGTCGTTCAAATCACTTGGCTTACACCGCCTCCTTGCAGCTTTGTTCGGCAGGAACCCGTTCCTGGCATCCGACTTGCAATAGGGAAGGTCGCTTGTGATTTTACAAACCTTTACCCTTGGGAGGGGAATGATGTCCAGAAAGAAAAAGACCACCAAACGCGACCAACAGTTACAGCGCAACCGCCGAAAAACCAACTGCCGGATTGAATCCCTGGAAACACGGGAGATGCTGAGTTCCGTGTCGTTGTTTGACGACGGCGTGCTGACCGTAACCGGAACCGACGAGTCAGACACGATTTCAGCTCACGTGGAGGAAGGGCAGTTGATCGTAGAGGTCAATGGGGCCCTCACGTCCTTTGCCAGTGATGAAGTCAGCCACCTTCACGTCTTGGGTCTTGAAGGCGATGACTCCATTGATATCGACGAGTCGGTCCGACAAACGACGACCCTGGAGGGCGGTAGTGGCGACGACAAAATCGCTGCCGGTTCTGGATCCGCAACAGTCCTGGGTGGTCATGGTGACGACAAGATTCGTGGTGGTCGCTCGGATGACCGGTTGGACGGTGGAACCGGGAATGACACCATCCATGGTGGTTACGGCAACGACAGTATCCAGGGCGGATACGGTGATGACTGGCTGTATGGCGACGAGGGTGATGACCGGGTCCAGGGAGATCCGATCGATATCGATCCCACGAACGTGGAATCACTCGAAGTCGACATCCTTCCCATGCCAGTGAAAACCGGAAATGACCACATCGAAGGGGGTGCCGGAAACGATCACCTGCTGGGCATGTTTGGCGATGATGTCATTTTGGGAGGTGCCGGTGAAGACCGTATTGACGGTGGATCGGGCAGTGACCGGATCGATGCCGGTTCCGGTAATGACAAGGTCCACGGTGGAGCCGGGGACGACGTGATTCAAGGTGGCTGGGGAGATGACTTCCTGGCTGGGGATTCGGGCGATGATGTGATCGTCGGAGACCCGGTAATCGTGGTTCCGGTTTCCGCTACGGATGCCGAGCTGGTACACGGTGGTAACGACACCATCGAAGGTGGCAGCGGCAACGACTCGCTACAGGGTACGGTCGGCAACGACACGATCAACGGCGGCGCGGGCAACGACCGCATCGACGGTGGTAGCGGTAATGACAACCTGGACGGCGGGTCCGGCAACGACCACGTGGAAGGTGGAGCCGGAGACGACGCGATCCAGGGAGGCACCGGTGACGACACGCTCTACGGCGGAGCTGGTGACGACGTGATCGTGGGTGACCCCTTCGATCTGGAACCGGCCGACCTGCCATCGTTGACCACGGATGCTGAAACGCTTCCTCTTCCGCCGGAAACGGGTAACGACACGATCCATGGTGGCAGCGGAAATGACTCGCTGCATGGCATGATCGGTGACGACAAGATCGACGGCGGCTCCGGCAACGATACGATCGACGGCGGCAGCGGTCGTGACAAGCTGAACGGTGGCTGGGGTGACGATCGCATCTACGGTGGCTACGGCAACGATCATATCCAGGGTGGAGCGGGCAATGACGCGCTCTACGGAGAAGCTGGTGACGACGTGATCGTCGGTGACACCAACGTGCGACTCACCGCAGTGAACGCTGCCGGTGATCGGATTCTTCCGCGCGGTGGTGATGATAAGATCGATGGCGGTAGCGGAAACGACTCGCTCCGCGGAATGATGGGTAACGATACCATCCACGGTGGATCCGGGAATGACCGGATCGACGGCGGAACAGGCAACGATCGTTTGTCCGGAGGAACTGGTGACGACTCGATCACCGGCAGCTACGGCAACGATTTTCTCGACGGTGGCGAAGGTCGCGACCGGCTTCATGGAGGATCAGGGAATGACCAGTTGTTCGGTGGCGACGGCAACGATTCCCTCCATGGCGGAAGTGGCACGGACGTGCTCTTCGGCCAACTGGGCGATGATTACCTGAACGGTGGCAGCGGAACCGACTTCTTGGACGGTGGCCGTGGTCACGACTACATCTTTGCCTTGGACGGCTGGGTGGACTTCATCGTCCGTGACCGTCACGACAGGGTACGGAAGGATCTGTTTGACGTGATGGTTTAACCCTCTGCCTGTGTTGCGCAATCACCAGCTCCGGGGAAATCCCCGGGGCTGGTGCTCTTTCTTGAACACTCCTGTTGCCTGCAGCCAGCAGGAGTGCAGTGACGTTTCGGCCCGGCGGAACTGCTGTCGTGCCCCGGGGATTTTGGTACAATCGCCCGCTGGCAAAGGAAATCTTCCGTTGCGACGCGGCGACCACGGGTGACCTGTGGGCCTGCGCGCCAGGCACGGTTCCGGAGATTTCCTCAGCGATCCCCTGAAGTGACGAGTCGACCACCGGGGAAGCGGCGGCGGTGGAGAGCCGCATGTTTCCAACAGCAAGGACCCACATGCGGCAGTTCGCAGGAATCTATCCGGCCATCGTCACGGCATTCAACGACCACGGAGAGTTCGACCCGTCTGCCATGCGGCGAATCGTACAGCATCAAATGGCGGCGGGCGTGGACGGATTTTACCTTTGCGGCGGGACGGGCGAAGGCATGTTGCTAACGGTGCCCGAACGCCAGGCGGTGCTGGAAACTGTCCTGGACGAGGTCGCCGGTCGGGCCGGCGTGATTGCTCACGTGGGCGCCTTCCAGACGGCCGACACGCTCGAACTGGCCCGGCATGCCAGTCGGGTCGGGGTCGACGCGATCGCCGCGTTGCCCCCCGCCTACTTTTACACGCCCGACACCCTGGCCCTGGTCCGGTACTACACCAGCCTGGCCGAGGCGTCCCAGGTTCCGCTGTTGATTTACAATATTCCCTCCCGGATGGGGATTACGATGACGCGGGACCTGTACGACCAACTGTTGCAGGTCCCCAACATCATCGGCATGAAGGACTCCAGCGGCGCGGTCTACGCCATGGGCCTTTTCTTCTCCGGCGGGAAAACCTCCGTTATCTTCCATGGGGAGGATACGGTCCTGCTCGGGGGATTGTTGGCTGGCGCCTGCGGTGGTATCGGGGCGACCTACAACATCATGCCCGATTTATTCGTCAAACTGTGGCGAGCCTTTCGGGAAGGGGACATGGACACGGCCGGCCAGACCCAACTGCAGATCAACCAGCGGATCAACGCCCTGCAGGTGGTGGATCTTTTCGGCGGGATCAAACAGACGCTGGCCTGGATGGAGCTGCCCTGCGGCGTGCCCCGCACGCCCCTGCGGCCCCTTATCGACCCGGAAGTGGAAAAACTACGCTCGGCGCTCGAGCAGGTCGGTTTCTTTACCCGGTAGCCCACCTCCATCCTGCTGGACTGGCCGTTCTTTTCCGGCGTGAGTTCCGCTTTTGGGGGAAATTGCATTGTGACGCCAGCCGGGTCGATTTAGAATTCCTGCTACACAGATGGAATTCAAAGCCAGGGGCCGGTGCGGCTCCGTGCGAGCCAACCAACGGGAGCCATGATGAGCGGACTGGATCGAAGGAATTTTCTCGGCGGCGCCACGGCGGCGTTGGCTGGTGGTGCGATCGCCCGCGCAGCGGTGCCCAGTGAAACGGTCAACGTGGCGGTGCTCGGTTGCGGACGCGGGTCGGGCCTGGCGGGGTTTTTCTCGGGCCTGGCGGAAAGCCGCGTGGTGGCCATCTGCGACGTGGACGACAGCCGGGCCGCCAAACTGTGCGGCCAGATCGAACAGCTAACCGGCACCCGGCCCCAGCACGTGGTGGATTACCGCAGACTCTTGGAGCGAAAGGACATCGATGCACTGGCCGTCGCCACGCCCGACCACTGGCACGCCCCGATCACGATCAACGCCTGCCTGGCCGGCAAGGATGTGTATGTCGAAAAACCGGCCTCGCACAACGTGAGCGAAGGGCGCCTGGCAATACGGGCGGCGCGCAAACATGGCCGCATCGTGCAGCACGGAACGAACCTGCGCGCGGTGCCCCACTACCGGCGGGCCTGGCAACTGCTGGCCGACGGGGTGATCGGCAAGGTGCTGATGGTCAAGGCGATCAACAACCAGCGCCGTCGGCGCATGCCGCACCACACCGACGAACCCGTACCCGCGGGGGTCGATTACGACCTTTGGATGGGACCGGCCCCCCAACGGCCCTTCAACCGGAACCGGTTCCACGGTGGCTGGCACTGGCTCTGGGATTACGGCACCGGTGATTTAGGAAACGATGGCGTGCACCAGGTCGACCTGGGCCGTTGGGCGCTCCAACTCGGCGCACCCCGGGCGGTCAGTTGCAGCGGTGCCAAACTGGGCTGGCGGGGTGATGCCCACGAGGTGCCCGACGCGATGGTCGTCACCTGGGAATACGACGAGTTGCTCTACGTCTTCGAACAGCGGGATTTCACTCCCTACCGCATGCCGGGCCACCGACTGGACAACGACAACATCTTCTACGGCGATCAGGGGTTCATGATGGTCGACCGGGACGGTTACCGCGTCTTTCACGAACGGGGTGAGGCAGGACCCAGCTATCGGGAAAAATGGGCCGATGACGGAGGCCATTACCAGAATTTTATCGACTGCGTAAAATCGCGCCGTCAGGAGGATCTGCTGGCCGACATCGCCGAGGGGCACACCTCGGCGCTGCTCTGCCACTTGGGCAACATCGCCTACCGCACCGGCAAGCGACTGGAGTTCGACGCCGACAGCGAAACCTTTACCAATGACCGGGCGGCCAACCAGTTTCTCAGCCGCGAGTACCGCGCCGGCTACGAATTGCCAACGGTCTGATCCGGCTTCTCACGAGCCACCGTACGTGCCACTCAAGGCCGCTCGATTGCCGCCGCGTCGGTCAGGTAACCACCAGTTTTCAACCAGTGGCCGGCGTGGTCCGGCCAGGAGGAGATCTGCGATCCGGGAACCGGGCGCAACCCGTAGCCGTGGCCCCCATTGCCGTAGACGTGCAGTTCGGCGGGGATCCGGTGCCGCTTCAGCCCGACATAAAAAGAGACGGCGCCCAGGGACGACGATCCGTCGTCGTGCGTGTGTGCCAGGAACGTCGGCGGAGTGTTCCCATCGACCGTCACGCCGGCCACCAACCGGTCCTGTGCCGAGTCGTAGATCTTCCAGGGGTAAATCAAAAGACAAAAGTCGGGGCGATGCGACACATCATCGATCGCATCGACACGCGAATAGGCGAGGTTTCCCCGATCACTGACCAGCCGCGCCGCCACCTGCCCGCCGGCGGAAAACCCGAGCAACCCGATCCGGTCCGGGTCGAGTTGCCAGCTGTCAGCCCGCGCACGGATCAGGGCCAGGCTGCGCTGCGCATCCTGCAGGGCTTTGATCCAAGCGGGCCGATCCGGCCGGTCTTCGGTCCGGTAGCGCAGGACAAAGGCGGTCATGCCCAGTCGGTTCAGCCAGGTGGCCGCCTCGGAACCCTCTTTGTCGGGCACGATTTTTATGAAACCGCCACCCGGAAGAATCAAGACGGCCGGCCCGTTGTCCCCTTCGACGGGAAAGTAGTCCAGCGTGGGCCGGGTCACTTTGACAATCCGCGTCACCGGCGGTTGCTCGCGCGGGTTGAGCGGAAGGTGTTCACCCAGCGAACGGGTCATTTCCGCGGGTGCCAGTTCCGGCCACACGTCCAGCGGTTCTGCCGCAATGGGCTGGCAGACCAGAACGCAGGTACCCAGGCAGAAATTGATAAGTTTCATCGGAAGTTTTCCAGTTTGGTTGCAATGCGAGTTCAGGCAGCGCCCTATCAGCTGGGCGGGACGTTTCCGGCCACACGGAGGCTCACCTCCATCGTCAGAGATTTTAGTTTCCTTCTCCGACTGTCACCAGACTGCTCATTTGCAAACCGGATTGCCCGGGAAACGGTTCGTTGCCCTGGCGAGGCAGAGGGATTAAAATCCCCTCAAGAGAACGTCGCCGGTCAAACGACGGCTGAATTCACCTTGCAAGGAAAGGTCCACTCGAAATGCCACCCACCACCCCTCCGTCCAGGCTCCGCCGACTGCTGGTCGCTTGTTTTTTGATTGCCGGCGTCCTGGCGGCGATGGCCACCACGAGTCGGGCCCAGACCCCTGTCGCCAGTATCCGCTTCAGTGAGCACTTGATTGCCGACAAGTACGCCTACGCGTATGGAATTACGGCCACGGATATCGACAGCGACGGTGACCTGGACGTGACCAGCGCCGACTATCAACCGCACAACATGCTGTACCTGTTCGAGAACGACCGTCATGGAAATTTCACCCGACACATTATCCAGAAGGACGATCCGGAGCGGCTGGAACGTCACCTGACGGGCGATGTTGATGGGGACGGCGATCCAGACTTGGTGATTGTTAAAAATCTACGCGGCGACCTGTTGTGGTTCGAGAATTCGGGCACGCCGACGGACGGGCGACTGTGGCAGCGGCATGTGATCACGACCGATTTACCGGGGGCCTACGATGTGGCACTGGCTGATTTCGACGCGGACGGTGATTTAGATGTAGCAGCGTCCAGTTGGGAGCTGGGGAATCAATTCGCCTGGTTTGAAAACGACGGAACGCCCGCCGACGGCCCCTGGGCCAAGCACATGATTGAGCAGCAGATCGCCGAAACCCGCACGATGCGCACCGCGGACTTCGATGGCGACGGCGACGCCGACCTGCTGGGAACGGCGCGAAAGGCGGACCAGGTGATCTGGTACGAAAATCATCGTACGGGCGACGCCCTCTCCTGGAAAAAGCACCTTGTGGACAACGGCTCGCGCTGTCCGGCGCATGGCAATCCGGTGGACATGGACGGTGACGGCGATGTGGATATTGTCATGGCGCTTGGCTTTTATTATCGTCCCGATCCTTACTATCCCGATGGGACCACCGACCCGGCCGACAGTCAGGTCCTGTGGTACGAAAACGACGGCAACCCGACCGGCGGCCCGTGGGAAAAGCACGTGATCGGACCACGTTTTGACGATGCGTTCGAAGCGGTGGCCGCGGACCTGGACGGTGACGGCGACGTGGATGTGGCGGCGACCTCCTGGAGGAACCCGGGGCGGGTGGCCTGGTTCGAAAACCACGGCGATCCCAAGAGCCCCTGGACCCGGCACATCCTGAAGGACCAGTGGCGCAGCGCCAACCAGGTTTTAATTGCCGATTTGAACGGCGACGGCCGGCCGGACATCGTGGCCTGTTCAGAACACGGAAGTTATGAACTCCGCTGGTGGCGCAACGAGGGACCAACTGGTACACCGTAGTCACGGGGCGTGAAGGCGTAGCGGCCCCCGTACACAAAGTTTTTGACAACTCGACGACGGCTCCTGTCAGTATCTTCTGTTGCTGATGACGGAACCGCTTGAGACGCAGGATTTAAAAGTATGCATCACTACGACGCACTACGAGACGATTTCGAGCGGGACGGGTTCGTGATCATCCCGGGCCTGTTGGACAGCCAGGCGCTGGCCGAATTGCAGTCCCAGATCGACCGTTACATTCGGGACGTGGTGCCCACGTTGCCCCAGGAGGCGGCCTTCTTTACCGACTACAGCCGGCCCGAGACCTTGTGCAAAATCCAGTCGCTGCAGCGGCACGACCCCTGGTTTCGCCAGCTGAATGAACAGGGCAGTCACCGACCGTTGTTGGAACATTTCCTGCGGGACGGTTTCGCGCCGCAGGCCCTGGAGTGGTTCGACAAGCTGCCGGGGGCCGGCGGAACGCCGCCGCACCAGGACGGGTTTTACTGGTGCCGCAAACCGAACATCGCCTGCGGACTGTGGATCGCCCTGGAAGCTGCCACGATCGACAACGGTTGCCTGTGGTACGCGCGCGGCTCGCACCAGGCGGGTGTGCAACCGCACGCGCCCAGCGGGGTCCTCGGTTTCAGCCAGGGGGTCGTCGGGTTTGACCGCCAGGCCGTCGACGCGGTGCCGATCGAACTGGGGCCGGGCGACGCCGTGGCGCATCACGCGGCCACCATTCACTGGACCGACGCTAACCGGACGCAGGAACACCGCCGGGCCCTGTCGATCTTCTGCTTCGGCGCTTCGACCGAACTGGACGAAGAGGCCCACGCCCGGTACCACGCCAGCCTGGCTAGCCAGCTCAAAGACCGCGGCATCGACGTCAATCCGTAAAGGGCGGGCACGGTCTGTTCGCCGTGTGAACTGCCTGCGACGATTGCGGGCCAGCTAGTTTTTTGAGTGGATTATTTTTTCAGCCCGGTCAACCAGCGGTCCAGTCCGTTGGCAAACGCCTGCCGGTCCTTGGCAGAAAAGTTGGCCGGTCCGCCGGTCACCTGCCCTCCGCCGCGCAGTTCGTCCAGCAGGTTCCGCACCGCGAGTCTCTCGCCGACGTTGGCATCCGTGTAGAGTTGGCCACGCGGATCGAGGGCCGAAGCGCCCCGGGCCACCACGTCGGCTGCCAGGGGAATGTCGGCCGTGATGACCAGGTCACCCGGTTCCAGTAGTTCCACAATGCGTCGGTCGGCGGCGTTGGCCCCGGCGGGGGCCAGTAGGCTGTCAATAAATTCCGAACGTGGTGTGCGCATCGGTTGATTGGCGACCAGCGTCACCTGCATGCTGGTCCGCTTGGCCGCGCGATATAGCAGTTCCTTGATTTCGCCCGGGCAAGCGTCGGCATCCACCCAGATTTGCATGTGATTCACCTTGGCGGGTTCGTTCAGAACACGTTGCCAGAAGTTTTAACTTCAGGGGGACGCCCTGGCAACGCAGCGCCCCCGCCGTGGGTACGATTTTCGACGTTGACAACCATCGCTTCCTGCCGGCTGGCCACCTGATCACAAGATCCCTCACACGTTCCAATAGACATCACGAAATGACGAACTTCAGCCAGACCGGCCGGGTTTCACCTGCCTGGCAGGTTTGCAAGGTTCGCCCGGGAAGATTAAAGTCCGCATTTTTTCCTTCGTGACTCGCAAACCAATGGGATGGACAAGATAAACTCTCTGAACCGATGAACCTATCACGCCAGCCTGGCAAGCCAACTCAAAGACCGCGGCGTCGACGTCGATCCGTAAGAACCCCGCGTTGCGCTGTGTAACCACCCCGCAAGCGACACAGCTTCCCGCGCTGGCAAGCCGGAAGAAAAGCTGGCATTTCGGGAGTTTGGGTAGCCTGACAAGCGCTGGCCCATGCCGCACTCGCGCACATGGTTTCACCCTAAGATGTATTTCGGATGGATCATGGTTCCTATCCCACTGGCTTGATAACTTGGCGGAAAACTCTCGTAAAAAACAATAGGGAAACCATGACCGTTGTATCCTTTCTTGTCGTTTTTCCGCCATGCTTGTTCCTCGACCGATGGCTACGGTGTATGATGTTACTCTCATGTTTTCCAATAGCGCATAAGCCAGTCGAGGAGTTTTCTATTGTTGGAAGTTCCAAAATCTACACACCGATAATTCTTACTGTCGGTCGTTGGAATCGGTACAGCTTGTGGTGATTGTGGGTGAACCGTGTCGAAAGAACCGTCTCAGACAAAGTTGACAAGCATCTACAGAGGCGTACTTGGTATTGGTGCTGACCAGTACCCACCCGACTATTTTCAGCTGCTCGGGATTGACCGCGACGAGACGGACGTCGCAAAGATTGAAGGCGCCGCCCGCCAACGTGCTAAGGCCCTCGGCAAACTGTTTGGAACTGAAGACGAACGGCCCGCACGGATCATATTACAGCGGCTCTCGAAGGCGAAAATCTGTTTACTCGATCCGCAGGCTCACAAAGCCTACGAACACCGCTTAGCGGCGAGAGACGCGAACACCCCGACTTCTCACAAGCCTGTCCAATCGGAAGTTCTCCAGGCACCGAAACGGCTCGCTTCACCGCCAGAAATGCCTCCGCGACTCCCGCCACTGGAACAATCCAAGAACGATTTGCTACTGGATACCATCGATCTTCCCGCCGGAATACCGAAATTGCGACCGGTGGGCCGAAGCGGCCAGCAAAGAAAACCCCATGTGCCCCCAAGGCCGGATGACTCCGGACCTAACCACCAATTAAGCCGATTGCGGAAACAGCTGCCGCTCATTTCCATCGGGATAGTAATCCTGATGTGTTCCATATTGGCCGTCATCCTCTGGTCGATGCCAAGTGGGCTCACCTCGGCTGACAAGGAGACTCCAGCCACTCAACCAACACCGGAAGAGCATTCCCAACCAACACCGGAAGAGGACTCTCAACCAACACCGGAAGAGGACTCTCAACCAACACCGGAAGAGGACTCTCAACCAACACCGGAAGAGCATTCCCAACCAACACCGGAAGAGCATTCCCAACCAACACCGGAAGAGCATTCCCAACCAACACCGGAAGAGCATTCCCAACCAACACCGGAAGAGCATTCCCAACCAACACCGGAAGAGCATTCCCAACCAA
>Ga0310121_10000205_pt1 | contig 64219 bp, 51 predicted proteins | sample CB27_Tmax_986_MG_FD_203504 | JGI IMG/M metagenome (GOLD analysis project Ga0310121, IMG submission 203504) | Marine microbial communities from Western Arctic Ocean, Canada - CB27_Tmax_986 | ecosystem: Environmental > Aquatic > Marine > Oceanic | place: Canada: Western Arctic Ocean | collected... | reverse complement strand
TGCTGCGAGATCACGCGCCAGGACGGGAGCGGATCGCCGCATCGATCGCATAAGGGGGGACGTCAGTCGTGGCACCTCATCCCAACATGCCGGACAGACCGGGCCATGGGTCGGGCGGTCGAGCAGCATTCGACAGACGCCACAGGCGGGTGCTAGCAGGACCGCGAGCAGGGAGTCGAGTCCCCCACGGACCGTCCCCATCAGGCGGCGCGTGGCGGCAACGTGACGAGGACGTGGTGGCAGATGATCAGGTTGGTTCAACGTAGATTTTGACCGCGTTGCCCCAGAGCCGTTCGAGCGCATAGAAGTCCCTGGTCTCGGACGTGAATACATGCACGACGAAGTCGAAGTAGTCGATGAGCACCCAGTCGGCTCTCGTGTAGCCTTCGACATGGGCCGGGCTACGCTTGATCGCCTTGAGTCGCCTCTCGATCTCATCGACGATCGCCCTCACCTGGCGGTTGCTGTGACCTGAGCAGACGACGAAGTGGTCCGTAAAGGCATCGCACTGGCGGAGGTCGAGGACGATCAGGTTCTCCGCCTTTCTCTCACGCGCCGCTTCAACCGCCTCGCCGATCCGGTCAGGGAGCGGCGTCTGGGACTCCCGCGGAACAGGTTCATTGTCAGTCATGCAAGCTGCGCGCCACGCCGCGACTCGTAGAGCCGACGCTGCTGTATGTAGCCAGCCACATTCGGGGGCACCAGCCCCGCCATCGATGCTCGGCGCGCTACTCGTGCGCGAATATCGGTCGAGGAGACGGCTGGCGTCACTGCGTCGATCAGAAACACCGCCGGCGCTGCGTCGACGTCCACTCTCAGCCTCTCGGGGCCCAGGGCGACCGGGGGGGTCATGCGGTCCGCCAGGTCGGGAAGCATCTCGGCGAGCTCGGCAACCGGATGTCCCGGTCTTGACACCACAACGAAGTGCGCGCCATCCAGCACGGCCGGGTAATCGTGCCAAGTGGCGATTTGCGCAAACGCATCGGCGCCGACGATGAAGAACAACTGCGTACGCCCGGGTTCTAGGGCCCGCAGACGCTCAAGGGTCACTGACGTGTAGGACGGGTCGTCCGATTCCAACTCGAGGGCGCAGGGAGCCAGATAGCCGTGGGTGTTCGCCGCCAGCATCACCATTGCCAGCCGGTCGCTGTCGGAGGTGCGCGCCGGCGCCGCCCGGTGCGGCGAGATCCGTGACGGCACCAGCAGCACCCGGTCGAGCGCCAGCACACGCCGCGCGACCGCCGCGGTCTCGAGATGCCCCAGGTGGATCGGGTCGAACCGCCCCCCCAGAACGCCCGTGCTCCCCCGTCCGCTCATGCCGGTGTCGTCACGTGTTCATCCACACCGGCCGCCTGAGCGGTCTGGAAGGCGGTCCAGATCGCCTCGAGTAAGACGTGGACCCCGTGCCCGGTTACGGCGGATATCGGATACACCCGAAGCCCGTGCTGCGCGGCGTGCCGGTGCAGTCGCTCGAGCCGCACCGGTTCGTCCAGTGCGTCGATCTTGTTCGCCGCGATGATCTGGAGCTTGTCCGACAGCAGGCCGCCCGGCATGTCGGGGACACTACAGTCGCGAAACAGCTTCAGCTCGCGCTGGATGACGTCGAAATCATCGACCGGGTCTCGCCCCGTGCACGACGACACGTCGACCAGATGCACGAGCACCCGAGTCCGCTCGAGGTGCCCCAGAAACCGATCACCCAGTCCGTGGCCCGTGTGGGCACCCGCGATCAACCCGGGGACGTCGGCGACGACGAAGCTCCGTTCGTCGCTCAAGCCGACGACCCCAAGATTGGGAGTCAGGGTAGTGAAGGAGTAGTCCGCGATCTTGGGTCGTGCCGCCGAGATCCGCGCGATCAGAGTCGACTTACCGGCGTTGGGGAAGCCGACGAGCCCAACGTCGGCCAGCAGCTTGATCCGGAGCCGAAGGTCTCGGATTTCTCCAGAGTGCCCGGGTTCGGTGCGCCGCGGCGCCTGGTTGGTCGAGCTGGCGAAGTGCTGGTTTCCGCGCCCGCCGTGCCCGCCCTTGGCAACCACGACGCGCTGTCCCGCTTTGGTCAGGTCGGCGATCTGGACGAACTCGCCCGCCGTCTGCGCGTAGGCGACGGTCCCGACCGGCGCGTGGAGCACGAGGTCGTCCCCGTCGCGTCCGGTGCGGTGGGACCCTTCGCCATGGGCGCCTCGGGCTGCCTTGAACGAGGGGTGGAACCGGTACGTGACCAGCGTGTTCAGATGCGGACTCGCCGCCAGCAACACCGACCCCCCGGCACCGCCGTCGCCGCCGTCCGGTCCGCCACGTGGCTCTGATTTCTCGCGACGGAAGCTGAGACAGCCACGACCTCCGTCACCGGCGGCCACGTGGATGTCGGCTTCGTCGACGAACATGCCTGGATGAGTCGTGATTCGCTGGGACTGCCCGGCTGGCTGGAAACGCTATGCGTCGAGTGGCAGCACGCTGATTACCCGGCCCCGTGCTCCGTGGTCCTCGAAGCGGACCCGGCCGCCGATCTTGGCGAAGAGTGTGTCGTCCTTACCGAGACCAACGTTCGGACCCGGACGGAACCGCTGTCCACGCTGCCGCACCAGGATCGATCCGCCGCTGACGACGTTACCGTCGAAGCGCTTCACGCCCAGCCGCTGCGCGTTGCTGTCACGTCCGTTTCGTGAGCTGCCTTGTCCCTTCTTGTGTGCCATGACCGCCTCAGCTTGTGTCCCGAGTTAGGCAACGGACTTCGGGTTCGGGTCACCAGCGTCTGTCGTGATGTCGATGATCCGGATCCGCGTCAGGTCGCGGCGGTGCCCCCGTGTACGCCGCATGCCTTTCCGGCGCTTGCGACGGAAGACGCGGATCTTCGGACCGCGCGGGTGGGCATCCACGACGCCGACGACACGGGCGCCGGCCACGGTCGGGCTCCCGGCGACCAGCGAGCCGTCGTCCCGGCTCAGGAACAGGACCTGGTCGAACGTCACGTCCGCCCCGGGTTCCACGCCAAGCCGGTCCACTTCGATATGCTCGCCCGGTTCCACCCTGACCTGGTGCCCAGCGGCTTCTATGATGGCGAACACGAGTTTGCCCCTTCGTATTGCACGGGCTGCGTCCGCTAGCCGAAGCCCTCTAACAGCCCGCACCAAAATCCCCGCCGCATTCGACGGACGCTGAATAACCCGCCTGTCTGCGTTGCTTCTCGGTCGAAAACCGGCCGGCACGCTCCCTCGTTGCGTCTGGTCAGGCGGGCGCGACGGGACGCGGGGGCTTCACTCCAAGCTGCTAGCGTACTCGCGCAGGGGGTTGCCTGTAAAGGGACGCCTGGGGCAACTACTTCAATAGTGTCCGGGTCCCACGGATGCTCTGGCTGCTGAACACGCCCAGCACGGACGGCAGCAGACGATCCATTAACTCGAAATAGGACGACAGCGCCGGGGTGTTCTGCGTCACGTCGTACAGAACCTCTTCGCGGTGCCGCTCGGTGTAGAGAGTGACGCCGGTTTCGCCGTCGATGAAAATGAACTTCGGGCTCAAGACGAACCCGCGCCGGTCCCGATATGCGCGCTCCGGAATGGTCCGGCGTCGCCCAAACGAGTCATAGATCTCACGTCCACGGGTCACCATGCCCGACCGGGCGTGCGGCGAGAAGTAGATGGTGCCGGTCAGGATCAGTGGGTTCTGATACTCTTCGCCGAGGTCACGCCAGTACCCTACGTTCGCGAAGATCGTCTCGTACGCCTCCAGTTCTTCCTCGGTCATCGAGTCGTCTTCGCCGATCGCGTCCTCTGGCTCGTCCTGGACGGTGGCCGCGAACCCGTCCGGGACGGTGCCGGAGGGTGGTTGCGGGTCTGTGTCCCGTTCGATCACCCCCCCCTGCTCTTTGGCAACGTCGAGCAACGACAGCACATCGGCGTCGATTACCTGGAGCTCGGAGTTGCGACGCAGCTGACTCCGCAGCAGACGCGCTGTCTCGGTGTTTGCGTCAACGTCTTCGGAGCCTCCCGAGACAAACCCGGCAATCAACACGCGCTGGAACTTGGAGATATCCAGCTTGGGCGTCAACGGTGTCTCGATGGGGATTTCGAGGAAGGTGGTGCAGCCGGCAAGCAGCGCCACCGCGACAACACTAACGAAAGTCTTGGCTGGCACGGTCATTCACTTCCATGAAGAGATCGTAGTTCTGCTCGATGAAGAGGTTGTCCGGGTCGAGATCGAGCGCCGTCTCGTACGCCTCGCGCGCCTCGTCGAACCGGCCCTCGTGCTCGAATGCGATGCCAAGATTGTTCCAGGCGGGTGCGTAGGAGGGGTCCATCTCGATCGCCCGCCGCCACCGGTAGATCGCCTCCTGCCACAAACCGCGCTGTGCCACCGTGACGCCGAACTCGACCTGGGCCTTCGCGTCCGATCGGGCGTCGGCACGCAGCGCCGAAACCCCAAACACGAGGACGAGCGCCAGCGCGAACACTACCTTCCGTATCATGGACCCCCCGCCACTATAGTCACCCGTCCCTCGGAGATGCAAGTGTTCTGCGACCGGTCGCCGCGCCGCTCTGCGTGCTGGAGGTGCAGTGATGACACTCGTCGACTGGGTCGCGCCGGTTCGTCCTATGCTCGAGATGTTGGCCGGGAGCTGGGGTCCGGGTTGGCGCGGCGTGGTATCACCGTGGTCAGCGGTCTGGCCCGAGGTGTCGACTCGGCAGCGCATCGCGGCGCGCTGGTCGAGGTCGGTCGCACGGTTGCCGTGCTAGCTCGGGTCTGGACATCGTGTACCCTCCAGAGCACAGCGGGTTGGCCCTCGACGTGGCGCGTCAGACGCTCGAACAGGGCCGCGAGGTTATGGCCGTGCCGGGCAACGTGCTCAACGGCCGGAACCGCGGTGCCCACGCTCTGCTCAAAGACGGTGCAAAGTTCGTCGAGGATGTGGACGATATTTTAGAAGAGATCTAGCCCAACGGAAGGGCGGGCGGGGACCCACCGGCCGCAGACGAGGCGGCGGACGACCTAGTCCAGCATCTGTCATGCGGTGAGAGCTGTGACCTGGATGATCCGATCGCCCTGTCTGGGCTCGATGGACCTCGATTACTGCCCCGTCTGCTGGAGCTCGAGCTGGCGGGCCGGATAGCCCGTCACGACGGCGGCCGGTTCGTTCGAACATAGAGGCCCGTGGTGACACCCTGCGTTGCACCGAGACCGCTCGCGATCTCGATCGCGAGCGGTCTCGGTGCAACTGGGAAGCACAGTGGGGCATTCGTGACCGAGCGTAACGCCGTTCAGCCGGGATGCGGTGCCGGTCGGCAACGTGGCTGTCGGCACAGTCACCGGGAGTCCTGCACCGAGCCAGGACCTTCTGAAGGATGGTAGGGTAAGACGACGCTGGTGGGCCGTCGCTGGGACCTGGCGGTCGATACCGCCGACGAAGGAAAAGCTTATGCCAAAGGCACTCGTTGTCGTGGAATCGCCAGCTAAGGCGAAGACCATCAACAAGTTCCTCGGGCAAGACTTCAAGGTTGTCGCCTCGATGGGGCACATCCGGGATCTGCCCAAGAGCAAGCTGGGCGTCGACATCGACGAGGGCTTCGTCCCGGTCTACGAGTCGATTCCGGCCCGCAAGAAGATAATTAAGGAGCTACGGCAGGCCGCCAAGGGGGTCGAGCAGATTTACGTTGCCACCGACCCCGACCGCGAGGGGGAGGCGATCGGCTGGCACCTGGCGAACGAGCTCGGGTCCAAGCGTCGCAAGATCGGCCGGCTGCGCTTCAACGAGATCACTAAGAAGGCGGTCCTCTCCGCGCTCAAGGAGGAGCGCACCATCGACCAGCGGATGGTGGATGCCCAGCAGGCCCGGCGTGTGCTCGACCGGCTGGTCGGCTACAAGCTCAGTCCGCTGTTGTGGGACAAGGTGCGCCGCGGTCTGAGCGCCGGCCGGGTTCAGTCGGTCGCGCTCAAGTTGTTGTGCGACCGAGAGGCGGAGATCGGTCGGTTCGTCACGGCTGAGTACTGGCACCTCTTCGCCCGGCTGGCCGGACGGATACCACCCGAGTTCGACGCCAAGGTCGTCAAGAAAGGTGCGCACGTGCTCAAGGTGTCGAGCGCGACCGAGATCAACACGGTCGTGTCCGACCTGGAGGGCGCCGCCTTTGTGGTGCGGTCGGTAGCGACCAAGGCGCGGAAGAAGCAGGCGCCGCCGCCGTTCATTACCAGCAAGCTCCAGCAGGCGGCCCGGTTCCCGGTCAAGAAGACGATGATGATCGCGCAGCAGCTCTACGAGGGGATTGAGCTGCCAGGTGAAGGTGCCGTCGGTCTGATCACCTATATGCGAACCGACTCGACACGCGTGGCGGACGAGGCGCTCGCTGACGTGCGCACCCACATCGGCGAGCGCTACGGCGCCGGTTTCCTGCCGGACGCGCCACGTTATTTCCGCAAGAAGGCGGACGCCCAGGACGCCCACGAAGCGATCCGGCCCACCAATATGCAGTACGACCCGGATACGGTACGGGTCCACCTGACACGCGACCAGTATTCGCTGTACCGGCTCATCTGGAATCGATTCGTTGCCTCCCAGATGGCACCGGCCACCTTCGACGACACGACGCTGGAGGTCGAAGCGGGGGACTATCTACTGCGCACGAAGGGGTCGGTACCGACCTTCGCCGGTTGGCTCACGCTCTACCAGTCCGCGACATCGAGCTCCGAAGGTGAGGCCGGAGACGCACCCCAGGCCGGTGCCGAGGAGCCGGGCGCGGCCGATGGCGGCGACGGGGCCATCACCGAGGCATTACCGAAGCTGGCGGTCGGCGATCGGTTAGAGCTGAGGAAGCTGAATCCCGAGCAGAAGTTCACGCAGCCGCCGGCCCGGTTCAGTGAGGCGACGCTGGTCAAGGAGCTCGAGGAGAACGGCATCGGACGACCGAGCACCTACGCTTCGATCATCGGGGTGCTCCAGACACGCGAATATGCCGAGAAGTTCGAGGGACGGTTCCACCCTACCCGGCTGGGCCGGCTCGTGATCGACCTGCTCGCCACGAGCTTCGACGACATTCTGGCGGTCGACTACACGCGCGGTCTCGAAGAGCAGCTCGATAAGATCGAGGACGGTACTGCCGATTATCGCACCATCCTTGGGAACTTCTACGAGAAGTTCAGCCGAGACCTCATGCTGGCGTCCGAGGCAATGCCCAATGTCAAGGGCGAAGGGCTGCCGAGCGACGAGGTCTGCGACAAGTGCGGAGCGCCCATGGTCCTCAAGGTTGGGCGCTTCGGTGTCTTCCTGGCCTGCAGCGCGTATCCGGAGTGCCAGAACACACGCGAGGTCGAAAAGACCGAGCCAGTCGCGGACGAGGAACCGGAGGCCTGCGAGAACTGCGGTAAGCCGATGGTGGTCAAGCGCGGTCGCTTCGGGCAGTTTCTTGCCTGCTCGGGGTATCCAGGCTGCAAGACCACCCGCAAATTAATCGAGACCAAGGGAGGATTGACGGCGGCGAGGCCGGATCAGCTCCTCGACGAAAAGTGCCCCCGCTGTGACTCCAATCTCGTGGTGAAGCAAGGCCGGTTTGGCGAGTTCACCGCGTGCAGCAACTACCCGAAGTGCCGCTACGTGAAGCTAAAATCGACCGGTGTAGCTTGCCCGAACGACGGGGGCCACATCGTTGAGCGGAAGTCGCGAAGAGGCCGGCCATTCTATGGTTGCAGTAATTATCCGGATTGTGACTTCACGCTCTGGAACCGGCCGGTAGGCGAGACCTGCCCGGCCTGCGGAGCCCCCTATCTGGTCGAGAAGACCACCAAGCGTTTGGGGCATCAAGTGCTCTGCAACAACGACGCGTGCGACTATGCGCGCACCGAGGAGGTGGCGTCGGCGTGACGGAGGAGCCAGAAGACGGGAGAAGCTGGAGGGCTGCGCCAGCCGTTTCACCAGCACGAAGCCTTCAGCGGCTCTTCTGTCTCATGGCTCCTGCCCCGTGTCTCCCGGGCTCAGGATTCCGGGGCGAGCGAGGGGGGTTGTCGATATGATCCACATCATCGGCGGCGGGCTTGCCGGGAGCGAGGCGGCCTGGCAGGCGGCCTCGTCTGGGGTGCCGGTCACCATCTACGAGATGCGGCCCGTGCGGCCGACTCCTGTACACCAGACCGACCGCCTCGCCGAGCTGGTCTGCAGCAATTCCTTCCGGGCCGACAAGGTCGAGAACGCCGTCGGACTGCTCAAGGCGGAGATGCGGCGGTTGGGGTCGCTGGTAATCCGCGTTGCCGACGAGACGCGCGTGCCCGCGGGCGGCGCTCTGGCGGTCGATCGGGTCCGGTTCGCCGACGGGATCACCGCGGCGCTCGAGGCGGCCTCCCTGATCACAATCCGGCGCGAAGAAGTCCGTGACCTGTCACTGTCCGGCCATGCGCGAGAACCGCTGATCGTGGCGACCGGTCCCTTGACTTCGCCCAGCTTGTCCGACGCGATCGCCGATCTGGTCGGTCGGGACCATCTGTACTTCTACGACGCCATCAGTCCGATCGTGCTGGCCGAGACGATCAATCTGGGCATCGTGTTCAGGGCGTCCCGATGGGGGCGGGATACACCGACGTCGGACGAGACCGCACCCGGGGACCACGCGGGTTCCGGATGTGCCGCCGGTGTCATGGGTGATGGGGACTACCTGAACTGTCCGATGACGTTGGACGAGTATCGCCCGTTTCTTGACGCTCTGCTCGGGGCGGAGCTGGCGACGCTGCACGGGATCGATCAGGAGCGGTTCTTCGAGGGCTGTCTGCCGGTCGAGGTGATGGCGCGGCGTGGCGAGGACACGCTGCGGTTCGGGCCGATGAAACCGGTGGGGTTAACCGACCCACGGACCGGCCGGCGGCCCTACGCCGTTGTGCAGCTGCGGCAGGACACGCTGGCCGGTGATCACTACAGCCTCGTGGGTTTCCAGACACGGCTCAAGTGGGGTGAGCAGGCGCGGGTCTTCCGGATGATCCCCGGTCTCGAGGCGGCCGAGTTCGTCCGGTTCGGCATGATTCACCGCAACACTTACATCAACGGCCCGACCGCGCTGCGGCCGACGTGGCAGGCCCGCCGCCGGCCATCGCTGTTCTTCGCCGGTCAGATTTCCGGGGTCGAGGGATATGTCGAGTCGGCGGCGAGCGGTTTGATCGCCGGGCTCAATGCGGCAGCGCTAGCGCGGGGCGAGTTGCCGCGGGCCCCACCACGCACCACTGCGATAGGGGCCTTGGGGCACTATGTGTCTCATGCCAATCCGGCCGATTACCAACCGTCGAACATCGCCTTTGGGTTGATCCCGGTCGTGGAGGGGGCTCCACGCCGGCGGGTCGAACGGCGCCGTGCGGTTGCCGCACGCGCGCTGGTCGAGATCGAGGACTGGCGCTCGAGTGTCGTGACGTCACCGGACCACGCCCATGTGGACGCATCTGCGCTCATTTCTTGAGTACTTGAGGCTGAACCGCAACCTGTCGCCGCACACGGTGCGAGCCTATCGGGGCGATCTGACCCGATTTCTACGCTTCCTGGAGCAACGTTTCGACCGTCCGGCGGATCGGATCGTACCGGACGAGGTGGATCACTACACCGTGCGGGCATACATGGCGGAGCTCTACGATCGCGGGCAGGCACGGGCGTCGTCGGCGAGGCAACTGGCGGCGATCCGGTCCTTCGGGCGTCACCTGCGGCGCGAACAGCACCTCGACAAGGATCCCTGGGCCCTGGTGGCGACGCCGAAGCAAGTGCGGAAGGTGCCAGCGCGTCTCGACCTGGGTGGGGTCGAGCGGCTGCTCGGCGTCCCTGACGTCACGACGCCACTCGGGCGCCGTGACCGGGCGATTCTCGAGCTGTTCTACGCGTCTGGGTTGCGACTGAGCGAGCTGGTCGGGGTCGATCTGGAGGATGTCAACCTCAGCAGCCGGCTCGTGCGGGTGCTCGGGAAGGGTGGGAAGGAACGCATTGTGCCGTTCAACCGCAGCACGGCAGCGGCGCTGCGTGCCTATCTGGGGGATCGGGAGGCGATCATCGCGCGTGCGCTCGAATCGGGCGTGACGGACGGACCACGCCGGTCAACGCGCTCGCCTCTGTTTGTCAATTACAAGAGCGGGCGTTTGTCGACGCGGAGCGTTGACCGCCTGGTGCGGCGGTATGTCGCCGCGGCAGGCGGTCGTCACGGCATCGGTCCCCACGCGCTGCGGCATTCTTTCGCCACCCATCTGCTGGAGCGGGGGGCGGATCTGCGGGTCATCCAGGAGCTGCTTGGCCACGCCCGTCTGAGCACCACGCAGCGCTACACCCACCTGGACGCTGCGCATCTGATGGCCCTGTACAAGAAAACCCACCCGAGAGCGTAGCGGAAGAGGCTTGGGCGTTCAGCTGGTCGAGACGGCCGCACGCCGGTAATACGTTTTGCAGTTGTGGCGGCGACTGATGTGTACGGTGCCCTGGCGCCTAGCTATGGGCTGTCCGGCCGAGACTGGTCACGGCACATCCGTCAGTCTATGACGATCGGCAATGTTTGGACGTGGAGTTCATCCAACGGTGTCCCCGCCGTCGATCTGTTGCAACGCTTCCCATTGGCTCATCAGCATCCCGACTTCCCACATCAGATTCTGATGGCGGTCGACCACCGGACTGGCCGTCGCCCGGTCGTCATAGAATCCTGGTGCCGCCATTGTCTCTTCGATCACCTTGATCTCGTGCTCGCGGTCGGTGATTCGTTGTTCCAATTCTCGGATCCGCGTGAGTCTGGCGGCCTGTTCCCGCTTCAGTCGGCGCTCGGCTTGCGCCTGGTGGCGTCGTTTGTCCCGCGCGGCCGGACCGGCGGGTCGGGCGGTGCCCTGGACGGCCGACTTTCGTGTTGTGGTCCTGGCCGGGGTGGATGCCTGGCGCCGGTCTGTGGCGGGCCGATCCGTCTCGCGATGGGTCTTGCTCCAGCAAAACTCCTCGTAGGTACCGGGGTAGCGCACCGCATCACCGTGGCCGATATCGATGATCGCGGTTGCGATCCGCTCCACGAAGTACCGGTCGTGTGAGACGAACACCAGGGTGCCGCCGAAGGCCAGTAGCGCATCGAGCAGGACATCCGTTGACTCGATGTCGAGATGGTTGGTGGGTTCATCGAGGAGCAAGGTGTTGGAGGGCCGCAACAGCATGCGCGCCACCGCCAGCCTGGTGCGTTCGCCGCCAGAAAGCACCCGTACGGGTTTGTAGATGTCATCACCCGAGAACAGGAACCCGCCGAGGATGTTCCTGATGGCCGGTAGCATGTCGGTCGGCGAGCCCGACCCGAGCGTGTCGTAGGCCGTCAGGTCGGAGTCGAGCTGGGTCGCCTCGTTCTGCGCGAAATACTGCGCGACGAGGTTGTGCCCCTCGACGCGGGTGCCGTCGTCTGGCGCCTCGACACCGGAGAGCAGGCGCATGAGGGTCGACTTGCCGGCGCCGTTCGGGCCGACCAGGGCGATCCGGTCTCCGCGCGCGACGTGGACGTCCACTCCGTCGAACACCGTGGTCGAGCCGTAGGCCTTGCGGATGCCTCGTAATTCCAAGGCGACCCGGCCACTCTTCGGGCAGTCTGGGAAGGAAAAGCGCACCTGCCTGCGCTCGGGTGGGACCGCGATCGGCGTGATCTTCTCGAGCATCTTGACGCGGCTCTGCACCTGTGCCGCTTTCGTCGCCTGGTAGCGGAACCGGTCGATGAATTGGCGGATCCTGGCTATTTCTTCGTCCTGCCGTTTCTTTTGTTCTCGGAGCGCCGTAATCCGCGCGTCCCGCTCGACCAGATACTCGGAGTAGGTGCCGACGTATGGCGTCAGTGTTCGCAGTCCCACCTCGACGACACGCTTCACGACGCGGTCCAGGAAGTAGCGGTCGTGCGATACCAGGATGAGGGCGTGGGGATAGTTGGCCAGGTGGTCCTCGAGCCAGTTGCGCGCCTCAAGGTCGAGATGGTTCGTCGGCTCGTCGAGCAGTATGACGTGCGGCTGACGCAGGATCAGTTTCGCGAGGGCGATCCGCATCTGCCAGCCACCCGAGAACGTGTCGGTCTGTTGCTCGAACTCACCGGTGCGAAACCCGAGCCCCCCCAACACGCCGGCCACCTTCAGATCGATTGTGTAGCCGTCCTGATCCCGGAACTGATGCTGCAATTCGCTGTAGCGCTCGAGGATCGCCTCATGATCCTCGCGCGATCTGCGATCGTCGGCGAGCTGGTCCTCGAGCTCATGCATCATCCGCTTGATGTCGAGCAGCGGTTGGAACGCGGTGCTCACCTCGTCGATCAACGACCGCCCGGTGTGGCTGAGCCCGTCCTGGGGGAGATATCCGACAGTGAGCCCCGTTCGCGCCGTGATCGTCCCGGCGTCCGGTTCGTCCAGCCCGGCCAGCATCCGCAGGAGCGTCGTCTTACCGGCGCCGTTCGGTCCGCACAGCCCGACGCGGTCGCCGGCGGAGACCCGCAGGGTGACGTTCTCAAACAGGATACGTTCGCCGAACGCCTTGGACAGCGACGAGAGTTGGAGCATGCTCGCGTGAAGCGGGCGGGTGGGGTGGCCGGTGGCGGTTGGCGAGGCTACTCGCCGAGCGCCCTGGCCGCGACCGTGAGCACCTTTGGCACCTTGAATGGCTTCGTGAGGTATCCCGACACACCGAGATTGGCGGCCTCGATGGCTCTGGCCTCTGTCGAGAACCCGGTGATGATGATGCAGGAAGTTTAGCATCATTCCATGGCTCAGACCCGCTTTTTCAGCGGTCAACGGGCCACTGACAAGACCTGTCGCAGACCCAAAATGATACGGTAGGGCTCCCCATAGGCGAGATCGTCACGTCTGGGCCAACTTTTTCACCGCCGGAGATGTTTAGCCCACGCGTGGCGGGACAGGGATGAATGCCAGGCAGTGATGCGGGGACGACGACCGTCTGGGCGGTTTGAGGCGGAGCTTCACTGCTAGCCCGCGGCGAAGCCACGCTGCATTCGACGCGCGCTACATTTCGCCAGTCGGCGTGGCTTCTCGGTCGAATACTGGTCGGTAAACTCCCTCGTCGTACCGTGTTCCGACCGTACGCGGTACCGTGTACCAAGCGTCTGAATGCGACGCGTGGCTGGGCCACAAGATACCGGGGTACCAGCCCACCGCACCCGCGGTCGCTGTGGCACTGTGTGGAGGAGATTAGTGCAGACCACGTCGGCCCAGATAGCGTCTAATCAGGTGTCGGAGGTGCGGGGCCGTGGTCGCCTCCGGAGTACACGGCGCCGATTACGAGGCATGTCCAGCTTTCCTTGGAGCCGCAGGTGATTACGACCTGCACGGAACACCATGAGCGGAGCCCAGGCCGCTGTTCTCGGCATGCAGAGGACTGACGAAGAGCTCGTCGCGCTCTCCACCGCTGGGGACCCGGAGAGCTTCAACCAGCTCGTCGTGCGCTGGGAGCGGCCAATCTATGCCCTGGCGTATCGTGTGCTCGGCCAGGAAGAGGACGCCAGAGACATCTGTCAGGAAACGTTTCTCCGGGCTTTTCGCGCGCTCAAGGGGTTCAAGGGCCAGGCCAAGTTCTCATCCTGGCTCTACCGGATCGCGCTCAACCTCTGCCGGGACTGGATCCGCCGCGAGCGGCGGACGTCGGTGGTCACGCCACTCGACACCGAGCCGGCGGCGGTCGAAGGCCCGATGGGATCGGTCGAGGATCGAGCGATCCGGCGCGATCTCGGTCGGGTCATCACACGCGCGATGTCGGTCCTGTCTGAGGAGCAGCGCGCCACGATCGTGCTGAAGGAATATCACGGGCTGACGTTCCAGGAGATCGCCGACCTGCAGGGATGTCCACTGAGCACCGTCAAGACCAGGCTCTACCAGGGTCTCGGTGTGTTGCGGCGTCAGTTGCAGCGCCGCGGCGTGCAGGGCCCCGCCACTGTGGTCGGGCTGTCTCTTGAGGCTGGAAGCAGTCGCAAGGAGGTGGTGACACTAGATCGATGACCAAGACCAATACCTGTGTCGAGAAGGACGCGTTGATCGACTACCTCTATGGCGAAGGCGACGCGGAGGCACGCACCCGCGTCGAGGCGCATCTACGCAGCTGCGCGCGGTGTGCCGATGAAGTCGGCGGGTTGAAGGACGTTCGAGGTGCTCTCGACGCCTGGGTCCCGCCCGAGACCAGGCTCGGATTCCGTGTGGTCTCCGACGCGCATCCGGAGCCCGCATCGGTGTCGTTCTGGGGTCGATTCCAACGGCCGCCGGTCTGGGGTCTCGCGGCGGCCGCGGCACTGGTACTGGTGGCTGCCGCCACCGTCGCGCGCTCCGAGGTTCAGGTCTGGCCTGACGGGATAGTGGTCCGGATTGGCTGGAGCGCGACCGAGCCCGTTGCTGCCAGCCGGCAGGATGGGGGGTCTGCGCCGTTATCGGATCTGGCGACCGTCGAGGCGCAGGAGACGGAGGCCGTGAGTGGGCCGCCGGTCGTGGTGGCGTCCCAGTCTCAGGACCTGCTGCGGCCTGGCCCCAAACTGCCTGCGGGGCGACGGGCCGCGGCCATCGACGACGAGGGGCTGCGGAATGTACGGCAGCTGATCCGCGAGAGCGAACAACGCCAGGAAGATACGTTCGATGCCCGCGTGCGGCAGGTGGAGCAGCAGATCGCGAACCAGCGCCAGGCCGACCTAATCGAGATGCAGCGCGCGTTCGGTGAATTCGAGGTGACGGGGGAGGAATTGGTGCGGCGACGCGAGCTGCTGGACTATCTGATGCGGATCTCGGCGCGGTAATGGGCGTCCTGGTAACACCGGCGCCTGCTCACGGATCACAGCGGCGGCGGGTGCGTCCACCAGCCCGGTGGGCTACAATCGGCGCATGACGTTGAGAGTGTATCTCGGGCTTCTGCTCGGCCCACTCGTCATGTCCGGCTGCGGCGGACCATCCCTCGACGTACCGACCGCGCTACGGCTCACGCAGGTCTCGAGCGGCTGGTACGACGCCGGCCTCGACACTCTGGGTCGCAACAAGCTCGTGCCGTCGGTGTCGTTCCGGCTCGAAAACGCGACCGACGACACGATTCGCTACCTCCAGCTCAATGGCGTGTTTCGGCGGCAGGGTGAGGAGGAGGAATGGGGCACCACCTACGTCCGCGCGTTCGGCGGCGAAGGGCTTGAGCCAAGCCGGTCCACGCCGGTGTTCCGGCTCGAGTCGGGGCGAGGCTACACCGGTGAGCAGACTCAGGCCGAGATGCTGGCGCATGGCGACTTCGTCGATGTGGCGATGGACCTGTTCGTGAAGCACCGTGGCGACCAGTGGGTCCGCCTGGACACGGTCGACGTCGACCGCCAGCCGCTCATGCGGTAGCCCGCGTGCCCGCATATCCAGCCGCCTCGCCGGGTGCCGCAGCCGTGCGTCCCGCGCTCGAGCGCCGTCTCGGTCCGCTGGACGGTGCCGCGCTCGTCGTCTCCAACGTCATCGGCGGCGGCATCTTCCTGGTGCCTGCGTTCGTCGCACAGTCAGTACCCCATCCCTGGGCGATGCTCACCGTCTGGGTGGCCGGTGGCGGACTGGCATTCGCCGGGGCGATGGCCTACGCGGAGTTGGCGGCGCTACGGCCCCGGGCCGGCGGCGAGTACGTGTATCTGCGGGAGGCGTTTGGCCCGCTCGCGGCGTTTCTCACCGGATGGACCTCGTTCATCGCCGGGTTCGCCGGCGCTATTGCTGCCAGCGCGGTTGGGCTGGCCAGCTACCTTAGCCGGTTCTTGCCAGCCGCCGGCGACACGACGCCGCTCCTCTCGGTGCGGCTGGGTCTGGTCGATCTCGCGGTGTCGCCCCAGGCGATCACGGCGATTGGGGTGATTGCCGCCCTGTCTGCGGTGCACGTCTTCGGCCTTGGTCCAGGCCGGATCGTACAGAACGTTCTCGCCGGGCTGAAGGTCGCGTTGCTCGTTGCGTTGGTGACGCTCGGGTTCGGGTTCGGCGAGGGGGACGTTACCCACTTCACCGCAGGGGGAAGCGTGTCACCCACACTCTGGGTGCTGGCGCTCATCCCGGTAATGTTCAGCTACTCGGGGTGGAACGCTGCTGCGTACGTCGCCGGAGAGATCCGGGACCCTGGACGTAACGTGCCGATCGCGCTCGGACTGGGTACGATCGTGGTGGTCGTGATCTATCTGCTTCTGAACCTGCTCTACATCTACGCTCTGCCGGTAACGGAGTTCGCCACGCTGGACACCGCTGTCGTGGATGCGGCGATCGAGAGCCTCTTCGGGTCTGCGGTCGCCGCGCCGTTCGCGGCCGCCTCGGTAGTCATGATCGGGGCGAGCATCAGTGCGATGGTCATGGCCGGTCCGCGCGTGTACTATGCGATGGCTCGAGACGGACAGTTCCCCGCCATCGTCGCGCGGGTAGATCCGCGCTTCCGCACGCCGCTGGTCGCGATCCTCGCCCAGGGGATCTGGGCCAGTCTGCTCGTCCTGTCCGGTCGCTTCGACCAATTGGTCGAGTACACGGGCTTCGCAGTGGTGCTTTTTGCTGGTGTCGCGGTCGCGGCCCTGTTCGTGTTGCGCCGCCGCGACCCCTCCGAGCCTCGGCCGTTCCGGGCGTGGGGGTATCCGGTCGCGCCGTTCGTTTTTATCCTGGCCAGCTTGCTCATCGTCCTGAACGCGTTGTGGCGCAGCCCGGGCACCGCTGGTGCGGGCGTCCTGGTCATCGCCGCCGGCGCTCCCCTCTACCTCCTCATGCGACGCGGGGAGCAGTCCGGTGCCTGATTCCGGATTCGCGACTCGCGCGTGTGACCGATGAGCAATGCCGTCCGAGCGAGATGCAGCGCCGGTCAATTACAGCAGGGCCGTCACCACGGGTTATCTGGACCTCACGTTCCGTCGCCGCGTCTTTCCTCTTTCGTCCAAGCTACGTCGGTCAGGCCCGCATCCCAGCGGGACGTCGCATTGACACCGTTTCCGCCCTTTGGATAGGCTCGGCGCATGATCATGATACGGAGTACAACCGTGCTGTCGTTGCGTCACGCTGGGTGCGCCATCATGGCCTGCGACGGACAGGTCACCTTCGGTGACACCGTGGTGAAGCAGAACGCCCGCAAGATCCGACGGCTCTACAACGACCAGGTCCTGGCTGGGTTCGCTGGCTCCGCCGCCGACTCGTTCGCGCTGTTCTCCAGGTTCGAGTCCAAGCTGGAGCAGTATCACGGCAATCTGGAGCGCTCCGCGGTCGAGCTGGCCAAGGACTGGCGGACCGACCGTGTCCTGCGTCGGCTCGAGGCGATGCTCATCGTCCTCGACGCCGACACGACCTTCTTGCTGTCCGGGACCGGCGATCTGATCGAGCCGGACGACGGCATCGTTGCGATCGGCTCGGGGGGCACCTATGCGATGGCGGCGGCCAAGGCGCTGGCGCGGCACACCAAACTCGGGGCCCGGGACATAGCTGAGCACGCGATGGAGATAGCCGCGTCCATTTGCATTTATACGAACGCCAATGTCACGATCGAAGAGTTGTAGCAGACCGGACTGCGAAGGCCCGCCTCCAGCGAACCGAGATGCCCATCTACCTTCCCGAGTCGACCGAGTCAGTCACGCCGACCCGGCTGGACGGCACGACCGAGTTGTCCATCGACAGCCTGACCCCACGCCAGATCGTCGCTGAGCTCGACAAGTACGTCATTTCGCAGGCGAAGGCGAAGCGGGCTGTCGCGGTGGCCCTGCGGAACCGGATGCGGCGTCAAGAGCTCCCATCGGATCTGGCCGAGGAGGTGGCGCCGAAGAACATCCTGATGATCGGTCCCACCGGTGTCGGCAAGACCGAGATCGCCAGGCGGCTGGCACGCCTGGCGCAGTCGCCGTTCATTAAGGTCGAGGCGTCGAAGTTCACCGAGGTCGGCTATGTGGGGCGCGACGTCGAGTCGATGGTGCGCGACCTCGTCGAGTTGGCGGTGGACATGGTGCGGGAGGAGCGGCTGGTCGAGGTGCGGATGAAGGCCCGCGAGAACGCCGAGGAGCGGCTGCTGGATCTGCTGTTGCCGCCGCTGCCACCCTCGGTCCGGGAGAACGACCCCGGCCCGGCCAGCGAGCAGCATCAGCGCACACGGGCGCGGCTGCGAGCACAGCTCGCCGAAGCGCGTCTCGATGATCGCGAGGTCGAGGTGAATGTCGCCCTGAAGAGCTTTCCGTCATTCGAGGTCATCTCCGGGTCCTCGGTCGAGGAGATCGACATCAATATCAAGGACATGCTGCCCAACATGTTTCAGGGGCGGTCGCGGAAGCGTCGGGTCAAGGTACCGGAAGCGCTCGACCATCTGGTGCAGGAGGAAGAGCAGAAGCTGGTCGATAGCGAGAGCGTAGGCAAGGCGGCCGTTGAGCGGGTCGAGCAGGCCGGCATCATTTTTGTCGACGAGATCGACAAGATCACCGGCCGCGAGGGCGGGCATGGACCGGACGTAAGCCGCGAGGGTGTGCAGCGAGACATCCTGCCGATCGTTGAGGGGACGACGGTCAACACGAAGCACGGCATGGTGCGGACCGACCACATCCTGTTCATTGCGGCCGGCGCGTTTCATGTCGTCAAGCCGTCTGACCTGATCCCGGAGCTGCAGGGACGCTTTCCGATTCGGGTCGAGCTCGATGCCCTCGAAACCGAGGACTTCGTGCGTATCCTGAGCGAGCCGCGGGGCTCGCTGGTCAAGCAATACACCGCGCTGCTCGCCACCGAGGGGATCGCTCTGAGCTTCGAGGCCGGCGCCGTCGACCGTATCGCAGAGTTCGCGACGCTGGTCAACGAGCGCACCGAGAACATCGGTGCGCGTCGGCTGCACACCGTCATGGAGAAGCTCCTGGACGAGATCTCGTTTAACGCGCCGGATCTCGACGAAAAGACGATCGTCATCGATGCGGCCTATGTCGACCGGATATTGGCCGATATCGTCGGCAATGAGGACCTCTCCCGTTACATCCTGTGACCCTGTTCGGGCGCCGAAGCACGCTGCTCGTCGGATTGGTTGTGGTGGCGGAGCTCTGCGGATGTGGCATGAAGGGCCCACCGCTGCCGCCGTTCGTGCAGGTGCCGGCACCGGTGACCGAGTTGGTGGTGCGGCGGTTCGCGAACGAGGTGCATGTTAGCTTCACGCTTCCTACGGGGAATCAAGACGGCACCGAGCCGGCCGATCTCGTCCGGGTGGACGTGTACGCACTGACCACGCAGCCGCGGATCCCGGCAGATCGGACGCTTGATCTTGAGGAGTTCGAGGAGTCGGCGACGCTGGTTGCCTCGGTCGCGGTACGGCCACTGCAGCCGCAGGTCGGCTTGGAGGGAGCGGATCTGATTGAGGACCCCGCCGACCCCCGGCCAGCGCTGGGTTCTCCGGTCGCCGTTTCGGAGAGTCTCACGGCGGCGGCGCTGGTGCCGGTGGACCCGTGGGCAGCCGAGCGCGACGACGAGGAGGACGAGGAGGACGAGGAGGACGAGGAGCAGCAGAGGCCGACGCGGCGGGTGATCGTGCCGCTGACGCCCCGGCCGTCGCCCGGTCCGTTGCAGCGGCAGTACATGGTGGTGGGTCTGTCCAGCAGGGGGGACGCAGTGGAATCGGCTACACGGATCGCCGTGCCCCTGGTGGACTCGCCCGAGCCGCCGCCTGCGCCCGCGGTTACCTACACCGCGGACGTGATCAACATAACGTGGGCGCCGGCGCCGGGGGCGCGCAGCGCGGTGCAGGCGCCCGCGATCTCGACCTCGTCCGTGACCCCGCCCGCGACCCCGCCCGCGACCTCGTCCGTGACCCCGCCCGCGACCTCGTCCGTGACCCCGCCCGCGACCCCGCCCGCGACCCCGCCCGCGACCAGTGGCACCGCCGCCACGCCTCCCACGGTCCTGGCGCAGCCTGTGCTGGTGTCCCGTCCGATTGTCGAGTGGCCCCCCCCGTCCCGCTACGAGGTGTTCGAGGTCGTCAATCCGGAGGACGGGCCGCTGACGCTGCCGCTCAACGCAACACCGCTTTCGACTCGTTCATATGCGGACCGCCGTGTCGAGTTCGGGGTCTCACGCTGCTATGCCGTGCGCACTCTCGACGTCGTGGGTGGGCTCGACGTTCGCAGCGAGTTGTCGCTCCAGACCTGTGTCATCCTCGCCGACACCTTTTCCCCGGCCGCGCCCGAAGGGCTGACCGCCGTTGGCAGCGAAGGAGCCATCAGCCTGATCTGGCAGCCGAACGACGAGCAAGACCTGGCCGGGTATCTGGTCTTGCGCGGCGTGCCGCCAGGTGAGACACTGCAGCCGCTCACCCCGGCGCCGGTGCCAGAGAACACCTACCGGGACACGACCGCCGAACCGGGTGTGCGCTATGTGTATGCCGTGCGCGCGGTCGATACGGCGACGCCACCCAACGTCAGCCCGCTATCCGGTCAGGCGGAGGACGCGGCGCGATGACTGACCCCATCTATCGGATCGAGTGCGGCGGACACGCCCGACACGCCGTGCGTCGCGACGGCGTCTGGTACCTCCTCGAGGGGGACTCCTTCGGGCAGTACGGCGTCGGCGCGCCGGTGGAGGGACCGGTGACGCGTGTGCTGGCGCCGGTCGTACCGTCTAAGATCGTTGCGGTCGGACTGAACTACAAAGACCACGCGGTCGAGATGAACAAGGCGTTGCCCGAGGTGCCGCTGATCTTCCTGAAGCCGTCGACCGCCGTGATCGGTACCGGTGCGTCGATCATCATCCCGCACGATGCCGGGCGCGTCGACTACGAGGCGGAGGTGGGCGTGGTGATCGGCCGGACTGCGCGCGGGGTGCCGGCTGCTCGGGCGCACGAGTATGTGCTCGGTTTCACGTGCGTCAACGACGTGACCGACCGTGACCTGCAGCGGCGCGATATCCAGTACACCCGGGCCAAGGGGTTCGACACATTCGCCCCGGTCGGGCCCTGCGTCGCCGCCGGTGATCTCGACCATCCGATCGGTATCGAGTCGCGCGTCAACGGCGAGCGCCGCCAGCATTCGAGCACACGGGAGATGATTTTCCCGATCCGGCGTCTGGTCGAGTTCGTAACGGCGGTGATGACCCTGTTGCCGGGCGACATCATCTCGACCGGCACGCCGCCTGGTGTCGGTCCGATCGTTCCAGGAGACCGGGTCGTTGTCGCCGTGGAGGGCGTCGGCGAGCTAGTGAATGGCGTCGTGGCGGCCAGCGAAGCTGCGCCTCGATCGACAAAAGAGCCGGAGCCGTAATTCGAGCCCGCTACGCGGGGATTGGACATCCTCTCAAGGTGATGAACTCTCTTGAACCGTTTATGGTGTGGCCGCTAAAACATGTCGAGCAGGAGTGTTTGAGACATGAAGCTGTTTATTGACACGGCGAACCTGGAGGAGATCGAGGCACTCGTGCCGCTGGGGATCATCGACGGGGTTACCACTAACCCGTCGCTGCTGGCCAAGGTGGGGGGTGATTCACGCGGCATGCTGAAGCGGATCTGCGACGTGGTGCAGGGGCCGGTGAGCGCCGAGGTCGTCGCGACCGACAGCGAAGGCATGGTGCGCGAAGGCCGCGAACTGGCGGCGATCGACCCGCACATCGTCGTGAAGGTGCCGTTCGGCAAGGCCGGCGTGCGGGCCTGTCGCACGCTCGTCAACGAAGGGACCCGCGTCAACGTGACCCTGGTGTTTTCGTCCGCCCAGGCGCTGCTGGCCGCCAAGGTTGGTGCGTCGTTCGTCAGCCCGTTCGTCGGCCGGCTCGATGACATCGCTACCTCCGGGATGGATCTCATCGCGCAGATCGTGGAGATCTTCGAGAACTTCGAGTTTTCGACAGAGGTACTAGTCGCCAGCGTGCGCGGGCCGATCCACATCATCGAGTCTGCCCGCATGGGGGCCGACATCTGCACCTGCCCGCCCAAGGTAATTGACGCGCTGTTCAGCCATCCGCTGACTGAGATCGGGCTGGAAAAGTTCCTGGCCGACTGGGCCCAGGCCCAGCAGCCGGTCGGGTAGCGTCCGGCCGACCCCCGAGTCGAGGTGTGGGGCAGCGCCCGCGCGGGGTTCGTTGATAGCCTAGTCTAAGCATGGACAAGCGAAAGCGGCTCGAGGACTACGAGTACCGCGCGCAGCTGGGCGGCGGCGAGGCGCGTCTCGCCCGTCAGCACGCCGCTGGCAAGCTCACCGCGCGGGAGCGGATCGATCTGTTCTTCGACAGCGGCACCTTCCAGGAGGTGGACCAGCTCGTCACCCACCGGTGTCACGATTTCGGGATGCAGGATCAAGTGGTGCCTGGCGACGGTGTCGTCGCCGGGAGCGGCCGGGTCGATGGCCGTCTCGTCTATGCCTTCGCGCAGGACTTCACCGTGTTCGGGGGGTCGCTGTCGGAGACCAACGCCGCCAAGATCGTCAAGATCATGGACCGGGCGATGGATGCGGGTGCGCCGGTCGTGGGGCTGAACGATTCGGGCGGCGCGCGGATCCAGGAGGGCGTGCTGTCGCTCGGTGGTTACGCCGACATTTTTCTCAGGAACACCCTGGCCTCGGGTGTTGTGCCGCAGATCTCCGCCATCATGGGCCCCTGCGCCGGCGGCGCCGTGTACTCGCCCGCGATCACCGATTTCATCGTGATGGTCGACCGGACGAGCTATATGTTCATAACTGGTCCGGACGTCATCAAGACGGTCACCCACGAGGACGTGACCAAGGAGGCGCTCGGCGGCGCAATGACCCACAACGCGAAGAGCGGTGTGGCGCACTTCGTCGTGCCGGACGACCGGGCCTGTCTGTTGCTGATCCGTACGCTGCTCGGCTTCCTCCCCGGCAATAACCTGGATGATGCCCCGCGCGGCGCGACTACCGATCCCATCGACCGCGAGGACCCTGTGCTCGACGACTTGGTGCCCGGGCAGCCGCATCAGCCCTACGACATGCGTGATCTCATCCGCGCCGTCGTCGACCACGGCGAGTTCTTCGAGGTGCACGAGCACTACGCGCGGAACATCCTCATCGGGTTCGCGCGGCTCGGTGGCCAGTCAGTCGGTGTGGTCGCCAACCAGCCGGCGCATCTTGCCGGCACGCTCGACATCGACGCGTCAGTCAAAGGTGCACGGTTCGTCAGGTTCTGCGACGCCTTCAACATACCGCTCGTCACCTTCGAGGATGTCCCCGGGTTCCTGCCCGGCACCCAGCAGGAGTTCGGCGGCATCATCCGGCATGGCGCCAAGCTCCTGTTCGCCTTCGCCGAGGCCACCGTGCCAAAGGTGACCGTTATCATCCGCAAGGCCTACGGTGGCGCCTACTGCGTCATGGCCAGCAAGCACATCCGAACTGACGTCAACTTCGCCTGGCCTAGCGCCGAGATCGCCGTCATGGGTCCCGAGGGCGCCGTGAACATCCTCTTCAAGCGGGAGCTCGATGCCGCCGACGATCCGGACGCCCTCCGCGCCGAAAAGATCACCGAGTTCCGCGACGCGTTTGCCAACCCGTTCGTCGCCGCCGGCCGTGGCTTCATCGATGAGGTGATCCGGCCGCGTGCCACACGACCGAAGCTGATCGCCGCCCTGCGGAGTCTCGAGGGGAAGCGGTCGACGAATCCGTCAAAGAAACATGGGAATATACCGTTATAGAGGCTCGCCGAGGTCCTCACCAACGCAGCCAAGCGCCGATGACGGCGAGCAGCACCATCGCCTGCACGCCGACCGGCCACAGGAAGTGGCGCGGACCAGGGGGCGATGTATTCTGAGCTGGTCTCACCTGTATAAGTGCTAGAATAATAGATAGTTCGCTCTGTCCTGAGGTTGCCAGCTAGCTCGGCGTCTCGCCTACGGCACCGCGGATTCGTCGTTGCGTGCAGGCTGCTGGATCGTTCTGGTTCGTTCGTGCCTCTGGTGTCTGAAGATCAACACTCGAGTGAAGATCCTTGTCGCCAATCGAGGCGAAATCGCCGTTCGCATTCTGCGGGCCTGTCGCGAGATGGGCGTCCCCTCGGTCGCGGTGTATTCCGAGTGCGACCGGACGGCGCCGCACGTCCGGCGGGCCGACGTGGCGGTTGCCATCGGAGCGAGTGAGGCGGCCGAGAGTTACCTGAACATCGGGCGGATCCTTGACGCCGCGCACGAGACGGGCGCTACAGCCATTCATCCCGGCTACGGATTCCTGGCCGAGAACGCGGCGTTTGCGAGCGCCTGCCAGGCGGCGGGCCTGGTGTTCATCGGTCCGGATGCCGGTGTTATTGAGGTGATGGGCGGCAAGACAGCGGCGCGCCAGGCTGCTGTCGACGCCGGGGTGCCGGTGGTCCCGGGTACCGCGGCGCTGGCGGACACGCTGTCGGACGACGAGCTGCGCGCCCGGGCCGACGCGGTCGGCTATCCGCTGTTCATCAAGGCGGTGGCCGGGGGCGGCGGCCGGGGGATGCGACGCGTCGCCGGCACCGACGGCGTGGTGGCCGGGGTCGCGGCGGCCCGGTCGGAAGCGGGCGCCGCCTTTGGCGAGCCGGCGGTCTACTTCGAGCGGCTGCTGGAGGGTGCGCGTCACGTGGAAGTCCAGGTACTGGGCGACGCGTATGGCACGGTCGTGCCGTTCGTCGAGCGCGAGTGTTCGATCCAGCGGCGGCACCAGAAGGTCATTGAAGAGTCGCCGTCGGTGGCAGTTACGCCGGAGATTCGCGCCGAGCTGGCCGAGTCGGCGATGGCGCTCTCGTCCGCCGTCAACTACACGAACGCAGGTACGATCGAATTCCTGCTCGACGCTGGCGGACGAATCTACTTCCTGGAGATGAACACGCGGCTCCAGGTCGAGCATCCGGTCACAGAGATGGTGACCGGCGTGGACCTGGTCCAGTGGCAGATCCGGATCGCGCGCGGCGAGCGGCTGACGATGGACCGCCAGCGGGCGCTGGTGCCCCGTGGGCATGCGCTCGAGTGCCGGGTGTATGCCGAGGACCCTGATACCGGGTTCATGCCGGCGCCGGGGCGGATCACGGCGTTGCGCGGTCCGGCCGGTCCGGGGATCCGTGACGATAGCGGAGTCGAAGCGGGGTTCGAGGTGCCGGTCTTCTACGACTCGATGATCTCGAAGGTCGTCGCCTGGGCGCCCGACCGCGCCGGCGCGATCGCGCGGATGCGGCGCGCCCTGACCGAGTACGAGGTCGGCGGTATCACGACCGTGATCCCGGCGCTGCTGTGGGTGCTTGGCCACGAGGCGTTCGTCAGCGGCCGGTTCGACACCACCTTCCTCGACCGGGTGCTGGCCGAACGCCAAGGACAGTCGTTCAGCGAGCTGCCGGCCGGCGACGCGGATCTGGCGGTGATGGCCGCCGCGCTGTCCCACTTTTTTTCGCGCGCCGATACACACGTGGGGGGCGTGGACGGGACCGAACTGACGCCGTGGCGCCGTGCGGCGCGGCTGGACGGGCTGCGCCGCTGATGGCGACCGGCGTGGGTTGCGGTCCGGTGCGGCTGAATGTCGAGGTGGCGGGCGAGCAGCGACTGGTGACCGTGGAGCCGATCGGCGCCGACGGGTCGCGGTTCACGCTCAGCTGGGACGACGTCAGCCACGACGTCGACGTCGCCCGGCTGCGACCGGGCGCGCTGTCGGTGATCGTCACGGCGTCCGGGCATTCGAGCCACGAAGTGACCTGTCACGAGACGGCGCCGGGCGCATTGGCGATCGGGATCGCTGGCCGGTACGTTCGGGCTCGCGTTACCGACGGCCGGCGCAGGCGGACCGCCAACGCTGCGCGTGCCGGTGGGGATCATCCGGTCGCGGCGCCGATGCCGGGCCGTGTCGTGCGGGTGATGGTCGAGCCGGGTGACACCGTTGCGGCCGGTCAGGGGCTCGCGGTGGTCGAGGCCATGAAGATGGAGAACGAGGTCGTCGCGCCGGCGGCCGGCGTGGTCGGTGCCGTGCTCGTCGTCGCAGGCGACACCGTCGAGGCTGGGGGCGTGCTGCTGGTCGTAAGCGGCGACACTCAAGGTCATGACTGAGGAACGGTCCGATCCGGACACGCCTGATCGGCGGAACGATGCGTTGGCGGCCGAGACGACCGCGGTCGCCGATCCGGTCGAGACGCCACCGACCGGGCCCGCGGCACGTTTTTTAAGTCGCTGGACCCTGCACCAGATCCGGCGTTACGTTCGCTGGAGCGCCGGGGCCGCGGCTGTCGTCGTCGCGGTCGCGATTGTGGTGACGGTTACCATCGACCTCGGGCCGGCCGTCCGTGCCAAGGCCGAGGAGGCGGCGTCGAACTATCTCGACCGCGAGGTCACGATCGGCCGGATCAGTGCCTATGTCGTGCCCGGGCGGTTTCTCGTCGAGGACCTTGTCATCGGCGGGCTCAACCCGGGCGACCGGCCGTTCCTGACGGCCGGTCGGATCGTTTTGTCCACAGCCTGGTTGGCGCTGCTCCACGGAGAGTTCGTCGTCGATACAGCCGAGATGACGAACTGGCGGATGCTGGCCGAGTCGTTCCCCGGTGGTCGTCAAAGCTTTCCCACGTTCGTGACACGCGATGGCACGGAGGAGTCGGTCGAGCCCGCTCCCCCAACAACCGACACGTCCGGGGACGATACGGCACGGCGGTTCGCCGCGACACTGCGTTATCTGCACGCGTACGGTGGCGAGTTCCAGTACTACGACCACGGGTCGAACTGGAGCGTCATCTGCCCGAACCTCGACATCACAATCGCCAAGGTTCTCGATTACCGGGGCAGTGCGTCATTTTCGGGGGGCACCATCCAGATCGGCGACTTCGAGCCGATGTGGGTCGATCTCACGACCGACTTCGAGCTCGACGGCGCTAAGGTTCACCTGACCCGGATCAACCTCGAGACCGACGGAGCCAGCACCGTGCTCGAGGGGGACGTCGATCTGCTCGACTTTCCGGAGATGTTCTACGAGCTGGAGTCGGACATCGACTTCGCGCGCATGCGGGAGCTCTTCTTCGCCGACGACAACTTCACCGCCTCCGGTGAGGGGCACTTTAGCGGCACCTTCCACAAGTTCGCCGGCGGCCACGACCTGCGGGGGGCGTTCACCAGCCCTGTCGGTGGTGTCGACTTCTTTGCTGGGCAGTTCCGGTTCCCTGGGCTCGAGGGACAGCTGGAGTGGCAGCCCGACCGGTTCGAAGTCCGGGACGTCGTCTCGACACCGTACGGCGGCCGCGCCCGGTTCGACTTCTCGATGGCGCCTTTGGGGAAGGAGGAGCCGGGGCAGGCGATCTTCGATGTGCGCTACGAAGACGTCGACGTAGCACAGTTGGCGCGCCTGTTTGCGGTGCGTGGCATTCAAACGGTCTCCCGGGCCTCGGGCCAGCACCTGCTGAGCTGGCCGATCGGAGGGTTTGGCAAGTTTCTGAACGAGGGGTCGATCGAGCTGGTGCCACCAGAGGAGACCAAGCTGGCCACCGGCACGGTCCCGTTCGGGGCCGCGGCCGCGGCCGCGGCCAGGGCCGGGCAACCGCCCGACCTCACGACCAGCGAGTTCGTGTTCGGCGGCACGGTTGACTACACGATACAGGACGGCTGGATCGATCTGACGTCGGGTCGCATCGCCACGCCGGCGACCCACATCACTTTCGACGGCCGTACCCGGTCTGGCACCGAATCGCGGATTCCGTTTCGGCTCACGAGTACGAGCTGGCAGGAGAGCGATCGATTGATGGTGGCGGTGATGACGGCTGTCGGGTCTCCGACTGGAGCGTTCGCCGTGGACGGATTCGGCACCGTCGATGGGGTGATGCTCGGCGATTTCGCGTCGCCGCGGATTGAGGCGACGTTCAGCGGACAGTCGGTCCGGGCCTGGAACGTCGAGTGGGGGGCCGGTCAGGGCGAGTTCGTGGTCGAGAACGCGTATCTGGAAGTTAACGGCGGGCTATTTCGACGCGATGACGACGAGCTCCACGTCGACGGTCTGTTCTCTCTCGGCGTGTCGCGAGACGACGGTGGAGAGGAGATGAATGCGGTCTTCAGGCTGGTATCGTTCCCGGCGGTCGACATCCGGGCCGCATTCGGGCTCGACGAGGGATACTCGATTGCCGGGCCGGCGACCGGTGACTTTCACCTCTACGGCGCCTACCGCCGGCTGTTCGGGGTCGGCCGTTTGACGCTCGACGATTTTGTCGCCTACGGCGAGTCGTTCGACTCGGCTAAGGCGGGGCTCCGCTTCGAGGGGAACGGCGCCTGGCTCGATGGGCTTGAGATACGGAAGGGTGAGGGGACAATCACCGGCGCGGCGTTCATCGATTGGGACAACTCCTACTCGTTCAACTGGGACGCGCGCAACATCGGCGTGGCAACGCTCGCGCTCATTCCAGAGCCGCCAGAGCCGTTGTCGGGCACGCTCGAGTTTAACGCGTCCGGTGTTGGGCGCTTCGATGACCCGCGCTTTGAGATCCGTGGCACGATCGTCGACCTGTTTGTCGGGGATGAGGAGATCGGGCAGGTCACCGGTCGGCTCGACGTTCGCGACGGCGCGCTGGCCCTTGACCTCGAAGGCGCGTCGTCGAGCATCGCCGTCTCGGCCTCCGGCCGGGTAGCGCTGACCGCGGAGAACGACGCCGATCTGTCCTTCCGGGTGGCGAATGCTTCGCTTGATCCCTACGTCCGGATGTTCGTGCCGGAGCTGTCCCCCTACACGACCGCCACGGTCAGCGGCTCGATGCGGGTCGTGGGAGAATTACGGAACTGGGACCACCTGGCCGCCGAAGCCACTCTCGAGCAGGTGGACGTGAGTCTGTTCGACTACGCCGTTCGCAACGAAGGGCCGGTCCTACTGGCGCTCGACCGGCGGGTGGTCGGCGTCGACCAGTTCAGGCTGGCTGGAGCCGGCACGGCGCTCGGGCTGTCGGGTTCGGTCGACCTCGCAACCTACGAAGTCTCGCTCGGTGTGGACGGCGATGCCAACCTTGGGATTCTCCAGGGCTTCTTTCAGAACCTCCGTGCGTCTGGCGACGCGGTGGTGCGGGCCGAGGTCACCGGATCCGTCCAGCAGCCCGTGCTGACTGGGCAGGCGGCGGTGTCCAACGGCCGCATCCGTCACTTCTCGTTGCCGCACGGGCTCGAGGCGATCGACGGGCGGATCATTTTCGAGCCGGGAGGCATCCGGTTCGACGATGTGTCGGCAATGATGGGTGGGGGACCCGTCACGATCGGCGGGCGCGTCGGACTGGAAGGGTTCCAGCCTGGCGAGCTGGCGATCACCGCCACCGGCCAGGAGATGCAGCTGCGGTACCCCGTGGGGTTCCGCTCGATCATCGACACCGATCTGGTACTGAGGGGCGACGTGAGCGCGCCGCTTCTGGCCGGTACGGTCAATGTCCGGGATGCGGTCCTGCTCGACGGGCTCGACATGGACGTCGGGCTGTTCGGCATCGGCAGCTCGGACGATGCGGCGGCGGTGGCGGTTGTCGAAGAGCCAGGGCTCCCGTTGAACTTCGATATTCGGATCGTGGCCCCATCGACTCTCCGGATGACGAGTAACACCACCCGGATTGTGTCGAGCGCGGAGCTCACCCTGCGCGGCACCTACGAACAGCCATTACTGTTCGGCACGGCCGAGATCGAACGGGGAGAAGCGTTCATCGAAGGGAACCGGTATCGCTTGAACCATGGAACCATTGGGTTCGCCAATCCGACCGCGATCGAGCCGTTCGTCGACGCCGAGCTCGAGACCGACGTGCGCGTGCCAGGTCAGACCTATCGGGTGGTCGTGCGGGTGACCGGTACGCTCGACAGGTTGGTGCCGACGCTGTCCTCGGACCCGCCGCTGCCAGAGGTCGATATCCTGTCACTCCTGCTAGGGGATATCCGCAACCCGGCGAGCGCCGACCTCCGGGCGGCGCGCGCACCCGAGCTGGCGCAGCAGCAGCGGATCCAGGCAGGTGCGGCTCGACTACTCGCCAGCCCGCTGACGTCGGGTGTCGGGCGTGTGGTCCAGGACTCGTTCGGGGTAGACACGTTCCAGATCACGCCGTCGCTCGGCGATCCGTCCTCGCAACAGTCGGCGCAACTCAACCCGACGGCGCGGGTACTGATTGGCAAGCGCATCTCAAGTCGCGCGCTGCTGACGTTGTCACGCGCCCTGGCCGGCGCCAACCGCGACCTCATCGTGGTTCTCGAGTATGACCAGAGCGACCGCCTGTCCTGGATTCTGTCGCAGAACGAGGACCGCACCTATGCCCTCGACTTCCGTGTGAGGCATGCCTTTTGAGCCACGTGATCTGGCGGGGTGCGGCCGTCGCGGCGCTGCTCGCCGCCCCGGTGGCGGCGCGCGCGGGCCAGGTCGCCGATCTCGTGGGCAAGGCGGTGACCGAGGTGCGTCTCTTCCGCGCCGGCGTGCCCGCCGACCGCTCGACACTGGATCTGGTTGAAACCAGGATCGGCCAGCCGCTGTCGATGCGGCAGGTTCGCGAGAGCGTGGTCCACCTGTTCAGCTTGGGCGAGTTCGCCGACGTGCGGGTCAGCGCCACCGCAGATTCACGTGGGGTCGTCCTGCGCTACGACCTCGTCCCGTTGCAGGCGGCTGCCGGTGTCGACGTCCGTGGTTCGCTCGGCCGACCTCAGGAGGAGCTGCTCGATCTGTTGGGCCGTCGGTTCGGACGCGTGGTGCGTGCCGATCAGGTCCCTGCCGCTGTCAGCATGCTCGCCGCGTTGTATCGGGAGTCGGGCCGGTTCGCCGCGCGTATCGCGGTCGACACGTCGTCGTCGGACGGCCGACTCGTATTGGACATCGATCAAGGGCCAGCGGCGCGGATCGGCCGGATCGACGTGCGGGGTGAGCCAGACGACGGCCGGGATCGCGTGCTCGAGCGGCTTGGTCTGGAGGAAGGGGCGGCCTACGACCCGATCGAGACCGAGACCCGGCTCCTCGAGTACCAGACGGAGGTGCGGGCGCGGCAGTACTACGAGGCCCGTTTCCGGCACGGCGTTACACCGAGTCCAGATGGACGGACCGTGGATATGGTGCTCGACATCCAGACCGGATTTCCGGTCAGAATTCGTTTCGATGGTGATCCGGTCCCGGACGCGGATCTGGACGAGCTGGTCCCTGTCGAACGGGAAGGCTCGATTGACGAGGACCTGCTCGAGGACTCCAGCCTACGTGTCGAGACCTATCTGCGTGGGCTCGGGTACCAGAACGCCCGGGTGACCTACCGTCGACTGGCCGAGCCCGGCGAGCTCTCGATCGTTTTCACGGTGGATCGGGGGGTGGAATACCGGGTCGTGGACGTCCGGTTCGACGGGAACCTGACCGTGCCCGCTGCCGAGCTCCGCGAGCTATTCGGCGTGGCGTCCGGGGTGCCGCTCGTGATGACCAACGTCCAGACTGGCGTCGCCGCTGCGAGCGCGCGCTATGCGCAGCTAGGGTATCTGGCCATACAGGTCAGACCGTCGGTCATCGAGCTCGAGACCTCCGATGATGGCGACCAAGCGGCAATCGTGCCGGTCCGCGTTGCGGTCGAGATCGTGGAGGGGCCGCGGACGACGATCGGCGCGGTCGTCGTCGAAGGGAACACCGCGTTCAGCGCGGCCGAGCTCGCCACGCTGGTCGAGTCGGCGCCCGGCGCGGCGTACTATGCGCCAAGCGTGGCCGCCGATGCCGACACCGTACGTGTGCACTATCTCAACGAAGGCTACGAGACGGTGCAGGTCGACGTGGTTCCCAGGTTCGGCGAGGCCAACGCGACCGCCGACGTCACCTTCATGGTACGCGAGGGCACGCAGGTCGTGGTGGACCATGTGCTGGTCGTCGGGAACCGCCAGATCGCGGCGTCTACGATTCGGGATGAGCTCACGTTGCGGCCCGGCGAACCGTTGGGGCTGGACGAGGTCGACGAGACACGTCGCCGTTTGACCGCCCTGGGGCTGTTTCGCCGGATCGAGATTCGCGGGTTCAGTCACGGCGGAGGCACACGGCGCGACGTGGTGATCGTGGTCGAGGAGGCGCAGGCGACTCGTGTCGGCTATGGCGGTGGAGTGGAAGTCAGCCAACGACTGCGCGCGACGGAGAGTGGGGCAGCCGGCGAGCGATTGGAGCTAGCGCCGCGCGGCTTCTTCGAGATCGGCCGGCGCAATCTCTGGGGTAAGAACCGGTCGATCGACCTGTTCACGCGGGTCAGTGTGCGTCGTGAGGACGACGCGGAATTGCAGCAGTCCAGTCTTGGGTTCAATGAGTATCGGGTCCTGCTGAACTACAGCGAGCCCAGGGCGTTCGGGAGGTCTGGCGATCTGTTCGTCTCCGGATTCGTCGAGCAGGTGATCCGCCCGAGCTTCGATCTGTTCAGCCGCGGGGTCAGCGCCGAGCTTCGACGCGTGATCGGCCTTACCATGACCGGCAGCGTCGGTTACACCTATGGACGGAACCGTGTGAGCAACGAGCAGCTGCAGCCCGTGGACCAGCCGCTGGTCGACCGGCTGTTTCCGGAGGTCACGCTGTCGAGCTTCTCGAGCGGGGTGATTCGGGACACTCGGGACGACCCGTTGGAGCCGACCAGTGGGTCGCTGGCGGGGGTAGACAGTGAGGTGGCGTTCCGGGGGATCGGCTCGGCGGTCGGGTTCGTGAAGACGACCCTCCAGGGTTTCCTCTATCGTCGGCTTCCCGGCGATCTGGTGTTCGCGGTGGGCGCGCGTCTTGGTCTGGCCCGCGGTTTTGCCCGTACCTTAACGATCAGCGCCATACCGATCTCCGTAATCAATGAAGACGGTGTTCTGGTGCTCGTGGCTGGCAGCGAGCCAGAGATCGCCGTGGTCGAGGACTTGCCGGCCAGCAAGCGGTTCTTCGCAGGTGGAGATACGACGGTGCGTGGCTTCGCGCTCGACCGGTTGGGTGACAGCGCGACGATCGACCAAAACGGGTTTCCGACCGGCGGCAACGCCATGGTCGTGCTGAACTCCGAGTTGCGTGTACCGGTAAGCGGGACGTTGCAGGTGGTCGGCTTTCTCGATGCGGGCAACGTCTTCGATCGCGTCAGCAACCTCGGGCTGGACCGCATCCGCGGCGGCGCCGGGTTCGGTGTGCGCTATCGCTCGCCGGTGGGTCCGATCCGAGTCGATCTTGGTTTCAAGCTGAATCGGCGAACGTTCACGGGCAATCGGGAGCGTCTCACCGCACTCCACCTCAGCATTGGCCAGGCATTCTGAGCGGTCCCGGTCCAGGTCGAGCCCCGTGTTGCCGACCTCCGTGCCCGGTCCGACCCGGGTGTACAGTTGGCCTGTTCGACTTATGGCTTCGAGACGACTGGTCAGGTTTGGATTCCTCTGCGCCTTGATGGGCGCCACGGTAGCAGCCCGTGGCGGAAGTCTGACTGCGTTCGACCGGCGCCACATCCCAGCGGCCGGCGCCCGTTGTCGACCGCCGGACTTGAACCGCGGGCTGCTGGGGATCAGGCAGACCCCCGGTGCGGGAGAGCTGATCGACAGCGTCCTGGCTGTCGTCGAGGGGCGGGTCATCATGCTGTCTGACGTCCGCGCGTTCCTGGCCCTGCGGCTCATCGAGTCGCCCGACGGGGGCGACCCTGTTCCGCCGGTCCTGACGGCGCTGATCGAGCGTCAGCTGATCTTGGAAGAGGTGGCGCGCTACGTCGTTGAAGAGCCGTCGACTGCGGAGGTGGAGGAGCGCCTGACGGGCCTCGTCGCGCGTCTCGGCGGACCCGAGGTGCTCGATCGGGTGCTGCCGGCCATCGGTTTCACGGTGGACGACCTGAGACAGGTGCTGCGGGCAGACCTGCGGATCGAGCGGTATCTGGCTAGACGGTTCGTGTCTGCGCGGCAACCGACCGAGGATGAGGTGGCTGCCTATTTCAGGGAGCACGCCGACGAGTTTCGTACGAACAGTGCGCCGCCGGCGTTCGATACGGTGCGAGACGAAGCGCGTCGCCGGCTGTCGGAGGCGCTGCGCCGAGAGCTGATCGACGGCTGGATCGCGTCTCTGACGGCGCGCGCGGACGTGTTCCGGGTGAGTCCGTAAGGATGAAGAGACAGAAGATCATGGCTAGGTTCTGCGTCACCCAGCGCGCGCGTTGAAGGCGATCGCGACCTGGATCAGATTGAAGATCGCGTGGCAGACCATCGGCGCGACGACGCTACGACGAGTCAGGTAGACGGCGCCCCAGACGGCACCCAGTAGAGCGGTCACGATCGCGGCGTCACGGCCCTGGATCAGGTGCCCCAGGCCGAACGCCACGCTGAAGACGATGAGACCGGCGACGCCGCCGCCGAGATGCTGCTCGAAGCGCCGGAGAATGAAAGCGCGCTGCACCTCTTCCCGGAGACCGCCGGCGATCACTGCGATCACCGAGAACCAGACCACGGCGGCCGGAGATCGGATGAGCGCTTCTAGCGGGTTCTCGGGCACGTTGTGCAACCCGGGTGCGACCCGCGACATGACGCCGAAGGCGACGGCAGCGACGAGGAGCGCCACCGGCACGAGCGCCAGGCCCAGCAGTACCTCGCCACCGGCCGGACGTGCGCCGACGAACGTGGTGACGAGGCGCTCACCGCGTGCCCGCAGCAGTAGCCAAATCAACAGCAGGACCAGCGTGGTGTCGGCCAGCGAAAGCCAGACGATATACGGGAGCGACAGCCGTCCCGCAGCGTCGACCGGAGCGGCCCCGATCAGGTTGAGGAGCAGGATGACGCCCAGCTGCGTCGGGAATCCGGAACAGAGCGTGACCTCACCGAGTGCCACGAACCGGTCGCCGAGCAGCGTAGGTCGCGGTGACGTGTCGGCAGCCGCCTCGAAAGCCACAGCGCCTGGGACCGGCTGTAGCCGGTGTGGCTGCTCATCGACGGACACCAACAAACTGTATCATACAGTCAGTAGATGGCTATTTTAGCGGTCCGTTCACAATATATTGTGAGTGATATCACAGTCTTACACCACATCTTGTGGGTGTCTCTTGACAAACCAGACATCTGGTCCCATAGTACCGGCCGAGGCGTACACCAGGGGTGGGGGAGCGAGTGGCCTGTCTCAGCGGTCCGGCACATCAGGCCCGCTTCGTGCTCATACCGTGTCCCGCCGTTGAGGCGCGTCGAAGGCGCAGATGGGTTACTGCGATCCGGCTGGCTCTCTGCAGATGCCCGCTCTGGAGTCAGGAGGAAATAGACCGGCCCTTTCCTCGCGGTGAAATCTCAGTGTTCACAGCTTGTGTGACACGCTCCGCGTGTTCTTCGTCGGAAGGAGTGACTATATGCCGAGAGGCGCTGCTCAAGAAACAGAGGCTATCGACCAGCAGGTAAACCTGATCACTCCGGTGGCCGAGCAGTCCGGTCTGGAGTTTTCCCGGTTCTTTTCTCGCGAAGGGTGCGACCCGTTCGACGAGATTGAGTGGGAATCGCGCGTGGCGCTGATCGGCAGCGAGCAGGGGGAGGTTGTCTTCGAGCAGCGAGACGTGGAGATTCCATCTTTCTGGTCGCAACAGGCGACGAACATCGTCGTGTCCAAGTATTTCCGCGGGCAGATGGGGTCGCCGACTCGAGAGCGCAGCGTCAAGCAGCTCATCGGTCGCGTGGTCGATGCGATCACGGAGTGGGCCCGGACGAGTAATTACTTCGCGAGCGAGGACGACGTACAAGCGTTCAGCGACGACCTCAAGCATCTCCTCGTGTTTCAGAAAGCCGCCTTCAACAGTCCGGTCTGGTTCAACTGCGGGTTCGAGGCGGCGCCACAGTGCTCGGCCTGCTTCATCAACTCGGTGCAGGATACGATGGAATCGATCCTGACCCTGGCCAGGACCGAAGGGATGCTGTTTAAGTTCGGGTCTGGCACCGGCACTAACCTGTCGTCGATCCGGTCGTCGCGCGAGCTGCTCGGTGGGGGGGGAACCGCGTCGGGGCCGGTATCGTTCATGAAGGGCTACGACGCGTTCGCCGGGGTCATCAAGTCAGGCGGCAAGACCCGCCGGGCGGCGAAGATGGTCGTGCTCAACGTCGACCATCCGGACATCGTTGACTTCATCAACTGCAAGGTCGACGAGGAGCGCAAGGCGTGGGCGCTGATCGACGCGGGGTACGACGGGTCGTTCACGGGCACGGCGTACTCGTCCGTGTTCTTCCAGAACTCGAACAACAGCGTTCGCGTGTCCGACGAATTCATGCGGGCGGTGCTCGACGACGGCGACTGGCAGACCCGGGCGATCACCGATGGCCGAGTGATGGACACCTGCAAGGCGCGCCATCTCATGCGGCTGATCGCTGAGGGCACACACGTGTGCGGCGACCCCGGGATGCAGTTCGACACGACCATCAACGACTGGCACACCTGTTCGGACACTGGCCGGATCCGCGCGTCGAACCCCTGCTCCGAGTACATGTTCCTCGACGACTCGGCCTGCAACCTCGCGTCGTTGAACCTGATGCGGTTCCTCGACGACGCGGGCGAGTTTGATGCCAAAGCATTTGCGGCTGGCGTGCGAACGATGATTACCGCGCAGGAGATCATCGTCGACAACGCGAGCTATCCGACCGAGACGATTGGGCGTAACAGCCAGGCCTACCGGCCGCTCGGTCTCGGCTATGCCAACCTCGGGGCGCTGCTGATGTCTCGGGGAATCCCGTATGACAGCGAGGAGGGACGGGATTGGGCCGGGGCGCTGACGGCGCTCATGACGGGCGAGGCGTACGCCCAGTCGGCGCGGATCGCGCGGGACCACGGCGGGCCGTTCAGCGGCTATGCCGCCAACCGGGAGCCGTTCCTGCGAGTCATACTCAAGCACCGCGATGGGCTGAAGGGCATCAGCGTTGACCAGGTGCCAGAGCCCCTGTTCGCGGCGGCAAGCCAGTCCTGGGACGATGCCGTGGAATTGGGCGAGCAGTTCGGCTATCGCAACGCGCAGGCGACGGTGCTGGCGCCAACCGGGACTATCGGGTTCATGATGGATTGCGACACCACCGGAGTCGAACCGGATATCGCACTCGTCAAGTACAAGAAGCTGGTTGGCGGCGGTCTCATGAAGATCGTGAACAACACCGTGCCGATGGCGCTGCGCCATCTTGGCTATGCGCCGGATCAGGTCGACGCGATCGTCGCTTATATCGACGAGCACGAGACGATCGAGGGCGCGCCGCATCTCGACACAGCACACCTGGAGGTTTTTGACTGTGCGTTCAAGCCGGCACGTGGGTCCAGGGCGATCGACTACATGGGGCACATCAAGATGATCGGCGCGACTCAGCCGTTCATCTCGGGTGCCATCTCGAAGACGATCAACGTGCCGACTGACGCAACCATCGAGGATATCGAGCAGGCCTACATCGACGCCTGGCGGCTCGGCACTAAGGCGGTGTCGATCTATCGCGATGGCAGCAAGCGTACCCAGCCGCTGAACACATCTCGTGCCGGTGTGACGGTGGCCACGGAGACCGTTACGCCGCCGGCGCGCCGCCGCCTGCCGGACGAGCGTCAAGCGCTTACCCACAAGTTCGACATTGCCGGGCACGAAGGCTACATCACGGTCGGTTTATTCGAGGATGGCACGCCAGGTGAGATCTTCCTGGTGATGGCGAAGGAGGGCTCGACCATCTCCGGGTTCGCGGACGCATTCGCCCAGGCGGTGTCCTACGCGCTGCAGTACGGCGTGCCGCTGCAGGTGCTTGTGGACAAATTCAGCCACGTCCGGTTCGAGCCGGCCGGCATCACCAAGAACCCGGATGTCCGTGTGGCCAAGTCGATCGTCGACTACATCTTCCGGTGGATGGCGACGAAGTTTCTCTCTCCGGAGGCGCAGTATCACGCCGGGGTGAACGTACGGGCCGGCGCGCAGCCGGCGGGAGAGCAGCTCGAGCTCGATGCACTGGTCACGGGTAAAGATGGGGCGCCCGCTGGGTCATCCCCGGACGAGGGTACAGGGAGCCGTGGTGCGCCGTTTTCGATCCAGAACGACCAGGATGCTCCGCCCTGCTCGACCTGCGGGGCGATCATGATCCGCAACGGCAGCTGCTACAAGTGCGTCAACTGCGGTGCCACAAGCGGCTGTGCCTAGGACCGCCGTAGCCGTGGCGGAGGCGGGAGATCTTCAGCGGTCTCTCGTCTCGGGTCTCCAGTCTCTAGTCTCCTTCGTGTTTTCCTCGTTCCGCCCGAAGTAGGCGAGTGCCACCAGAAGCGCGGCGAACAGGGCACGGGCTATCTGCGGCTCTGGCGCGACCTGGCGGTAGAGGTGCGCGGCGTTGTGGAGCGCCAGCGATTGGAGTCCGAACAGGGCGGCTAACGCCAGCGCCAGACTACCCGGCAACCCGATGCGAACGAAGAGCCCGGCGAGCACCAGCATCGCTCCGAGCATGATCGAGCCCACGTCGGCGAGCAACTCGAGTTGCGAATCTCCAAACAGATCCGCGAACCCGGCCCCCAGTGAGTACAGCCCGTAGCCGGCCATGCCAAGCGCGGCGAAGGTCAACATCGTGTCTGATGTATTATGCGTTCCTCGTGGCTGAATGTCCTAACCCCGGCGCTCAGTTGTGTTGGGAGCTGGATGAGCATCGTAGCAAGCGCCTTCAGGCCAGCCGGGCCAGCGGAGGACGCTCAACACACGTGAGCTGCGGCAACGATTCTCGTGCGGTGACGTCAGTTCGGCGACCCGCGTGTCGCCACAGGCGCGCGTTCGCGCGTTGGCTTGGACTCGCTGTGACGCTCGTTGCCGGCGTCTGGTGCGTGGCACCGGTCGCCGGAGGTGCGCAGTCACCGGACGCCGACGTCCTGGACCAGATTCTCGATCAATATGTGCGTGACGGGTTCGTCTACTATGCGGCGCTCCGAGAGGAGCGTCGCGCGATTGACCGGCACGTAGCGTCGCTGGCTGAACGGCCGACTGCCTTCGAGGCCTGGTCCGACGCGCGCCGGCTCGCGTACTGGCTCAACGGTTACAACGTCCTCGTGTTGCGGACCGTCATCCATCACTATCCGATCCGGAGCGGGTTCGCCGATTTTCCGGAAGACAGCGTGATGCAGATTCCGGGTATGTTCTCGCGGCGAGAGCACCTGATCGCTGGACGCAGGCTAACCCTGCAGGCGATCGAGGACGAGCTGATCGCTCCTTTCGGCGACCCGCGGGCGCATCTGGCGCTGGGGCGCGGAGCGGTCGGGAGCCCAAGACTGCGCAGCGCGGCGTTCAGCGACGATCGGCTCGAGGCGCAACTGCAGGCCGTGGTGTCCGATGTCGCGACTACTCCACGCCATGTCACGTTCGACCGGGCCGGCGACGAGCTGGTGGTCAGCGCGGTGTTCGGCTGGCGGGTGGATCAGTTCGCCGCGCGGTCCGCAGACGACGGCGGCTCCGGCCGCAGCCCCATCGAGAGCGCCATCGTGGCTCTCATCGCGCCCGCGCTGTTTCCAAGTGAACGGGAGTTTCTCGCGCGGAACACGTTCCGTCTGCGTTATCGCGACTTTGACTGGCGTCTGAACGATCTGACTGGTGGCGTGCCGGTGCCCCGCTCGATAAGCGCCCCTGGCCATCACGCGGGCGGCGGCCGGGTCGCCGCCTTCCCGCCTTCAAGCGCCGGTGTTCCAGCGGGGAGCTTCGGCGAGTCCGCTAGAGCCGAGGCGAAGGCGGACTGACTGTCGCCTGCCGGCCAGGAGGCCATACACAGCTCGATGGACCTACAGCTCGACGGTAAAGCAGCCGTCATCACCGGGTCGAGTCGCGGTCTCGGATTGGCCAGCGCCAAGGCGCTGGTCAGCGAGGGAGCGCGGGTCTGCATCTGCGCGCGGGGTGCTGATCGCCTGGCGGCAGCGGTCGCTGAGTTGCGCGCCGTCGGTTCGGATGACGCCGTGGTCGGCGTAGAAGCGGACCTGACCACGGCCGCAGGCGTCGTAGCCGTTATCGACCTGGCGCTGAGCGCGTTCGGTGGCATTGACATCCTGGTCAACAACGTTGCAACGGCCAAGGGCGGGGAGCTGCACGATACGACCGATCGCGAGTGGCAGGCGGCGCTCGACGCGACGTTGTATCCGGCGATCCGCGCGTCCCGGCTCGCGGTGCCGCATATGCGAGCGCGTGGTGGCGGCGTCATCATCATGATTGCGTCGATCTGGGGCCGGGAGTCTGGCGGTCGGATGACCTACAACGCGGTGAAGGCGGCGGAGATCAGCCTGGCGAAATCGCTGGCCGGGCAGCTCGCCAGGGACAACATCCGGGTGAACAGTGTTGCGCCGGGGTCCATTTCGTTCCCCGGCGGCTCCTGGGCGAAGCGACAGGCGGACGAACCGGAGGCGATGGCGGCGTTCGTCACGCGCGAGATCCCGTTTGGTCGATTCGGCCGTGCCGAGGAAGTGGGAGACGTCGTCGCCTTCCTCGCCTCACCACGCGCCAGCTGGGTTACCGGCGCCAGCATCAGCGTCGACGGTGGCCAGTCCCGGTCGCTGATCTGATCTGCAGCGCAGGAGGCGGGGAACGAAAAACCTGTTGCACCCCCCTCAAGTTACGCTTTGGTTTGTTACTTAGTCGTCTTTAATTCCCCTTCTACCATCCTCGTCCATGCACGGAACCTCGCTACTCGGCCTGCGTGGTTCGAACTACACATCCAACCGTGTCTCACGGCCATCGGGATGCCGCCCTGTTCGAAGTGCTGGAGCGGCTCGTGCAGGCCGGGATAGTCGGCAGCGACGGGTCGGCCGGTTCGCCTGCTGTCGCGCCACTTGACGGAGCGTACGTCACCGCCTGGCGTTCGCGTGACGCCGCCAGCGTCGTCATACTGGGGCGGTGCGGGTCTAGCACCGGTTGCTCGACCTCCGGCGGACGCCAGGGTTGTTCGAGCACGAGGCCCTGAGTGCCATCGCCGTACACCACAGCGTTGGTTGAAGGATGCGGGGCGGCCGCTGACGTTCGCTCGCCGCGCATATGCGGAAGAGCGGACGGCCTGTGGCCGGCTGGACGAGCAGAAGAGAATGACGCGGTTGGAGCGGCGGCTGGCGGGCCGGCTGTGAGGGCGGGTGACGGCCTGGTCGATCCAGGCCACTAGCTGGTCGGGGTCGGCTCGTGGGGCTGCGCGGCGGCGGTCTTGCGCTGGTCCTCCTGGCGTTGCTTTATTCCGGCGACCGTCTGGGCGCCGTACTTCTTCATGAAACGCTCGACGCGACCCTCGGTGTCAATCAGCTTCTGTCGGCCTGTGAAGAAGGGGTGGCAGCTCGAGCAGATCTCGAGCCGGAACTCTTTCTTGGTTGATCTCGTCTTCCAGGTGGCGCCGCACGCGCAGCGAACATCGACTTCGTGATACTCAGGGTGGATGCCTTCCCTCACGGTATGCTCCTCATTATCTAACGTGGGGTTCCCCCCACACCCTGGCTCGGCCGCTTGCGTGGGCCCAACGCCCAGCGCCGCTTCCTCGCTGGCGCGCGCGTGCCGTGGCGGTCACCGACGATTTCGACCGAGTCGCATAGTGTCGTCTGGGACCGCGTAACTGGCAACCGAACTCCTCATTGTAGCAGACGGGCGCCCTCCAGACCGTCTGAGTCTGTGAGGCCAGAGCTGGTGGGGGGAGCCGCTACACCCCTGCCAGCTGCAACAGGCTCGCCCAGAACGCGGGTAGCCCGTCCCCGAGCTTCGACGAAATCGGCAGGATGGTCCGCTCTAGCGCCGTCTCGTGGGACTCCAGCCTCGCCTTCCGAGCCGACCGCGTCACCCGGTCGACCTTGGTGGCTGCCACGAGAAGGGGCAGTCGTAGCTCGGTCAGCCAGGTGAGCGCGTCACGGTCGCTCTCGATCCCCGGGTGCCTGGCGTCGACGAGCAGGACCGCCCCGGCAGGTCCGGTGCGGCCTGGGCGCGTCGGCATCTCGTTCGGATCCGGGTTGAAGTAGCGCTGTGTCAGCCTGTCGAAGCCGCGGTCGGCTGGTGAGCCGCGCGCGTAGCCGTAGCCGGGCAGGTCGACCAGCAGCAGTTCGCCACGGTGCCCGGTGAGCCGGATACGATAGACGTTGAGCAGCCGGGTCGTGCCTGGTGCACCGCCGGCCCTGGCGATCTTGCGGTGTGCTAGGGCGTTTATCAGCGTTGATTTGCCAACGTTAGACCGCCCGACGAAGGCTATCTGCGGCAGATGTTCGACGGGCAGCCTACCGTCAGGTCCGACGCTCGTGACGAACTCCGCCGTCTGGATCTTCACACTACGGTTATACCCGAAGTGAACAGGAGAAAAAGCTGGCGGGTGATGCCGTCAGTTCGTGCAGACACCAGACAAGGCGAACGTAACCGCTGGGCCGAGGACCACCCCTGGGGTCCATCAGTGCGTGATCCGCCCGTCTGGGTTCGTGGTCCCCGGGTCGGTTTCATCTCGGGTCGGTAGCAATGCGGTGAGCGGCGTCACCAGCGCGATCTTCAGCACCTCGTCCATCGACTCCACCAGATGCAGCTCGAGGACGTCGAGGACAGCTTTCGGAATATCGGCCAGGTCCTTCTCGTTGTCCTTTGGAAGGATGATCGTCTTTACCCCAGCCCGGTGGGCGGCCAGCACCTTCTCCTTGACGCCGCCGATGGGCAGCACCTTGCCACGCAGCGTGATCTCGCCGGTCATCGCCACATCGCGGCGGGTCGGAATACGGGCCAGATTGGAAACCAGCGCTGTCGCCAGCGTGATGCCGGCCGACGGTCCGTCCTTCGGGATTGCACCTTCGGGGACGTGCACGTGGACGTCGGTGCGGCGGTGGAAGTTCTTCTCGAGACCGAACTCATCGGCTTTCGAGCGGACGTAGCTCATCGCGGCCTGGGCCGACTCCTGCATCACGTCACCCAACTTGCCGGTTAGGGTCAGTCGTCCCTTGCCTGGCATCAGTGTCGATTCGGTGAACAGCAACTCGCCACCAGCCTCGGTCCAGGCCAACCCGGTGGCGATGCCGATCTCGTTCTTCTCCTCCGCCATGGTCGGACGGTAGCGTGGCACCCCGAGATGCTCGGTGATTCTCTCGGCGGTGATCTCTTCGAAGAATCCCTTCCCGTCAAGGACCACCCTGCGGGCCACCTTGCGGCAGATCGAGTTGATTTCTCGCTCGAGGCTCCGGACCCCGGCTTCGCGCGTGTAACGCCGGATGATCGTCTCGAAAGCTTCGTCCTTGAACTGGATGTTCTTATTGGTCAGCCCGGTGGACTTCACCGCCTTGGGTGTGAGGAAGGTCCTGGCGATTTCGATCTTCTCAAGCTCGGTGTATCCGGCCAGTTGCAGGACTTCCATCCGGTCCCGCAGCGCCTGGGGTACCGTGTGGAGCACGTTGGCCGTGCAGATGAACATGATGTTCGAGAGGTCGTACTCGACATCCAGGTAGTGGTCGAGGAAGGTGTGGTTCTGTTCCGGGTCGAGCACCTCGAGTAGTGCCGACGACGGGTCTCCCCTGAAGTCCATCGACATCTTGTCGACCTCATCCAGGAGGAACACCGGATTCGTCGTACCGGCCTTCTTCATCATCTGGATGATCTGGCCCGGGAACGCGCCGATGTAGGTACGCCGGTGGCCGCGGATCTCCGCCTCGTCCCGTACCCCGCCGACCGACAGCCGGACGAACTTGCGGTTGGTGGCGCGCGCGATCGACTTCGCCAGGGATGTCTTACCAACCCCCGGCGGGCCGGTGAACGTCAGGATGGTGCCCTTGGGCTTACGCACGAGTGTGCGTACCGCCAGGAATTCTAGAATCCTATCTTTGATCTTTTCCAGGCCATGGTGGTCCTGGTTCAGAATATGCTCAGCCTTCTTGAGATCCCGGCTCTCGCGCGACCGCTTGTGCCAGGGCACGGCGAGCAGCCAGTCGACGTAGTTGCGCGAGACCGTCGCCTCGGCCGACATCGGGGGCATGCACTCGAGACGCTTCAGCTCCTGAGTCGCCTTTTCTTCGACCTCTTTCGGCATCCGCGCCTGTTCGATCTTCTTCTTCAATTCCTCGAGCTCGTTGCCCTTGTCCTCCTTGCGGCCCAGCTCTTTTTGGATCGCCTTCATCTTCTCGTTGAGGTAGTACTCCTTCTGCGCCTTCTCCATCTGCTTCTTCACGCGAGACTGGATCCGGCGGTCGACTTGTAGCTTTTCCACCTCTTTCTCGAGGATGCTGGAGATCCGAGCGAGTCGTTCGAGCGGCGAAATGATCTCGAGCAGATTCTGCTTTTCCTCCACGCCGACCACGAGATGTGCGGCGATCGTGTCTGCCAGCTTGCTGGCGTCGTCCACCCTGACCGCCGCGATCATCGCGTCGTAGTGCATGTTGTTCGACAGTTTGACGTATTGCTCGAACAACGACACGCTGCGGCTCATCGCGTTCTCGATGTCGTCGCTGACGTCGTCCTGCCTGGGCAGCAGCTTCGACACCACCCGGTAGAATCCTTTGTCTTCCTTCCACTCGACCGCCCGCGCGCGCTCGAGCCCTTCCACCAGCACCTTGATGTTGCCGTCCGGCAGCTTCAGGCTCTGCACGATGTTGGCAACGCAGCCCATCGTGTAGATGTCTTTCGGTTGCGGGTCGTCGGTCGTGGCGTCCTGCTGCGCCGCGAGGAAGATCCGCTTGTCTTTCATGAGCGCGTGCTCGAGCGCCCGCGTCGACGATGGTCGTCCGATGACGAACGGCATCATCATGTGCGGGAAGACTACGACATCACGCAACGGGACGATTGGGAGGGTTTCGTAGACTTCCATATCGGAGATGTGCAGGCAATGATTGCCTAACCGGCCTTTTCGATGACGGTGATTGGGTTATCTTTGGACAAGACCACTTCACGTGTGATCACGCACTCTCGAATCTTCTTCTGACCGGGCAGGGTGTACATGATGTCGAGCATCAGATCTTCGATGATCATGCGCAGCCCGCGCGCGCCGATCTTACGCTCCAGCGCCGACTCGGCAATCGCTTCGAGAGCATCGTCGGTGAATCGAAGCTTCACGTTCTCGTACTCGAACAGCCGTGCGTACTGGCGGGTGATGGCGTTCCGCGGCTGCGTGAGGATCTCCATGAGCGCCGGCTTGTCCAGCTCGTGCAGCGCGCCGATAACCGGTAGCCGGCCGACGAATTCTGGGATCAGACCGTACCGGATGAGGTCTTCCGGTTCGACCATCTCGATCGTCTCGCCGAGGTTCCGTTCGCCCGACGTCTTGATGTCGGCACCGAACCCCAACATCTTACGTCCGGTCCGCCGCTGGATCGTCTGGTCGAGTCCGACGAATGCCCCGCCGCAGATGAATAGCACGTGGCTGGTGTCGACCTGAAAGAACTCCTGGTGCGGATGCTTTCGACCGCCCTGAGGCGGTACGTTGGCGACGGTGCCTTCGAGAATCTTCAGCAGCGCCTGTTGCACCCCTTCGCCAGAAACGTCGCGCGTGATGGACGGGTTCTCGTCCTTGCGGCAGATTTTGTCGATTTCGTCGATGTAGATAATGCCCTGTTGACACTTTTCGATGTCGCCCCCTGCGGCCTGCAGCAGTTTGAGGACGATGTTTTCGACGTCCTCACCGACATAGCCAGCCTCGGTTAGCGTGGTGGCGTCGACGATCGTGAAGGGCACTGACAGCAGCTTCGCCAGCGTCTGGGCGAGCAAGGTCTTGCCGGTGCCGGTCGGTCCGATCAGCAGGATGTTCGACTTGGTGAGCTCGGTGTCGTCACGGCTGCGTGACTGCTTCTGAATCTCGCCGCGCTTGTAGTGGTTGTAGACGGCGACCGCCAGCTTCTTCTTGGTCTGCTCCTGCCCGATGACGTACTCATCCAGGAACTTCTTGATTTCCTGGGGGATCGGCAGGGTCGATCGGGTGCCCTGGTTGTCGAACCGGTTGTCGTCCGCGAGGATGTCGTTGCAGACCTCAACGCACTCGTCGCAGATGAAGACCGTCGGACCGGCGATCAGCTTCCGAACGTCGTTTTGATCCTTGTTGCAGAAAGAGCAACGGAGGATCTCGGGCTCACCGCTCTTCTTGGCCATGGTTACACGGTGCGCAACCGCAGGCGCGGCACAGCCCGTCGACGAGGCCACCCGCACCGAGGACAGTCTCGCCCGACCTCACCCATGCCCGTTCCCATATCGTGATCCGATCCTGGGAGCTGTCATGGGCGCTTCCCGATCACCTCGTCAATGATACCGTATTCGCGACTCTGATCGGCCGTCATGATGTAGTCGCGCTCGGTGTCTTTCTCAATCTGTTTGAGCTTTCGCCCCGTGTGCGCGACGAGGATCTCGTTCAGCCGCGTGCGCATCCGCAGAATCTCGCGAGCATGGATATCGATGTCACTCGCCTGTCCGCCCAGCCCGCTCATCAGCGGCTGATGGATGACAATCCTGGAATTTGGTAAGCTGAACCGCTTGCCGGGGGCACCGGCGGCCAGCAGCACTGCCGCCATCGACGCTGCTTGCCCGATGCAGTAGGTCCGGACGTCCGGTTTGATGAACTGCATGGTGTCGTAGATTGCCAGCCCGGCCGAGATCGAGCCGCCCGGACTGTTGACATAGAGGACAATGTCCCGGTCTGGGTCCTCGGCCTCGAGAAACAGCATCTGGGCGATCACCACGTTCGCGATTGGGTCCTCGATCGGTGTCCCGACGAAGATGATGCTGTCCTTCAGTAGCCGCGAGTAGATATCGTACGCGCGCTCACCACGATTGGTCTGCTCGACCACCATCGGGATCAACTGGTTGCGGGCCTCGGACATGGTCGATTGCTCGTCAGGTTCGGCGTCCACGTCGGTGCGACGCCTGGGTACGGGTGACGTGACGGGGTTACCAGGCGTGTTGGGGAAAACAGCGGCCGGAAGGCGCAACGCTCACGCAGTCACGATCGTAGCACGCGACAAGATGAAGTCAATCGCCTTCTCCCGCCGTAACCCCTCCGCCAGCCTGGCTATGCCGTCATCCTTCTCCAGCTGCGCCCGCACCGCCGACAGTGTCCGCCCGAGTCGTTTGGCGTACTGGGCCAGTTCCCGTTCGACGTCGTCGTCACTGATCGTCAGCGATTCGCGCCGGGCCACGTCGTCGAGCATCATCGAACCACGCACCATCTCAAGCGACGGCGCCCTTTGCTCGTCCCGGAGCGCGTCCCAGTCGATTTTGGTGGTCTGCGGATCGACGCCTTGCTGCGCGAGTCGGCTCGCGACCTGCTCGAGCCGCCGCGCGATCTCGCGGTTGACCAGCGCCTCGGGCATCTCCACAGTGGCCCGGGAGGCGAGCTGGGTCATCAGATCGTGACGCACCCCACGCTCCGTCTCCGTCTCCGCCTGGCGCCGTAGGTCACTCTCGACGAAGGCTTTCAGCGCATCCAGGGTGTCGAACTCGCCCACCGATCGGGCGAATTCGTCGTCGAGGTCGGGCAGTACCCGCCGGTGGGTCGCTTTTAGTTCGACGTCGTACGCCACCCTGGCGCCAGCCAGCTCGGTCTGCTCGTGGTCTGACGGATACGACAGCTCGAAGACCTTCGTCTCGCCGACCCGGAGTCCGGTCAGCTCGGCGTCGAACCCGGGCGGGTTCGACACCGCGCCCAGCTCGATTGTCGCGTTCTCGTGCCGGTCTTCTGGCGGTGAGGGCGGGCCGCCCTCACGCCGAGTCGTCAGATTCAGCGTCACAGTGTCGCCCACCTCGGCACCCCGGTCATCGACCGGCTCGAGCCGACCGGCGCGCCGGCGCAACTCCTCGATCGCGCGGTCGTTGGCGTCGGCGTCCGGCGTGACCGGCGTCCGCCGCAGCGTCAGCGTGTCATAGTCGAGATCCGGGACCGACGGCAGAACCTCAAACAGCGCGTGAAACGTCAGAGGCTGTCCGTCGTCGATCGACACGTCGCGGACGTCCGGGGTCTGGATCGGTGTCAGCGCCTGTTCCCGCAGCGCTTCCTCCACCGCCAGCGGCACGAGATCGTGGGCCACGTCGTGCAGGATGTCCTCCTTGAAGCGCTGTCGCACGAGCCGAGTCGGCACCTTCCCCGGGCGAAACCCGGACACCTTGGCTCGCCGGCTGTAGCTACGGGCGAGTCGCTCAATCGCGGTGTCGACGTCCGCCACCTGGATTTCCACATCGAGACGCTTACGGGTCTCGCTGAGCTCTGTGATCGTCGCCTTCATTGTTTACTGGGGGTTCGTCCCATACCCCACGCGGGCTCTCCGCGGGGATCCCAAGGCCCAGCTCCGTGCCCGCGAGGCGCGCACGTGCCCGCCGCCTGGCCCGTGGTGCGAAAGGGGGGATTTGAACCCCCACAGCCTTTCGGCCACCGGATCCTAAATCCGGCGCGTCTGCCAGTTCCGCCACTTTCGCCCGGCCGCCCGCGCCGCCGGCGCCGCCGGCGTGCCAGCCGCACGTCGTCGCGACTCTCAGGCTACCACACCGCGATGATGGTGCCGTCTGCCGGAACCGGGCGCCGAGGGGCTATGTTAGTGTTTGTCTGTGAAGGGCGGGCTCTCGTTACACCCAGCAACCTTCGCAGTGTAAAACGGCTACCAACCTTGACGGAATTCCGGTGACCGGGGAGACTCGTAATGGAAGATGCAGTAGAACGTGAGGTCGACAGAGCGGCTAGCGTCAACTGGTTCCGGGAGACGCGCCGGCGCACCGAGAACCTGTTCGAGCTACTCACTCCAGAGGCCTACTACGACCAGCCGATTCCGTTGCGTCATCCCATCGTGTTCTACGAGGGTCATATTCCCGCGTTCAGCGTCAACACCTTGATCAAGCGCGGGCTCGGTCGCGATGGGCTGGACGACGACCTCGAGCGGCTGTTCGAGCGCGGGATCGATCCGGAGGACCAGGCCGGGGCTGATGGCGTCGCTATCAGGTCCTGGCCGAGCCGTGAGACGGTTAGGAGATACGTCGCCGATGCGGATCGGGCGATTCTCGACGCGCTCGAGCATGCCCAGATCGAGCGGGACGGGCATCCGGTACTGCATCGCGGGCAGGCGGTGTTCACGCTGATCGAGCACGAAGAGCTGCACCAGGAGACCTTGGCCTACATGTGGCATCGGCTGCCGCTGTCGCGAAAGCGCCGGCCCGCCGGCGCGACCACCGTCACCGACGGTGCGGTGCCGGAGGTCAGGCGGGTCCGGATTCCGGCGGGTCTGGCGACGCTGGGCGCCAGACCCGACGAAATCCCGTTCGGCTGGGACAACGAGTTTCCGCAGCTGCAGATCGACGTGCCGGCGTTCGCCATCGACCGGCACAATGTGACCAACCAGCAGTATCTCGAATTCGTTAACGCGGGCGGCTACGCGACCCCCGGGTGGTGGTCCGAGGCCGACTGGGCCTGGCGGACGGAGGCCGGCGTGGAACACGCGCCGTTCTGGTCCCGCCGGGGGGGAGACTGGTTCTGGCGCGGGATGTTCGAGTTGATTCGGCTGCCGCCGTCCTGGCCGGTCTATGTCTCCCACGCAGAGGCGTCCGCGTATGCCCGGTGGAAAGGGCTGCGGCTGCCGACCGAGGCTGAGTTCCACCGCGCGGCGTTCGGGACCCCGAACGGTGTCGAGCGCCCCCATCCGTGGGGCGACGCCCCCGCGGATGCAGTCCGTGGTAATTTCGGGTTCCAGCATTGGGAGCCGGTGCCGGTCGGGTCCTATCCAGGGGGTGGGAGTGCGTGGGGAGTGCACGATCTGGTGGGGAATGGGTGGGAGTGGACAGCGACGGTATTCGAGGGGTTCCCAGGGTTCACGCCCATGGCCTCGTACCCGGAGTACTCCGCCGATTTTTTCGACGGACGGCACTACGTAATCAAGGGGGCGTCGCCGGTCACCGCCACCGGGTTGGTCCGCCGCAGTCTGCGCAACTGGTTTCGACCCCACTATCCGCACGTCTATGCCGGGTTTCGCTGCGTGGAGGCCTAGCGGCCCGTCGTGAACGTTCCACCGGTGCGGTTTACCGAGGTCGAGTCGATCTGAACCGAGGGCGCGTATGAGTACGTGCGAGGTGAGATCGCGCGGTTGGGAGTCGTCGCCGGTTTGGCCCAGTGCGTGCAATGGGTGGATGGCGAGACCCGCCTGGCGGTGATAGCGCTCACCGGGGGTTCTTGGACATCTGTTTGACGGATGCGATGGTGACACGACAGGACCACGGCGCCCGATTCCTCGTCGTGGCTGCCAGCCTCATCATCGTGATCGCCGGTCTCCGGCAGGCGAGTCAGCTCATCCTGCCGTTTCTCACCGCCGTTTTCCTGGCGGTGGTCAGTCTGCCGGTCATGGTCTGGCTCCAGCGCCGGAAGGTGCCCACACCGCTCGCGGTGTTCGGGACAGTCGTCGCGGCAGCTGGCGTGGTCAGTGTGCTCGGCGTCGTGGTGGGTCGCTCCGTCAACGAGTTCGCGCTGGTGGCTCCGGAGTACACAGCTCGGTTTCAGGAGCTGGTGAACGGGATCATGGCGTGGGCCGCTGGGTTCGGTCTGCCGACCGCCGAGTGGACGCCGCTCGACTACTTCAACGCCGGCGCGGTGGTCGACCTGCTGGGCGGCACGTTGGGCGCGCTGGCCGGGCTGCTCTCGAATGCGTTCCTCGTGTTGCTCGCCGTCATATTTATCCTGTTCGAGGCGGCCGGGTTCCGGGCCAAGCTGGTTATCGCGTTCGGGGACCGTGGGAAGAGCCTGGAACGGTTCGGCCAGATGACCCAGCAGATCCAGAAATACCTCGCCATCAAGACAGCGGTCAGCCTCACGACCGGGCTGCTCGCCGGAATCTGGGTCTGGGCGCTGGGGCTCGACTTTCCGCTGCTGTGGGGGCTGGTCGCCTTCATCTTCAACTACATCCCGAGCCTCGGGTCGATCTTCGCCGCGATCGGACCGGTGTTGCTGTCGCTGGTGCAGTTCGGCCCCGGACGCGCGGTCATCGTCGCCATCGGCTACATCGTTATCAACGTTGTCTTTGGCAATGTGGTCGAGCCGATGCTGCTGGGGCGGCGGCTCGGATTGTCGACCCTGGTGGTGTTCCTGTCGTTGGTGTTTTGGGGGTGGGTCTGGGGGCCTATGGGCATGCTGCTGTCGGTGCCGCTGACGATGATGCTGAAGATCGCACTGGAGAACACCGAGGACCTGCGGTGGGTGGCGGTGATGCTCGACGCCAACCCGTCGTCGGCTGGGGCGAGTGGCGTGGCCGACGAGCCTACGTCGTCCGCTTCGCCCGCAGCAACCGCAACACCGCTCGATGCTTCGCGTGGGCCGCAAGCGCCGCCGCGAATTCCGGCTGGGTGAAACCGAGCTCCTTGGCGATCTGACCCACCTGCGACTCTTCGATGGCACTGATCGACCCGTCCGCCGCCGCGACGGCGAAGATGCAGTCGAGCAGCTCCAGACGCTGCTCGGCGGTCGCGATCTCACGAAATTCGCGAGTGACGAGATAGTTCTCGGTGCCGCCGAACAACCGGGCCTGACTCTTGGCGATCTCGACGACCAGGACCGCCTGCGCCTCCGGCAGGTGACCCAGCTTCTGGACGATCTCACCCATGGACTCCGTCTCGCCCTCGCTGATGTGCGAGTCGGCGTGGGCGAGACGGCTCAGGATGTAGGCGAAGGCGGCGAGAAACCGTGCGCGGGCCGGTTCGAGTGCCTCGAGCTCATCCACGATAAGTTTGACGGTGTCGGTGTCACCGCGACGGGTCGCCTGGGTCCGTTCCAGCGCGGCATCGCGCTCACCGAGTCCCAGTATCTCGAGAATGCCCACGTGAGCCTCCTGCTCGTGTGGCGGTGCCCGCTCAGGGTGTCTCGCCGGCCGGGCGGGTGCGGCGCTCCGGCAGTGTCGTCAGGAAGTCGGCCGCGACCGCGCGCGGATCGGCGCCGCGCGTGTCGACTTCCAGGTTCATTCCGCGCATCGCGTCGACGTCGATCACGCCTCCCAGTTGCCTAAGTGCCACGAGTACGTCCGGCCACTCGCGGGCGAGTCTGGCGCTGACCAGGACGACCGCATCATACGGTGGAATTGCTGCGCGGTCGTCTTCCAGGATCCGCAGGTCGTAGGCGTTGACCCGGCCGTCGGTCGTAAAGGCGCTGATCAGGTCGACCGCCCCTTCGGCCGCGGCCAGATACATTAGGGCCGGGTCCATCGTGCGTTGTTCCCCTAGCGCCAACCCGTAGGTGTCACGGATTGCCGCCCACTCCGGACGGGAGAAGAACTCATAGTCGCCACCCATTGACAATTTTGGTGCCAGCGGGGTCAGGTCGCTGATCCGCGTCAGCCGCAGCGCCTCGGCGTCCTGGGCACGCATCGCCACGGCGTAGGCGTTCTCGAACCCGAGGGTGGCCGCGATGCCGATGCCGTGCGCCTCGGCGAGGTAGGTACCCACCTCGGCGAGCACTGTGGCCCGGTCCATCCCGACGATGTCCCGTTCCATCTGGTTGGCCCAGAGTGTGCCGGAATAGTCGACGTAGACGTCGATGTCACCAGCCGCCAGGGCGTCGAACGCCACCATCGAGCCAAGCGACTGCATCTTGGTGGTGGGTCGGCCGGTCTCGCGCTCGATCCACTGACCGAGCAGATTGGATAGGATGTACTGTTCGGTGAACGCCTTGGCGCCGATCGTTACCGAACGTCCGCTGCGGGGGACCAGCGCCGTGGCCAGGGTGACACCCGTGTAGAGATAGAGGGCCGCTATCGCCGCCGCGACGGCGCCGACCTGTCGCCGCCGTCGCCCGCGCACGCCGATCTCGAGCGCTCGCACCAGCCCGTCGAGCAGCAACGCCAGAGCCGCCGCCGCCACGCACCCGGTCAGCAACGCCGTGTAGTTGCGGGTCTGCAGTCCGCTGAAGATGTAGTTTCCTAGGCTAGTCGCGCCGACCGGGGTCGAGAGTGTGGCGATGCCGACGGTCCAGACCGTGGCGGTCCGTAACCCGGCCACGATGACCGGCATGGCGAGCGGCAGCTCGACGAGACGGAGCTGCTGTGTCGGCGTCATGCCCACCCCGCGGGCCGCCTCCTTGAGCGCGGCGTCCACTCCGGCGATGCCGGTCACTGTGTTCCGGAGAATCGGCAGTACGCCGTACAGGGTCAACCCGATGAACGCCGGCAGAAACCCGATGCTCGGAAGTTGCAGCGACGCCAGCAGTGGCACCATGAGGGCCAGCAGTGCCAAGCTCGGCACGGTTTGGATGACCCCTGCCACGCCGAGCACCGGTTGCTCGAGCCAGCGCACCCGGCTGATCGCCACCCCGAGCGGCAAGCTCACCGTCGTGCTGCACAGCAGCGCCAGCAGCGTCAGCTGGAGATGGGCAGTCAGATACGCCGGCAGCAGCGCCAGTTGCTCGCTCACGAGTGGTCTACCTCAGAGGTTCGGTGCATGAGTCTTAGACGCGGCGCCCATTTGGCAGACACGACGAGGAAGCAGACTGAGTCTCTGCGGCCGAGGGTAACGCCGTTCTGCCGGGATGCCCTCCTGGGTACCATGTAGCGACGTCCGGGATAGGACACTAAGTGGCCTCCCGCCCCAGAATCGACTCGACGAGTCGGGCTTCGCGTCGCGGAGTGTCCAGCAGCTGCCGTACGTAGTCGTCGGCCGGGTCTTTCATCAGCGCGCCCGGCGTGCCGATCTGCACCAGCCGGCCCGCCTGCATGACCGCGATCCGGTCAGCCACGACCATGGCCTCGACCATGTCGTGGGTGACGAATACCGCCGTTAGACCTAGCTTGCGCCGGATCCGGATGAACGACGCCTGCAGCCGTTGCCTGGTCAGCGGGTCGAGCGCGCCGAACGGCTCGTCGAGTAGCATGAGGCGTGGGCTGGCAGCCAGTGCGCGCGCCACGCCCACCCGCTGCTGCTGTCCCCCCGAAAGCTGGTCCGGCCGGCGGTCGCGGGTTTCGTCTGGGTCGAGTTCCACTAGTTCGAGTAGCTCGTCGACACGGCGGTACCTCTCGTCCGCTGACCAGCCTAGCAGCGCCGGTGTGACTGCGACGTTCTCGGCCACCGTCATGTGAGAAAACAGGCCCACCTGCTGGAAGGCGTAGCCGATCCGCCGGCGCAGATCATGCGGTGCGAGCTCAGCCACGTCCCGGCCGTCCACCAGTACCGAGCCGGCTGACGGCTCGATCAGCCGGTTGATCATCTTCAGGGTCGTGGTCTTGCCGCTGCCTGACCCGCCCAGCAGCACGAGCAGCTCACCGTCGCCGATCTGTAGCGACACGTCATCCACGGCGACCAGGTCGCCGTATCGTTTTGTCAGGTGCTGAAGCGCGATCATGCAGGAACGGCCCGCAGGCCAGTGTCACACGTGCACGGGTGCGCGGTCGATGACCTCGAGCTGGTCGAGCCAGTAGGCGTCGTCGTCCCGGCGGCAGATGAAGAAGAGACCGAGGTCGTGGTCGTGCTTGGCTTGGTGGTAGCGCAGATAGATGTGGTCGTCGTCGATGCACAGGATCTCCACCTTGCCGGTCTCGTGCGACATACAGTAGCGGGCGCGGCGCGCCAGCCCCGACCCGAGCGTGAGCGCCTGCTTGAAGATCTTCCACCCCTCGACGATCGGGATCTCGTAGGGCTCGTTGCCAGCCGTCGGTCGGCCCTGGAATAGGTAGTACGGGGTGCAGCCGATGTACGACAGGGTCGCGAACATTTCGGCCAGCACGAAGGGGTCGTCATTGACGCCCTTGATCAGCGGGCACTGGTTGACGCAGATCACGCCGTTGCGGATACAGATGTCGATACCCTGGATTGCCGGCTCGGTCAGTTCGCGCGGGTGGTCGAAGTGCGCCATCAGATAGATCCGTTGCTGCGCCGTCGAGTACGTCCGGAACACCCTCTGCAGATCCTGATCGTTGATTACCCGATAGGGATCAAACGCAGGCATCTTGGTGCCGAGCCGGATGATCCGCACGTGCGGAATCGCCCGTAGCGCCTTGAAGATCTCCTCGAGACGGCGGGTGCTCATCAGCAGCGGGTCACCGCCGGTCAGTAACACGTTGGTCACCTCAGGATGGGCGGCGATATACCGGAGCCCGGCACTGATGTCGTTGGCCACCTCGTCGTTCTCGTCCATGAACAGCCGCTTGCGGAAGCAGTAGCGGCAATAGGCGCCACAGACCTCGTTGCATAGCAACAGCACGGTGTCACAGTACTTGTGCTGCACACCGTGGGCGACCGTGACCGATTCCTCGTTGCTGGCGTCGAGCTTGCCCCATTCGGTCAGCTCTTCCTCACGCGGGATGACGAGTTGCCGGATCGGGTCCTCGGGGTCATCCCAGTCGACCAGCCCGAGGTAGTAGTCGTTGGCGCGGAAGACGTACCGCACGACCACCGGTCCTAGCCGGTCTCGCTCTTCGGCGCTGAGCTGCTCGACTTGGTCCAGTCGTCGGACGTACTTCACGCGCTTCCTGTTGTCGTCAGTCGTCCGGTCAGGGGTTGTCTGATTCACAGCTACGTCCGCGTCTGCGGTCGAATATCGGCGCTGGCCGGCTCCGACACGACCATAAAATCATCGTGCCAGCCGAGTGCTGAGGAGGGAGACACCCGGGCTGACGATAACGGGCCACAGCCTTTCGGCAGAGGCCGCCACGGACGGCGCGCCCGTGCATTTCAGCGTGGCCATACCGGCCGGCCGGATCGAACGCTGAAATAAGGCGAACAGTATCGAGTACTCGTTAGCGAGACGCAACCCCCACACCAGACTGAACGCGCCAAGCATGGGGCCATTCGGCTACCCGGGTCGCCAGACCGCCGTCTCCGGTTGGAGGCGACGCACCAGAGGGGCTGTATTTACAAGCTCTTGTAGAACCCCCGGCAGCGTTAGGGCTTTTACCAGAACGCTGAACAAGCAGAAATAATTTTTCTGCGCTCCCGTCGATCAAACAGACCTCCTCGCGTGACGTGGTCCCGGCCGGCGTGCGCAGGTAGCGACGTTAGCGATCGGGGTGACCAGCAGGTCGCCGGCATTCACAACCGTGCCCGGCTAGACGAGGACCGAGAAGAGGGTGCCGTCCCGGGTCGCGCTGACCGCGGTTTCCATCTTCATTGCCTCGATCCAGAGCAGCGGCTCGCAGGCCGCTACTGTCTGGCTCGACTCGACCGCGATCTCCTCGCGCGACGTCAGACCGTAAAAGAAGTTCAGGTCGTGATGACCGACGTGTCATCATGACGCCGCGTGTGCGACGTCAGGTCCAGAAAGACTTCCGGATCGAGCAGATAGGAATAGGACAGCACGTCCATGTCGATCGGCCGGCGTCGCGTCGCACATGGTCGACTCTATTGGAGGCCACAAGTGTGGCTGGTGAGCCGCCCCGGAATCGAACCGGGAACCTTCAGATTAAGAGTCTGCTGCTCTGCCAGTTGAGCTAGCGGCCCACACGAGGAGTGGCGCGCCCGACAGGATTCGAACCTGTGGCCTTCGGTTCCGGAGACCGACGCTCTATCCAGCTGAGCTACGGGCGCAACGTGGCCGCCGCGTAAGGCGCCGACCGTCGGCAGTGTCCGGATAAGTGGCGCGCCCGGAGGGATTTGAACCCCCGACCTACGGGTTCGAAGCCCGCCGCTCTATCCAGCTGAGCTACAGGCGCGTAAGTAAAGATTCTAGCACACGGCACTTCACGCAGTGCTTCCTGGCCCGCTAGGTGCACTGCAGAGCCGTTCTCAGGTCGGCCGTTGGTCCCGTGCGCAGCGGTGCCCACAGGTCGCCGACGGCGCGAAGACAGTCGACGACGGTCCGCACGTGAAGTTCTGCGGTGACAAGCCGGTCTGCAGGCCGTCGTGTGTCAGCGGCGTCGAGACGCCCGCGTGGGGTTTGGGGCGAAGCCCCGTCTAAGGACTGATGTCGAACGCTGCCATCTCGGTGGTGTTCCGGACGTACAGCCGGCCGTCCGCGATCGTCGGCGTGTTCCAGGTCTTGCCGCTGATCGCGGCGAAGCGGACCAGCTCTTCGTGTCCGTCCGGCGTGGCTCGGACCAGCGCCACGTCACCCCGCTCGGTCAGTACCACGAGATGCCCGTCGGCCAGCAGCAGCTGACCGTACCCGTAGCGACCCGCCTTCCAGATGAGCTCGCCGGTCTCGACATCGAGGCAGGCGAGGATCGATTCGTCGAGCCCGTAAATGTGCCCCTCGTGTACCACCGAACTGCTGAACTTGTTCTTCATCCGGTTGGTGCGCCACAGCTCTCGGGCGGCCAGTCGGTCTCCGGTGTTCAGAACTTCGATCAACGCCGCGCCCTGCCCGTAGCCAGCTGACAGAAACAGACGGTCGTCGCCGACCATCACGGGCTGGGAGACGTTCGGGACGGTCGACACCACCCACGGATAGTCCCACAGTATCGTGCCATCATCGACCGACAGCCCGGCGGCGCGCTCGGCGGTCACGACCAGGATCTGCCGGCGACCTGCGAGCGTGACCAGCATCGGCGAGGTGTAGCCTTGCACGTCGTTCAGCGCCGCCCAGACCGGCTCGCCGGTGTCGGCGTCGTAGGCGGCGACCGACCGCCCGCCGCCGCCGCCTGGCAGTACGACGACCCTGTCGTCGACAACCAGCGGTGAAGCGGCCATCGCCCAGTCCAGGTTCCTGGCGCCGGCGTCGGTGAGGATGTTCGTGCGCCAGCGTAGCCGGCCGGTCGCAGCGTCCAGACTGTGTAGCTCGCCGGTGGCGCCCAGCGCGAACAGACGCCCGTTGTCCCAGGTCGGCGTGGCGCGCGGGCCGTCGCCGCCCATCGCCTCCCGGAAGAAGGCCGCCCACCCGTGGGCCCAGAGTTCGTGGCCGGTGTCGGTATCGTAGGCGGTCACGACTTCCCGGTCGCGGCGTTGCTCAATGGTGAACAGGCGCCCGTCGGCTGCCGCGAAGGCGGCGTAGCCTCCGCCGATCGGCTGATGCCAGAGCCTGGGTAGCCCGGCCGCTGGCCAGTCGGTCAGGATGCCGTGATCGTATCGGCCGTCACGTGCGACGCCACGATAGGCTGGCCAGAGTGCCTCTGGCCGACGGTCTGCGGCGGCCGGCGCGGCCACTGTCCCACGTGGACGTGGTTCGACAATCGGGAGTGCGCGATCTGCCTGCTGTGCGGATCTGTCCGCCTCCAGGGCCGCGAAGTGGGCGTCCGCGTCGAACCGGAAGAGCATCGGGCGTATGCCGGTGCCGTCGACCTCGAGCCGGACACCGGCGACCCGGGCGACTATGACGCCGGCGGTCCCGGTGACCGCGATGCCGATCAGGATCCGGCTGAGTCTGGGCCACCTGCGCCGCGGAGCGGATCGGGCAGAAATGGGGTGAGTGACGGGGATTGAACCCGCAACATCCGGAGCCACAGTCCGGCGCTCTACCATTGAGCTACACTCACCATAATGCAACCGCATAATGCAACCGCGAGACGGCAACCAAAAAGTGTAGCACCGGCTCCACGAGGCGAGCAACGCCGCCGACGAGCATGTAGTGGGCTAACTGCGTGTTGCTGGCCCCTCTCTGGCCGAAGGGGGGAACCAGTCCGGCCCGTCGGTACGCGGTGGCGAATAGTTCTTGATGAGTTGGGTGAAGTCGATGTCCGCGCCGAACCGCTCTTCGATGGCGTGCGGGTACACCTCGTGTCCGTCACTGGTGGTTAGCCGCCGGCGTTGACCGGTTGGTGCCGGAACCGTTGGTAGTGCGCCGCGAGCAGATCGCGGCCGAAGTCACCAGCGAAGTCACGCCAGACGCTGTGCGCGTGATTGGCGTCGTCCTGGGTGTTGTCGTACTCGATGAGAAACGTGGGTCCCTGGACCCGATAGTAGTGCGGCTCGCCGCGCGCCATTCCGCCCATCCATCCGAATTTAATGCTGTCTGGTCCGGCGCTACGGATTGCCAGGAGACGTTGGTTGACCACCGCGGCGGGCTGCGTCGAGGCGTATTCCTCGACGATCGACCAGAGCAGCTCGCGTTGACCCGGGTCGAGGTCGCGATACGCCACACCGAGGTCGTCCTGCATTGCCGCTTCACGCTGGTTGCTCGTCAGGATGTCGCGTGGCGCCGTCTCTCCGATCAGGGCGCTGGCGCGCTGCGCATCATCCAGTGATGCGAGCAGGGCCCGGGCATGGTCTTCCTCGCGGCCGAGCGCCCGTGCGCCCCGCATCGATCCCTCACGCACCTCGGCCGGGTTGGCGCCGAAGAACTGCGGGCTGGTGGCGACCGCCGTACCGTTGACGATTGTCCAGTTCTGCGAGATGTGGTGGCCCTCGTAGCGCCAACCCCAGGTGTTCTGGCCCGTCGGCTCGCCGAAGATCATGAGGTAGTAGAGGTCCGGGTCTCGGATGTCGCGGCCCTCCAGCTCGAACAGGATCGGTTCGAGCCGACGAATAGACTCCGCCTTGGTGAATCCACGCTCGCTCAGTCCCGTGCGGACCAGGTCGAGCGCGGCCGCCCGTTGTGACGAGGTCATCGCCCGTAGCGGGATCCCTTTCCGCTCCCGCGGGATGAAATGCCAGTCGACCCGATCTTCGCCGTCAAACGGAAACCGCACCGCGGCGGTCTGCTCGTCGTTCAGGCTGTCGAGAAACGCCGCCGCTGCCGCGGTCAGGGCGGCGGCCGGTGTTGCCGGTTGCCGAGCGCGCGCGATCGTGCCCAGCAGCACGACGAGGCAGACGATATTGACGATAGTGCGCGCCATGGTCTTTTCCTCCCTGTTATCCCGCGCATCGCGTTGGGAGTGCGAGCCGGAGCCTAGCGTCCCACCTCGACCGAGTCAAGGCAAGCCCGGTGCGAGGCGGCGCGCCCGAAAGGTCCGACGTGCGTCTTTACACGGCGTACGAACGCTACGCCCTCGCCAGCTCGCGTCCTCTGCGCCTGCTGGAGCTGGAGCCGGTGACCGCGTGGGCGTAGAATGATCCGACCGGTACATCGCGACGAAGCGGATGTATGAATTATGGGTAGATGGACAGATCGATAATTTGTTGAGCAGTAGCGCCTGTTTCGCGGTTCGTTGAGCGTAATGGAGGGAGCATGAGTCACACGGTCGGAGTCGTTCTCTCGGGATGCGGCTTCCTGGACGGAGCCGAGATCCACGAGAGCGTGTGCACGCTGCTTGCGCTCGACAACGCGGGCGCGACGATCAAGTGCTATGCGCCTGATATCGAGTTCGACGTTGTCGATCACCACACGGGCGAGGCGACCGGCGAGCGGCGCAATGCGCTCGTCGAGTCCGCGCGCATCGCGCGTGGCGAGATCGAGAACGTCGGGAATGCGCGCACTGGTGCGCTCGACGCTGTGTTCATGCCGGGTGGTTTCGGTGCCGCCAGGGTCCTCTCGACCTTCGCAACCGAGGGGGCGGAGTGTTCCGTCCACGCGGACGTCGCGCGCCTGCTGATGGGCATGCACGCCGCGAAGAAGCCGATCGGCGCGATCTGTATCGCTCCCGCCGTTGTTGCTCGCGTGCTCGGCTCCGGACACCCGAAGCTGACGATCGGCAACGATGCCGGGACTGCGCACGCGCTCGAGGCGATGGGTTGCTCGCACGAGGAGTGCCCCGTGACAGGGTTCGTCGTTGATCACGAGCATCGCATCGTGACGACGCCGGCCTACATGCTCGGGCCGAGCATCGCTCACGTGCAGCAGGGCATTCAGAAGACCGTGGATGCCGTGCTCGGGATGATCTAGGCGGCGCGAGCCCCAGCGTCCTAGAGAAAACGAAGCACGCGCCTGTGGCTCAGCGGGCTGGAGCATTGCCATTCCAGTTCTTTCGCCGAGTACAAGTTGGGCCTTGCCGGCTGCCCTCCGTGCTGGCATTCTCGGCACACAGTGTCCAGTTGGCGTGAAAATCCGCTTGTGGGGGTGGCTGATCTTGTCGGGGTGATGGTCGACCCTTCGCGGGCTCTGATGTCGGCCACCTCCTTCAAGATGGCGGCGTCCAGCGCTTGATCCGCCACCAGCCGCTTCAGCCGCTTCGCTTGGTCGAGACGTAAGCTACCGTACTCTTTGCGCCAACGATAGTACGTCTGTTCGCTGATGCCGAGCTTCTGGCACACCTGCGGGGGGCGCAGCCCACGGCTCAACTCCGACTCGGCCTGGCGCAGTGTCGTGATGATCTGCTCGGTGCTGGATCGTTTTCGTGGCATCCTGCCTCCTGGTTCGTAACGCCAGAATTCTACCCCTTGGGCTGGAACGATCTCAGGGGATCAGGTCACGTGTTCGAGCGGCGCTGCTACGCAGATTTCGGAAGAGGCCGGTGAAGTGTGGGCCGGGAGCCGTCCGCTCCCCGAGACGGGGGTGAAGGCGGGGCCGTGGCCTCGGCCCCCAGATGCTCGCGCGTGGTGAGCCCCTCGGCCTATTTCAGTCCGCGATCGTCACCGCTGGTGGCATAATCAGCCAGCAATCAACGGATCTTCCGGGGGAGGGGCTGCGTCGGCGGGCGGCTCGGATGACCGGCCGGTACTGGGGTGAAGCCCATGCGGATCAATCTCAACGCCGTGCCGTCGTGCTCGCTGTTGTGGCCACGCTCACGTTGTTGAGCGCGATGATCTTCGTTCCCCTGATGTCCAGCGGTCCGTAGAAAGTAGGCAACCATCCAGAAAGGGACAGGCATGAGAAAAGCTGTTTTCGTCGCAATCATCAGCCTCAGTTTCAGTGGCATGGCGCGTGCCCAGGACGCTCCTGCGCCCTGTGGCCCGGCCAGCCAGTTGCCAGCGGAGCTGTCGGGCAGTGTGGCGGCCGACTCGCGCTGCTTCGAGCTTCGCATGTACACGGCCGAGACCTCGACCGACGGCACCGGTGGCATCAGCGATCTGCATCAGCGCTTCCGTGAGAAAGAGGTCGAGATCTTTGAGAATCACGGCGCCGAGGTCATCGCGGTCTGGCAGAATCTCGACAATCCGAACACGCTGGTCTGGATGCTGGCCTATCGCGACCGCGCCCATCGGGAGGAAGTCTGGGCTGCATTCCGCGAAGATCCGGAATGGACCGCGCTCCGACAGAAGTACGCAGTGCGGATCGAGGCCAATGTCTTCATGATGAGTGCAACCGACTACTCGGCGCTCAAGTAGTCGGGTAGCATGGTAGGAGGCACGAGCCTGAGACCGTTGCGGCCGTTGGAGCTTGTCTGGCTCTTCGGCGCGCCGACGGCCCTCAATGCCTTTGCGTGCGGCGTCGCTATTCCTGGTCCGAGTTAGCTGCCCCGTTTAAAGAGCGAAGGATCTATTGCTTGCATCAGAGGACACACAATGGATCTGGTAGCTGCACTAGAAGGCCCAACCGATATTGACGAGTCGAATCATAGGGAGTGGCGTGCCATTAAACATCTTTGTCGCGCCACCGCCGATGCTAACGCTGAGGTGTTGCTCGGATCCAAGGAGCCAGGCATATCCAATTTCGAGGCCAAGACCGAGGTTTGGTCCTGAAACTTCGTCGACATCCTCATCGTCCTGGCCTCCGGAAACTTCGTCGACATCCTCATCGTCCTGGCCTAACGTTGCCCAAAATATTCCGATCCTCGGACCTAAGTAAAATCCTCTAAAATGTGTGCCGCCAGGGTAATACCGAAATGCAGTGCTGACGTTGTAGAATCCGTCTCCATCACCCCAGTCGAATTTTGATCCAGAAAGGGCCAGTGTGACTCTGTCCGTAACCTTACGTTCGTACTCGGCGTTGTGCCATGGCAGCAAGATCCACCCAAATGGGTTCGCCGATATTACTTGGTTATAGGCTGCTGACTGACCAGCCGTGGACTCTTGCGCGAACCCGGTCGTCGCCAGGGTCACAAGTAAGGTAACGTGAACGGCGACGAAACGAAGATAGCGGATGGTCATAGACTTTTTCCAATCACGAGAAAGATGGCTGACATCTAGCCTACCGCAAAAGGCTGAGAGGCGGCTTGTGAGCCCTTCAAGTGAGGCTGTAAAAGAGGATAAGTCACTGCTGCACTGGGAGTTCTAACGTTACGCGCCTGTAGCTCAGTTGGATAGAGCATCGGCCTTCTAAGCCGAGGGTCGCAGGTTCGAATCCTGCCGGGCGCGCCATTCCCCTAAAGAACTCGAAAGATCTGCCCGGCGATCGCCAGAACCGGTGACATTCCCCAACCTCGAGACGACCGGTCAGCCATCACGAAGGCCAGCGCACCGCTTCTCGCCTGCCGTACCAAGGGGCAGGAGTCGTGCACCAACGCCGCCGTTCCTTGCATCGACGCCCGGGCCAGACCCGCCCTGCTCGGGCTGCTAGCTCCCCTGCCCGATCTCGTGGTTAGCTAACATCTCCAGCGCTTTGACCATGCCGGAGTGGTCCCAGGCCGAGCCGCCGTTGGCGGCGCAGCTGTTGAACAGCTCCTGACAGGTCGCGGTGTTCGGTAGCGACAGGCCGAGCGCGCGGGCTCCGGTGAGCGCGAGGTTGAGATCTTTTTGGTGCAGGTTAATCCGGAACCCAGGGTCAAACGTGCGCGCGATCATACGCTCGCCGTGGATCTCGAGAATCTTCGACGATGCGAACCCACCCATCAGCGCCTGTCGCACCTTGGCTGGGTCGGCACCGGCTTTCGAAGCGAACAGCAGCGCCTCGCCGACCGCTTCGATCGTCAGCGCAACGATGATCTGGTTGGCGACCTTGGTTGTTTGACCGTCGCCGTTGCCGCCGACCAGCGTGATGTTTCCGCCCATCAGGTCGAACAGCGGCTTCACCGTGTCGAAGGTCTGCTGGCTGCCGCCGACCATGATGGTCAGCTTGCCGGCCTTGGCGCCGACTTCGCCGCCGGACACTGGCGCGTCGAGGTACTCGCACCCCAGCTTGTTGATACGCCCGGCAAAGTCCTTGGTCTCGATCGGCGAAATCGAGCTCATGTCGACGACGATCTTGCCAGCCGATAGGCCGGCGGCCACGCCGTGCTCCCCAAAGAGGACGGCGGCGACATCAGGCGTGTCGGGGACCATCGTGATGACAATCTCTGATTTCTCGGCGACCTCCTGGCCGCTGTTGCAGACAATAGCGCCGCCGTCGACGAGTTCCTGGGGAATCGGGATCAGGTCGTGCACGAACAACGTGTGACCGCTGGTTTGCAGGTGCCCCGCCATGGGGCGGCCCATGATGCCGAGTCCGACGAAGCCTACATTTGCCATCAGTTGTTATCCTCTGTTAGCCTCCGGAAGGCGTTGAGTCGGATGCCGCGGTGCCTAGGTACGGGGCGATCCACGAGAGCCCCCCGGTCGTCGTCGCGGCAGGTTTGTATTCGCAGCCGATCCAGCCCGTGTATCCGATCCGGTCGACGAAATCGAAGAGGAACGGAAAGTTGATTTCGCCGGTGCCGGGCTCGTGGCGCCCCGGGTTGTCGGCGAGCTGCATGTGAGTGATGCGCGCTAGATTGGCTTCGATCGTCGGTGCCAGGTCACCCTCCATGATCTGCATGTGATAGATGTCGTACTGGAGCGCGAGGTTGTCTGAGCCGACGGCGTCGATGATCTGGTTCGCTTGACCGGTCCTGTCGAGGAAGAACCGGGGAATGTCCCGTGTGTTTATCGGCTCGATGAGGAGCTGAATCCCGGCCTCACTCAGCTTCACGGCGGCGAAGCGCAG